>Ga0209526_10004004_pt1 | contig 10036 bp, 9 predicted proteins | sample JacPinW_OM2H0_M1_FD_188566 | JGI IMG/M metagenome (GOLD analysis project Ga0209526, IMG submission 188566) | Forest soil microbial communities from Algoma, Ontario, Canada - Jack Pine, Ontario site 1_JW_OM2H0_M1 (SPAdes) (version 2) | ecosystem: Environmental > Terrestrial > Soil > Boreal... | reverse complement strand
TCCGGTATTTTCCCCCGCGCACCATTCATGTCGTGATTGTGGACCCGGGTGTCGGAACCGAGCGCCGTCCGCTGCTGGTGAGCGGCGAAAAACAGTATTTCATCGCTCCGGACAACGGCGTTCTCTCCATGGTTTTCGAGCGCGAGCCCTGCACTGTCCGCCACATCACGGCCGAGCACTATTTCTTGAATCCCGTCAGCCCGACGTTTCACGGCCGGGACATCTTCGCCCCTACTGCCGCATGGCTTTCCAAAACCCTTCAGACCGAAGCGTTCGGCGAAGAAATCACCGACTTCGTGCGATTCACAACGCCAAAACCAAGAGAGGCAGGCCAGATGGTTAAGGGAGTCGTGTTGCGCGTGGATGCATTTGGCAACCTGATGACCAACCTCACGATCGAAAACGTCCCGTTGGAAGCAGTCGAATCGGGCGCCATCAAGCTCTTGGTAGGCGGCAAAGAAATCCGGAAGCTGGAGCGAACATTCGCTGCCGGTATGCCGGGTGAACCCATCGCCCTATTCGGTTCGGCCGGTTTTCTCGAGATCGCCGTGAACCGCGGCAGCGCTGCGCGCACGCTCGGAGCAAATCGCGGCACGGAAGTAACGCTCGACCTTACCTAACATCGGGCGGAAAAGGGTTTCGTAGCGCCGGTATCTTGCCGGCGATTTTCGAGACGAGTCCGGCGGGGCACCAAATTCGCCGGCAAGATGCCGGCGCCACCGAAGAAGCTACCGCGGCAGGTCCATCGTCAATAGAAAAGCGCGCGTACGCGGATCAAGCCAATCGCGGAGCGCATCCCCGAGCAGGTTGAACGCCAGCACAGCCGCCATAATTGCGAGCGCGGGAAACAAGACCATGTGCGGCGCGTCGAAGAGATGATTCCGCGCGTCGTTCAGCATGGCGCCCCAACTCGGCGTCGGCGCAATCACTCCGAGCCCCAGAAAACTTAATGTGGACTCCGCCAGAATGGCCCCTGCCATTCCAATCGTCGCTTGAATCAGCACCGGCTGGAGAGTGTTTGGCAGCAAATGGCGCAGCAGGATGCGCGCGTGCGACGCACCGAGCGATCGCGCGGCAAGGATGAACTCCATTTCGCGGACCTTCAGCACTTGCGCACGAGCCAGCCGCGCATAGCCCGCCCATCCTGTCACCGTCAGGGCGAGGATCACCTTGTCCAATCCCGGCCCGAGAAAAGCAGCGAACGCGATAGCGAGCAGAATTCCGGGAAACGAAAGAAACGAATTGATCAGTACGATGTTTACAAAGCGGTCGAACGCGCCGCCGAAATATCCGGCAAGCGACCCGAGAGCGAGACCTGCAATTCCCGCACCGAGCACCACCGACAATCCGACCAGCAACGATACTCGCGCCCCGTAGAGTGTGCGCGACAGTAAGTCGCGGCCCAGTTCGTCCGTCCCCATCCAGTGGTGCGCGCCGGGCCGTTGCAATCGCTCTGGCAGACTTTGCGCTGCGGGATCCCGAGGCGCAATCCACGGCGCCAAAATAGCCATCAGGACAAGCAACAAGGTTACTGCGAGCCCCCAGCGGCCCAAACCGCTCGTGCGAAGAAATTGCCGAAGCGCCGATGCCTGGTTCATCAATTTTTCTCGAATCCGTGCATCAATTCATCCCCTGACATCATTGCAACCGCACCCTCGGATCGACGATCGCGTAGACGAAGTCCGTCAACAGATTCACCACAACGTAGGACAAAGCGATCACCAGAATGCAGCCCTGCAGCAACGGGTAATCGCGCGCGGATATCGCCTGCACGGCAAGCCGTCCAATCCCAGGCCAGGAAAAAATCGATTCCGTAACGATCGTGCCTGCCAGCAACGAACCAAACTGTAATCCGACAATGGTGATGACGGGAATCAGCGCATTCGGAAACGCGTGCCGGAATAACACGGAGTTCTCCGAAATGCCTTTCGCGCGGGCGGTGCGCACGTAATCGCTCGAAAGTTCCTCAATCATCGATCCACGCACCATACGAGTCAGGATCGCCGCCAGCGCTGCACCCAACGTAATGGCGGGCAAGATCAGATGGCTCGGGCCGCCTCGCCCCGAAACAGGCAGCCATCCGATCTCCACGGAAAAGATCAGAATCAGCACGGGTCCGAGGGCAAAATTGGGAACCGAAAGACCGAGCAGCGTGAAAAATGAAGTCGCGCGGTCCGCCCCACTGCCGCGGTGCTGCGCGGAGAACACCCCCGCCGGGACAGCAATCGCCATGCACACGATCAAAGCCGCCAGGGACAATTCAAGCGTCGCCGGAAAACGGTCCAGGACGATCGCGCGCACGGGCGCCGCATAGCGGAGCGATCTCCCCCAGTCGCCACGCGCCAGCCCCTCGAGGTATCGGGCGTATTGAACACCGAGAGGTTGATCGAGTCCCAGCGTGTGGCGCAACTGCGCGAGATCCTCGGCGCGCGCGTCCTGGCCGAGCATTTGCAACACAGGGTCCCCTGGCACGATGTGAATCAGCAGAAAGACCATCGTCAGGATGAGCCACAGCGCGGGCAGCGAATAAAGCAACCGGTGCAGGACGTGTCGAATCATTCCGTTTTCCGCGCGTTCTCGGCCGTCGGTTTCGTCTCCATTGCGGATGCGGCGGGAACAGGCGGCTCACCCGGCTGTTTCAGGCGCTGGATCTTGATCCGCGCGACGCGCCGGCGGTCCATTTCCACGACGGTGAAGCGATACCCTTTGTAATCAAAAGTCTCTCCGCCGCGGGGAATAAATCCGAGTTGCGCGAGAACGAAACCTCCGGCCGTCGCGTAGGCAGGATCGTCCGGCAGCCTGATGTTGTACCAAGACTCAAGGTCATGCAGGCTCAGCGAGGCATCCAAAATCATCGCCGCATCGGCGCCTTGCCCCACAATGAGGGGCTTCTGCACCACATCGTATTCATCATGAATCTCGCCGACCAGATGTTCGAGGACATCCTCTAGCGTCACGAGCCCTAAAATGCTGCCGAATTCATCCACGACCATTGCCATCTTGGTTTGGCGGGATCGCAACTCGGCCAGCAGCTCGTTCGCCGGCTTGCTCTCCGGCACGATGAGCACTTCGTGCAGCATGCGTCTCAAGCTGAACTCAGGCGCGGACCAGCCTTCCTCTGTCCGGCGATCGCGGTCAAGCAATACCCACACGATATCCTTGATGTGAATATATCCGAGCACGTGGTCCCCTGCGCCTTCAAACACCGGGAGTCGCGACCGCTGTGTCGTTACGAACACGCGCATCACGTCGTCGAGCCCGGCGTCGGCAGTGACGGAATGCACATCGGGACGTGGCACCATTAACTCTCGCACTTGCAGACCATCCAGCTCAATGGCGCCGAGAATTAACCTTTCTTCTTCCACGCCGATCAAGCCGCGCTCGCGCGCCTGCTGGATTTGAATTTGCAATTCTTCGGCGGAATGTACAAGCGTGTGGCTCTGGCGGCCCGATAGCCCCAGTCCCCTCAGAATCCACCGACTGGATCGGTCCAGCAGATCGATCGCCGGCCGAAATACGCCCAAATACCATTGAAACGGCCTCGCCACCAGCAAGGCAACAGGCCCGGCACGCTGCAGGCTGAGACTCTTTGGAACCAACTCGCCCAGTACGACATGCAGAACCGTCAACAGCAGAAATGCCACCGCTAGTGAGACCGCGTGCACGAGAACAACGGTATGCGGCCCCGGAATGTTTGCGACCAGCGGGCTCAGTAGCGCTGCAAGCGTAGCCTCGCCGAGCGCTCCCAAACCAAGACTGGTAAGCGTAATCCCCACCTGCACTCCGGAAACGACGCGATCGAGGTGTCCGAGCAGGTCAAGCACAATCCGCGCGCGAGGGTCACCTCCCTCCATCAGTTGCCGGACGCGCGATAGGCGCACAGCCACAAGCGAAAACTCCACGGCCGCGAAGAATCCGTTCACGGTCACCAGCGCCAGTATTCCCAGCAGTCGGAGTGCAATCACGATGTCCCTCGCGACCCGATTCTAACAGTCCGGGCATCCCGGCCCAAGCTGCGACTGTGTTTCTATTGGAACCCTCGATCCCGGCGATTTTTTTTCGATTGGCGGTGTCGGTAACCAGTGCGCCGTACGGCATTGTCTTGCCCCCTTCGGCGGAATAGACTGAATAATTCTTCGTGGGGCTCACTTTGCGCATAGGGATACAAGCCCAAGCCGTGGAAGTAGGGCCGCGTGACAAGGTGCCCGGCGGCCGAGTAAACGCCTCGCGGCCTAGGAAACCCGCGACTTCATAAAGCGGTTGTTTCAGTTCTCGCGCGTGCATTAGAATGCTGCCTTCATCTTGCGTGCGATTTTCGCGACCATCGAGCAGGGCGAGCGACTTATTTTGCGCCCAGTGCCAGGGATAGCGAACAATGACACCCGTAAATCCAACACCGGCGAAAAAGCCCGATCCCGCGAAGAAGCCCGATTTCGAGCATTCGCTGACGCGCCTGGAAGAAATCGTCCGGAAGCTGGAGAGCGCGAACCTTTCGCTCGACGAGGCCATGAAACTTTTTGAGGAAGGCGTGCAACTCTCCCGCGACTGCCAAAAACATCTGGAAGATGCCGAGGGCAAAGTGGAAATTCTGCTCAAGAAGGCCGGCGGTGAACTGGCCGCGGAGCCGTTCGATCCCGAAGCCGAGGAAGAGTCCTAGCCGGGCGCCGCCACAAGGCGCGTCTGGGCGAACCCCCCACCTGATGAAGCTCCCCGCATTTTTCGAAGAGGACCGAGCCGCTGTAGACGACGCGCTGGAACGGCTGATGCCGGGTGAGGACGCGCCGCCTCCTTCCATCCACCGCGCTATGCGATACAGCGTGCAGGCGGGCGGAAAACGTGTCCGGCCCATCCTGTGCCTCGAATCTGCGCGGATTTTCTCCGCGGACGTGACACCTGTCCTGCCTGTGGCGTGCGCCCTCGAGTTCATTCACACGTACTCGCTGATTCACGACGACCTGCCTGCGCTCGACAACGACGACCTGCGGCGCGGCAAGCCAACCTGCCACAAGAAATTCGGCGAAGCGACCGCCATCCTCGCGGGCGACGCGCTGCTGACGCTGGCGTTCGAAACTCTCGCAAACGCGCCTGTCGAACCGGCACGGCGCGTCGCGATCCTTTCGCACGTTGCGGCATCTGCGGGAACGATCAACGGTATGGTGGGAGGCCAAGTGGCTGACCTAGAGGCGGAACGACGCGCGATCCAGCCTGCCGAGCTCGAATACATTCACCGTTCGAAAACAGCTGCGCTGATTCGCGCGTCCGTCGTAGCGGGAGCAATCGGCGGTGGCGCGAACGACGAAAACGTCGCCCGGCTGAAACGTTTCGGTGAAACGATTGGCTGGGCGTTTCAGGTCGTCGATGACATCCTCGATGTGGAAGAGTCTTCCGCGGCGCTGGGAAAAACGGCGGGAAAAGATGCCGAGCAACAGAAGGCAACCTATCCGGCTCTTTATGGGCTCGAAAAATCGCGCCAGTTTGCGACGGAACTGGAATCGCGCGCCATGGCGGAGCTTGCACCCTACGGCCAGCGCGCGGCGCGGCTTCAGGAACTTGCGGAATTGATCGTTCACCGCCGCGCATAACAGAAACCGGCAGACGCAACCGGGTCGCTAATCCCAGTGCCGCCCAAACCGAAACCCGGAAAGAAGCGACTCGACGTGCTGGTCGTCGAGAGGGGTCTCGCCGAGTCGCGCGAGAAAGCGCAAGCCATGATCCTCGCGGGCGAAGTGCGAGTCAACGGTGCGCGAAGCGATAAAGCTGGAATGCAGGTGGCCACCGATGCGCGAATCGAAATCAACGGAACTTCGGCGAAATATGCGAGCCGCGGCGGGCTAAAGCTTGAAGGAGCGCTTGAAGATTTCGCAATTGATGTTGCGGGCAAGGCCTGCCTCGATATCGGCGCCTCGACCGGAGGCTTCACTGATTGCCTCCTGACGCACGGCGCGCGTCAGGTTTATGCAGTTGACGTAACACCTGAACAGATGGTGTGGCGTCTGCAACAAGACGCGCGCGTGAAACAAATCAAGGAAAATGCACGGAATCTCAGGCCCGAGCAAATCCCTGAACCGGCGGCCCTCGTAACACTAGATGTATCTTTCATTTCAGTGGCAAAGGTTCTCCCCGCGGTGGTGGCGGCCGCGGGACCCAGCGCGGAATTCTTAGTCCTAGTCAAGCCGCAGTTCGAACTGGACCGCGGGGACGTTGGCCGGGGCGGCGTCGTGCGTGACGCGGCGCTGCACGAGCGAGCCGTCGAGCGAGTGCGCGCGGCGGCAGAAGCCGCTGGCTTGCGTATTGAGGGCGTGCGGCCGAGCCATTTGACCGGGGCGGAAGGAAATCAGGAGTTCTTCCTTCATGCCAAGTACAAAAATACTTAGCCTGGATTTCTCACATGAAATGTCGCAGGTGCGCTACCTTGGAGCCGCAGATATCGGGTGTGGACTCTACTTGGAGCCCGCAGATATGATGTCCCCGCGAGAAATGTTAAAGTAGGACCCGCCTTGAACCCACAGCCGGCCAATACCAAAACGATTCGAACGGTAGGAATTATCTCCCGCCCGCGCCGCGAAGACATTGCGCGCGTCGTGCCGCCCTTAATCGCGTGGTTGCGGGCTCACGGCGCCGAAGTCGTGTGCGATTCCGAGACGGGCGACTGCATCGGTCCGCTTACGCTGCAAACAAGCAAGCGCGAAGACCTGCCTGCACGTTCCGACCTGTTGATCGTGCTCGGCGGCGACGGCACGCTTCTTTCCGCGGCACGCCAGGCCGCGGATCGCCAGGTACCGATCCTCGCCGTGAATCTTGGCGGCCTGGGCTTCTTGACGACTGTACCCCAGGACGAGCTCTACGAGATTCTCGAAGAGATCTTTTCGGACAAGCACAGGATAAGCGAGCGCGTGCTGCTCGAGGCGAAAATTGTTCGCGGCGGCTCCGTCATCCGGAGGCAGATCGCACTCAATGACGCCGTGCTCAACAAGGCGGCGCTGGCGCGCATCATGGACGTCGCGCTGCACGTTGACGGCGAATACGTCACAACCTACAAAGCGGACGGCCTGATCCTTTCCACGCCGACCGGATCGACCGCCTACTCGCTGGCGGCGGGCGGGCCGATCGTCTACCCGACGGTCGAGGCATTCGTAGTGACTCCGATTTGCCCGCATACACTGACCAATCGGCCGCTCGTGATCCCCGACACGGCCAGAATCGAAATCGATTTTCAGGCTGAAGACGATGCCGTATTCCTCACTCTTGACGGACAGATCGGCATCGAACTGGTGCGAGGGGACCACATCGTGGTGCAAAAAGCACAGGAAAAACTACGCCTCGTGCGCCCGGCAAAAAAAACGTATTTCCAGATCCTACGCAACAAATTGAAGTGGGGTGAGCGATGAAGCGCAAATCTTTATCCCCAGATTCACACGGATGAACACCGATTTCGGAAAAACAAAAAATCAGAAAGAAAGTAGCAAGTTTTGCCGAACGTAGGGTCTCAAGAAATCGCTTTGTGTTTATCCGCGTTCATCTGTGTGCATCCGTGGTTTCAATTCCGGCGGTTCCCCTACTCACCGCGAACGAGATCCGCGAGAGACTCCCGGCGGCGGATCACGCGGAAACGCCGGCCGGTAACGAGAACTTCGGCGGGGCGCGGCCGGGAATTGTAGTTTGATGCTTCGACAAAGCCGTACGCTCCGGCTCCCCATAGGACGAGCAGATCGCCCGAAGCAACTTCCCCGAGGGGCCAGTCCTGAACGAAGCAGTCGCCGGATTCGCAGACCGGGCCGACAATATCCGCGCGACTGAGCTCTCCGGAAGCGCGGCGCGCGCGTGTGATCGGATGCGTGGCGCCATAAAGCGCTGGCCGCATGAAGTCGTTCATCGCGGCATCCACGACAACGAAGGTTCTTCCCCGGTTTTGCTTCGTATAGAGGACGCGCATCAGAATCACGCCTGCGGGGCCAATCAGCGAACGCCCAGGTTCGATCAGTAGATGACACCCTAGCGGACGGACAGCACGCACCAGCTCCGCAGCGTAGGCGGCCTTCTCCGGCGGCTGCTCCGCAGTGTAACGGATGCCGAGGCCTCCACCGCAATCGAGATAGCGGAGCGCGATGCCTTCGCGCTTGAGGTCGCGGACAAATCCAGCAAGACGCCCCAGTGCGCGCCGGTACGGAGTAAGCGTGAGGATCTGCGAGCCAATATGAGCGCTGATTCCCTGCCACTCGATCCAGCGCGAGTCACGGTGCTCAAGGTAGAGGCGCCGCGCCCCGTCCCAATCGATGCCGAATTTGTGCCGATGATGTCCTGTCGAGATATGCGGATGCCCACCAGCCTCGACATCCGGATTGACGCGAATGGACGCCGCGGCGCGCACTCGAAGGCGAGACGCCTCGGAAACGAGCAGGTCGAGCTCGGCCGGCGATTCCACATTGAACAGCAGAACCCGCGCTCGCAGCGCCTCGCGAATATCTTCGCGCGATTTGCCCACGCCGGAAAAGACGATGCGGTTCCCCGGCACACCGATGCGCCGCAACCGGTAAAGTTCTCCCGCGGAGACAATATCGAAACTGCCGCCGAGTGCCGCGAAAACGCGCAAAATGCCGAGATTGGAATTGGCCTTCACCGCATAGCAAATCGTATGAGGGAGCGAGCCGAATGCCGAATTCATGCGCCTGTAGGCCTGCTCGATGCTCGCGCGGCTGTATAAATACACGGGCGTTCCCACCCTCTCAGCCACTTCATCCACTGGAACGCCTTCACAAAACAGGCGCGAGCCGCGATACGAGAAGCCCGGTGTGTAGCGCACGGGATCGACAGCACCCGGGCGGCGCGAACTATGGGAGTGGGATGCGGACGCGCTCACTTGACCTTCATCACCACCAGCGTGCGATCGTCCGTGATGGCGCCCCCCTCGGTATATTCCTGCACCACTTCGAGCATGCGGTCGGCCAGTGCAGCCGACGAAAGTTGAGTGTTCTGTTCAAGGACGGTTTTCAGCCGTCCGCCGCCGAAAAACTTTCCTTCGGGATTGCTGGCTTCCGTGAGTCCGTCCGAATAAAAAACGAGAATATCTCCCGGGTTGAGTTTGACGCTCCACTCCTCGTACGTGGCATCGTCAAATATTCCGATCGGAAATCCCTCGAGGTTGAGCTGCTCGACGTGGCCCTCTTTCCAAAGCAGCGGCTGCGTCTGTCCCGCGTTGGCGACCCGGAGCTGGCGGCGCGCCTTTTGCCATGTGGCAAAACAAATGGTCATGTAACGGCCCTCGACGCGGCGAACCGAAACAAGCTGGTTCAGCTGGCGGAGAAGTTCGGCAGGCTGAAGCTTGTGCGGCGAGAGGCTGCGAAGAATACCGGTCGCGACGGCTCCATAAAGCGCCGCGGCGCTGCCCTTGCCGCTGACGTCTCCGAGCGCGACGCCCAATTGTTGCGTGCCGTAGGGGAGGAAATCGTACAGATCGCCGCAAACTTGGCGTGCGGAAAGAATGCGCGCGGCGATGTCAAGGCCAAAATCGGTGTCGGGCACGGGACGCAGCAAGGCATTTTGCAAGCGCTGCGCGGCTGTGAGTTCGCGGTCCATGCGGGCTTCGTCGCGGGCCAGCTGTTCGTACAGGCGCGCGTTTTCGAGCGAGACCGCCAGATGCGCGCCCAGGATCATGAGCGTCTGGACGTGGTCCTCGGTGAAATAGTTCGTTTGCGGGCTCTCGAGGTCGAGCACGCCCACCACGCGCCCCTTGTGAATCATGGGGATCGCCAACTCCGATCGGGTTTCTTGATTCACCATATGGTATCTTAAGTCTTTGGTTACATCAGGAACGCGAACCGGTTGGCCGGAGGCAATCGCCGCGCCCACAATGCCTTCATTTGCCGTGACGCGCAACTTTCCCTGCGCGCTTTGGCCGTATTTCACGTCCAGGCGATGACGGAACACTTTGGTTGGCTCGTCGTAAAGCAGTATCCCTAAAATTTGATAGTCGATGACGCGCTTCACGAGTTCCGCGGCGCGGCGCAGCAGCTCCTCGACATCGAGAATGGAATTGGCC
>Ga0209526_10004003_pt1 | contig 10037 bp, 10 predicted proteins | sample JacPinW_OM2H0_M1_FD_188566 | JGI IMG/M metagenome (GOLD analysis project Ga0209526, IMG submission 188566) | Forest soil microbial communities from Algoma, Ontario, Canada - Jack Pine, Ontario site 1_JW_OM2H0_M1 (SPAdes) (version 2) | ecosystem: Environmental > Terrestrial > Soil > Boreal... | reverse complement strand
AGTCGCTCTATCCGGCGATGGAGGATTTCAAGTTCGACTTCGTCAGCGGGAAGGGGGCGGGCGCCCAGACCTTCCGGTTGCAGTTGCCGCGCTTCACGGTGATCGGCGCCACCACCCGGCAAGGAATGCTCTCGGCCCCGCTGCGCGACCGATTCGGGGCCGTCTATCCGCTTTATTTCTATGGTGCCGAGGAGCTCTTCGCGATCGTCATCCGGTCCGCGCGGTTGCTCAAGGTCTCCATCGACGACGCCGGGGCGCACATCATCGCCAGCCGCGCTCGCGGCACACCGCGAGTCGCGAACCGTTTGCTGCGGCGTGTCCGGGACTTCGCCCAGGTGCGGGCGCAGGGGAGCATCGACGAGAAAATCGCGTTGGACGCGCTGTCGATGCTGGAGGTCGACGAACTGGGCCTCGACGTCGTCGACCGCCGGATCCTGCGCACCATCGTCGAGAAGTACGAGGGGGGACCGGTTGGCCTCGACACCATCGCCGTGTCCGTGTCTGAGGATCCCGAGACCGTTGAGGATGTCTACGAGCCGTTCCTGATGCAGCTCGGCTTTCTCGCCCGCACGCCTCGCGGGCGGGTCGCGACCAAGCTGGCCTACGACCACCTCGGGCTGGTCAAGGCGAGCAGCGGCGAGCAGCCCCGACTCTTCTAGTCTCACTGTCGGTGTGAGGACCGCGGACTTCGACTACGAGCTGCCACCTGAGCTGATTGCCCAGCATCCACCCGAGCGTCGCGATGCCGCGCGCATGCTGGTCCTCGATCCACGCTCGGGCGAGGTCACGCATTCGACGGTGGTGGAGCTCCCGCAGTACCTCGAGCCCGGTGACCTGCTGGTGCTCAACGATAGCCGCGTGTTGCCCGCGCGGCTGATCGGGCGCCGTGCCGACGGGGGAGAGGCTGAGGTTCTCCTGCTTCGTCCACTCGACGGAGATCGCCATCGCTGGGAGGCACTGATTCGACCTGGACGCCGTCTCGACCCCGGGTCACGCGTACAGTTCGATAGCTCAGCGCTGGTGGTCGCCATCGAAGAGCGGAATGATGAGACCGCCACGGTCCGCCTCAACGGGGTGGCCGACCCGGTTGCCGAAGTCCGGCGGATCGGGCAGATGCCCACCCCGCCGTACATCAAGGAGCGGCTCGACGACCGCGAACGTTATCAGACCATCTATGCGCGCGAGGAAGGTTCGGCAGCCGCGCCCACGGCTGGTCTGCACTTCACGCCGGACTTGTTGACCGCGGTGCGCGAACGTGGGGTGGGGATCGCCTTCGTCACGCTGCACGTCGGCCTCGACACCTTTCGGCCGGTGCGCGTGGACGATCCGGCAGAGCATCGGATCCACCGCGAGTGGTATCGGATCGATGCAGCCTCCGCAGCCGCCATCAACGAGGCTCGCCGGCACGGCAAGCGGGTCGTGGCGGTGGGTACCACCAGCGTCCGGGTCCTGGAGAGTGCCGCAACAGACCGCAGCGTTGCTGCGGGGGAGGGATGGACCGGGCTGTTCATCATGCCGGGCTATCGTTTCCAGGTTGTGGACGCAATGCTCACCAACTTTCATCTACCGAAGAGCACGCTGCTGATGCTGGTCAGCGCCTTCGCCGGCCGCGATCGGATCCTCGCAGCGTATGACGAGGCGATCCGGGAGCGCTACCGGTTCTATAGCTTCGGGGACTGCATGTTCATCGACAGCCCCCACCCTGCCCTCCCCCAGAGGGGGAGGGAAATTTTGTGAGCTTCGAGCTGCTGGCGGAAGAAGGAGGGTCGCGCCGCGGCCGGTTGACGACCGCACACGGGACGATCGATACGCCAGCCTTCATGCCGGTCGGCACGCAGGCAACCGTAAAAGCGCTCAGTCCCGATGAGGTCCGAGCGTTGGGCGCGCAGGTCCTGCTCGGCAACACCTATCACCTGGCGCTGCGGCCCGGCGGCGAACGCATCGCCCGGCTTGGCGGCCTGCACAGGTTCATGGGCTGGGATGGCGCGATCCTGACCGACAGTGGCGGCTTCCAGGTCTTCAGCCTCGACCACCTGGTCAAGGTCACCGATGCGGGCGCCACCTTCCGATCGCACCTTGACGGCAGCGAGCAACACTTCACGCCCGAGTCGGTGATGGAGATCCAGCGTCAGCTCGGATCCGACATCGCCATGGCATTCGACCAGCCGGTCTCCTGGCCGGCAACGACCGCGACCACGCAGGCTGCGATGGAGCGCACCCATCAATGGGCCGCCCGCTGCATGGATGCCGAGCCCGCTCCCGGGCAACTGCGCTTCGGGATCGTCCAGGGCGGATTCGATGAGCAGCTTCGCCGGGAGAGCGCGGAGGTCCTGACCCGGATGCGCTTTGACGGTTTCGGTGTGGGCGGGCTGAGCCTTGGTGAACCGAAGACCGTCACCTATCGACTCCTGTCTCTCCAAACCGCGATCCTGCCAGTTGACCGCCCGCGCTACCTGATGGGTGTGGGCACACCGGCGGATCTCGTCGAGGCGATTGCCCGCGGGATCGACATGTTCGATTGTGTGCTACCCACGCGGATCGCCCGAAACGGATCGATCCTGACCCGGGGTGGCCGGATCAACCTCCGCAACCGGCGCTTCATCGACGATGCGGGTCCGCTCGATGAGGATTGCGACTGCTACACCTGCGGTCGTTTCTCGCGCGCCTATCTCCGCCACCTCTTCATGGCGGGCGAAATTCTCGGTCACCGGCTGGCGTCGATCCATAACCTCCGAATCCTGGTGCGCCTCGTCGGCGAGATTCGGGACGCGATCGGTCGGGGCAATTTGGCTGCGGTCATGGTCACGCTGCGTGACCAATGGGCGCTCGCGGCCCTGCCCTGACAGCGCAAGGTCTTTACCGGCCCGTCGCTACACGTTCATGCGTCCACGGAGATCCTGGCTGCTCGGCGCGGCCGGCATTGTCGTAGCCGCTGGCCTGGGGCTCGGTGTTGCGCGTCTCACCGGGCTGAGCCTGGGGCCCGCGTCGCCTGGCGAAGTGGCGCTGTCCTATCGGCTGACCGATGTGCCTGCGTCGATGCCAGCGGCGAAGGCACGGGACGTGGCCATGCGCGTCATCAGCCGCCGGCTGGCCAGCCACCGGCTGGTCAATAGTGTCGACCCGGGCACCTCGGCAGACGTGATCGACATCCACGTCAAGAATTCGACGGTGGCGGAGGTGGCGTCCATCGTCGAAACCAACGGCGTGAATCTCACGATCTGGAGATGGGTGCCAGGCCAGGCCGACGCGGCGACGCAGAGCCAACTGGGCACATTGGCTGCCCAGTACCACCCCGGCTACCACCCAGTGTTCACCGGGATCGACGGCACCATGATCATCCACGCATCGGTTGGGCAAGCGCAGCGGCCGCCGGGTCCAGGCGTGGTTGTGACCTTCGATACCGACGGCGCCGAGTTGCTCGACCTGGTGACGAAGGACCGCTCGGCTCAAACCTACGACACGGTCGACAACAAGATGGCCGTCTTTCTCGACACCAGGCTTTTCGAGGACGCGGACGTCTCCGCCGAGATTACGAAGGGGGCGATGGCGTTGGTCCCGGATGTGGGGATCTTCACTCCGGCGGAGGCCCTTCGGATCGCGGACGGGATCAACGCCGGGACGATCCCCGGAAAACTCACGCGGCTGAGCCGTTAACGCTCCGTCGCATTGACGCCTTAAAAGTTTCTCATTAGGGCTCACCTATACTTTCCCTCGCATGCGCGTCGACCGTCGACTCCTGGCTCTGATTGCCGTCATTGCCGTACTTGCCCTCTTCATCGACGGCTTTGCCTACATCTACCGGGTCACCACCAATCAGCCGCTGACCGGGCCTATCCGGGGCGTCCCCACGCTTAATATCGGGTTCCTCGGATTCTCGCAGCAGATCTACGTCCACAAGGGCCTCGACCTGCAAGGCGGGACACATCTCGAGCTGGAAATCACAGGAGTCCGGTCCGGCACATCGGTTTCTGAGGCCCGGGATATTGCCGTCGCCATCATCGAGCGGCGCGTGAACAGCAGCGGCTACGCGGAATCGGTCGTCCGTCCAGAGGGCCTCAACCGGATCATCGTGGAGCTGCCCGGCGTCGACCTGGAGCAGGCCAAGCAGATCCTGGGCAAGACGTCGTACCTGACGATCTGGAAGTGGGAGCCCGGAACGGTTGATGCCGCGACCCTCCAGCAACTGAACCCCGCGGATGCCCAGAAGTATCCGGGCTACAAGCCAGTCTTCACCGGCATCGATGGCGGCATGATCACGAACGCCAGCCGCTCGACCGATCCAAACACCAACCTGCCTGACGTCACCATCTCCTTCAACTCCAAGGGGTCGGACTTGTTCTGTGCCTTCACCCGCGACCGCGTGACGCATCCGCAGGGTGATCCGCAGAACAAGCTGGCAATCTTCATCGACAAGAGCCTCGTCGAGGACGCCAACGTCATCAGCGAGATCTGCGGCGGGAGCGCGATCATCACTGGCGGCTTCACCGCGGCCAGCGCCCAGGCCCTGGCCATCCAGCTGAACTCCGGCTCACTGCCCGGTACGATCTCGATCGCCTCCGCGACCGAGGTCGGCGCCACACTCGGCGCGACGACCGTCAAGTTGAGCCTGCTGGCCGGGGCATTCGGACTATCCATCGTCATCCTCTTCATGCTCCTCTACTACCGGCTGCCGGGCGTGGTCGCCAGCATTGCATTGCTCCTCTACGCAGGGATCGCGCTCGCGATCTTCAAGCTCTTCGGCATCACCCTGACGCTAGCGGGACTGGCCGGGTTCATCCTCTCGATCGGAATGGCGGTCGACGCCAACGTCCTCATTTTCGAGCGCCTCAAAGAGGAGTTGCGTGCCGGTCGAACGCTGGGGGCCGCAATGGAAGCCGGGGTGCACCGCGCCTGGCCGGCGATCCGCGACTCGAACATCTCGACGTTGATCACCTGTTTCGTGCTCTACTTCTTCGGCGCTCCGCTAATCAAGGGCTTTGCCATCACGCTGGCAATCGGCGTGGGGGTCAGCATGTTCTCGGCCATCGTCACCACGCAGCAATTCCTCCAGATCCTGGCGGGGCTGCGTCCGGCCCGACGGCTGGCGTTCTACGGCGTGCGGGCGCCCAAGGCGGCCTGAGGACCCAATGAATATCGTCGGGCGCCGCAACTGGTACTTCCTCCTGTCATTGGCGATCATCCTGCCGGGGATCATCTCGATGGCCTTTCTCGGCTTTCGTCTCGGCATCGACTTCGCCGGCGGCGATCAGTACAACCTGGCGTTTACCCAGCCGGTCCAAGCCTCGGCTGTTCAGAAAGAGATGGACACCTTCAACGTGGAGGCCACGGCCCAGCAGGCCGGTCCGAACGGCGTGCTGGTCACCACCAAGCCGCTCTCGTTGGCGCAGGAGACCACCATCCGCGCCGACCTCGCCAAAAAGTTCCCGCTCGATCCGTCCCGCTCCAGCTACGCCCAGGTGGGGCCGACCATTGCCCGCGAGCTGGTGGTGGGAGCGGGCGGGCTGATCGTGATCGCTTCCATCCTGATCGTCATTTACCTCAGCATCCGGTTCAACTACAAGTTCGCCATCGCCGCCATCCTGGCGCTGCTGCACGACGTCTTCGTCCTGACCGGCATCTGGTCGATCCTCGGCAAGGTCTTCAATTCGCCACTTGGTGAGATCAACACCCTGTTCGTCACGGCGGCGCTCACCGTCATCGGCTTTTCGGTCCATGACACGATCGTCATCTTCGACCGGATTCGTGAGAACCTGCGGCAGGCCAGCCGCCTGACCTTCGAGCAGAACGTCAACCTGAGCATCATTCAGTCGCTCGCCCGATCACTGAACACATCGATGACCGTCGTCTTCGTGCTGGTCGCGCTGTTTTTGATCTCGCCGACAAATATCAAGGGCTTCACCCTGGCGTTGCTGATCGGAATCGTGAGCGGAACCTACTCATCAATTTTTAATGCGAGCCCGCTGCTCGTTGTATGGAGACGGCTCGACCCCAGGTAGAGCCGACGTATACTCTGGAACAAGTGAATACGCAGCTTGCAGTGTGGGGCCGTCGGCCCTTTTTGTTTTAGTGGTGACTGCGCCAACTACCAATCAGCTCGATCGGATCCGGGAATTAGTTATGCCCACCCTCAACTACCTCGGTTACGAGCTGTATGACCTGACCCTCGCCGGGTCGGGCGGTAACACCACGCTGCGGGTTCGCATCGACCGGCCCGAGGGTGTGACCCTCGACGACTGCGAGCGGGTCAGCAAATCGCTGGGTGCCCTGCTCGACCAGGCTGATCCATTCCCCACCCGCTATGAGCTCGAAGTCTCCTCGCCGGGCGCCGAACGTCCGCTGCGCAACCTCGACGAGTACCGCCGCTTCGTGGGCCGGCGCGCCAATGTCCGGCACCGCGTCGGCGACAGCGAGCAGGTCGCCGAAGGACGGCTGACCGCCGTTTCCGACGACATGATCGAGCTGCAACTTGGCGAAGGCAAACATCTGAAAACCGTGGCGATCCGTCTGGCGGACATCATCTCCGCCCGGCTGGCGATCGACCTGTCACGCCGCTAATGCTGAAGTCAGATTTTCTCAAGGCGCTCGATCAGGTCCAGGAGGAGAAGGGCATCTCCAAGCAATCGCTGCTGAGCCTGATGGAAACGGCGTTGGCTACCGCCTACCGGCGCGCCTTCAACCCGCCGGAGAGCATCCGGGTGCACGTCGATCCAGACACCGCCCAGATCGCCATCTTCGGCCGGCGCCGGGTGGTCGAGACAATGGCCGACCCGGCCACCGAGATCAGTCTCGAGGAGGCGGCCAAGCTGGGCCCCGCCTCGGTCGGCGACCTGGTCGATGTTCCGCTGCCAACCGAAGATTTCGCGCGGCTGGCCGCCCAGATCAGCAAGCAGGTCGTCTTCCAACGGCTGCGCGACGCAGAGAAGGACCAGGTGCTCAAGGATGTCCTCGAGCACAAGGGCGAGATGCTGAGCGGGATCGTCGAGCGCGTCGCCGAGCGCTCGGATGGCCACACCATTTACCTCGAGCTGGGCAAGGCCGAGGGCGTACTCCCGCCGGAGGAGCAGATCCCCGATGAGCAGATCCGCGTCGGGCAACACCTGAAGGTCCTCCTCCTCGAGGAACGCAAGCGCAGCCGCGGCGCGCAGGTGCTCGTCTCCCGCGCCCACAAGGCGCTCGTCCGCCGCCTGCTCGAGTTCGAGATCCCGGAACTTGCTTCGGGGGCGGTTATCATCCGAGCGCTTGCCCGCGAACCGGGCGTGCGAACCAAGGTGGCGGTGTCCGCCAACCAGGAGGGCATCGACCCGGTGGGCGCCTGCGTCGGTCCCCGCGGCGTGCGGATCCGCAGCGTCGTCGGCGAGCTCGGGTCGGAGCGGGTCGACATCATCCCCTGGTCGGACGATGCGTCCCAGCTGGTCGCCAATGCGCTGAGTCCGGCCCAGGTCCTGAGCGTGGAGATCGATCGCGAGTCGCGCACGGCCACCGCCCAGGTGCCCGAAAACCAACTCTCGCTGGCGATCGGGAAAGATGGGCAAAACGCCCGGTTGGCGGCGAAGCTGACCGGGTGGCGAATCGACATCAAGCCGACGGTCGAACCCAATGGCCCCCACCCTGACCCTCCCCCAGAGGGGGAGGGAAAATCGGCGGCGGGGGAGGGAGAGGTTGCGCACTGAGCCGGAGCGCACCTGCGTCGGCTGCCGCCAGGTCAAGCCGCGCTCGGCGCTCCGCCGGCTGGCGGTCGTCGAGGGCACCGTGGTCGTCGACCCAAAACGGGTGGCCGGCCGAAGCGCCTATCTCTGTCGGGATGCCGCCTGCTGGGCACTGGCTGAGAAACGGCGCGCACTCGACCGCGCGCTCGAACTCCACGCCACCGCCCAAGATTGGGAGCGGCTCCGTCAGGGAATACTGATCTAGGCGCGTTCGCTGGCGGCGCGCAGGTTATGATTGCCAGTTGAATTGCGGAGGATAGACCACAGATAGCTACTACAACTCGCGGTATCAAGGTTCAACAGCTCGCCCGCGACCTCAACGTCGAGGCCCGGCAGATTCTGGATTTCCTGCGCCCTCAGCGGCACGCACCCCGCCATGCGATGGCGGTGCTGACCCCGGAGCAGGAGGCGTCCGTGCGCACCCAGTTCGCGCCCGGCGGCCAGTCAGCCGATGCCAAACCGAAGGTTACTGAGGGCAAGGTTGAGCTGCCGCCCACTCTCTCCGTGAAGGAGCTGGCCGAGTACCTCGACGTCAAGACCGTCGACATCATCAAAGAGCTGATGAAGAACGGCGTGATGGCGAACATCAACCAGCAGATCGACTTCGACACGGCCTACCTCGTCGCCGGCAGCTTCGGCATCACCGCCACCCCGATGGCCATGGATTCCGCAATCGCGGAAGAGGTCGTTGGTGAGGGCGAGGGCACCCAGGTCAAGCTGACGACCCGATCGGAGCTCTTCAGCGTCGACGGCGAGTCGCCCGAGAACCTGAAGACGCGGCCACCGGTGGTCGCCGTCATGGGTCATGTCGACCACGGCAAGACCTCGTTGCTCGACGCTGTCCGGCAGACCAAGGTCGCGGTGGGCGAGGCTGGTGGCATCACCCAGAGCATCGGCGCTTACGTCGTCGAGGAGAAGGGACGGCGCATCGTCTTCCTCGATACCCCGGGCCACGAGGCGTTCACAGCGATGCGTGCTCGCGGCGCCCAGGTGACCGACGTTGCGGTGCTGGTCGTTGCCGCCGACGACGGCGTCATGCCGCAAACGATCGAGGCGATTTCCCACGTGAAGGCCGCCCAGGTGCCGATCGTCGTCGCCATCAACAAGATCGACAAAGAGGGTGCCAACCCGGACCGGGTCAAGCAAGGTCTCTCCGAGCAGGGCCTGGTTCCCGAGGACTGGGGTGGGCAGACCGTCATGGTGCCCGTGTCCGCCAAGATGAAGACCGGGATATCGGAGTTGCTCGAAATGATCCTGCTGGTCGCCGATCTCCAGGACCTCAAGGCCAACCCGGCGAAGCTCGCCGCCGGCACCGTGATCGATGCCCACCTCGAGAAGGGGCGTGGCGCGGTCGCGACCGTGCTGGTGCAGAGCGGCACGCTCCACATCGGCGACAACTTGGTGGTGGGTCACATCTTCGGAAAGGTGCGGGCGCTGCTCGATGACCGCGGCCGCAAGATGAAGGACGCAGGACCTGCGACCCCGGCCGTCGTCACAGGCCTGCCCGACGTGCCGACCGCCGGCGACATCTTCCAGGTGGTCTCCAGCGAGAAGGTGGCGCGCACGATCGCCGGCCAGCGCGCTGAGCAGTATCGCGTCGCCACCCTGGCTCAGACTCGGCGCGTCACGCTGGCCGACCTCTCGTCCCAGGTCGGGAAGGGGGTCGTTAAGGACCTCAACCTCGTGCTCAAGGCCGACAGCAACGGCTCGGTAGAAGCCCTTAAGGGCTCGCTCCTGAAGATCCAGGACCCGCAGGTCCAGATCAAGATCGTCTTCGAGGGGGTCGGTCCCGTGACCGAGTCGGACATCTTGCTGGCCGCGGTGTCGAACGCGCTCGTCATCGCCTTCAACGTCAAGCCGGACGCGTTGGGCCAGAAAGCCGCCGAGCGGGAGAAGGTCGACATCCGCAGCTACGACGTCGTCTACAACGTCACCAACGACATCGAACGCGCGATCAAGGGCCTCTACGAGCCGACCTTCGTCCAGATCTGGGAGGGCCGCGCCGAGGTCTTGACCCCGATCAAGATCCCGAAGCTCGGCATCATCGCCGGCTCGCGGGTGCAGGACGGCAAGATCACGAGCGGCTCGACCGCGAAGCTGCTGCGCGACAGCAAGACGATCCACGAGGCCCAGATCACCGGTTTGAAGCGCTTCAAGGACGACGTCAAGGAAGTCATCGCCGGCCTGGAGTGCGGGATCCGGATCGAGGGATACCAGGACTTCCAGGAAGGTGACGTCATCGAGTCCTACCAGGTCAAACAGGCCTAGCCCGACGCGCCCACTCAAAGTCGGCTTCCAGCTGCCCGAGGTGGAGCGCGAAGTCCGCTGGCC
>Ga0209526_10004002_pt1 | contig 10040 bp, 6 predicted proteins | sample JacPinW_OM2H0_M1_FD_188566 | JGI IMG/M metagenome (GOLD analysis project Ga0209526, IMG submission 188566) | Forest soil microbial communities from Algoma, Ontario, Canada - Jack Pine, Ontario site 1_JW_OM2H0_M1 (SPAdes) (version 2) | ecosystem: Environmental > Terrestrial > Soil > Boreal... | reverse complement strand
AGGCGCCGGAGAATTCGCCGTACCTCCGGTCGCCCCGGCCCTGTGCAACGCGATCTTCGCCGCCACCGGCGAGCGCATCCGCTCTCTCCCGCTCTCCAAACACGGCTTCCACTCCGCCTAGACACACCTCTGCGGTCCAGCTCGCTCCAGGCATAGCTCCGCTCGTCCAGGCAAAAGACACACCCCGTGAAACCTTCAAGGAGTTTGCGTTCTCCGGGCTCGCCCCCGGTGCCCGGACGAGCAGCAAGGGACAGTTCAGGAGCTCGATTTTCGCGCCGCGCGCATGCTGTGCGTTTCCAGATTGGGCAGCAACGCGGTCAAAAGGCCGACGACGGGGAGGAACGAGCAGACGTGATAGACGAAATTGATGTCCCGGATGTCGGCCAGCTTGCCGAGCAGGGCCGCGCCTACGCCGCCCGCTCCGAAGGCAAAGCCAAAGAAAAGTCCGGAGATCATTCCGACCCTTCCAGGGACGAGCTCCTGCGCGTAGACAAGGATCGCGGAAAAAGCCGAGGCCAGAATCAGGCCAATCACCACGCTCAGGATGGTGGTCCAGAACAGATTGGCGTACGGCAAGACCAAGGTAAACGGAAGAACGCCAAGAATCGAGCACCAGATGACGTACTTGCGGCCGATCCGATCGCCGACGGGTCCGCCAATGATCGTTCCCGCGGCCACCGCGCCGAGAAACAGGAAGAGGTGGATCTGTGCGCTTTGCACGGTCACATGAAACTTGTTCATGAGATAAAACGTGTAATAGCTCGACAGGCTGGCCAAATAGATGTATTTCGAAAACATGAGCGCCATCAGGATGGCGATGCAATAGGCCACTTTTTTGGCGGGTAATTGCGCGTGCCGCTCGGCAGCCGACTCACTCGAATGTGGACCACTCTCGATCGGGACACGTTTTGGTTTGATCGATCTGTTCTTCTTGGCCCACGAACCGATGTCGGTCAGCAGGATGATTCCAAGCAAGGCCAGGAGCGAAAACCAGGCAATGCTCGATTGTCCCCTGGGCAGGACGACCGCCGCCAATAGCGGACCGAGCGCTGACCCTGCGTTGCCGCCGAGCTGAAACAGCGATTGCGCCATGCCGTGCTGTCCGCCCGAGGCCATGCGGGCGATTCGGGACGATTCCGGGTGAAACACCGAGGAACCAATGCCCACGAGCGCGGCGGCCACCAGAACCGTGCCGAAACTCGGCGCCATCGACAAGATCAGCAGGCCGATCAGCGTGAATCCCATACCGAACGCCAGCGAATACGGCTTCGGCCGATGGTCGGTGTACAGCCCGACAAGTGGCTGCAACAGAGACGCGGTGCATTGCAGCGTGAAGGCGATTAACCCCACTTGTCCGAAATCGAGGCGGAAAGAACTCTTCAGCAGCGGATAGATTGCCGGCAGCAGCGACTGAACGGTGTCATTTAGCAAATGGCAGAAGGTGATCGCCAGCAAAACCTTGAAAGCGGTTTTCTCGGCCGCGGCAGGCGCAACCCCGGTCTCTACCAGGGTGGAGTTTGTTGGACTGGACATCGGACCCGGCTTTCCTCTCGGTAGCTCCGCCCCGTTTCGCGCGTATAAATCCTTGCGAATTTTCGAGCCGGCAAGCGACCTTTAATTTTGCCAGAGGTTCCAAGGTTCAGACAAACGCTCTCGAGTTCACAGGTTCCAGGGTTTCTCTTCTCCGTCTACTGTTCGCGCAGCGCCACGACCGGATCTACCTGCGCGGCGCGCAGCGCCGGCACGGAGCTGGCCGCGAACGCCACAATCAGCAACAGGACAGAAACCGACGCCAGGGTGACCAGATCGGTGGACTCTACGCCGTACAATACCGAATGCAAACCTCGGAACAGTAGTAAGGCCAGCGCGACGCCAGCGCACGTCCCGATCAACGCCATCGTCATTCCCTGCTTCAACACCAGACCCAAGACATTCCAGCGCTGCGCTCCCAAGGCCGTCCGAATGCCAATCTCTTGCGTCCGCTGGCTCACCGAGTAGGACACCACTCCGTAAACTCCCACCGACGCCAACACCAAACCGAGCACCCCGAAAGCGCCGGCGAGCATGGCGCCAAGCCGCGCGGGCAACAGCGGCTTTCCATAGCGCACGTGCGCTTCCATGGTCTTTACGTCAAATACCGGCAAACCACCGTCCGACTGGCGGATCTGCTCCCGCACCGGCTCCGTCAGCCGCTGCGGATCGTCTTCGGAGTGCACCATCAGTGTCGCTCCCGAGACGTAATGCTGTGCCAGCGGGAAATAGACAAACAACTGGGGCGTCTCATAGAGAAAAAGGTATTTTCCGGTGCGCGTCAGCCCCACGACTTGAATCGCGGGTCCATTCTTCTCTGTCCTAAATACCTTTCCGAGGGCATCCTGCCCGGGCCAAATCTTTTTCGCAAACGTGTCATTCACGATGGCCACTTTCGGCGAAGCCGCGGTATCCGCCTCTGAAAATTCCCGCCCCTCGACGACCGGCACCCCCGCGGCGCCAAAGTAGTCGGGTTGCACCTCGTCGTCGAAGGCTGTTTCCGCTTTCGACTTCTCGTCGATGACCTGGCCTTCTGGAAAGACGCTCACGAGCGAATTGTCGTAGCCCATGGGGATGTAGGCCGCAAAAGATGCGCCCCGCGCTCCCGGCAGGGCTTTTATCCGCTCGCTGAGCTGCTTGTAGAACTGTTGCCCGCGCGCCTCGCTATAGCCTTGCAGCCCCAAGTCCATCGACACCATCAGCGTGTGATCCACGCGAAATCCCATATCGACACGCGCCGAATTCTGAAAGCTCCGGATAAAAAACCCGGCGCAGGCCAGCAGCAGCAACGACACCGCCACTTGGGCGATGACCAGCGCATTCCGGAATCGGTGGTGCCCTGTCGAAGCGCCTCCCGAGCGTCCGCCGACCTTCAACACGTCCGCCAAATCCCTTCGCGAGGTTTGCAGAGCGGGGACCATCCCCGCCGCCACTCCGGTCATCAGTGCCGCGATAAAACTGAATGCAAAAATTCTCCAATCCATGCGCAGGTCGAACAAGCGCAGCGGAATCTCCGTAGGAATGTGAATGGACATCAGCGCCAGCGCGGCCCACCGCGCAAAAATCAGCCCCACGACCCCGCCGCACAACGCCAGCAAGACGCTCTCGGTCAATAGCTGCCTCATCATCCGCCACCGGCTCGCACCCAGTGCCGTCCGCGTCGCGATCTCCTTTCTCCGTCCATTGGCGCGAGCCAGAATCAGGTTCGCTACGTTCGCGCAAGCGATCAAAAGCACCAGTCCCACCAGGGCCATGAACACCACAACCGCCGTGGACATGAAGCCGCCCAAGCCCGGCTCAGGCCGCGCGCTCAGCTCCGGCATCACCAAGAGCGACATATCCTTGTGAGAATCTGAAAATTCCTGCGCTAGCCTCCGCGCCGTCGGCTCCGCCGCAGCCGCCGCTTGTGCCGGCGCTACGCCCGGCTGCAACCGGCCGAGAACGTGCAGAAACGGCGAGCTGCGCTTGTTGAGATCGTCTGCCTGATTTGCGTCCAGCAGCCCCAGCGTGGTCAGCGGGAGGTAGAAATCCGGCTCCAGAAAGTAGTAGGCCCCATGGTAACCCTCCGGCGCGACCCCCAGAATGGTGAACGGATGCTGATTCACCAGCACCGTTCTCCCGACAACGGCCGGGTCTCCGCCGAACCGCCTCTGCCAGAACTTGTAGCCGAGGACGATCAGCGGATCCTTTCCCGGCACCCAGCCTTCCTCACCCGCAAACGTGCGCCCGCAAACGGCTTCCAGTCCCAGCATGGAAAAATAGTTGCCGGTGACCAGGTCCGCCCAGGCGCGCTCGGGCCGTCCTTCGGCTCCAAAATTTACGGGAGTCGAGGTAAACCCGACCAGGTCGGAAAAAGCCGCCTTCAACTGCCGGTAGTCCTGAAAATCGGGATAGGAGAGGTTGGTCGGAAAGTCCAAGCCCGGCGTCTTCGTGACCAGCACGACGAGCTGCTGAGGATCCTGGACCGGCAGCGGCCGCCAGAGTATCCCATTGAAAATGCTAAAGATCGCTGTGTTCGCCCCGATCCCGAGTCCGAGAGCCAGCACGGCTACGGCGGTGAATCCGGGGCTCTTCCTTAACATTCGCAGCGCGTAGCGCAGATCGTTCCAAAGGTTCTCCATAGGGCGTCCTCCATCCGACGGCTGTCTCTAGGAACGGATTTCCCCGACAAATGTTTCCTTCTCGCCCGGCGGTTAGCCCCCTGCGCTGCCAGACGGCGGGTTCATAGGTCTAGTGGATGTTGCGTTCGATCCAGCTTTCGAGATATTTGGCGATCTCGTCGCTATTTTTTTCGAGCATCATTTCGTGTCCGTTGCCGTGGATGCCGAGGTCTTCCGGCTTGAGGAAGGTGGTTTTCACGCCAGCCTGATTGAGCCACTTGGCATCGCAGTGGTCATACATGCGGTGATAGCTGGCTTCGCCGGATACCTCGAGCACCGGAATTTTCGCCAGGTTGATGAGCTGGCGCGCGGGTTCCGTCTGAATCCAGCAAGCAACCAGATCGGGTTGATCGGGCTGGTCTTGCTTGACGACCTGCAACTCGGAAGGATCATGGATCGGCGGGTCGTAGTGCACCGGGAGATTCGTGAGCCCCCAGATGAGCGCCTTGCCTGAACCCAAATAGACGGCCTCGAGCGGCGGTGCAGCGGGTTCAATGCCGATGAGGCCTTTGACGAGATTGGGCCGGGCGTCAGCAAGTTCAAATCCGGAAGCACCTCCTTGGGAGTGCAGAATCAAAATAACCGGAGTACCGAGGGTGTCGAGTAGCGCGGTGTTGGCATCGAGATTCAGTTTTTCGGTTTCGACGTTGTCCTGGAGGAATTGCACCTGGGTCTTCACGAAGTTATCGAAGACCGGATCGCCCATGGTTCCTTTCCCGGGCCATGCGCCGCCCTTTTTGGCCTGCGGCCAATCTCCTTTTTCTTGCAGTGCCGTCCAGATTTTCTCCAGCTGCGGGGCCGGACGGATGGTCAGCTTGCCATCGACGCCGGGTACGTAAGCGGAGCGGCCGCGCGTTGGATAGTCCTCCAGGTATTGGACGTAGCCCTGCTTGGCGAAGTAGTAGGCCCAGCCGGCGCGGCCATCGGGCGTTTGCAGCCAATCGGTCGCCGTTTGTCCGGCGCCGTGGAGGTACACAATGGGATAAGGATGGCGGATCTTTTTGGGCACGAGGACTTCTACATACATCGCGCCGTGCATGATTTCTTTGCCAGGGTCTCCGACGTAGTGGCCACCGATGTAAAAGAACGCTTGGCGGGCGATGTCCTCGGTCGAGAACGTGGGGATCGCTGCCGGAGGGGCGGCTTGCGCGTTCGAGTCTTGCGCGTGGGCCTGGAAGGAGATGCCGGCGAACAGTAACGCCGAGCGCAAAAGCGCCCGCGACGTTCTGCGGCCGCTACCAGGGTATCGACACCTGGTGTTGCCAAGACCGCCGGTTGAGACTGATTTCCAGAATTTCATCACGCCGTTTCCCTGCCTCGGTTTACGCTGGCCTTAAAAGTCATACAGCTTAGCAGGATTGTCGGCCAAAATGATTTTGCGCTGCGCCGCGTCCGGAGCCCAGACGGCGAATTGATTGAATACCCGGCCGTCGTCGATCTGAAAGAGCGGCGAGATTCTGGTGGGTCGGCGGCCGGGTACTTGCGACGGATGCGGCCAATCGGTGCCCCACAAAATGCGTCGCGGGTTGGCGGCGATCAGTGCTTTGGCAAGGGGGGCCACATCCGGGTAGTCCGGTGCGCGCGTCGAACTACGATACGGGGCTGAAACCTTGACGTAGGCTTTTCCGGTCTGCACCAGCCTTAACAGGGTATCGAAGCCGGCCTGCTGCGTGCCAAGCACCGCGCGGGCTCCGCCAAAGTGGTCGAAGACGATCGGGACCGGAGCGGTGGCCACCAGGTCCACCAGGGCCTCGATCACCGACAAGCGCGTGTACACCTCCAGGTGCCAGCCGAGGCGATTCTTGATGCGAAGCACCGCGGCATGGAAGCGTTGACGGGCAATGGCGGGATCGGATTGACCGACGGTCTCGAGGTTGAGCCGGATGCCTCGAACGCCGGCGTGATTCATTTCGTCGAGCGCCGCCTCGGGTGTTTTGTCGTCGATCACCGCGATGCCGCGGGCATGGGGGGCGAGCTGCTTGATGGCATCGAGGGTGCAGGAATTGTCGGTGCCATAGACGATCGGATGAACAATCACGACGCGGTCGGTATGCAAGGCTCGATGCAAGGAACGCATCTCGTTAATCGAGGCATGCTCGGGGGTGTAGATGCGCGAGGGTGCGAACGGGAAGCGCCGCGAATCTCCAAAGATATGCGTATGGCAGTCGCACGCGCCCACCGGAACGGAGAAGTTAACCCGCGTGGAGGGCTGCGAAGCAGCGGCAAACGCCGGGACGAGGGGCTGAACAAGGGCAGCGGCGCCGGCAGCCGCCGCGCCAATCACAACACGGCGCCTAGAAAGCATCGGAGTCCTCCTGGGGGTGAGCGCGACGCGCGGGCATCCTGGTTTCTCGCCAACAGTAGACGCGTGGTATATCACGCACCCGGGACCGGAGGCAAAAGCGGAGGCGTGGTGTTTGTCGAGTCGGTACACATCGGATATCTTCCCCCCTGTTTTACAGGCGGATTCTGAGCAACCACACAAAACAAGCAAAACATACATGGTCTCGCCGAGGCTGAGTATCTAAGCCCGGGCGATTTCCGACCTGAGCTCTGCCAACTCTCGAGGTCCCAAAAAACCCACCCCCACAAGGGCAGGCCATTCCAAGCGAACGCAAAGCGCAAAGTTCTCGAGGGTCAAGATGTGGTGACCCCATTGACAGAGATGGCTAACCAATGGACACTGGCATAGTCTAACTATGGCAAGGGGTGATTCTTTGCACCGAGACGAGATTCCTCCGGGAACTCTTTATCTGCTGATCTTGAAGACTTTGGCGCGCTCGGGCGAGATGCATGGGTATGAGATCGCCAATTCTATTCAGCGGATTTCCGATGACGTTCTTCAAGTCGAAGAAGGTTCGCTGTATCCCGCGTTGCAGCGGATGCTCATCAAGGGGTGGGTGACCGCGCAGTGGGGCAGTACGGCTGGGAACCGCCGCGCTCGCTACTACCAGCTTACCGCGGCGGGCCGGAGGCAACTGGCCGCCGAGGTGTCGCAGTTTGAACGCGTCATCGGCGCGATCACGCGTGTGATTCAGACGGCCTAGGGGGAATACGGACATGGATCGGTTTGGCGAACTCGCAAGACGGCTTGGCATGCTGCTGCGCCGCAGGCGATTCGATGGCGATCTCGAAGAAGAGATGCGGCTGCACCTGGAACTGCGGCAGCAGGAGCACATCGAGTCTGGCGTAGCGGCAGACGATGCGCGCGCCGCCGCCCGGCGCCAGTTTGGCAACGTAACCGTGTGGAGGGCGAAAAGCCGCACGGCCTGGGGATGGGAATGGTTCGAGCACTTGGCGCAGGACCTGAGCTACGGGATGCGGGCCATGTCGCGCAGCCCGGGGATTACGCTCGTCGCCGTGCTCTCCCTGGCTCTCGGCATTGGCGCGAACAGTGCGATTTTCGGGCTGATGGACGCGGTGATGCTCAGATCGCTCCCGGTCAACGAGCCGGCGAAGTTGGTTCTGTTTGGAGACGGGCTCGACGAGGGTATTAGCGATGGTTTTCCGAATCCGTGGCTTTTCTCCTACCCGTTCTATCGCCAGATGCAGCAGAGGAATCAGGTCTTCTCGGATGTAGCCGCGGCCTTCAGCATGACAAATCGCGTCCACGGTTTCCTCGAGGGGCAAAGCGATGCCGAGGCCATGGACATCCAGCTTGTCTCCGGGACGTATTTTCCGACGTTGGGCGTGCGCGCCATGCTAGGGCGGACGCTTTCCGATGAGGATGACCGAACCGAGGGTGGACATCCGGTCGCCGTCGTCAGCTGCGCGTGGTGGACGCGGAGTCTGGCACGCGATCCCTCGGTGTTAGGTAAGAAGCTGACGATCGGATCGACTGTTTTTTCCATCGTCGGGGTCGCCCCGCCAGAGTTCTTTGGAACAAGAGTGGGAGAATCGCCCGACATTTGGATTCCCGTGTCGATGCAGAAGGAAGTTCCCCCGGGCTTCGATGGCTACAACGACCATATGTTCGAGTCTCTGCACCTGATGGCGCGATTGAAGCCGGGCGTGAGTATGGAACAGGCCAATGCCAACGTGAACTTGCTGTTTCAGCAGATTCTGCGTGGCTTTTCAGGTGCGCCGCTAACCGAGGAGAATCTCGAAAAGCTGGACAAAACGCGCGTCGAGTTGAACTCCATGGCTACCGGCTTTTCGCGACTGCGCCGGCAGTTCTCCGCGCCTTTGCAGATCCTGATGGCCGTGGTTGGGCTGGTGCTGCTGATCGCGTGCGCCAATATCGCAAATCTTCTGCTGGCCCGGTCCACAGCGCGAGCTCGCGAGCTGGCCGTACGGCAGGCGCTCGGCGCCGGGCGTTCGCGACTGATTCGGCAGCTGTTCACCGAGAGCATGGCGCTGGCGCTGGCCGGAGGTGTGCTGGGTGTGGCGGTTGCCTCCGGCGCAAGTCATGCTCTCGTGCGTCTGGTGTCCGACGGGCGCGATACTCTGCACTTGAATGTGCCGCTCGACACGCGACTGCTTTTGTTCACGCTGGGTGTCACGCTGACGACGGCTGTTTTGTTTGGAACGATTCCCGCGTTTCGGGCGACGCGGTGGAACCTTACGGATTCGCTCAAAGACGGTCGAAGCCAAGCCGGCGCCCGAGCCAAGGGCCCGCTGGCCAAGGCCCTGGTGGTTTCGCAGGTCGCTTTTTCTCTTGTTTTGCTGGCGGGCGCCGGTCTTTTTTTGCACAGTCTTGTGAACCTGACCAATGTCGACACCGGTTTCAACAGGGAAAATGTGATTCGTCTGCGCATCGATCCGAGCTCGGCCGGCTACCGGGAAGACGTTCGCCTGACCCGCATGTACCGGCAAATCGAAGAACGCGTGAGTGCGCTTCCGGGCGTGCGTGCGGCGAGCTTTTCGATCTTCACGTTCAACGAGGGCACCTGGAACAACCCTGTTTGGGTCCAAGGGTATGCCTCCGGTCATCGCGATACCGACGTTCATCACAACGCCGTAGGCACGGGTTACTTTACGGCGATGGGCATTCCTCTCCTGGCGGGCCGCACGTTGGGCCCTCAGGATACGGCCAGCTCGCCGCACGTCGCCGTTATCGGCGAGACGATGGCGCGCACGCTATTTCCGAGCGGCTCGCCCATCGGTCAACGGTATGGCCGCGGCGGCCCGGAGAATGCCGGCGATATCGAAGTCGTCGGCGTGGTGAAGGATGTGAAGTACAACAGCCTCGAGGAAGATCCGCAGGCGGGCGACTATCTGCCGTACACACAAAATGTGCGGTACCTCAACGACTTCGAAGCGCGGTATACGGGAGATTTCGCCACGGCGGTTGCTGCGATTCGCCAGGCGATTCACGATGTGGATGGCACCTTGCCGATCTCCGAGGTGATGACACTCGACGAACAGGTCGCGCGGTCCATTACCAATCAACGCCTGGTCGCCGAGCTTTCGACATTCTTTGGACTCTTGGCGGTATTTCTCTCCTCGATTGGAATCTACGGGCTCATGTCGTACGTGGTGACGCGGCGAACCAACGAGCTTGGGGTGCGCGTCGCGCTTGGTGCGGAGCGCTCCCAGGTGCTGTGGTTGGTCATGCGGGAGAGTCTCTGGCTGGTCGCGTTGGGCATAGCCATGGGTGTACCCGTGGCGCTTGCTGGTGACCGGCTGGCTTCGAGTATGCTCTACGGGCTACGGGCGAGCGATCCCGTGAGCCTGCTCGCAGGGGTGGTTGTGTTAACGGCTGTTGCGGCGTTGGCATGCTATTTGCCGGCCAGGCGGGCCTCCCAGGTGGATCCCATGGTTTCCTTGCGATACGAATAAATCATGCCGCCTTTGGGGCGTCACAAGCGAACCATGAAAATATTCTCGAGAAGGAGGTATCTTGGAGCG
>Ga0209526_10004001_pt1 | contig 10040 bp, 7 predicted proteins | sample JacPinW_OM2H0_M1_FD_188566 | JGI IMG/M metagenome (GOLD analysis project Ga0209526, IMG submission 188566) | Forest soil microbial communities from Algoma, Ontario, Canada - Jack Pine, Ontario site 1_JW_OM2H0_M1 (SPAdes) (version 2) | ecosystem: Environmental > Terrestrial > Soil > Boreal... | reverse complement strand
AAAGGCGATTTGAAAATGCAGGCTTTATGTCACGGCTGAAGCCGTGACCCACAAATAATCGCGGGTTGCCACACAGACTCAGAGTGCTGTCCTACTTTTGATTTAAGGATTTAGGCTGACTGGCAGAAGAAGGATTCGTGGCGGAGTAATGCTCTGATTCCGTTCACGATGTCGGTTACTCTGGATTTGGAAACTGCTCCGAGGATTCCAACGCGTTGGGCTTCGTCGATAAGATTGAGTGAGAGATGCGCCGTGCAGAGCAGGACGGGGACGTCGGGCGCAACCTTGGCGATTTCGCGGGCAGCCTGCAGGCCGTTCATCACGGGCATTTGAAAATCGAGGACGATCAAGTCCGGGTGCGTTTCCTTCGCCCTTTCGATGGCATCCCCGCCGTCGATTGCTTCCCCGCATACTTTCCAATCCTCGTCTTGCTCCACCAAGTTGCGGAGGGCGCGCCTAACCTGGGAGTTATCGTCGGCGATCAGGATTCGAGTCATAGGGCGTCTCCTTTCTTAAACTGTCATGATTCATGAGGCGCGTCAATCGGTAGGATACCTGAGGAAGGAGTTTTACCGTGGCCGTGGAGACCACGCATACAGCCTTTTGCTTAAAGCGAAATTCGGACGCAAATCAAGAGTTTCGCCGATGGGCAGCCTGGCTGGGGACGGTTAGCATTCTTGGTGCAACATCGCGCGGTTTGGATTTGCGGGTGATGGGGGCACTGTAGGGACACAAGGAGGCAATCTCGTGAGGGGCTCTCCGATATTTATTGCGCTTTTTGTGATCCTGGCCATTTTCTGGGTGGGCGGATTTTTGGTTTTCCACGTGGCATCCGCATTGATCCATTTGGTCTTGCTATTAGCTGTGATTTCGCTTATCGCTCATTTTGTCCGGAGAAGAGCTACGCCTTAGGCCCTACGCCCGTTCATTTCAAGGAGGGAAAAAATGGCAACTGACGATTCGAAAAAATGCGCTCATCCGCCGTGCACTTGCACTTCCAAGTCCGGGAAATACTGCAGCGCCCAATGCGAAGCAATGGAAACCACACCGGACATTGATTGCCGCTGCGGCCATCCCGGCTGCAGGGGCAAAGCGCACTAGGAATTCCCAACCAATTTCAATTCCTTACGCAAGAAACAAGAAAGGAGAAACATGAAAACGTACGCGATGGTGTTGAGCTTCTTTACGATTCTGACGATCGGAACACTCGCCGGGTGCTCTAGTTCAGCCGTTAAGTCGCCCGACGTCTCTGACACGATCCGTAAATCGCTGGATCAGGCCAGCCTCAATGATGTGTCGGTAAGCCAAGATCGCGACAAGGGCGTCGTGACGCTCGGTGGACACGTCGCATCGGATGCGGACAAGTCCCAAGCCGAGTCCATCGCGAAGTCCAACGCCGCCGGGCAGGTTGTGGCTAACGAAATTGCCGTGATTCCCCCGGGGATCGAAAGCACAGCCAAGGCCGTGAACTCGGATCTAGACAAGGCGATCGACAAGAACCTGGACGCGGCGCTGATGAAGGCCGGGCTTAACAAAGACGTTAAGTACGACGTAAAAAACGGCGTCGTAACCGTGAAGGGCGAAGTAAATTCCCAAACCAAGCGAGCGAGAGTTGAATCGATCGCTTTCAAGGTTCCCAACGTGCAACAAGTTGTGAACGAACTGGAAATTAAAAATCAAAAGGCTACTTCCACGAATTGAACGCCGAGCGGACTCAAAAGCTAGTCCGCCCTTGCGCCAGGCGAGAGGGAGACTAACATGCCTTCGGACGACCACGTTGCCCAATATCAGGATCGCCACTTCCAGGATCGCAACTCGCGAATGTTGGGGATCTCTTGGATAACATACGGAGTGATACGGCTCGTGGCCGCGGTCTGGCTAGTCTCCTTTTCGAATACGGCGACCGTGATGTTCGGCGCCCTCCTCAGTCGTGTCCCCGACCCATTCACGATGATGAATTTATTTCATCTCATTTATACGCTAGTGATCGTTTTGTCCGTGATTTGCGGCGTCCTGGGGATCTTGGCTGGAGGGGCTCTTCTTGCCGGCCAAAGATCGGGGCGATCGCTGGCGCTCATCGGTGGATTTCTGTCTCTCTGCGAAATTCCGCTGGGACTCACTCTAGGAATTTACACGCTCATCGTTTTGCTTCCCTTAGCCGCAAGACATGCCTCCGTAGTCGCTGTGCGCGATCAAGCCTCTGACTTGAGGGGCCATCCCTCCACGACGTAACGGTTAGGTTAAGCCGCGCAATAAAAATCACTCAAACCCCGACGAGTCCAGATTAGCTCGCCGAAAAAGATATCGAGTGGCGCGTATACGTAAATTGGGTGATGGTTAACGGTAGTGCGGTGCGGAGTTTGTTGGGAGAGGAAGCTAGTGCCAGCCCGGCCCTCTAGATTTTAGATTCCGGCTTCCTCTCCCGACGCGCGATCATCGCTCAATAAGGCGCAGGATGACCATACCGTGGATATGGTAGGCGGGCGGCAAAATAACTGTACGGTACGGGGCTGGGGTATATCGTTCCAATTGGCAAATAAACGGGAAAAAATTAACAGAGCGAGAACAAAACTTGATGTTCATCGCATCCGGGCGCCCCATCCTTGCGGTTTTTGCAAGGGCGGGGATTCACCCGCATCGAGAGATACCGCAAGCGGGTTTCGTTTCTACATTTTTCACTCTATGGTCCTGTGAGTAATATAGCGGTACGGTGAGGTCTGCAAGAAAAACGCCATGTTAGACATGTGACTTTGCGATCCCATAAAGAGACCTCGAAATCAAAAAAAGGACATAAGGAGAATAAAAATGAAAAGAAATCTGTTAACGAAACTGTACATCGACGAACTCAGGGATCTATACAGCGCCGAAAACCAGCTGATCAAAGCGATTCCGAAGATGGCCAAAGCGGCGAACTCAGATGAACTCAGAAACGCATTCGAGGCGCATCTGAAAGAGACAGAGGAGCATGCCAAACGCCTGGAAGAAATCTTCGGCGAACTTGAGGAAAGTCCCAAAGGCAAGAAGTGTAAAGGAATGGAAGGGCTGATCGAAGAAGGAAAAGAACTGATGGAAGAAGGCCTTGAACCCGCCGAACTGGATGCGGGCCTTATCTCCGCCGCACAGCGCGTCGAACATTATGAAATTGCAGGATACGGCTGCGTGCGCACCTACGCCAACCTGCTTGGGGAAAGCTCCGCGGCGTCCCTGCTCGAAGAGACGCTTGAGGAAGAGAAGGCGGCGGACGAGAAACTTACCCAAATCTCCGAACAAGTCAACGCAATAGCTTCCGAAACAGAAGAAGGCAAGCCTGAAACGTCGGGCCGGAAGAGGAAGCCTGGCGATGCCGCGCGCGCGGCGCGAGCGTAGATGTAGGATTCCAGCCAAACGGACTCCAGCCAAACGCCGGCGTCTCGATGAGGGACGCTGCATATTGAAGTATGAAAAAGACCGAATGGAGGAACGGACATGAATCAACTTTCAAAGACAAGCCAGGCCTTGCTCTTGTTCTGTGCATCGATACTCTTTAGCGGGACGCTGTTTGCCGCGCCTGTCCCGCAGCCGTCGTCACCGCAGCAAACCGCTCCCGACAACACCAAGATGAATAAAGGTGACGCCCAAAAGGACGCCACCACAGCCGATCAACAGAAAATGAACCCCGCCGATCGCGACATCACGAAAAAAATTCGCGCGGCGATTATGGATGACAAATCACTCTCAACCTACGCACACAACATCAAGATCATTACTCAAGACGGGAAGGTCACTTTGAAGGGCCCCGTCCGGACAGAGAAAGAAAAGGCTGATGTGGAAGCCAAGGCCGCATCCGTGGCGGGCGCCACGAACGTGACCAGCCAGATCGAAGTCGCGCCGCCAAAGTCTTGAAACTCGGATCTGATCCCATTTGAAAAGAAAAGGAGAATCAAAATGGCAGGAAAAAAGACAGCAGTGTTTGGAATCTACCCGACGCAGTCAAGCGCGGATCGTGCGATAGATACATTGACCAAGGCCGGATTCCCGATCTCGGATATTTCCGTGCTGGTTCCTGAAACTCTCGGAAACAAGGATATGGGAACGGAAAAAGCAACGAAGGCGCCAGAAGGCGCTACGGCTGGGGCAACCTCAGGCGCGGTCCTGGGCGGCGCCCTGGGCCTGCTAGCGGGAATTGGGGCCCTGGCCATCCCCGGCGTGGGACCTCTCATCGCCGCGGGACCCATCATGGCCACCCTTGCCGGCATGGGCGTCGGCGGAGCGGTTGGCGGAGTAACGGGCGCTTTGATTGGTATGGGGATTCCCGAATTTGAAGCGAAACGTTACGAGGGGCGCCTTCAAAAAGGTGCAATCCTACTTTCCATCCATTGCGACACTTCGGAAGAAATTGACGAAGCAAAAGAAATTCTTAAACGCACGGGTGCTGAAGACGTCACCTCAACCGGTGAGGCGTCGGTCGACTCATCGAAATCCGGGCGGGACGTTCGGGCTGCCGGCGGCAATCGGTAGCTTTGGAGGAGGAAGGCCGTTTTGGCCTTCCTCCTTTTCCAATTCATCTTGAAACAGAGAGATTTGACCTCTGCCTAGGAGAGCAAAATGCAAACCAAACGCGTCAGTAAGTCCGCCAAGAAAGATAAAGGGCTTCTTGTAAGTTTGGCACGGACAATTGGATCCACTCTGGGGACCGTCGCCGCAAGAGCAGACGCGTTGTCGAATCCTGTCCCACAACGCGTGGTGCGCAGAAAGTCGCGTTCAAAAGCAAATAAGACTCGTAAAAAGAACAAGGCCTGAAGTTAGCATTTTTCTCCGACTGGCCGTATTTCACCCTCGCTAGAAGAGTCCCTGCTGGTGTGTCCATGGTCCGCGACTGATGCCTTTGACCCTGGGGCATTCGGCGGATATCGTGAGATAGTGTCAATGACACAATGACCGACACGATGACCGCGGCAAAACCATCCCCACTCGTATTCACCGACATGGCAGGACCCATCCGCGCCGAATTATTCAGCGTGGAACGCCTCGAGCAGCATGCAGAGAGTCTCGCAGCCGCTCAAGCAATCACAAAAGCGCCTGTGAAAGGCCGGCCGCTGCTTCCGCGGGTGCTGGAGAACGGCCGCGTTCTCCTGGAATACTATCGCGCCACCGCTCGGGCGATCCAACGGGAACAAACCATCACACCTGCGGCGGAATGGCTGGTTGACAACTTTTATATCGTCGAGGAACAACTGCGCGAAATCCGCGACGACTTGCCCCCCGGATTTTATCGAAAATTACCCAAGCTGGACGCAGGCCACCTGGAAGGATATCCCCGCGTTTTCGGCGTTGCGTGGGCCTACGTTGCGCACACCGATAGCAGGTTCGAGCCGGAGTTGTTGCGGCGCTTCGTGACTGCCTATCAGCGCGTGCAGCCGCTCACAAGCGGGGAGCTTTGGGCGGTAGCCATCACTCTTCGCGTCGTGTTGGTGGAAAATCTCCGCAGACTGGCGGAGATTATGGTGCGCAGCCGCCGCGCGCGGGATGAGGCGGATCTTCTCGCAGACAGTCTTCTCGGCGCCGGCGGCCGGGAACTGATCCCTCCCGCGGCAGCCCTGCGCCAATTTGAGAACAAGCCCCTGGACAGAGCGTTCGCGGTGCAACTTGTCCAGCGTCTTCGTGATTTGGACCCGAAGGTCGGCCCGATCTTGCTTTGGCTCGATGAGCGCCTGGATGCGCAGGGCACGACCGCCGACGAAATCGTTCGGGCCGAGCATCAAGACCAGACGGCCATGACGGTTTCCGTTCGCAACATCATCACGAGTATGCGGTTGACGTCCGCGTTTGATTGGCAGGTTTTCTTCGAGAGCGTCAGCCTGATTGACGAAATCCTACGAAGCGGCGGCATTTTTGCCGAGATGGATTTTGTTACCCGGGATTACTACCGGCACGCGATTGAGGAGCTCTCCCGGGGCACGTCACATTCAGAAATTGAAATCGCCCGGCGTGCGGTCCAGCGCGCCAAGCGGTCCGCCGCAAAGCTGCAAAGTGACAAAAAGGAAGGCGACGACCGGCTTGCGGAGCCAGGTTACTACCTGATCGCGCAAGGCCGATTGGCTTTTGAACGAGAGCTTGGCTATCGCGTCCCGTGGAGGCAGTGGCTTCTACGTCTGTATGTCCTGGGAGCCGTACCCGGTTACCTGGGAACTATCTTACTCATGACGGCAATCATACTCGCTTTGCCGCTCCTGGATGCGAGAGAGCTGGGAATCACAAGCTGGCGCCTGGCGTTGCTGGGACTGTGTGCGGCAATTCCCGCATCTGACCTGGCTATCGCGCTCATCAATCGCGCGGTGACCGATCTGCTTGGCCCACGCACATTGCCACGCCTGGAATTGCGCGACGGAGTACCCGGGCATCTGCGAACGATGGTTGTGGTCCCCACTTTGCTTACGGGCCCGGACGCAATCAAGGAGCAAGTGGAGCGGCTGGAGGTCCACTACCTGGCGAATCCGGATGGGGACCTTCGATTTGCGTTGCTCTCTGATTGGACGGACGCCCCGAGCGAAAGTCTGTCCGGCGACGATGAATTACTGGCGGCCGCCGTTGACGGTATTGCGCGGTTGAACAAACGCCATGGTCCAGCGCCCGGGGGCGGAGACCGATTTTTTCTGTTCCATCGCAAGCGGGTTTGGAACGAATGCCAGCGAGAATGGATGGGGTGGGAACGCAAGCGCGGAAAGCTGCACGAGCTGAACCAGCTTTTGCGCGGCTCTACGAACACCACATTCCTACCTATCGGTGGAAAGCCGCCGGAAGCAATCCCTGATGTCCGGTACGTCATCACGCTCGATGCGGATACTCGCCTGCCGCGTGGCGCGGTCGATCGCCTTGTGGGGACGATGGCGCATCCGCTAAACCGGCCAAAGTTCAGCGATCGCGATGGCCGCGTCGTGGATGGCTACTCCTTGGTCCAGCCTCGTATTACACCAACGCTTCCGACAGATCGTGAGGGATCGCTCTTCCAGAAAGTCTTCTCCGGCCCGAGCGGCATGGATCCCTATGCTTCCGCCGTCTCAGATGTCTACCAAGATCTCTTCAGGGAGGGCTCGTATACCGGAAAAGGAATTTATGATATCGACGCGTTCGAACAGTCCCTGGCAGGCAAAGTTCCGGACAACACTCTGTTGAGCCATGACCTGTTCGAAGGAATTTTTGCGCGCGCGGCCCTGGCATCGGACATTGAGCTGTTCGAAGAGTTTCCTTCGCACTATGAGGCCGCCGCCGCTCGACAGCATCGATGGGCGCGAGGCGACTGGCAACTACTGCCTTGGATCCTTGGGAAAGGCAGAGGTTCTGGAGGCAAACGGCGCGGATACGGCATCCCTGCGATAAGCAGATGGAAAATGATCGACAATTTGCGTCGCACGCTTTCGGCGCCTGCCCTGTTTCTGACATTGGTAGTTGGGTGGCTGATGTCCCCGCTGTCGCCCTGGATGTGGACCAGATTTGTTCTGCTAATGATTTCGATTCCGCCGTTGCTTCCCAGTCTATTCAACCTTAACCCGCGCCACGGAGGAATTTCCAGGCGCAGCTACATACGGGCCGTGCTATCGGATTTTTCGCTGGCGATTTCACAGATCGGCTTGACCATTACCTTCCTGGCGTACCAGGCATGGCTGATGTCAGATGCGATTGTACGCACCCTCGGCCGCCTGTGTGTTAGCCGCAAGAACTTACTGGAGTGGGTGACCGCAGCCCAGGCTAAGTATGCGGTTGACCTGAAGCTGTTCGCGATCTTTCGGCGAATGGTCGGCGGTGTCTTGTTCACGCTGGCCGGATTTGTTGCTGTGAGTCTTGGACGGCCTCAGGCCATACCAGTGGCCCTGCCGTTCCTATTTGTGTGGGCGGTATCGCCGGTTGTCGCACGTTGGATAAGCCAGCCCCCTCGGCTTACGAAGGCGGAACCGCTGTCTTCGCGTGAGACGCAAGCACTTCGAATGGTTTCCCGGCGAACCTGGCGCTTCTTTGAAGCATTCGTTTCCGCTGAAGACCATTTTCTGCCCCCCGACAATTTTCAGGAAGACCCTAAACCGACGGTAGCGCACCGCACTTCCCCCACGAACATTGGCATGTATCTTCTTTCCACGATCGCGGCGCGCGATTTCGGGTGGCTGGGGACACTGGAAGCAGTCGAGCGGCTCGAAGCTACTCTGACGACCATGCATCAATTGGAGTCATTCCGCGGCCATTTCTTCAACTGGTATGACACGCGCGATTTGCATCCGCTCGACCCAAAGTACGTTTCCTCCGTTGATAGCGGAAATCTCGCCGGACACTTGCTGGTTCTGGGAAATAGTTGCCGGGAGCTGGTCCAGAGGTCGTCGATCGACGCCCGAATCCTAAGCGGGTTGCAAGATTCGATTTGGTTATTGCAAGAAGCCCTGGCCGGCAGCGCGGACATACGGCGCACCCACACGGTCACACGGAAACATCTCGACAATGCAGTCGAGGCGCTCGCCACGTTGGCCGAGACGGTGCCTGCTGACGCTTTGGAGTGGGCAGCACGCTTCGTGGAGTTGCGGGAGCGCGCACAGACACTGGATGACATTGCGCAAACCATGCAGCAAGAGGAAGGGGGCGCTCAGGTTTCGGAACTGCGCGTGTGGGCGGCAGCAACCAGGGCCTGCGTCGAAAGTCATTCCCGGGACATTGAGATTCTGATCCCCTGGGTCCGATTGCGTTCAAAAGAAATCATTGCCATGGCGGCAGGCTCGCGGGAAGAGTCGCCAGAATGGGCGGCCATCGAGCCGTATTTCCGGACGCTGCCGACATTGGCGGAGGCTCCCGAACGGTTCGAGGCCGCTCTTAGGGAACTGAGTTTCCTCCGCGCCCATTTGCCTCCAGAATCTCCAAAGGACCGAGACGCGCTGGCGCGGATTGACGTGCTGGCTCACGCAATATCACAATCCGCTGCTGACGCCGCGGCGCTATCTCGCCGCCTGCTGGACGTGTCGCATGCAGCGGATCAAATGTTCTTCGCGATGGATTTTACATTCCTGTTTGACAGTACGCGAAAGCTCTTTTCCATCGGGTACCGCGCCACGGACGGCAATCTGGACCCCAATTGCTACGACTTGCTGGCCTCAGAGGCCCGGCTCACAAGCTTCATTGCCATCGCCAAGGGAGACGTTCCTTCATCGCATTGGTTTCGCCTGGGTCGCTCGCTGACGCCGGTGGGGCGGGACTCCGCGCTTATCTCGTGGTCGGGATCGATGTTCGAATATTTGATGCCGGCGCTTGTGATGCGATCGCCCGCCGGGAGTATGCTAGACCAAACGTATCGGCAGGTGGTGCGCCGGCAAATCGAATATGGAATAGAACGCCATGTTCCGTGGGGTGTCTCAGAGTCAGCGTACAACGCTCGTGATCTCGACCTCACCTACCAATATTCCAGCTTTGGGGTGCCTGGCCTCGGGCTCAAACGCGGCCTCAGCGAGGATATGGTCGTAGCGCCGTATGCCACGGCACTGGCAGCCATGATTGATCCATCCGCTGCCACCCAAAATTTCGCGCGCCTCGCCGAAGCCGGCGGCAGAGGTTCATACGGTTTCTATGAGGCGCTTGATTACACAAGCAGCCGGGTCCCCGAGGGCAAGGATGTGGCTGTGGTCCTTGCTTACATGGCACACCACCAGGGCATGTCTTTGGTAGCGCTCGCGAATGTCTTGCTGGATGGCGCGATGCTCGGCCGTTTCCACGCCGAGGCAATCGTACAAGCCACCGAATTACTCTTGCAGGAACGCACGCCTCGCGACGTGCTGGTGGCGCGGCCTCGTGCGGAAGAAGTATCCGCCGCGGCGCAAGTCCGCGACCTTACACCACCTGTCGTGCGCCGGTTCACCACGCCGTATGATGCGAGCCCGAGGACGCAACTGCTCTCCAACGGCCGCTACGCCGTGATGCTGACCGCGGCTGGTTCGGGGTACAGCCGCTGGCAGAACATAGCAATCACGCGTTGGCGGGAAGACCTCACGCGGGATTGCTGGGGGACTTACATCTTTCTTCGCGACGAGCAG
>Ga0209526_10003999_pt1 | contig 10041 bp, 5 predicted proteins | sample JacPinW_OM2H0_M1_FD_188566 | JGI IMG/M metagenome (GOLD analysis project Ga0209526, IMG submission 188566) | Forest soil microbial communities from Algoma, Ontario, Canada - Jack Pine, Ontario site 1_JW_OM2H0_M1 (SPAdes) (version 2) | ecosystem: Environmental > Terrestrial > Soil > Boreal... | reverse complement strand
TCCGAGGGATTGCTCAACAAGCAGATCGCGTATGAGCTCGGTGTCTCGGAGGCGACCATAAAGGCGCATGTTTCAGCCATCCTGCAAAAGCTCGGTGTTGACAGCCGCACGCAGGCCGTCATCGCCGCGGCGAAAATCGAGCTCGAGCAGTGGCCGCAATCAGCATCTGCCGAGGGGCATTAGGGATCCATAGCCTCGGCCGTGGCGGTGGATTGCGGCGCTCCCTCGCTTCGCTCGGGTCCCGAAACGACGACAATGGTTCGGTTGAATCTCTTGGAAACCCGCCCATATTCCCTTGGCCCGTCAGCCCATGAACTCAGCTTCCTTGTTTCATCCCTCGGTTTGCGCGTGGTTTAACGGCGCGTTTTCCGCGCCGACGCCGGCCCAGGCGAAAGCATGGCCGGCGATCAAGGCGGGCCGCCACGTTCTGATCGCCGCGCCGACCGGCTCAGGCAAGACCCTTGCCGCTTTTCTCGCGGCAATCGACGACCTCGTACGCCAGGGACTGAGGAGCACGCTGCCGGACGAGACCCAGATCGTCTACGTCTCCCCGCTCAAGGCGCTATCGAACGATATCCAGCGCAATCTTGTCGCGCCGCTTGCCGGGATTCGCGAGCGGCTGCGGGCGCAAGGCCTGCCTGACGTGGAGATTCGCACTTGGGTGCGCACCGGCGATACGCCTGCGGGCGAACGCGAACGCATGCGGCGGCGGCCTCCGCACATCATCGTGACCACACCGGAGTCGCTCTACATCCTGCTCGGATCGCAATCCGGCCGCGCCATGCTTGCCACGACGCGCACCGTCATTGTGGATGAGATCCACGCATTGGCGCCAAACAAGCGTGGCAGCCATCTCGCGCTTTCACTGGAGCGACTTGGGGCACTAACGGGGCGGCGATTGACGCGCATCGGCCTTTCAGCGACGCAACGGCCGATCGAAGCGGTCGCCCATTTTCTGGTCGGCAATCAAGCGGCCGCTACCGGCACGCCCGATTGCACCATCATCGATACCGGACACCAGCGTGGACGCGACCTCGCCATCGAGCTTCCCGACTCGCCGCTCGAAGCCGTCATGTCGGCGGAGGTGTGGGAGCAGGTCTACCGGCGGCTTGCCGAGCTGATCGAAGCGCATCGCACCACGCTGATTTTCGTCAATACCCGCCGAATGGCGGAGCGGGTGACCGGCAAATTGTCTGACCTCGTTGGCGAGGAGAAGATCACGGCCCACCACGGCAGCCTCGCCAAGGAATTGCGGCTCGACGCCGAGCAGCGTCTCAAATCGGGAGCGTTGAAGGCGCTAGTTGCGACGGCCTCGCTCGAGCTCGGAATCGACATCGGCGACGTCGATCTGGTCTGCCAGCTCGGATCGACGCGCGCGATCTCCACATTCCTGCAGCGAGTCGGGCGCTCCGGCCACGCGGTCGCCGGCACCCCCAAGGGCCGGCTGTTTCCACTCTCGCGTGACGAGCTGGTCGAATGCACGGCGCTCTTGCACAGCGTCAATCGCGGCGAGCTCGACTGGCTCAGCATTCCCGGACAGCCGCTCGACGTGTTGGCCCAGCAGATCGTCGCCGAAGTGGCCGCGCAGGAATGGAACGAGCACGCGCTGCTCGCGCTCATTCGCCGCGCCTGGCCGTATCGCGCGCTGACGCAAGAGGATTTTGGTGCAATTGTCGGCATGCTGGCCGAAGGTTTCACCACCCGCCGGGGACGCCGCGGCGCGCTCATCCATTACGACGCGGTGAACGGGCTTTTGCGCGGCCGGCGCGGCGCGCGCCTGACCGCGCTCACCTCCGGAGGCACCATCCCGGACAATGCCGATTATCAGGTACTGCTGGAGCCCGAGAACCATTTCATCGGAACGGTGAACGAGGATTTCGCGGTCGAGAGCCTTTCCGGCGATATCTTTCAACTCGGCAACAAGAGTTATCGCATCCGGCGGGTGGAACGCGGCGTGGTGCGGGTGGAAGATGCGCAGGGTCTGCCGCCCACCATTCCATTCTGGCTTGGAGAGGCGCCCGGCCGCAGCGACGAGCTTTCGCGATCGGTCGCGCGGCTGCGAAGCGAAATTGCGCGACGGCTCGACGGGACGGGGGAGAGCGCCGGGCGCTGGCTGGTGGAGAAGACCGGCCTCGCAGAGCCGGCTGCGCAACAACTCATCGAATATCTCAGTGCCGGTCATGCTGCGCTCGGCTGCCTGCCCACGCAGGACACGATCGTGTTCGAGCGCTTCTTCGATGAAGCCGGCGGCATGCAGCTTGTCGTGCATTCGCCCTTCGGCAGCCGCATCAACCGAGCCTGGGGATTGGCGCTGCGCAAACGGTTCTGCCGCAAATTCAATTTCGAGCTGCAAGCCGCGGCGACCGAAGACAATATCGTGCTGTCGCTCACCACCGCGCACAGTTTCCCGCTCGATGAGGCCGCGCGTTATCTGCACTCCGCGAGCGTGCGTCCGCTGCTCATTCAGGCCATGCTCGATTCGCCCATGTTCACCACCCGCTGGCGCTGGGTCATCGGGGTCGCGCTGGCGCTGCCGCGCTTTCGCGGCGGCAAGAAGCTCGCGCCCCAGCTTGCGCGCATGGGCGCCGAGGACCTTATCGCGGCGGTCTTTCCCGATCAGATTGCGTGCGCCGAGAATCTCGTGGGCGAGCGCGAGATCCCCGACCATCCGCTGGTGCGTCAGGCGATCGATGATTGCCTCAACGAAGCCATGGACGCCGCGGGCCTGGAGCGCGTGCTGCACGGGATCGAGTGCGGAGAGATCCGCCTCGTGTGCCGCGATCTCACGCAGCCGTCCCCGCTTGCCCTCGAAGTGCTTTCGGCGCGGCCTTACGCCTATCTCGACGACGCGCCGCTTGAAGAGCGCCGCACGCAAGCCGTCATGGCCCGCCGCTGGCTTGCGCCGGAAGTGGCTGCCGACCTGGGGCGGCTCGATCCGGAAGCGATTGTGCGCGTGAAAACCGAGGCTTGGCCTGATGCGACCAATGCCGATGAGCTGCATGACGCCTTGGTGTGGCTTGGCTATCTCACAGCGCAAGAGGCGCAGGCGAATAAAGATTGGATCGAGTGGCTCTCTGATCTCGCTCGCGCCAATCGGGTGGCGCGGCTCTCTCACTCAGGTGGCACTCTCTGGATTGCGGCCGAGCGCCGGCCCGAGTGTCAGGCGCTTTGGCCTGGGGCTGCGTTCGAGCCTCCAATTACCGCCCCGGCGGCCAGGGGGGCGCGAGTTTGGTCGCCCGACGAGGCCCTGGTCGAGATCTTGCGCGGGCGTCTCGAAGGCCTCGGTCCGGTGACTCAAGACGCGCTTGCATCTCCGCTCGGGCTGGCGCCCTCGGAAATTGCGGGCGCGCTGGCGAAGCTCGAAACCGAAGGTTTCGCAATGCGCGGCCGGTTTACCGCCAATGCGCACGCTGAGGAATGGTGCGACCGGCGCCTGCTCGGCCGCATCCACCATTACACCATCAAGCGGTTGCGCGCCGAGATCCAGCCGGTCGCGGCGCGCGAGTTCCTGCAATTTCTCGCCGTGTGGCAGCGCGTTTCGTCCGATGCCCGAATGGAAGGGCCCGATGCGCTCGATACCATTCTGCCGCAGCTCGAAGGATTCGAAGCGCCGGCGGGCGCATGGGAGACGGAAATTCTGCCAGTGCGCGTGGCGGGCTACGAGCAGGACTGGCTCGATGAACGCTGCCTCTCCGGACGCCTCACGTGGGCACGCCTCAAGCCGCGCAGTGCCCGGGCAAACGGTGCCGAAGGCAGGGCGGCGCCGGTGCGCGCCACCCCGATCACTCTTATCGCCCGGCGCCATGGTTCGCTCTGGACGCTGCTCTCGCCCACGCCGCAGCCCTCGCAGGTGAGCCCGCGATCGCAGGTCGTCGCCGACTATATCCGCCAGCACGGCGCGTCTTTTTTCGATGATTTGGTCGAGGGCTGCGGTCTCTTGCGCTCGCAGGTCGAGGAGGCGCTTGCCGAGTTGGTCGCATTGGGTCTCGTGACCTCCGACAGCTTTGCGGGTTTGCGGGCGCTGCTTGTCCCCTCGGCGGAGCGCCCGCCCTTTGCCGGCGGGCGCCGGCGCCGGCGGGTGAGCAAGTTCGCCATGGATGCCGCCGGCCGATGGGCACTTACGCGCCGGCCGCAAATGGCGCCGCGCGAACCGCTCGCGCAAGCAGAGGCCATCGAGCACGTCGCGCGCGTGCTGCTTTGCCGCTATGGGGTTGTGTTCTGGCGGCTCATCGAGCGCGAGGCCGACTGGCTGCCGCCGTGGCGGGATTTGCTGCGCGTCTATCGCAGGCTGGAAAGCCGTGGAGAGATCCGCGGCGGCCGTTTCGTTGCCGGTTTTTCCGGAGAACAGTTCGCATTGCCCGACGCCATCGCGGCCTTGCGTGACATCCGGCGCGAAGGCCCCACGGGCGAATGGATTTCGCTATCGGGCGCCGATCCGCTCAACCTCGTCGGAATTCTGACGCCTGGACCAAAGCTCGCCGCGCTCACCGGCAATCGCGTCCTTTACCGCGACGGCATCCCGGTTGCATTGTTTGCTGCCGGAGAAGTGCAGTTCCTCGAGAGCCTCGATCCGCGCACCGAGTGGGAGGCGCGCAAGCTGTTGCTGCGCGCCGGCGCGGGACAATCGCGCGGAGCGCACACGATGCTTACGGCGTTGCTTGCGCAAGCACGGGGCGATGACCGAAGCGACAGTCCACTGCAGTAACGGCCGCCCGCAATGACGCGCGCCCCACGCATCGCGATCGTCGGCGGCGGCGTTGGCGGCGTTGCCGCGGCGCTCGCGCTGGAACGGCGCGGCTTCGCAACCGTGGTCTGCGAGCAGTCACCGGCACTGAGCGAGATCGGCGCCGGCGTCAATCTTACGCCCAACGCGCTGATGGCCTTGCGCGCGCTTGGGGTCGAGGATGCAGTCGTGGGGGCCGGCTGTGAATCGGATTTTCTGGCGATTCGCAGCTGGAAGAGCGGACGCGTCATCTCACGCATGCGTCGCGGCTCGTTTCGCCAGCAGTTCGGCGCGCCTAACCTGACCATCCATCGCGCTGACCTGCTCCGCGTGTTGCATGGCGCGCTGAAAACAACTGAGCTGCGCCTCGCTGCCCGCTGCATCGGCATTGAACAACGCCCGCGCGGCGCGATCGCGCGACTTGCCGACGGGAGCGAGATCGAAGCCGATGTGATCGTCGGGGCGGACGGCATTCATTCCGTCGTGCGCAAGGATCTGTTCGGCGCTGATGCGCCGCGTTTCACCGGCTGCATCTGCTGGCGCGGCATGGCCGCAACAGACGCGGTGCCGCGAGACATCAACGTCGCGGAAGGTACGATGTGGATGGGGCCACATGGCCATGTCGTGCATTATCCTGTCCGGCGCGGCGAGTTGATCAACATCGTCGCGCACGTCGACAGCGACGCCTGGACCGAGGAATCCTGGACCTCGGAATGCGACCTCTCCGAGGTGATGACAGCCTACGCCGGCTGGCATCGCGACCTGTTGCGCCTCTATCCCAACAGCGAGCGCTGGTACAAATGGGCGCTCTATGACCGCGATCCTCCGGCGCGGTGGAGCAAGGGACGTGTCACGCTGCTTGGCGATTCCGCCCATGCCATGCTGCCTTATCTTGCCCAGGGCGCCGCCATGGCGATCGAGGATGCCTGCGTGCTCGCAGCCGCGATCGCCCGCCACGCCGATGACCTGGACACGGCGTTGCTGACTTACGAGCAGCGGCGAATGCCGCGCGCGCGTGCCGCGGTTCTGGGCTCGCGCGAGCGCGCGCGCGAAAATCATCTCGCCTCGCCCTGGGCGCGGCTCAAGCGCGACGCGAAATTTGCGCTGCGCGAACGCTTCGGCCGCGACAAGACCGTGTTTCAGACGAGGTGGCTCTACAGTTACGACGTCGCGAGCGAGCTGCGGTGAGTGCCGGATTTTCCTTGCGCTGCGCGCAAGTTTCAATCCGGGCTACATCGATGCGGCGTGCTCGCGATACCAGCGCTCGGCACCGGGATGGAGCGGCACATCCATTGGGGTTTCCTCGCTCTCGCGTCCCATTTGCAGGGCATTGCCATTTGTCCCCGCTTCCCACGGGATTTCCTGCGCGCGCGCGGCAATCGCTGCGCAGATATCATAGGCCGCCTCATCCGCCAGTGCGGCGCTCGAATAGATCGGCCAGCCGCTGAAATCGAGGGCATCGATGTCTTCTCTCAAATGGGAGAAGCGCGCCTTCGGCAGCAACACCCGTCGCCATCCGAGCCGCCCGAGCTGCTCGAACTCGGAAGGCTGGAGCGCGATGGGTGTAAGCCCGCAGGCAAGCGCTTCGTTGAGCCAGGTTTTGATCCCCTCGTCGAAGATTGCATCGAGCTCTCCGCGCCGCAGCGGCTCCATCCGGCGCGCATCGAACGGCGAGCCGCAGACCACAAGTTTGCCGCCCCAGGACTCGATGTCCTTGAGCTTGAAGCCGTGCAGCGCGAACGCCTGGTCGATCAGAACGAGCGTGGAGTGGGTCGGGTCCTCGCGCACGCAGACGCGCAGCGGATAGCGCTTTTCCTTGATGTCGCGCAGCGAGCGGATTCCCGTTCGTGGATGGATCATGAAAACAAAGCGATCCCAGCTCGGATAGACTGCGATGATCCGCACCGGAAGCGGCGCGCGAAAGAGGCCCACCCCGCGATAGGCCTGCGTGAGCAGCGCCGACGGGTTGACGAATGCCGCTTCGAGCCCGCCTGCAGCAACCTCCTCAGCCAGGATGGCGGAGCCCGTCGCCAGCCGCAGCCATGAGCGAAACCGCGCTCCGGAGCCGCTGCCGACCGTGATGACCATGTCGCGATTGCCCCCATAGGGCGTGGCGGGATTGCCGGCGATATGCAGGCCGATTTCCCACAGCGTCTTGGCGCGCACGAAATTGGCGCCGCGCGGAAGCGGTTCCATGACCAGCGCCTCCTCTCAATCAGCTTCGCAATTCTCGCCGCACGGTGCGACCGGGGCACCCTGCACAAATTCGACCGGATGATAACGCCCTTCGTCGACGGACCATGCCACTCCGGCAATGTGTGGAAGCCGCGCCATCTCCCGGGCCATTTCGCGCGTGACGTGAACCTCGCGACCACGCTCCCCCGGCGGGTCCTGCTGCCCGATCCGGTAGGCGATGTCCGATCCGAATGTCTTGAGAAACACAGGAATGCCGTAACAGCGTCCGATGTCCTGCGCGATGCGCGATTGACCGTTGAGCCTTCCGTCCTCCCGCAACGTTGCGTTCTCGCTGATCACGTAGAACGGAACACTGTCGAGCAATTTCTGGTCGAGCGCGCGTTTGAATCCTCGCGGGTTGTTTTTTGCGATATAGCCGGTGTTTCTTCCCTTGGAGATGAGGCCCTGACCTTTGGCGGCTGCGATTGCCGTAAGGTAGTCATTGAAGAGAGCGGCGAGGTCCTGCGCGCCCAGCCTGTGCACGTTGTCGACATGCACGCCGATGCTGGCGTCCGCGGGTGCGATCCTATCTGCCCGTTGCACGATCGCGAGAAGATCATTGACGACGATCTTGCGCGTTGTCGCATCAGTGAGATCGATCCCGCGTTCTCGTTCGCCCCAGCGGTCATCCGTCGGCTGCGAAAATGGAAATCGGTCGCAGTCGGGACCGATGTAGCAGTTCCCTCCGACGTGATAGAGGATGAGGTTGATGCTGGGCGCGAGACGCGCAAGTGGGCGCCGGGGATCGACGTCAAGCCAGCCGATTTCCCCGCGCGTAACTGCCGCGTACAGGCCCTGCATGATATTTGCATCGACGGCCCGGCTCAGACTCGTCGCCCAATAATGTTTCTTGGCCTCACCGGCCGGACACACGGCCGCGCCCACGGCAGCGCTGACAAACGCGAGCAGGAGCGCCGTGCCGGCTAGGAGCTTGCAGCCCCGTCGCGCAGCGAAGTCGTGCACCCCGTCGTTGCGGGGAGCGCGCGAAGCGAGGTAGTCCGCAATCCATAACCGCAATCTTGTATTCATGCCTGCGGCCGTGGTTATGGATTTTCCGGGATCACCTTGATCCAGCCGGAGCCGAGATCAAGGTGCTCCGGAATGACGAAGGATTACCCCTGCGAAATGAATTTGGTGTTCAGATAGGCGCCGAGGCCCTCGATGCCGCCTTCACTGCCGTGGCCGGATTCTTTCACGCCGCCGAACGGCGTTTCCGGCGTCGATACGGCAATCGAGTTGACGCCGACCATTCCGGATTCGATCGCGTCCCCGATCGCGGCGGCGGTTGCGGTCGACGTCGTGAACGCATAGGCCGCAAGCCCGAATTGGAGCGAGTTTGCGCGTTCCACGACCTCGTCGAAGGTCTTGAAAGTCACGACCGGGGCAATCGGTCCGAACGGTTCTTCGGTCATCACCTTGGAATCGTCAGGCACTTCAGTGACGACGGTCGGCTCATAGAAATAGCCCTGGTTGCCGTGCCGCTTGCCGCCGGTAACGACCGTGCCGCCGCGGCTCTTGGCGTCGGCGACAAAGCTTTCCATGGCATCAATCCGGCGCGAATTGGCCATGGGACCCATGGTGATCCCCTTTTCCAATCCGTCGCCGAGCTTGAGACCGCGGGCATAATCAGTAAAGCGGGTGAGGAATTTCTTGTAGACGTCTTCCTGCACGTAGAATCGAGTGGGCGAGATACAGACTTGGCCGGCGTTGCGATACTTGAACGCGGCGATTGTGTCGGCAGCCTTTTCGGGATCGGCATCCGCGAACACCACGACCGGCGAGTGGCCACCGAGCTCCATGGTCGTGCGCTTCATGCCCTTGGCTGCAAGCGCGGTGAGATGCTTGCCGACCGGGATCGAGCCGGTGAACGAAATCTTGCGCACCGCATCCTTGGCCAGGAGATGCTCGGAGACCTCCGAGGGTACGCCGAACACCAGATTGAGGACGCCGGCCGGCAAGCCGGCATCGGCGAAGCAGCGTACCAACTCGACGCAGGCACCCGGCGTCTCTTCCGATGCCTTGAGAATGAGCGCGCAACCAGCCGCGAGCGCGCCGCCGATCTTGCGCGCCGGCGTGAGCACCGGGAAATTCCACGGCGTGAACGCAGCCACGATGCCGACCGGCTCCGACACCACGAGCTGGCGGGTGCCCTTGGCGCGTCCGGGCACAATGCGCCCATAGCTGCGGCGGCCCTCCTCGGCATACCAGTCAATGATGTCGGCCGACGTGATTACCTCGGCGCGCGCTTCGACATAGGTCTTGCCCTGCTCCTGGACGAGGATCTTGGAGATCGCGTCATGACGCTCGCGCATGAGATCGGCGGCTTTGCGCAAAATTTTGGCGCGGTCGTAGGCCGATGTCGCACGCCATAGCGCAAAGCCCTTCTTGGCGGCTTCCAGCGCCTCATCGAGGTCGGCCTTGCTGGCATGGGGCAGATGGGCGAGCGGCTTTTCGGTCGCAGGATTGAGGACGTCCTCGCCCTTGCGGTTGCCGCCCCCGTTGATCCATTTGCCGTCGATATAGAGCGCAAGATCGGTGTACATGGGCGCCTCTCTTCGTTTTCGATGTTTGCCGGGATCGGGTGCCACGGAATTAGCACCTTTTCATCGACGATTCACGCCCCTCCCGGCGGCATCTAAGCAGAGTTGGACGGCTTGCCTCAAGCGTTGCCAAAGCCAATATCGCGCGCGCCGTGTCCGCGCGAAACGAACTGGCCACACTTCAGTCTTCCGGTCGCAGCTCATCCAGGGCGGAGCCTGATGTTACAGGTGTTTACAGGCGTGTCAAAAGTCGAAAAGGCACAAAGAATATCTCTCTCCATCGAAAAATTCGGACAACAAAGCCAACAAAACAAATCGCCGACAAAATGAAAAAAATGCTTGACAAAGAAACAAAACTCGTGTATGAAAGCGCATCCTCCAAAATTGTGAGTTGAACGTGCTGCAAGGCGCGCGCAGCTCTGCGGCATTTGCGCAGCACGTAGGGCGGAATAGCGAAGCGTATTCCGCCATTCTGCGCGCAACCTCGCTAAGCGCGCCGCACTTGAGCGACCATGCGGACATACGAATGCCGATAGGCCAGTA
>Ga0209526_10003998_pt1 | contig 10043 bp, 7 predicted proteins | sample JacPinW_OM2H0_M1_FD_188566 | JGI IMG/M metagenome (GOLD analysis project Ga0209526, IMG submission 188566) | Forest soil microbial communities from Algoma, Ontario, Canada - Jack Pine, Ontario site 1_JW_OM2H0_M1 (SPAdes) (version 2) | ecosystem: Environmental > Terrestrial > Soil > Boreal... | reverse complement strand
AGGCGGCGATAGGCCAGAAAATATTCCGCCAATTCGATCTGATGATAGGAGAACGCGAACTTGCCCTGAAAGTGCGCCTTGTAGATCGCCCAGCACGCGTCCATCGGATGTCGCTGCAGCAATATGATCTTTGCCGCCGGCAACGCCGCGTGAATGAGACCGCAGTACAGGTAGTTTTGCAGCGTCTTGTCGATGAAACGGCCATCCTGCGATGCGCGCAGCGCCGTCACCTGTTCGACATAGCGTCTGCCGATCTCCGCGGGATCGCTTTGGGTTGACGTCCCCTTGACGGCGCGGCGCATCTCGGTCGCAAACGCGCTGGTTTCTCCTGCGGAGCTCATCGCCGGGTGACTGGCGATAATTCGCTCGACCAATGTCGTGCCGGTGCGCGGCAACCCGGCGACGAACACCGGGGCCGCGGCGGAATAACCGGATGGCGCGGCGGCCATCCAGCTTTTGATGTGGGTTTGGATGAGCCGGTCGATCTCGGCAATCTCGGCCCGATGATCGTGCGTGATCGAGCGGTGCTGCAGATGGCAACCTTGATCGACATGATCGAACGCGCGGTGATGCAGGTCGAGGTCCTCGCATTCCTTGCCGAGCGCGAATCGCAGCATGATCTCGCTCGGCGGCGCCAGTCTGCCTTCCCCGATCAGCGCTTCCATTTCCGCGATATGATTGCGATCGACGGTCTGGATGCGCAGGTCAGAGCGCAAATAATGGGCAAGGCCGTAATGGCGGTCGAGGGCGATGGCGGCATCGCAATGCGTTTCGGCTGCAACCAGCGCCCCGGTCATTCGCTCGGTCGCCGCGAGATTGAACAGGTACTGCGGCACATCGGGACGGGCGGTGACCGCGCGCAGCAGGAATTGCCTGGCTTCCTTGTGCAGCCCGAGCAGGCCGAAGATCGCGCCCAGGGCGTCCAGCGCTTCGGGGGCGTTGCCGATGATCTGTGACGCGGCTTCGGCGGCGTCGAGCGCCCCGCGTGCCTCGCCGGAAACAAACAGGCATTTCGCGCGCAGAATAAGTCCGATCGGATCCTTCGGCATGAAGGCGACCGCGCGATTGGCGCAAATCAGCGCCGCATCGGGGCGCCCCCGTCGCAGCGCGGTTTCGGTCAAGAGCGCCCAGGCAGTTCCATCGTCGGGCGCGCGCGCCAGTACCTCCGAGCAAATCCGCTCGGTGGTCGCCAAATCTCCGTTGGCAAATGCGCGTCGCGCTTCCTTGATCGGCGCCAAATTGGCTCGCTGCGGCGCAGTGCTGGGCAAGCGGTCGCTCCATGATCAAGGCCGGGCGGATACGCCCGGCCTTCTGCAGGTGTGGGAACGGGATCGATCAGCGAAAGGCTGCTGCCGTCGCGGGAGCAGCCTTTGCCGATCAGTGGTTGCCGTGATCGCCGCCGTCGCCGCGGTGATCGCCGCCGTTGCCGTCCGCGAACTGGAAATTGCCCCAGAGATCGCCGAGCGCCGGCCGGTTCTGCGGAACGTAGGGGTTGTCCTCCGACGTCTTCGGGTTCGGCAGATTGTCGCGGGTCCGGGCCGAGAGCGTCGGGAGCGACCAATTCCGTTCGATGAATTTCACGATCGAGGCATGATCGGAATATTCATGCGAGACGTGTCCGCCTTGCGAAAATTTCGACACCACCAGCATCGGAATGCGGGTTCCGTCGCCGAAATAGTCGACCGGCTGGATGTAGCCGGAGTCGTAATAGCCGCCGCCCTCGTCGGTGGTGACCAGGATCGCGGTGGACTCCCACAGCTCCGGCTTGGACTTCACCTGGTCGATGATCCGCCTTGCGAAGGATTCGAACAGATCGAGCCTGGACGAGGAAGGATGGCCGTCGTTGAAGGTGCTGGGCTTCACGAACGACACCGCCGGCAGGCTGCCGGCTTCGATCGCGTCATAAAGATCGAGCGTATCCTTGAGGTGCGCATCGCGCTCCGCCTTGTTGGTCATGACGGAAGCGGAATACAGGAACGGATTGCAGATGTTGCAATACAGATAGGCGACCGGGTCGAGCGATCCGAAGTTTGCGCCCTCACCGGGGGCGGTCTTGAAGTCGTTCCAGCGTTCGCCGAAATACGCCCACGACACCTGGGCCTGGCTCAGCGTATCGCCGATATGCCGCTGCTTGACGACCGGCGGCAAGGTGAACGGGCCGTTGTTGACCGGATCGGTGGCGCCGCTGCCGATGAAAGCCGGGACATAGTTGTTGAGCAGATAGTACGCCTTCGGCGCACAGTTCGGCGGCACCTGGATCGCATTCAGATAATTCATGATCGGGGCGACGCCCGGCTGCGTAAAGTCGGAGCAGTTGGTGTAGCTGCCGCCGCTATATCCGTCATTGGCGTACCAATTGTTGGTGCCCGTCGCCGGATTCGGGTTCTCGATCTGGTTGCCGGGCGGCTTTGCCGGATCGCCGTTGGGATCGGCGTAGTACAGCGCGTCGGCATAGCCGAACATCATCTGGTTGGCGAACGTTCCACCCATCACCGGCTGATGATAATTGTCGTTGAGCGTGAAGTCGCGGGCCAGCTGTGCCAGATAGGGCGCATCACCCTTGGCGACGTTGTAGAAGCCCATCGCGATATTGCCTTCCTTGAGCGGGTGCGGCAGGGGATCGCCGTTGCTGCCGGAGGAGACCGTCATCTCGACGAACGGGAACAGATCGGCCTGGCATCCGCTCGCATTGTGCTTGGTGATCTTGGCGGCGTCGCAGTCGAGCTGCTGCCACATCTGATAGAAGCGGTGCACCGGGCTGCCGCCGTACGTCTTGTAGAGGCTCGAGGTGTCGTCCTCGCCCTGCGCCAGCGTCACCAGCGGATAAGGGCCCTTCGGCAGGTTGCTGTTGTCCAGGATGCGCGTATCCGGCGAACTCCCCGGCAAACCGGTGGCGCCGGTCGTCAGTAACGGCAGATCCTGCTTGGGCAAGCCGTAATCGCCGCGCGCGGCCTCCGACAGCGTGGTCAGGCACCCCGGACCGTTGAGGGCGGCCTGCTCGACCGTGGTGTAGCACTTCTCGGGCGCGTAGGACGTTCCCGGCGCCTGCAGCTTGTTGCTGATGGTGTTGTAGGCGCTCTTTTGAGCGGGGTTGATCGAGTACTGATTGGTGACCGTTGCCGAGAACTGCGCCGCCTGGGCGTAATTCGGACCCGGCGATCCGTCTTCCTTGATAATTCCCTTGGACAGAAGATTGTCGACGTGCTCGCCATCGCGCGGCTTGTAGGTCGCGAACACATGGTCGAAAGTCCGGTTTTCGCCCATGATGATGATGACGTGTTTGATCGGGCTTTCCGTCCTCTTGTCATTGTTATGGGCTCCGCCCACCTGTTCGGCGGCGTAACCATTAGATCCCATCAGCGACAAGATCGCCGCGGTGACTACCGTGCGATCGCGTAGACGTTTCGTCCGTTGCTTGAACATAGACACTCCTGTTTGGAATTATAAAGGTGGACGTCGTTCGGCGAGCAGCGAACGGCAATGGAACCTAGGCGGCGCACGTGTCATGTGTGCTTCGCGGACATGTCAGTTCGGTTACAGGATGATGATGGTGCGCCGAACCCGGGGGTTGGCAGAAGGGTTCGCGTCGGACGCAACCGCCTTTGAACCTGGAAGGCCGCCTGTTGACCTCGTCGAGCCACAGGCCCACGGAGGAGAATGCGCGCTGGGCTGGATGGCGTGACCAAGCCGGCGTTACAAATGAGGCTGGCGAAGTAGGCGGCGCATTCGGGCCCCGTCGCTAATCCGCCTTGGGCTGGCCGTGGTGCAACGCAAAATGCGGCCTTGCTGCGCCCGTGGCTGCACTTGAGCCTGGCGCCTCGTTCCCCGGCGCCGGGAACATCTCGGCAGCTGGCGCATTTCACATTGCGCCATGACCGCGAACAGCCGAGTGCAGATTGCCCTAAAGACGCCGGACGACCGGAAGGTCGATCCTGCTCCGTCGCCATTGCTGGCGAGCCTTGGCACCGGGCTTGCGATTTTGGCTTTCGGCGCGGTGTGGTTCGTGTTCCTGCGTGGACTGACCGCGCTGGGACGCATGCTAATGGTTTGGCATTTCTATATTTGATGACCCGTCGGCATCGATGTGAGGACGCCTTCGAACCTGTGGATGGAACCCGCCAGCCGCCCCGGCGTTGATTGCACGTGTTGAACCTTCCGCCGCTGCCGCAGACATAACCAGCAGAGGCAATCTCCAGGAGGCCAAAATGACCCATTGGCACGATTCGATGGTGGACAGGCCGGAGACGGATGGCGCGGTTTACGCGACAGGCTGGACGATTTCCGGCCTCGCCGTGCTCGGAGCCATCGTTGCGGTCTGGATTCTCGGGATCTAGCTTTCGGCCGCCATCGCCAACGGATCGGCGAATACGCGCGCGCCCCGCGATAAGCCTTGCGTTGCACCCAGCTATCTTTGCAGCACCCTTTTGCCGCCCGTGAGCAGCAAGCCCAGCCTGCGTCCGATCAATAGCCCCAGCACCAGCAGCAGGCACCAGACCGGAAAGAAAAACACGGTGAGGATTCCGGCGTCCTCGGGTTCGGTTTGCAGCAGCCATTTGACGACGCCAACGGGGGCGAACAGGCCGATCGCGCCACCGGCGAGGCTGGTGGCCAGCACGATAAGTTTTTGAAGGGTCATCGGGATCGAGTCCGGCAATGGCTTGGCGTGAAACTGACTGGCTTCAAGTAAGCAGGCGGCTGACAAAAGATGGTGAGCGCACAAGGCATCGAACCTTGGACCTCTCCCGTGTGAAGGGAACGCTCTCCCTTGTCTCGCCTTCGGCTCGACCGAAAAATCGTTGAAGAACAGCTGCTTACGCAACCTACGATTTTGTCGAGAGAAGCGCAATGCGCCGGTAATCAGCTGCGTGGGACCAATTTGGGACCAAAACGGGACCGCCTAATGCTCCCTGCAGCGCACCTCTTAAGGCGTGGGCCTCACAGTCGGCCGTTCCGGCTTCGGCCAAAAGGAGCGGAGGCAATTGCTTGCGGTGAAATACCCCCCTGGCGGTGTGCTTTTGTTGCTATCCTGAGTAGGCTTGGAAACAAGGATTTTAGCCCTGCGAGCTTGGAAGCAAGGCATTGTCGATTGACGCGGTTTGGAGCAGCCATGTTGTTTTGCGACCGCCTGTCTGAACAACAAGTAACTGAGGCAAAAGCGGCCAATCGCGAGAAGTGCCTGGAAGCGCTCCTAAGCGATTTCCGGAAAGCATTCCCCGAGTTGACGTTTGAGCTTCAACTAGACTTCACAATCATCAATGCCCAAGCGCTGAAGCTTCAAGATAGGCTGATCGTCATGATCTACGGAGGGTTAGCCCTTCACCCAAAGCTCGGGGCCGAATCGCTCACATTCATAATTCTTCACGAGGCTGGACATCATTTCGCCAGGGGTTGCCGTTCGAGACGCGACCCTTCTCTCGCATGCGAATGCGCATCGGATTATTGGGCTGTAACGGTCGGGACGGATACACTTTTACAAAGATCGGGTCGGCATCTTCGGATGCGGGTTGCGCTTGAGGAGTTGAACCAGGTCATGAGTTCTGGACATCCATCAAAAGGCAGTTACACTAGAAAGAGAAAGACCTCGACCTCCGGTTGCTGGTCCCGAGCATGGTCTTTGCGGAGTCGCGCTCTTTTCGAGCGGACTCGGCCACCGACGATTGAAGGATGCTGCGTCACCTACATCTGACAAACAAAGGGGACGATTATGGGAGGTTTCATCAATTCGCAGTCAGACAACGAAATTTGCGAAGTGCTTAACAAGAGATTTTCTGACGACGTCAACGCCAACGGCCAAACTTACCTCGATGAGCTTAGACAGTTCTTCCGGAATAAGGAAAAGCTTTTCAGCAATAGTCATAAACTGAACCGCATTTTTCATCGTCTAGCCATCAGCGTCACTGGCGGCGCTAGCGTCCCCAAGACGAAGAACAGCCGATTGCGTTGGTTTCATCTTCTGAAGGGCAACCTACCGGCCGCCGTCGACCAAGCGATAAGAGGCCAACTCACAGCCATCTTGAGCCCAGCCAGTCCTGGCAATCCTGCGGGCGGCGCTGAATACGTAACGTTTTCGACAGTTCACCAGCCAACAACTACGGGCGACCAATTTGAGTTATTCGACGCAAACAGCTCAACGCCCACTGTCCTCTCCGATGCGAACGGTAAGTCGTACTGCACTATTATCCTTCAATGTAACGTCGATAAAGCCTTAGACGATGCCCCGGGCGAGAACGACCCTCCAGCAAGCGACGGCAATGTTGAAAAAGGGCCTATTCCCTTTGCCAAACCGAAACCCATAAAAAAGAAGTCTCCACCGAAAAAATCCGCAAAGAAATCAGTGAAGAAAGTGAGCAAAAAGGCGGCCAAGAAGACAGCCAAGAAGAAAGGGAAAGGAAAGTAACCGCGTTGGTCTCTGACATCCCTGAAACGGGGCGCAATGAGACGCTTTCAATTCGAACGCGCCAGCCCTCTGAATTGCGAAGAGAGTCACTAGCGAACGGCATACTCAACGAGCCGGGGTGTGCAAATGGCGCGCGTGATAGGTAGCACTGAGATTGGCTAGCGCATCCCTTTCGGTGCAATACGGAGGCCTCGGAAAACTCTTATTGCAAAGCGGCATAGAATTGATCGGCATATAGAGTTATAGTTCCCCAGATGCAGTCATGCTCCGCTGCCATAGGGGCCATTGATGCAATGTTTGCGTTGCGGTCGCGAGAATAAGGCGACCAATGAGTATTGCGAAGGATGCGGGGCTACCCTCGGAATTGAGTGCAGCGCCTGCGGTCACCTTAACGGGCGGACGGCTCGTTTTTGCGGGCGTTGCAGTGCTGCCCTGAAGGCGACAGCCAAAGTGGCGTCCAATCAATCGTGGCAACATGTCTTGAGATCGCTGAACGTCAAGGGCGGAGAGCGTAAACGCGTCACGATTCTATTTGCAGACATTCGCAACTCGACTGGCCTAATTGATAGTATGGGCGATCCCGAACTGGGGATGCGACGTCTGCAACCTGTTCTCGACCTGATGAACGAAGCTGTTGTTCGTTACGATGGTGTCGTCAACAAATCACAAGGCGATGGGGTCATGGCACTTTTCGGTGCCCCACAACCTCATGAGGATCACGCAGTGCGCGGCTGTCTTGCAGCGTTGGCAATGCAGGACGGGGTAAGACGCTTCGTCGATCCTGATTTACAAATCCGAGTTGGCGTTCACACCGGTGAAGTTGTGGTTCAGGCGATAGAGCACGGAATTTACCAAACCTATGATGCCGCGGGCGCAAACGTGCACCTTGCAAATCGCATGGAGCAATTGGCAGATGCAGGTACTATTCTCATTTCGAGAGAGACTTATACTGCTGCCAAACAATTCGTTGAAGTTGAACCGTTAGGCCCCCAAACCATTCGCGGGATCGCGGCGCCCATTGAGATATTCAGACTCAGAGGACTTCAGCACGCTCCCTCAAGCGGTGTGTTTCGAAGCGGCCGACGGTTAAGCCCTCTCACTGGCCGAACCGACCAATTCTCCGCTCTCTCAGTAGAACTCGAAAATACGATGAAGGGAGATGGTCGTGTTGTAGGTGTCATCGGTGAGGCTGGCATTGGCAAGAGCCGTCTCTGTTTCGAGTTTGCCGAACATTGCCGTGGAAAAGGCATCCGAGTCTTTGAGGCGCGCGTGTTGGCGCATGGCAGGGCAACGCCATTTCAGCCAGTGTTGGAGTTGTTGCGCGACTATTTCGGCCTTCGCGTCAAGGAAGCTACCGACATTTCTCGCCGTCGCGTCCTTGACCGGTTAGCCGCTCTCTCCTTTTCCGAGCAGATATCGTTTGTGCTGTTGGAGTTTTTGGGCCTTGCGGACCCACGGCAGGCACCGGTTAAGCTCGACCCAAAAGCACGAAAAACACTTTTGCTGGACTTTGTCAGGACACTGCCCCGCTCAGGGCCCCGGGATGTCACTACCGTCGTTATCATAGAAGACTTGCATTGGATCGACGCGGCAAGCGAGGAGTTCATTGAGGCGCTGGTTGATGCGGTTGTCGGTGCCACGACCCTTCTGGTCGTCAATTTTAGGCCAGGGTTTGCTGCGCCCCTGATGCAGCGATCGCACTATCGACAAATCAACATGCCGCCTCTTCCGCCAGCACAAGCGGCGATCCTGTTGCAGGATCACTTTGGGAACGACCCATCACTCGCATTGCTTAGCAGGAACATCATTGAGCGTGCACAAGGAAATCCTTTCTTTCTGGAGGAACTTGTCAACGCTCTAGTTGAACGTGGAGATTTTGAAGGCGACAAGGGCGCCTACCGATTGAAAGGAGGCGTTGATACAATTCCGCTACCCCCAACGGTGCAAGCCGTTATTGCGGCGCGTATCGACCGTCTTGAAGAGAGCGCGAAAGAGGTTCTTGAGATTGCTTCCGTGGTTGGTCGAGAGATTTCGACATCAATTCTGGATGCGGTCGCCGGTTTGGCCCCAACCGAGCTATCGGAAGCGGTCCAGTATTTGAGGCAAGCTGAACTGCTTTACGATGTGCCGCCCTTCGAACAGCGGCTTCTTGCATTTCGTCACCCGCTTATCCAAGAGGTTGCCTATCGATCCCTACTGCACGAGCGTCGCCGCGAGCTTCATTCAAAAGTGGCCCAAGCAACCGAGAGTCTCTTTAAGGATCATGCCGAAGAGCGGGCTTCTTTACTGGCATATCACCTGGAGCAGGCTGGTGAAAATCTCAAAGCGGCACAACAGAATATGCGTGCTGCCATTTGGATTGGCGCGAACGATCCAAGTCAGGCACTGAGAAGCTGGAAGAAGGTCCGCGAACTACTCGCAAATCTGCCCCCGTCTCAACCGATAAATTATTTAAAGATGATGGCCTCAGGTCAAATCGTAAACTTTGGTTGGCGGGAAGGAATCTCGGCGCAAGATGCTCTCGTCTATTTCGAGGAAGCCAAGCAGCTAGCCATAGCCTTGGCGGATATGAGGGCCAACGCGCTGATTCACGCAGCTTATGGAAGAATTCTAGCAAACGGCGGATCGGCAGATGAGTATGTGGAAAAGATCCGCGAAGCTAAAGCGATTGCCGATCAGGGTAATGATCCCAGCGTTCAAATCACGCTAAAGGCTGTGCTCTGTCACGCTCTGAGGATGTCAGGCCTCATGGCTGAAGCGCTTCAAATGAATATTGAGGCGACAGAAGGGGTACACAAAATCGTAAAATTTGACAGACAAACACTAGGTTTCGATGTCGAGATCTGGCTAACTGTGATGCGCGGCCAAACATTGGTGATGCTCGGTCGAACAGATGAGGCCCGCCCATTCCTCGATCGCATCCTTCAGTTAGAGAGTGGCCAAATTGACATTCTCCATCACGTTATACCGAGTTGGGCCTATGTCGACTTTGCGTGGGCAGAGGGAAACATCGGGCTGGCTCAAGAGCATGCCGACCGAGCGTTTTCCTTGGCCGTAAAAAGCGGAAACCCCTATCTGCGAGTTTATGGTCAAGCCTGTCGTGGTCTTTCTCATATCGTCGCAAGAAGACTCACCTCGGCGATTCAGGATTTGTCCGGTGCTCTCAGCTTCGCTCGATTGCGAAAAGCAGGCTTGGAAGACGAACCCCGGATTCTTGCTGATCTAGCAAATGCCTACAGACTGAATGGCGATGATTCAACTGCCTTCACAACGGTTGATGAGGCGATCAAGGTTGCGACAGAACGTCATGCCCGTGTTCCTGAATGCCTAGCCCGGATCGTTCGTGCAAATTTGTTGCTGCGATCTCCAACCAGCGATCAGATAGCCGAAGGAAGGCAGGAGCTAGAACGTGCCAGAGCGCTAATGCGGGAGACCGGGGCCGTACTTTTCGAGAACTTTATCAACGAGACAGATGTTGAGCATGGTCACACGGGCCAAATATCGACCAAGGCTAGCTGAGCTGCCTGTTGAGCGCTGAAATGCCGGAAGGATGAATTCCGGGTTACTTGGCGACTAGATGATGCCAAATGATTTGGAGACGGGCCGTAAGTCTGCTCGTCTAATTCTGACCTGCCATTTGTCTCTG
>Ga0209526_10003997_pt1 | contig 10043 bp, 11 predicted proteins | sample JacPinW_OM2H0_M1_FD_188566 | JGI IMG/M metagenome (GOLD analysis project Ga0209526, IMG submission 188566) | Forest soil microbial communities from Algoma, Ontario, Canada - Jack Pine, Ontario site 1_JW_OM2H0_M1 (SPAdes) (version 2) | ecosystem: Environmental > Terrestrial > Soil > Boreal... | reverse complement strand
CACGAGGCCGAGACCGAGCGCCAGAGCAAGCTCGCCCTTGCCGGTCTCGAGCGCAATCGCGGTGGTCATGGTGCGGGTAAATCCGCGGATGTTGCCGCCCACCATGATGATCGCGCCGACCTCGGCAATCGCGCGGCCGAACGCTGCAAGGAAGGCGGTCAGCAGGAAACTTCTGCCGATGACGAACAGCTCCAGGATGCTGTGCGCCTTCGACAGGCCGTCGATGCGCATCAGGTCGCGATATTCCGACCACAGCACGGCAACCGGACGATGCACCAGCGCGATCACGATCGGCGTCGTCAGGACGACCTGCGCGATGATCATCGCCGCCGGCGTGAACAACAGTCCGGCAAAGCCGAGCGGCCCGGAGCGCGACAGCAACAGATAGATCGTCAGACCGACCACGACCGGCGGCAGCCCAAGCAGCGCATTGGCAAGCACGATGATGGTTCGCCGGCCGTCAAAGCGGCCGACGGCAAGCAGGCCGCCCAACGGCGCACCGATCACCATGGCAATGATTGCGGCCGACAGGCTGATGGTCAGCGAAAGGCGGACGATCCCGATGAACTCCGGATCGAGGCTGCCGACGAGCGCCAGCGCCGAACGAGCTGCTTGTAGAAAATCCTGCACCGGCCCTGTGTATCAACTCGTGACGGGCAGGGCCACTCGGCACCATTCCATCAACGTCGTCCCGGACAAGTGAGCTACGCGAACGCGATCCGGGACCCATAACCACCAATGCATATTGTAGACAAGACCGTGGCCCAGGCTCTGCGCAACACAAACATTCGTGGTTATGGGTCCCGGCTCAAGGCCGGGACGACATGCGGAGGCTAACCGCCCTTCACAAACTTCTCAAACGCCTCCGCATAATCCGGATGCCAGCGCGACAGCGCGGGCCGGTTCTCGACGATGTCGGAGGCCGCCCACAGGATGCGCCGCTCGTCGAGCCGGCGCGGCACGTCATTGTCGGGGCAGAGGATGTAGAAATCGCCGGCCTCGACGCGTTTGATCATGAAGTCGACGGTCTGCTCCGGCGTCCAGGCGGCGGCCGGCTTCTCGGTGCGGCCGCGCGAGGTCAGGCCGGTGAACACGAAGCCCGGGATAAAGAGATGCGCGCTGATCCGGCAGCCCGGAATGTTTCGCAGCTCGTGCTGCAACGCCTCGGTGAAGGCTTTCACGCCCGCCTTCGACACATTGTAGGCGGGATCGCCGGGCGGCGTGGTGATGCCTTGCTTGGAGCCGGTGTTGATGATCAGCCCTGCCCGCCTGCGCTCAATCATGTGCGGCGCAAACACCTGCGAGCCGTTGATGACGCCCCACAGATTGACGGCGAGGATGCGCTGCCAGGTCTCATGCGGGCCGAACATCTTGCTGCCCGGCTGGATGCCGGCATTGTTCATCAGGACGTCGGTGCCGCCGAAGCGTTTTTGCACGGCGCTCTCCAGCCCCGCGACCTCCTCGATGTTGCTGACGTCGACCGCAGCACTCATGACGCTGCCCGCGCCGCCGGGCGCTACCGATGACAGTTTTGTTTCGGCGGCCTTTAGCCGATCGGCGCCGATATCGGCGATGCAGACCTTCATGCCGAACTGAGCGAGCCGCATCGCGGCCGCTAGCCCGATGCCGGACGCGCCGCCGGTGATGACGGCGACATTGTTGGGGGACACGGCGGCGTGGGGCACAAGCTTCTCCTGACGTTGCAAGGATATTTGAACGACGTAGGGCAATCCGGCCTGCCTACCATGCACGAAACAGCATGGGAGGTCATCGTGTAGCGGGACAGCGCGGCCGCTTTACGGTTTGGCGCAGCCGTTGTAGAGTTACGAATATAACGGTCCCCCCACATCGTTCAAAAACATCGATCACATCAAGGGAGTTAAAGACATGGCTGTGACGCAGGCAATTCCGATCACGCGCCATCCCTTCGCGGATGGTTCCTACAAGAAAATGCTGATCGACGGCAAATGGGTCGACGCCGCATCCGGCAAGAGATTCGAGACGCATAACCCCGCGACCGGCGAATTGCTCGCTACCGTCGCCGAGGGCGATGCCGAGGATATCAACCGCGCGGTTGCCGCCGCCCGCCGCGCCTTCGAGGGGCCGTGGAGCAAGGTAAAACCCTTCGAGCGGCAGAATCTGCTGCTCAAGCTCGCCGATCTCGTCGAGAAGAACTTTGAGGAGCTGTCGCAGCTCGATACGCTCGACATGGGCGCGCCGATCAGCCGCACCCGCGGCAACAAACTGCGCGTGCTCGGCATGCTCCGCTATTATGCAGGCCAGGCGACCGCGCTGCATGGCGAGACGATCGAGAACTCGCTGCCCGGCGAAATCTTCTCCTACACTTTGAAGGAGCCGGTTGGCGTGGTCGGCGCGATCATTCCCTGGAACGGTCCGCTGGGGGCGAGCGTCTGGAAGATCGGTCCTGCGATTGCGACCGGCTGTACCGTGATCCTCAAGCCTGCCGAGGAAGCGCCGCTGACTTCGCTGCGGCTCGCCGAACTTTGCATGGAAGCCGGCATTCCGCCGGGTGTCGTCAACGTCGTGCCCGGCTTTGGTGAGACCGCCGGTGCCGCGCTGGCGTCGCATTCCGGCGTCGACAAGGTCGCCTTCACCGGCTCGCACGTCACCGGCCAGTCGATCGTCAGGGCATCGGCCGGCAACCTCAAGCGGGTGTCGCTCGAGCTCGGCGGCAAGTCGCCTGATATCGTGTTCGCCGACGCCGATCTCGACGCGGCGGTGCCCGGAGCGGCGATGGCGGTGTTCGCCAATTCCGGTCAGATTTGCAGCGCCGGCACAAGGCTGTTCGTCGAAAGCAAGATCTATGACGAGTTCGTCGGCCGCGTCGCCGAGTTCGGCAAGAAGCTGCAAGTCGGCAACGGCCTCGATCCCAGCACGCAAATTGGTCCGCTGGTCTCGGAACAGCAGCTGGAGCGCGTCTCGGGCTATCTCGCGATCGGCCAGAAGGAAGGCGCCAAAGCGCTCGCCGGTGGCGCGCGGCTGACTGAAGGCCCGCTGTCGAAGGGTTACTTCGTGCCGCCGACGGTGTTCGCCAACGTCCAGGACAATATGCGGATCGCGCAAGAAGAGATTTTCGGCCCGGTGATCTCGGCGATCTCGTTCAAGGATTCCGACGAGTTGATCCGGCGCGCCAACGCCACGACCTTTGGTCTCGGCTCCGGTGTCTGGACCACCAATGTCAGCAAGGCGCATCAGGTCGCGCGCGCGCTCCGGGCGGGCTCGGTCTGGGTCAATTGCTATCAGGCGATGGACCCTGCGGTGCCGTTCGGCGGCTACAAGATGAGCGGTTACGGCCGCGAGTCCGGCAAGCAGCACCTCGAAGAATATCTCAACGTCAAGGCGGTCTGGATCAAGACGGCTTGATGCGTAAGCCGATCGGGGGATGCGGTAATGGCGGCTTCGGCCGCCATTACCTTTTCACCGGCTCGCGCTCTTCTTCGCCCGGCCGATATCGGTCTGCAGCGCGGCAAGCTCCTTGCGCACGGCGGTCGCCGCGTCGCGCTCGATCTTGCGATAGCGGCTCACCAGCGAAACGCCGAACGGCGTCAGCACCGCGCCGCCGCCATTCTTGCCGCCGGTCTGCCGCTCGACCGCGGCCTGCCGGCAGATGCGGTTGATTTCGTCCACCAGGTCCCACGCCCGCTTGTAGGACATATCCATGGCGCGGCCGGCGGCCGAAATCGAACCAAGCTCACGGATATTTTCCAGCAACTGGATTTTGCCGGGCCCGATGCGGCCTTCGCTGTCGAGATCGATGCGGACGCTGAGAGCGGGGAGGGATCTGGCGCTGGATTTCTGCATGGAAGACTTGCTCTCTCCGACCACAGCGTACATTGCCACCAGAGGCTATTGCGAACAAGATGAACCCGTTACATATCCGAGAACCAGAGAATAATATCAGGGCGCAGGCATGAACTTTCCGTCGTTGTTTTCACCGCTCGAGGTCGGTCCGTATCATCTCAAGCATCGCCTGGTGATGGCGCCGTTGACGCGGATGCGGGCGGCGAGGCCGAGCCTCGCGCCTCGGCCGCTGAACGCGGAATATTACGGCCAGCGCGCGACGCCGGGCGGATTGATCATCGCGGAAGCTTCGCCGGTGGTGGCGACAGGCTTCGGCAATCCCGGTGTGCCCGGCATCTGGTCGGAGCAGCAGGTCAAAGGCTGGCGCGAAGTCGTCGACGCCGTTCACGCCAGGGGCGGCGTGATCTTCCTCCAGCTCTGGCATGTCGGCCGCGTCTCGCACTCTTCTTTCCAGCCCGGCGGCGCGCTGCCGGTGGCGCCCTCGGCGGTGGCGATTTCGCCCGAGCTGAAGACCATGACGGCGGACGGCAAGGTCTCGACTTATGAGACCCCGCGCGCGCTGGAGACGGGCGAGGTCGCAAGCATCGTCGACAATTTCCGGCAGGCGGCAAACAATGCGCTCACCGCCGGCTTCGACGGCGTCGAGATCCACGGCGCCAACGGCTATCTGCTTGAGCAGTTCTTGCAGTCGCGCACCAATCTGCGCACCGATCGTTATGGCGGCGGAATCGAAAACCGCGCCCGGCTGTTGCTGGAGATCACGCGAGCCGCGATCGAGGTCTGGGGCGCCAGTCGTGTCGGGGTGCGACTGTCACCCTACGGTGTCGCCAATGATTCCGGCGAGGCGGATCCGATGCCGCTCTATACGCACGTGATCCAATCGCTCAATCCGCTCGGACTTGCCTATCTGCATTTCATCGAGCCGCGCTCCAGCGGCGCCGGCCGCGCCGAGGTCAACCACCAGAACGTGCCGTCGGCGATGGTGCTGTTCCGCCCGGTCTGGAAGGGCGTTCTGATCTCGGCCGGCGGGTTCACCGGCGAAGCGGCCAACGCAGCGATCGCTGCCGGGCATGCCGACGCGATCGCGTTCGGGCGCATTTTCATCTCCAATCCGGACCTGCCGCGCCGCCTGCGGCTCGGCTACCCGCTGACGCCCTATAACCGCGCGACATTCTATGGCGGCGAGGAGGTGGGCTATACCGATTACCCCGTTCACGATGAGTTGGCGCAGGCTTGAGAAGCACGTAGCCCGGATGAAGCGAAGCGCAAGCCGGGGACCGGCGTCGCGTTCCTTCCCGGATTTCGCTGCGCTCCATCCGGGCTACGAGCCCTGACGGAGTCGAGATGTTCCCGGAAGAGGAAACCGAAACAAGGAAGCCAAAGCCGGTTTCGCCGGGCAAGCCGGCCTCCGGCCAATGTCTGTGCGGCAAAGTTGGCTTCGAGATCGACGTGCCGGCGCGCTGGGCCTGGCATGATCATTCGCCGGCGAGCCGCCGCGCGCATGGCGCGGCCTATGCCACCTATGTCGGAAGCTGGCGCAAGCGCTTTCGCATCACCAAGGGCAAGGATGCGATCACGCGCTATGAGGACAAGGCCACCAAAACGGCGCGCAGTTTTTGCAAGCATTGCGGCACGCCGCTCGCTTACGAACGCGCCCGCTCGCCGCATATGGTCAACATCCCCCGCGCGCTGTTTTCGGGTCGCACCGGCCGCCAGCCGCTGTATCACATCGCGATCGAGGAATTGCAGGAATGGGCCTATACCGGCGAGCCCTTGGTGCCGCTGAAAGGCTTTCCCGGCGTGGTCTGGCAGCGCTCGAAAAAGAGGAAGCGGCCCGAGCTTGAGGGGATGTTCTGATCAGCGTGGCCGCCTGGCGGCCTTGCGGCGTGCGGCCTTGGTTCGCGTCGGTTTTCGCGCCGGCGCGTCAGCGGGCATCGAGGCGACGAAACCGACGCCGCGGTTGACCCACTTCTTCAGTCCGGCATCGGTCCGGTAACCCTCCGGACCGACGCGCACGAAGCCGGTCATGGTGCGGCCGCCCAACACGATATGCGGTTCGGCGAGCATCGACTGATAGGCGTCGGCGCCGACGCGGACCAGAAGTCCGCCTCTGCCGCTGACGGAACAGCACATGCGGCCTTTCACCATGAAACAAAGCCCGCCCATCATCTTCTTCTCGGTCACGTCCGGCCGGGCCGACAGCAGTTCGCGCACGCGCAGAGCGGTCGTTTCGTCATAGGCCATCGGCGCGTCACCTGGGCTGAGGCGACAGGATTTCCGAAAGACGGTCGAAGCTGCTCCGCCAGCCGGCGCCGACATTGCTGCGCCGGTCGGGCGGGGCAATGTCCGCGTGGCGCACCGTCAGGCGCGTGCCGCCGTCGATCGGCTCCAACAGATAGCTCACCGTCGATGGCGTGCCCGGCGCGCCGGCGAAATGCCACGTCTGCACCAGTTTTCGCGGCGGGTCGACCTCGAGGAATTTTCCTTCAAGCGCGTAAGCCTCGCCCCTCGCGATGCCGGAAGCGCGCCATTGCCCGCCGACCCTGACGTCGCCGCTCCATTCCCGGGTGTCGAACACACCCGGATTGACCCACCAGTCGACGATCTCGGGCGAGGCCAGCGCCTGGAATACCCGTTCCGGAGCGGCTGCGAGTTCGACGGAGGCGACGATGCATCCGTCGACCAGATCCGCAACCGCGCGTGCGCGCGTCTTGAGCTCAGTCATTTTGCCTCCAGGTTACGCTTCAGTTTGGTCAGGCTCGCCTGCCAGAACGCGCGATAGCCTTCCAGCCAGCCGGCGACGCTTTGCAGCGGCAAAGGATTCACGGCATAGACCCGTTCGCGCCCGATCCGCGTGTCCATCACCAGCCGCGCCTCGCGCAATACCCGCAAGTGCCGGGACACCGCCGGCCGGCTCGACTGAAAGTCGGACGCCAGCGTGCCGGCGTTGGCCGGCCCGGCGCGCAGGCGATCGAGGATCGCGCGCCGGGTTGGATCGGCGATAGCGCGAAAGGCATCCGTCTTGGCCTGGATCCGTGACATGTAACGGATTGATTACATAAAAGCCACGGGCCGTCAAGAAACCGGGCGCGACCCGCGAATTATGGGTGCGCAGGGCAGCCATGAGCGGCCTCCATTGCGCCAGCCGTTCAAGTTTGGTCTGGTGCCGCGACCCCGCAAGGTCAAAGGCCGCGGGACGCGCGCGCGCACAGGAGGACACGAATGAAGAACCGCATTACCGGGCGCTCGGCGTTCCTTGCTTTGCTGAAGGATGAGGGCATCACGCATCTGTTCGGCAATCCCGGCACCACCGAATTGCCGATCATGCACGCGCTGAAGGATCATCCTGATCTCACCTATGTGATGGGGATGCAGGAGAGCCTGGTGGTCGCGATTGCCGACGGCTTTAGCCGCGCCTCCGGCCGCCTGGTTGCCTGCAACGTCCATGTCGCGCCGGGCCTGGGCAACGCGATGGGCTCGCTCTACAACGCGCAATTCACGGGAACGCCGATGATCCTGACCGCGGGCCAGCAGGAGCAGGGCCACGGCCTGATGGAGCCGCTGCTCTATGGCCCGCTGGTGCGGATGGCCGAGCCTTTGGTGAAATGGGCGGTCGAGGTGACGCGGCTGGAAGATCTGCCGCGGATCGTGCGCCGCGCCGCGAAAATCGCGACCACGCCGCCGACCGGGCCGGTGTTCATCTCGCTGCCCGGCGACATCCTCAATTCCGAAGCCGGCATCGAACTCGGCCGCTCCACCCGCGTCGATACTCGCGTCAAACCCTCCGACGAAGCGCTGCAGACGCTGACGCAGCGTATCCTCAAAGCGCAGCGCCCCGTCATCATCGCCGGCGACGAGATCGTCAAAAGCGATGCTTTGCAGGAGGCGGCTGCGCTGGCGGCGACGCTGGGCTGTCCTGCGTATCAGCAATCGGCGCCCTACGGCGCGCATTTCCTTTCCGAAAGTCCGAGTTTCATGGGCGCGCTGTCGCGCCTGCAAAAACAGGTGCGCGAGGTGTTGTCGCCTTACGACCTGATGATCGTGCTTGGCGCCGATCCGTTGCGCATGTCGGTGCATAGCGAGGTCGAGCCGCTGCCGGATGGCCTGCCGATCGTGCAAATCGGCCTCGTCGAATGGGATCTTGCGAAAAATTACGGCGCGGAGATCGCGCTGAAGGCCGACGTGAAGGAAACGCTGCGCGCGCTGATTCCGGCGCTGAAGGCGGCCGGCGGCGCTGCGCTAGAAGCGCGGGCGAAGCAGGGCATCGCCGGGCTTGCGCCGAAGAATTGGATCGCGAAGCGCAAGGCCGTGGTCGAACAGATATCCAAGGCGAGGGACAAGTCCCCGATCGATCCGGACTGGCTGACGCTGCAAATGATCGAGGCGATGCCCGATAACGCGATCCTGGTCGACGAAGGCTTGACCTCGGGGCGGCAAATCCTCGCGCTTCGCCCGCATCGCGATCGCTACGGCTATCATGCGCTGGCTTCGGGGGGCATCGGCTGGGGATTGCCGGCCTCGGTCGGCGTCAGCATGGCCAACCCGGCGCGGCCGGTGGTGTGCTACTCCGGCGATGGCAGCGCGATGTACTCGATCCAGGCGCTGTGGACCGCGGCGCATCACAAGCTCCCGCTCAACGTCGTGATCTGCAACAACGGCGGCTACCGCATCATCAAGCAGCGGCTGCTCGCCTTTCATGGCGACGATCACTATGTCGGCATGGATTTCGCCGATCCGCCGGTGGATTTTGCCGGCATCGCCAAATCGCTCGGGCTGGAAGCGATCCGAATCACCGACGCCGGCGAGCTGAAGACCAAACTGTCTTCAGCATTCAACCGTCCCGGGGCGAAGCTGATCGAGGTCGTGGTGGACGGTACGGTGTGACCTCGTCATTGCGAGCCAACGGGTCGCCGCGGACGCGCGCCGCAGGCAGGATGATCCGCGAGCAAGCTCATTTCTCCGCGCGTGGAGAGCCGCCCTCGTCAGCTTGAGGCACGCTGGGGACTTTCAGGGCGTGGCCCCGCCGAAGCAGATAAATCGAAACGACAAAGATCAGGATAAGCCCTCCCAAAACTGCCAGCTCCACAATCGAGGAGCGGAACAACATCTCGCCCTGGGTTGAGACGAGGCTCTCGGAGGTCACGCCCGATGACTTCAGGGTGATGACGAGCACATTTCGTATCGAAGCGATCAGCCCGATGATCAGGAACGGTTCGGGAGTCAAAGCCCCCGAACGGACCGAACCCCGGACGGTATGCAGGATCTCGATCAGCATCAGCACGAACATCAACCGATCGACGATAAGGAATATCGCGCCGGTGCCGCTCCAGTCGCGCATTCCCTCCAACAGAAGGAGCGCTGCACTCACGAGCGCCAGCAATGCGGTCACCGACAAAAGGATGCCGAGCGCGACATAAACGATGAGTTCGATCGACAGGAACAGTTTCGTCGAAAGCCGGATAGTGCGATCGTTTTCAGAGGGTCCGCTGGTCATGGTTTGAACGTGAGAACGAAGCAGGCGAGAGCTATTAAATTCGCGTTTAAGTGCGGCAGCGCATCACTCGATCTTGAAACAGCAGGCACGAACGCGCGACTGGGATTTCGGCCCTGCCGCCATCACCTCCATCAGAACGATGCAATCGAGGAGAGTGGAATGCACACGCTCAAAGTTCTCGCGGCTGCAGCAGCCGTACTATTTGCTGCTCCGGTATTCGCCCAGGAGATGGGAGGAGCGACCGGACCGGGCGGCTCAAACGGATTGGAGCCCACTTACAACAGCGGCTACGATCAAGGCGGATTCGGCCGGCTGGGTGGCGACACGCTCGATGGCAACAACTCATACGCCATGAGCCCGCGTGACGGCTTCTGTGCCGAGCGCTATCGGTCCGACCGGCCGGCATCCAGCACCTACACGAGCTATGACGGACGGCGCCGTTTCCTGTCGCTAAAACTCCACTCAGAGCGTTAATGGCAAACGCCTTTCTGGAAACCGAAGCCGCTTGAAGTCGGGCATCATGCTAGTCCGATTCCGACCGAGTGCGGCGAATGGCGCTGATATCTTCTGCGACACCGGTCAACGGCAATGGCGTGATCGTGCGCTCAGTGGCAGGCGGGACGATGAGGGCCGTGAAGCGCTGCGTTGCGCCGGGCTGGCCCAACAGCGTTGACTCCAGGACGAACTCGGATCTGACATACCGGTAGGCTCGCGCCGCGGTCCTTTC
>Ga0209526_10003996_pt1 | contig 10044 bp, 7 predicted proteins | sample JacPinW_OM2H0_M1_FD_188566 | JGI IMG/M metagenome (GOLD analysis project Ga0209526, IMG submission 188566) | Forest soil microbial communities from Algoma, Ontario, Canada - Jack Pine, Ontario site 1_JW_OM2H0_M1 (SPAdes) (version 2) | ecosystem: Environmental > Terrestrial > Soil > Boreal... | reverse complement strand
AAGTAGGCGGACTTAACATCTCGATTCGAGCCCTGTGCGACAACTCCCGGATCGTCGGCTACACGGAAGTTGGCCAGAAACGAGGTCCTTTGAAGTTAGCTATTGAAAGCCACTTCGGGGCCTGAGTCGGTGGTTGCCCAAAAACCCCTCATCCCGGTTGGCCGCAAATAGCTGATTCTATTGGGGTGAGATTTGCAGATATCGCTGCCCACAAACAGATGATTTAAATACAATCCAGTGCCGGATTGCGACTCACGATCCCACTGGTCACAAGCGGACGTAGTTCCCATCGTTCGGATTATTGAAGAAGTCCGACGTTGGCCGCTGCTGAAAAGTAAACTCACGCCAAAGCCGTCGGCACCGCGTTGCAAGTCTGATCTCACCCGAACCGGCAACTCGCGTAAGCGCCTGCCACACATGCGAGTGGCGTTGGCCCCCAAAACAATTAATGTAGCGCGTCCGATTATTAATTTGGCCCACTCCGAAGCTGCGCCTTAATCTTGCCATGCGGAGTTTGCTACGCGGCGTTGGCTTTGCGGACCATTTGGCAGAGAGCGCGGTTGACGGCTTGCGTGATATCGGGGCGTTCGCTGATTAGGGAGTAGAAGTCGGATTGGGCCAGGCGAAAGAAGTGCGATCGTTCTGCGGCAAAAACGCTTGCGGACCGCGGCTCGGCGTCTAGCAGTGAAAGCTCTCCGAAAAACTCATGCTTGCCTAGGTGGCCCAGTATGCGATCGCCGTCCTGCACGCGGACTTGGCCAGATTCGATGACGTAGAGGCAATCGCCGAGTTCCCCTTTCTCAAAGATGCGCTCGCCGGGTTCCGTCCATCGCTCGGTAAGCAATGTTGCGATGCCGGCGAGAATCTCATGGGGGATGGCTCTGAAGAGGCTGACATTTTTGAGGACTACTACTTTGTCGATGGTGAGACAGCGGTCTGACATCGGCGGAGCGGTTGGGCCTTCGTTCGCGGGGCGAAGAGCGGCAGTTGCCGTCTCTGCCACCAGGGGATTCGGATCTTTTGCGGCGCGCTTCAAGGCACTAACCGCGGCCGGGGACGAAGGGTCGAGAGAGCGCAGAGCGCAGGCGCGAACCCAGGCACGTACCCACACATAGCGGCCGAGGCCGAGCTCAACCAGCCTTTCCTCGCGGCGGCGACCTTCCGCCGCTTCATTCGGCGATTGCGATTTGGGCACCTCGAAAAGGGACGAGAGTAATTCGCGGTGTTGCGGTGAGAGCACGTCTTCGAGCGCGGCGAACGAGCTTGATCGCCAATCGGAGCAACCAATTTTCATCGTTTGCCTGGTGCGCGCCAGCAATTCAGGTGGATAGGCGAAGGACTCGAGTACCGTGAGGAAGGTACGAAAGCAGGATTCGAGCTCATAATCAAGCGCGGCTTCGAGAAGCGAATCGGAGCGGGTCGAGCGGATGTCGGTCTCGGAGGCGAGTATTTCGGCGCCTCGGCGGGCGACGTCGCGCAGACGAGCATCCGCGAGGTCGAAGCTGTGCTGCGCATCCATGTGATATTCGGTAAGGACCGGTCCAACAACGCCCTGAGCTGTGTTTCGGGCCACCTCAAAAAGATGATAGAGAACTTGGACGCTTCGAGAGGTCATTACCCTTTCGAAGCGGGTGGCCTCGGCGAGGCGCGTATTCGGCGAGAGGTCGACCCCTTCGGCAAAGCGCACCGCCGCGGCAAATGTGTCATCGACACCAACACCAAACCGATACCATGCATTTTGCAGCGCCTCGCCGACGATCGCGTATTCCACGGTTTCCGATCCTGGAACGTTTCCACACCAAATGGGTTTGTCTCCGCCGAGACGCAAGCCGCGAAAGCCACCAATCCAAGTGGAGACAATATCGCTGGTGTCGCCGTAAGAATTTTCGGAGTCGTGAAATTCGATAAGGCGCCGGCGATCGACAGCGTCAAAGGGGACTCCCATGGCGTAGAGAATTCGGAACAGGAGAGTTACCGGATTGAGCTTGTCGAGCGCTTCGCGCGTGAGGAGCCGTTTTCCGCCGAACTCGAAGGTCTTGGGAAGAGGCCCTTCGATGTGATAGCGGGAGAGGCTTTGATCGGCCAGGCGGCACTCCAGAACCACCCAGTCGTGGGGGATTTCAAGATTGCGGTCTCCGATGCGAGAGGCGAGTCCCAATGAATTAGGTGTCGCTTGCATGGGCTTGATAAAAATGGAAGCGTCTATATTGGACACGAAACAAGGGAGCTCATCGGGTATCTCCCCTTCGCCACCGGAAAGCAGGGCTTTGGCGAAAAGTTCGCGGAGGCCGGGCGGGCAGCCGTAGCCTGACTCGACATACTCCGCGCAATGGTCCTCGGGATCGTCGAAGAAAGATTTCAGCGAGGGATCGCGCGCCGCGGCCGCCTTGCCGATGGTCCGAATGGAAACGATGTTCTCCGGGCCGACGAGAATTTCACGCAATCCCGATCTGCCGCCCGTTGCTTCCACGATGGTATCGAAACGGATCGCTACGCCCGATCTCACTCTTAAAACCGTATCGTGATGCCACCGGACAATGCCCACCGAGGATTGCGTGGGTACGCTGGAAGCTCCGCGGGTCGCGCGTTGCAGTTCGACTTCACCACTTCTGAGCGCCGGCAGGGACAAAGCTCGCGGCACCGCGCCGGTGTAAATGATCACTCCCAGCTTGAGCGCGACGCCGTGCAGAAATGTTTGAATGTCGGCGAGCATGATTCCACGCTTCCCGCGATATTGAGAAAAGTCATAGGTCATGCTTTCCGGCATTCCAAGGGCGGCCATGAGATGAGTGACTTCCTTGTAGACGCCAATGTAGCGGTTGCGGGCATACGCTTCGCGCTGCTCGCAAACGACCACGCGGTGATCGCGCAGACTCAGCTGAATGGCAGTCATCAGGCCGCCCGGGCCGGCGCCAAGAACAAGCACGTTTTTTCTTGAACGGCGAAGATCGTCCGAGGGAGCGAGAAGCCTTTTGCGATGCTGTAGCAGGCAATCGACGGAAAAGTTTAAATCGTCGAAGGAATGATCGCCTGCAAGAAATGGAACGTTGCCCACGGGACAGTCCAAGCCCGGAAGTTCTGAGGCGATGGCATCGAGATCGGCTTGCACAGCGTCGTATTGGCGTCCGAACTCCCGCTGTTCGAACATCGCGCGAACCGAAGAGGGAAGCGGGCTGCTGCGGACGATCGCACCATTGTTCAGTGTCCTGGGCGGAGCCTCATTCAGCGGCACGATAGGAGAGAGGCCGACTTCCATCACGGAGCTATGCGGCGCTCCGCTTGGCTTACTGGTTCCAGGTTCGCTGGGGCGGATGCGGCTCGCAACTTCCCGCCAGAATTCGGATGGGTCGCTGGTGGGCTTTTTCGCGGTCAGCGAGAGGAATTTGTTTTGGGGATTCATCGGGGTTGTTTTGCCTCGTGATCTTTGCTGAGAGTTTGCGCTTGGCCTTTTTTAGCGTCAAGAGGTCCTTGTAAAACGGGGAAAGCCAAGACGCGGGGCCGGGCGGACCAAGGCCCGCCTTACAAACGGCGGTTGGATGCGCGGTTTGGGGGTGTCTCAGGTCTTCGGGCCGGAGGCGGTGCAAGGCCCAAGTTTGCTTGGCTGATCGTCTGGGATGAAGGGCCTGGGCGAGATCCAAAAACAGCGCCCTGAGAGAATCTTTCGCGGGTTTCGTGGTTGAGTTCTGTGGATTTGTTCTGGATGAAAAAAGAAGTTGCGGCTGCGAGTTCACTCGACTGTAAGCTTTGTCACTAGCTGTCGGATCACGATTTCTGCAATTTCTACGTATTGGCGGATTAGTGCACGGAAGTGGAGGCCTGAGATGATCAGGAGACGGACATCGGTCAGCGCGCGCAGGTCCGCTGTGCGCGGAATGTCGGCAAGAATGGCGAACTCGCCGATGACTTTTCCTTCGCCTGCCCTCCGGGAGACGGTTCCGTTTGCGGTTTGCTTGACGATCTCCACTTCGCCTTTGGTGACGATAAACAATTCCTGGCCCGCATCTCCCTGGCGGCAGAGGTAAGCTCCGGCACTCTCAAAACGCTCTGAGACAATCTTTGCGACGGCCATGAGTTGCTCGTCGGTCAGACTTGAAAAGAAAGAGAGCTTTCTGAGGCGTTCCACACGCTCCAGGAGAAGTGCCTCTGGTAGAGCCATGAGGTTAGCCAGGAGCCGGAAGGCGCCGGGGACCGCGGCAGGAATTTGACGGAACAGAGAGTAGCCGACGTAGACGAAAGCTCCACGGTCGTAGCCGCCGGCGAGCAAACCGCCGCGCTTGAGGTCTTCACCGGGATCACTGCATCCGAGGATCGCAGTGTACCGGTTGTCGAATTTTCCAAAGAAATAGAGTCCGCGGTCGTGAGTCCAGTCTGCGAAGTCTTCCTCGGTAATCGTGTTTGGATGGGTCATCAGAGGATGCTGCGGCTCGAGGATGGTGACTAGCGCGTCGGGATAGGTGACCCGATCGTGCGGATGATTATAGTCAAAGGGATAAGGCGTGAAGCCGTGAAGTTCGAATCCATAGGCCTGATACTGCACGATCAGCACGCCGCCTTTTGCGACATAGTCGAGAAACCGGCCTGCATTTTGGCGCAGCTCGTCTCGGATCAAATAGGCATTCGGACCGATGACGATGGCATCAAAATCCGACAAGTTCATTGAGCCTATCTCTTCGTCGTTGAGGACGTGAATGCCCAGGCCGAAGTTGCTCAAAGCATCGAGGAGCCCTTCCGCCGCGCCCCGCACATATCCATAACGGTAGCCGGTGGCGAACTTCGCGGAGATCATGTGGACATCCACATGCGCAGCTCTCGCGAGGAATGTCTCGCGAACGCAGGTGGATGCATCCGGTGGCCGGGATAATCCCGGAGCGCCCATCCAGACGGGGTCCAGAGTCACAGCGGGCCGCCCATCGCCCGAGCCTAACCGGTATTCAATCCGGTAGCGGCCAGAGAGCGTTCCGCCTGGGATGGTGAGGCGGAAGCGGGCTACTGAGGTCTCGCCCTGAGAACCCGTAGGCAAATCCACTGACAGCGGACTAGCGCCCCAACCTTCTGGAGGTTTTATCCAAAGCTGCGACGCCTGGCCGGGATGACTCACATGCCGATGTAGCGCCACGACGAGATCCAAATCGTAACGATCTGGACGAATGGGAAGAAAGAAGTTAGAGATTTGCGGGTTGACCGAAACCGCCGGAAGCACGGAAAGATGGAGTTCCCGGTATCCTCCGGCGAATGGCTCGCGTTGGAGTGCAGGACGGCGCAACGAAAGCTTGTGGCCGTCAAGCACCAGGTCGCATTCGAGGGTCACAGCGGCGGGCCCGAAAGCCTCACATGCAAAATTTTCACGAGAAGTCGTATAGTGATACGGGGCGCGGGGTTCTATCAGCCAGTAAGGTGTTGTAGGCGGCGCATCGGCAGCGACTTTAACTTGATAGTGCACTTGGCTTTCCAGGCCGGATCCATCGAAACCCGACGGACAATCTTTGGGCGCCCCGTTTTCCACGGTCCATCCCGCGGGCAGGATCATTTTGAAATCGCTTGCGTCGATGCGCACCCCGCGCGAATTCCATAATCTTGCGAGAATGCCGACAGACTCACCGGCCGCAACGTGGGCCCTTTCGGCGATGCACTCGGCATCCAGGCCGAGGCAACCGACAATCACTTCTTCGAAGCAAGCGATTTTGTAGTCGATTTGCTGGGCCAAGCCCCGCAAATCGTACGTTACTGCGCCGGTTCCCGAATCGATTTGCGCCCGTAATTTGCGTAGCAAATCAAGACCTTCTAGAAGCGCGCCCGCCGCCGCTGCAGGATCGTCGGGGTGGAGAAGGGCCAGGGCCGCATCGACGCTGGCGCGGACGGCTTCGAGGGTCTTCGCAAAATCTGGAGGACAGACGCCTGGATGATTGCATAGTCCGAGCAGCGTGGGGTCAAGTCCGTCATAGAAGGAGTTCTCAGGTGGCTTCGTGACGACGAGGCTTTTCTTAAGTTTGTAGTAGTAATAAAAACTACCGCGCTTGGGAAGGAAGCCCATGGCCTGCGTCTGATGGCAATTGAAAGCGATCCATGCCTGCTGTTGATACGTGAGGCCAACGATCGGATCCAATTCACCCGTATCAATACGCAAAAATGCGTCGGGTTCGCATTCCGGCCGCAGCTTTCCTAGCGCGGCCTCTTCTCCCGCCTGCCAGTCGCCACCGGTGGATTGGTACAGCTTTGAGGTTTCCCAAGCGGGCAGACCTAGTTCGGGTAAGAGCGTTGCATCCGCGGCAGCATCGAAAGCCTCCAAGGTCGCCGAGCCAATCGCTTGGTGCTGGCCGTGGCCGTCGGAAGGGTCGCCGGTAAATCGGGCGATGAGCACTTGCGGCTGGACAAGGCGGATGGCCCGCACGATCTCCCGCACGAGTTCTTGCCGGCCCCATTTCGCGGTCGCCTCTGCGCCATTCTTGCTGAAGCCAAAATCGAAAAACGGACCGTAAAACGATTCGCCCCCATCGAGGGCCCGTGCCGCGAGGCTCTCCCAGGTTCGATATATCCCAAGGGCCTCGCCTGTGTACTGCCCGAGCCGGTTCTGCCCCCCTTCTCCCCGAGTCGCCGACCAGTACACGATGCGGGCGCCGTACTTATGAGACATGTACGCCATGAGGCCTGCGTCTTCGTCGTCGGGATGTGTGCCGACGTGCAGCACATTGCCGATCGTGCGCAAGCCTCGCATTCGGTAGAGGAGCTGGTCAACGCGCCGCGGTGCGATTTCACCTTCGGTCAAACGAGGGCCCCGCCGAATGAATGCCACTGTCACTCCGTACACCGGACGCTGACCTTGTCTCTGGAAACGAGAACAACCGCAGCGTAACTAAGCCGCAAACCTGATTCAGTGGGCCTGCGCAGCCCTGCGGCCGAGCTGCGTGCGAGGCGCGCGCCCTTCGGCGGCGCGGGCATCGTAGATAAAAGCGGGCGTTACGCGTCACGATTGACGGATGAAGCGAACTATCAACAGATCCGTCCTAAAACGTGGCGTCCGAAAAACGGTCTACACGAATTTTCCGTTTCGCTCTTTTCCAATTTGCGCGAAATTGGTGACCGTTGTGGAAGGCGGGTCAGAAACAAAGTGGAACCCATGCCCAGTGCTGGGCAGCGTAGTGACGTCCAATTCCATGGTCGTTGAGTTCTCAATGAAATCGCCGGCGAAGTGGTCCAGCGGATCGGTCGACGTGAAGGAGGTCATTTCCTTGATGCCACTCCAGCGCATTTTGAGGCAGTTAATAACAGCAGCGACCGGGTGACCCATTGGGTGCGCCGCATCCAAGCTGTTCGCAAGCGTAAAAGCATCGAGCACACAATAGTTTCGGATTTCAAGCACAGCCTCTCCTTCCTTAAAATCTACCTCAACGCTGGAGGGAGTTATCGGGGCGGTCCAAAACAGAGTCGTGCGCGAGATACCGAGGTCATAGGAGTGTGGGCTCGCCGAGCCCAAACTGTCGATTCAAATGAAGGCGAAGTTGCCTCGATGCTTCTCTCCGTCATTCCCCAGGAACACTCCTGACATGAAGCGACAGTCGGTGTGGAAACCGTACTTCTGCTTCATGCCGGTGTTCAAATCTGTGCCGGCGCCGCTAAAATTTAAATCCGCCTGGCCGATAAACCCTTTGAAATCGTAAATCGCAGACGGGTCGCGACCTCCTGGATGCGCTCCCGTCGGATCGGTGGCGATGACCGTGCCATCCACTGGACCAGCGAAGAAGAAGTGAGCCTTGACGCCGAATCCTGCGAAGACGGCTTCGTTGACATGGGGAATCGGATCTGGGGCTGAGCAAAGCTCTTTCGAGCTGCACGATTCCTCGTGTATCTCTTCGTCCGCGAATGCTGCTGGTGGAAAAGCTGAACCCAGAACCAACCCGCCTCCGGCGAGTCCAACTCCGGTAAGCAAGCTGCGTCTGGAAACGTCACGCGAGAATGGGGATCGAATACGAGTTCCTTTCATGGGGGCCCTCCTTTCGGTCAATGGTCTGATTTCCGCGAGATAGCAGCGGAGAGTTTCGATGGGGACAAACGGAATGGTGAATTACGGAGACCCTAGACCTTTCCAGAGGTTTTGTCAACACTCGAGAGCCCTCGGTGTCGTCCCCAATAGCCGGTCACGCAGCCATCTCAGCTCGGAAATACGCCCGTGGCAGTATCGTGCACGCCGGTCCCCCGAATCGAACTGGCCGTCTGGCTTGGGATGGAACAGCGTGGACACAGCAGCTTCCAACAACCAGTCCCCCGGGTACCACGCTCCCGGCTATGTCTTACGATGAAGCGCGTTCTCAGCTTGTCCTTTTCGGCGGTTTCACCGGCTCCTCGGTTGTCAACAACACATGGGTTTGGGGCGCGCCTGCGCCCACTTCATGTCCAACGATCACTTCGATCTCGCCAAGCTCGGGCAACCAGGGCGAAACAATTTCCAATTTCACGGTGAACGGCACCGGCTTCCAATCGGGCGCTATTCTATCCTTCAGCGGTGACGCCGGAGTTTTCGTTAACTCCAGATCCAGATGGATGCACTAACCGGAATGGCACACCAGAGCAGCGTGGCAGATGTCCGGTTACGCGACTAATCGTCCACTGGCGTTCCGTTGCGCGGATATTCCTGCAAGAAGCGCGCTGTCTAATTAGGCGGAGGTGGGCTCTCCGGGAGCGCAACCTGCCATGGAATAGCCAGCTAGAAACTCCACCGGGATGACAAGGCAGCGGGGCGGGCGGCAGATTGGGAGGACCGTGGAAGCTCCTCTGCGGTGTCTTACGGCTCCATCACTTCTTTACTTCGCGGGCGAGATAATCATAAAGGTTGCGAAACATCTCATTATCAGGGCCTAGTTTTCTCGCCGTCTCAAGCTCAGCGAGTGCCGCTTTTTTGTCGCCTGAGTCGCTCAGCGTGCCGCCGAGATCATAATGATACCAGCCATTGCAGGGATCGAGACGAATAGCCTCCCGGAATTCGGTCATGGCCTTCTGCAGGTGGCTCGATTCAGTCGATTCAGCGTAGGCGAGCCCGAGCACGAAATGAGGCACCGGATCGTTCGTATGGCCGTGGGCCTCTGTGCGCAGTGTAGCAATATCGCGATCCGAGACCCCCGCGTCCCCGAAGAGGAAAGCAAAAAGTATCATCGCTTCGTCGCTATTCGGGTCGAGCCGCAAGGCTGCCATGCCCTCAACCAGCCTCTCGTCCCGGTATGCGGGACCCGCCGCAAGCAGCGCATCAGCGAGTAAGACATGCCCCAGAACCAGACTAGGATCGAGCGCGAGGGCCTGCTTAAATACCGCTGCAGCTTCCTTTCCCTTCTGTTGCTGCCTCAGACTTGTTCCGACGGCCAAGAGCACAAACGGATCATCAGGCGCTAAGGACAGAGCCGCTCGGCATTCCACTTCCGCTTCGGAGGAATGCGGAACAGCGGATTGCGAGTTTTTCAATTCCCCGCACCGTGTGAGGTGCTGCAGAAGGGCGGTTTCGGTCGAGACTTCTGCTTCGGTTGATGGGCTCGCTTTTGCGCCGCGGAGGGATTCCTCCAAAGCAGCACCACTTCTTCCTCCACTGGCGCGGCCGAGCATCGCGACGTACTCCTCTGTCGGTGAGAAGGATATGCCGCGTTGTTGAATCAGGTGCAGGGTGGAAGCGGCGGAGGGCCAAGCGGCGACAAGGCTGAGAACCTCTGCCTTCGTAAGGGGTTTCGGCGGGGACCACTGCGCACCCAAAACGAACACAAGAGCGCAGGTTGCCCTGCCCCGCTCCACCCAGATTTTGTGGTGCTTCATGACGGATACTTTACTGCTGAAATCACCGGGACTCAAAGCACCGTCATGCTAAGGGGACAACTCTGTGGTGGATTCCCCCGGCGAAAACGCATCCAGAATCACCGCCAGATACACGAACACTATCTGCAGCCGGATGTAAGTGATACCGGATGGGATCAAGTGCCTGGTTAACGCTAGTGCTCTATCGGAGGCGCGTTTTCACGAAAGCGTGAAGTTGGGCGAGGTGCTCTGCGCGCGTTCGATAGAGCCGTTTGA
>Ga0209526_10003995_pt1 | contig 10045 bp, 6 predicted proteins | sample JacPinW_OM2H0_M1_FD_188566 | JGI IMG/M metagenome (GOLD analysis project Ga0209526, IMG submission 188566) | Forest soil microbial communities from Algoma, Ontario, Canada - Jack Pine, Ontario site 1_JW_OM2H0_M1 (SPAdes) (version 2) | ecosystem: Environmental > Terrestrial > Soil > Boreal... | reverse complement strand
CACTTGCGCTCGTTCAAATAGTTACTGCGGCAGACGTAATCGCTTGACTGCGCCGCCAGCCCCTCCCGCGTGAGCGGGTTCGTTCTGTGGCACTTTGCAGACATGCCGGGGCTGCCTGTCGATGTCCGTTCTTAGGGGCAAAGCGGATAGGGGCGCACGTATTTTCGCCGGCACAGGCGGATGGCACCGCGCTGATTCTGGCCAACGATGTGGAACGAGTTCTTGCCGATATCGATGCCGATTACGGCGGCGAAGTGTCGAGTTTTCTGTCACATGGCATGCTCTCCTTGTCTTCGGTGACCCCTGCCAGCATTCGCTGGCAGGGCGGGAGCACGGCCGGATCATTCCTTTAGCGGACTTCAAGGAGAGCCGACCTGTTGTGCCGACATGGAATCCTGTGTGTTGCACTTGGGTGACAGATTTCTTCGTGAAATTCTGTATGTTGAAGGAGAGACACATTCTCGATTCGGAGAATGTTGGAGTTTTTTCGATGAAGAAGTTTCTGCTGGGTGCGGTAGGTCTTGCTGCACTTGGGATGGCGGCTCCCGCCTCGGCCGCTGATATCGCTGCGCGTCCCTACACCAAAGCGCCGCCTCCGATGGTGGCCGCGATCTATGACTGGAGCGGCTTCTACATCGGCGCTAACGGCGGCTGGGGATCGAGCCGGAAATGTTGGGACGCCGGAACCTTTGGGCCTATATTCATCGGTGATGAAGGTTGCCATGATGCAACTGGCGCCGTCGCCGGTGGCCAAATCGCTTATCGCTGGCAAAGCAGCGCATGGGTCTTCGGGCTTGAAGCGCAGGGCGATTGGGCGGATCTTCGCGGCTCCCAAGTAAACAACGTGATATTTTTAGGCACTCCCGGAGACGTTACAAATCGTTCCAAGATCGACGCTTTCGGTCTATTCACCGGACAAGTCGGGTATGCCTGGAGCAACGTCCTCTTCTACGTCAAGGGCGGCGCCGCTGTAACGCGTGATGTTTACGAAGCTATCACCAGCGTCGGCGGTACCGTAGGCGCCAAAGCGACCGAAAGCCGGTGGGGTGGAGCGGTCGGTGCCGGACTTGAGTTTGGCTTTGCGCCGAATTGGTCTCTCGGCGTCGAATACGATCACCTGTTTATGGGCAACAGGACCCTTGGGCTTTACTCTACCGGTTTTGTACCGGTTGTTGGGACTGCAGGCACTCTGGTGGGGACCAACCGCATGCCGCAGGACGTCGATTTGGTCACGGTGCGCGTGAACTACCGTTGGGGTGCTCCGGTTGTCGCAAAGTACTGACATCGTCCAGAGGTAATGAAAAAACGGCCGGCTCTTCAGTCGGCCATTTTTTATTGAGTGCGCGATGTCCGAGAAGCCCCGACAGGTCGGATAACGGCTCGCTGTTAAGACGAAATGACCGGACGCTCTGATGCCCTCGCGACGCGTGCGCGCTTGGAGTTTGCCCCTCCAAGAGCCCCACTTTGGCTCGCCGGGCGCCGCAATCAACTTTACAAATTACCGCGAGCAGCATCGCTGTTGAACCTGTCCTCCAAAATTATGTCGCGCAGATAAACCTCAGCCTGATGACTGGCCGCCTTACATCGGTGGCGTATCCCCGCATTTATTTGAGCGGGATTATTCTCAGGCAGCTGCCGTTTGCGCCAGCCGGGCCGGCTGTTTAATGCTCTCCAGTTCCAGCTCGGCTTGCTGCCGGGCGGTCTTAAGCACCTGGACGGCTTGGGCGATGTTCTGCGCCGAGTGGTTAGCCATCACCTGCATTCGTATCCGAGCAGCGCCTTTGGGGACCGCCGGGAATTCGACGAGATTGGCAATCAGTCCAAGTTCCACCAACTGCTTGCTCACGAGCCGAGCGAGCCCTTCCGTTCCCATCTTGACGCAAACGATTGCGGACGGATCGCCATAGTAGTCGAGGTCGGCCTCATGCAGTTCCTGGCGCAGATTCAGGACGTTCGCCATCAATGCTGCGCGCAGCGCGCGTCCTTCCGCGGAATCGACAATCTCGAACGCTTTCAGAACGGTTGCCGCCTGGGCAGGCGACAGCGCATTCGAGAAAGTTGCAGGCGCGCTGTAGAAGCGAAGATACTCCTTAACGGCGCGGCTCTTGCAGGCGACGAAGCCTCCATTGGATGCGAACGTTTTGGAGAAGCTGCCCATGACGAGATCGATCTTGCCGAGCATATTCTGCATCCCGATATGACCGCGTCCGTCCTCGCCGAGGCAGCCAAGATCGTGTGCAACATCGACCACCAAGGTCGCGTTGAATTCGTGGCAGAGCCGCTGAAGCGCGGCCAGATCCGGCGTGTCCGAGTCCATCGAGAACAGGCCTTCGGTAACCACCAGGATGCCGTTCTCTTTGTCCTTCGATCTAATTTTGGTGAGGATATTGCGGCAATATTCATTGTCGAGGTGGCGGAAAAGATGAATGTTGGTGGTGGCGGCGTGCGCACCCTCCTGCAGACAGGAGTGCGACAGCATGTCCATCACCACATGGTCTGCGGATCGAACCAGACCTTTGATAATGCCGAACCCCGCGGCCCAGCCTGTCGGATAAAGCACCGCCTCTTCCATTTTGAGGAAATCAGCGATTTTGCGCTCAAGCGCCACGGAGTGGGAGGTATTGCCGACCAGTGCCGGTGAGCCAGCGCTGTGCACGCCGCAGCGATCGATCGTTTCTTTCGCAGCCGACTTGACCGCGGGATGCAACGACAGGCTCAAATAGTCCTGCGATGCGAAATTCACGCCGCGCATCCTGTTGCCGCTATCATCCTGGGCCTGGCAAACCGTGCCGGGTCCGTCTTCGGTCGCCCGGGAAAACGGCCAGAGGCTGTTTTTACGGCGCAGGTCTTGCCATTTGAAAAAACCCTCGGTGCGTCGGAGGAGGTCCGCCCCACCTGGGATGCGGAAATCTCTCATGCTGCCGGTCAAGGCCGCAGGCGGAATATGGCCGCTGGTGATGTCTGACATCGTCACCCCTGTTTGACGCTTTTTTTGTGCGCAGTTTTTGCGTTAGGGGAACATTGGCGCGGTTAGCTTAATTTTCATTACTTTCCGGTTTGATTTTCGGAGTTGTTGCCTCGGAAAACGATGAATTGGTTAAGCATTGGTAGTGGTTGCATCATCTCCTCCAGCTAAATCCGCCCATCCGGCCCTTGGTCAATTGGGCGGGCAACGTCGAAGGTTCGTCGCATCGTTATCCTGTGAACGAGTCAATGATGACCTGGAAGGTTCGTTTTCGAGATCGCATGCTGAGCGCCTCGCGCAACGGAGAAGATCTCTGACAGAATGCCAATGAGCAAGCGATCTGACAGCACTCGCTAACCGCCCCAACAGCAAATCACTCTGGGTGGAGCGGAGACGACGTGGGGCCCTGTGAGCAGCGAAAGTTCGCCACTGCGGTCATGGCGCAAGCCATCCAGTTTGATGGGTGAGGCATGCCTTATCCGCCTGTATCAGGCCACTGCGTTTGCCTCGTCCTCGGCAGGCAAATGCGCCCGGATCTTGCCGAGCAACCTCTGCATGTCCACAGGCTTCGTATCGAAGCCCGAGCAACCGACCTCGACGCTCTTGTCCCGGTCGCTGGCCAGAGCATGCGCCGTCAATGCAATGATAGGGATCGCGGAAGTCGCGGGGTTGGCCTTAATTAATTGGGTCGCCTCCCAGCCGTCCATCTCACCCAACGCCACATCCATCAAAATCAGATCCGGCATTTCACTCGCGGCCATCGCCACGCCGGCCGCGCCATCGTGAGCACAACAGACAGAGAAACCGTGGCGGTGCAGGCGCCGCGTCAGCATGTCTCGGTTGATCTCATTATCTTCAACAAGCAGGATTTTATGCATCGGTCGTTTCCGAAGCAAAATCGGAAGCTGCAGGGGCGAGCGTCGCGGAAGCAAATGCATCCCCCTTTGGCCTTCCACTGAGCAGCGGCATCCGGATCGTAAAGCGGCTTCCTCTTCCGAGCTTGCTCTCGACGAAAATCTCGCCGCCCATCAGCTTGCAGAGCTTCTGGCTGAGTGCCAGTCCCAGTCCGGTGCCACCGTATTTGCTGGTGCTGGAGTCATCGGCGACGGTAAATTTCTCGAAGAGGTTGGCGATCTGATCCGAGGCGATGCCGATACCAGTATCGACGATATGGATTACGAGATCATCACTTGATCGACCGAGCTGGCGCTCTGCAACAAGCTCGACCTTGCCGTTGTGAGTGAATTTTACCGCGTTATCAAGCAATTGCCCGGTCATATTACGGAATTTGCTGGCGTCGCAGGGGGCCGTTCCGAGATTCGGAGCTATGGTACAGAGAATCTCGTTTCCGTGTTTCTTGGCAGCCGGCCTCGCCGCGTGGACGATCCCGCCGAGCAATTCGGCGAGATCAGTCTCCTCCAGGTCTAGCTCCATTTTGCCCGCCTCGATCTTCGACAGGTCGAGTACCTCGTTGACGAGCTTAAGAAGATGCTGGCCGGCGTTGTGAATCTTGGTTAGATCCGCGGTGCTTTCGCTATCGCCTTCATCCTCGGCGTCTTCCAGGAGGATTTGGCTGTAGCCAATCACCGCGTTCAGCGGCGTTCGCAACTCATGGCTCATCTTGGCCAGGAATTCGGCCTTGGCGGCGCCCGCCCGCTCGGCTTCCTCAGTGGCCAGGCGAAGTGCGGATGCGGTTGCCATGTGCTGGCGCATCTCGCCTTCAAGCTCGGTCTGCGACGCCTGTATTTTCGCGTAATAGAGCGCCATCATGGCCACGTAGATCGACGCGGCGATGGTCGAGACAAGTCCCAGACCCTGCATGGCTGCAATCGGCAGGTCGTTCTTGATTGAGTAACCATACAAATAAAAGCTGCTGAAGATAGCCAGGTTCGTAGCGAACATGGTCATCACGATCAGACGAAGCGTTTTGGACGAACCGAGGTAGAAAAACGCGAGCAGCGGAATGACAAGGACCCATGGCAGCGTCGGGGAGGTCACGCCGCCGTAGAAGTAGCAGCTCCAGAGAATGCAAAATGTCAGGTTCTGGATCGAGACCAGCGCCAGCGGATTATAGGGTACGCCGGCCCGCAGCACGAACGGGAAAATCCAGAACGCCGTGATCGAAATTGCCAGCACGGCAACTTCATAACCGGGTGCCGGATCAAACACATATAGCGCGATAGGAACGACATTTCCAATGAACGGTCCGAGAATATGGCTGACCAGAAAGACGTGTGCGCGGTTACGCGCGTCGCGGTCAGCCGCGATCTCGGCAGGAATAAAGTAGTTAACAAGACTGTTGAGGGCCGCAAATAATTTTGCGAGTTTGGCTTTCATGAAATTCACACGCCTTCTGCGAGGTTTTATAAATCCGCCGTGGCGGTTGTTGTGCGGCACCGCGCAGCGAGGGTCGGATATGCCAATAATCTCGCAATAGCTTTTCAGATTCCGCTTAAGGTCACGTTAATCGGCGGGAACCGCACTTAAACCAAATATTAAAGCCGCTTACGTTAGCTTCATGCTTTCACAGAAGTGATTGAGGGCAGCGGAAAATGCTGATTTGGAACAGACTCGTCGGATTGATCGATTGGTTTATCCCAGCCGCGGCGAAGGCCGAACGCTCCGAACTGGGCCTCGCACAAAATTTTGTCTTTACGCATCTCTTCGGTCCCGCGCTGTCGCAATCGATTTCCCTGTTTCTCTATCTCAGCGATCCGCATCCCGGCTTTGCCTGCTGGACGGTGATCGTTTGCATATGGATGTTCTGGGCATTGCCGTTCGTCTACAAGCTGACGGCCAATCTGCAACTGGCGGCGTTGATCTCTGTCGAACTGCTCGCCTTCACTTCGTTGTTCGGGTCTTACTATTACGGCGGAGTGAGTTCGCCGTTCCTGCCGTGGCTGATTATCAGCCTCCTGCTCGGCTTCTTTTATCTGTCCGAGCGTCCGATCCTTGTCGTCGGACTTTTCACCGTTAATATTCTTGGCTTCTGCTTTGCTTACCTTGCCTGGGGATTTCCCGAACTCGTTCCGCAGCAGCAGCTTTCGACGGTTGGCTGGATCTCCATTCTGTCCGCAACGATCTATATGTCGTGGATGGCGATCTATTACGCCAACATGCTTACCATGCGATCCGAACTCGAACGCGAGGCGGAAAGACATCGCGAAACCGCGCTCCACCTGCGTCACGCCAAGGATATGGCCGACGTGGCCAATCGCGCCAAGTCGATTTTTCTCGCCAAGATGAGTCACGAATTGCGGACGCCGCTGAATGCCGTGATCGGATTCAGCGAAATCCTTCTTGAAAATGTCGATCAGGATGACAAGAGCAGCAACAAGAAGATCGACCTGGAGCGGATCAATTCGGCTGGTAAACACCTGTTGTCGCTGGTGACCGACGTGCTTGATCTTTCCAAGATCGAGTCGAATTTCATCGAATTGAAGGTCGAGGAATTTAACCTCAACGAGATGGTTCACGAAGTGATTGCCAATGTTCAGCCGATGGTTGCCGAGAACGGCAACCAATTGGTGGTCCGATGCCGTAATGACCTTGGGATGGTGTCGACGGATCAGACCAAGTTGCGCCAGGCGGCCCTGAATTTGATGAGTAACGCGGCCAAATTCACGCAAGATGGGATCATCACGCTGTCCGTTCAGCGCCGGCGGAGTCAGGCAGGGGATTGGATCGAAATTCAGGTGCAGGATACTGGAATCGGTATCGACCAGGAGGATATCGGACGTCTGTTTCAGAATTTTGGCCAGGCAACCCGCGCGACCTCCAACAAGTACGGCGGAACTGGCCTTGGCCTGGCATTAAGTCAAAAATTATGTGCGCTCATGGGCGGCGGAATCTCGGCGACCAGCGAGCCAGGCCGTGGTTCGCGCTTCACGATTCGTGTCCTCGCATGGATGAGTGCGTCCCATGAGAGCTCTGCCGATATGGCTCCCCAGTTTGCAACTGCACTCGCGGTCTGAAACCTGAAAGTCGAATCCGATGTCCGCACCAAAATCCGTGTCGCAAGGCGTGACATTGTTGCGGCCCGACGTCGAGGCGTCGGATGCCGCCGAGCACAAAGCCAATCCCAATCCACGGCTTCTTATTGTCGACGATATCAGCGATAATCGCACGATATTGACACGACGATTTCAACGTCGCGGCTTCGAAGTGGTCGAGGCGGACAGCGGCTACGTCGCGATCGAACTGATCGGTCGGGAATCGTTCGATCTCGTTCTTCTTGACGTTATGATGCCCGGGATCGATGGGATTGAAACCCTTAAGCGTATTCGCAGCCAAAAGTCCGCATCTGCGCTTCCGGTGATCATGGTCACGGCCAAATCCGAAAGCGAAAACGTTGTCGATGCGCTCGAGCTTGGCGCCAACGACTATGTCACGAAGCCGGTAGATTTCGCTGTCGCATTTGCCCGCGTCAACACCCAGATCAGCCGTAAGCGTGCGGAGCATCAGGTCGCGTTGGCGAACGAGGAATTGCGCAAGGCGAACGAAGATCTGGAACGTCGCGTAGAAGAACGAACCAGCCGCCTGGTTGACGCCAACCAGCGGCTGAAGGTGGAAATCGCCGACCGTCAGGAATCGCAGGCGCGATCGCAATATCTCGCCTATCACGACTCGCTGACCGGACTCGGCAATCGTCTCCTGTTCAAGGAGCAGCTTGAAGAAGCGCTTAAGGATGTTTCAGTAACGCCGCACCCGTTGGCGGTTCTGTTTTTGGATCTTGACGGCTTCAAGGCAGTTAACGACACCTTGGGTCATTCCGTCGGCGATCTGCTTTTGAAATCGGTGGCAACCAAGCTCCGCGATATTCTTCCGCGGACGGACCGTATCGCACGACTTGGCGGTGATGAATTTGCGATTCTGCAGATTTCAGCTACCCAGCCAGGTTCGTCTATCGCGTTAGCAGAAAAAATTATTGAGGTTGTCGGTCAACCGAACAGTATCGACGGTCACGATGTAACGGTAGGGGCCAGCGTTGGGATCGCTGTTGCGCACCCCGGCGACATGAATACTGAAAATTTCTTGAAAAGCGCGGATCTCGCAATGTATAGCGCAAAATCCGACGGCCGCGGTACTTATCGCATGTTCGATCCGGCGATGGATGCGATCGTTCAGGCGCGTCGCCTTCTCGAACGAGATATGCGCACCGCGCTCGCGCAAGACGGTTTCAGGCTCTTCTATCAACCGCTTGTTAATTTGCAGAGCAAGAAAGTGACCGCCTTTGAGGCGTTGATGCGATGGCAACACCCCGAGCGCGGTATGGTTCCCCCTTCGGACTTTATTCCGGTTGCAGAAGAGATGGGTCTGATTGTTCAACTCGGCGAATGGGCATTGAGGCAAGCATGTGCCGAAGCGACTGAATGGCCGAATGGAATTTGCGTTTCAGTCAATTTGTCGCCCTTGCAATTCTCCAAGGGGAATCTCGTTTCCTCCGTAATGAGCGCCTTAGCCTCGGCGGGACTTCCAGCGTCGCGTCTCGAGCTCGAAATCACGGAATCGGTATTGCTTGAGAAATCGGAGCGCAACATTACGATCCTCAATCAACTTCGGGAGCTTGGCGTTCGGATATCGATGGACGATTTCGGCACAGGCTATTCCAGTATTGGTTACCTTCGTAGTTTTCCATTCGATAAGATCAAGATTGATCAGTCGTTTGTCCGAGATTTGCTCGTCGATGAAGGAAGCCTTGCTATTGTTCGCGCCATCGCGGGGCTTGGAGCGAGCTTTGGCATGACCACCACCGCCGAAGGTGTCGAGACCGAAGAGCAAATGCGATGTTTGAACCTCGAAGGCTGCATTGAGGTTCAAGGCTATTTGTATAGTAAACCCGTGCCTGCTAACGAGATAGTTGGGGTTCTTGAGATGTTGGCCAGTCGAGGTCGCAGCTGACCCAAGGGCTTGTAGCGATTGATGATAGAAAAGTAGACCTTGTTATCAACAATGAGACCGCCAAAGCGCTTGGTCTCTCAATCTCGCCGGCCCTGTTGGTCGCCGCCGAGAGGGTTATCGGATGAGCTATAGTTGGTAATTTTGCGAGTAATTTTGCGATAAGTCTGTGACGCATGTCTTCTAAATGCTGATCTTTCACGTCGTATTTCTTGCCGAACGCGATTTGTGCATTGGCGACGGGGCGCCGCGATTGTTGGCCTAATCCCAAAAGGCGCAAAGCCAATTGACATTCCCATTGGACAGCTCACACGTCTGAGTTGGTCGTCAATCTCAAAACCGCTAAAGCCTCGAATTTCATTTTCCTTCAATCATCTTGATCCGGGCCGACGATTTAATTGAGTAAATCACTTCCGCTTTTGGCACGTTTGCGACATGCCAACTGCATCGAGCGATGTCCGCTTTCAGGGGTAAAACAGAAGTCGGATTTCAGGACTGTCAGGGCAGCTTTTGACCCTAAGGCGACATTGCATCCTTTCAATCAGCCGGGCGCACTGGCGATGAGGTTTCCAGCGCGGTGCTCGTGCCTGCTGGCAAAGGCGCTGGCGGCCTTGGGGCCGGGGGACGTTGCAGGTGGCCGCTCTCTGTGTCGTTCTATGCGACCCGCTTTATGCTGGGCGGCTGCCATGTCCCTTCGCCCGGGGGCAAGATCGAAGGTGCTTCGGACTTCGGCCAGTAGAGCCGCATGACCAGATAGATCGTACCGTTTGGAGCCGGCAGCCAGTTGGCTTCCTTGTCGGCGCCCGGCGATTTGTTCTGGATGTAAAGGGTTAGCGACCCATCCGCGTTCGTCTTCATGCCCGGCAGCATGGGCGAATTGATCAGGTAGCGATTGATCGGGTTCTCGATTAGGAGCTGCGTTTTGCCGTCGTACATGGTCAACGACCAGAAAGCGTTCACGGGCGGCTGCTGACCGGGTGGGAACGTCAGCGTGTAATTACTTTTGCTGCCGTCGAGCGTCTGACCATCGCTATCGATGCGTGTGATTGGATAGGTCGCTTCCGCGGGGTCGTTGCCGTAGATCCCGGCCTTCGCGGCGGCAGCGCGCATCAACCAGTCGCCATTGTAATGGGCGCTGTCGCCCGGTAGTCCACTTACCCGCCAGCCGTTGACCGCCTTGCC
>Ga0209526_10003994_pt1 | contig 10045 bp, 9 predicted proteins | sample JacPinW_OM2H0_M1_FD_188566 | JGI IMG/M metagenome (GOLD analysis project Ga0209526, IMG submission 188566) | Forest soil microbial communities from Algoma, Ontario, Canada - Jack Pine, Ontario site 1_JW_OM2H0_M1 (SPAdes) (version 2) | ecosystem: Environmental > Terrestrial > Soil > Boreal... | reverse complement strand
GAGATCGCTGGCGCACGCCGCATCGGCCATGGCGTCGCGCTTGCCTTCGAACGCGACATGGAAGGCCTGCTCGCCGAGATGCGCGCGCGGCCGGTCGTCGTCGAGGTCAACCTCACCAGCACTGACCTCATCCTCGGCGTGCGCGGCAAGGACCATCCGCTGCCCACCTATCTCGCGGCCGGCGTGCCGGTCGTGCTGTCGTCGGACGATGCCGGCGTATCCCGCATCGACCTGACCAACGAATACCTGCGCGCGGCGCGCGATTATGGCCTCGAGTATCGGGCGCTGAAGGCGATCGCGCGCAATGCGTTGATCTACTCCTTCCTCGACGAGGCGCAAAAGCGCGACGAGCTCGCGCGGTTCGACCGTGCCAGCGCCGAATTCGAGCGCTCCGTGACCAGCCGGCAATCGCCGCTGCAAAACGCCGTCGCGCTGATCAAGGCCGCCGTCACTCTGCCGCCGTGAGGTGGCGCGCGATGCAGTGGGCGAGCGGCTCCCGCGCGGACGGCGATGCTTGCGGCTGCCGCGGCGGAATGGCGACGAGCAGATAGCGCGCAGGCTTGCCTTCCACGCCGAGATAACGGCGGGAAACCTCGACCTCGATCTGCTTGCCGGGAGGGGAGCAACGCGCGCGCGCGACCGCCGCCTTCGCGCACCAGTCCGCGGCGGCGACGGATGATCGCACGGGACAGAGCAGCGCGATGCCGTCGCGAGCGATGCGTTCTTCCATCGCGGCGGAAGCGGTGCCGTCGAGCACGTGGACCGCAAGCGGATGGCTGGGCATGTAGAAGCTGGCGCCATCGGTGAGTTCGTCAAAGCCGCTGAAAATTCGCAACGGCCGGTCGGTGGTCTCGCGCCACAGCTGCTCGATCGGCTGGGCGAGCAGCGAGCCGTGGGCGGTGGCCGGCGCCGGGCCCGCGCTGTGGATGACGAACGCGATCGCCGGGGCGATCGCCACCATGACGAACGGGAATGCAACCGCGAGCGCGAGGACGCCGACGGCGTCGCGGCGGGCGATCGCGACAAGCGGCGAGGACAGCAGCATCACCGGCAACAACGCGAAGGCCGACATCGACCAGAGCGACACCAAGCGCAGCCCGGTCAGGGGCGCGATCAAGGCCGGCATCAGCAGCACCGTCCAGAACGCGGTCGCCGCCAGCCGGCGCGCGGGCGAGGACGGCCACGCCATATCGCTGACGGCCGCACGGCTTGGCCGCGCCACGACCGCCACGATCACAAGCGGGACTGCGACATAGGCGACGCTGCCCGCGAGGTAGCCGAATGCGTCGCCGATGGTGGATGCGAGCGAGCCTGCACCATGCAAGACGATGGCGTAGGAGAACGGCGCAAAATCGTTGGCGATGAGCCAGGCGACATGCGGGGCGAACGCCAGCGCCCCCACCGCGATCGTCACCCAGGGCGCCGGCGAGCTGAAATAGGCGGCGCGCCGGCGGTCGACGAGCGCCGCAATGCCGAGCCCGAGCAGCAGGAAGATCGACCAGTACTTGCCGTACATCGCCGCCGCCGCGCCGAGCCCGGCGAGCGCCGCGTCGAGCACGCGCCGCGTCTCGAACGAGCGCAGAAACCACAGGGTCGTCGCCGCCCACAGCGGCAGCAGAACCGTGTTCACGTTGAACTTGAGCCCGTGGAAATTGAAGAACGGCACCAGCGTGAGCAGCGCGAGCCCCAGCACGCGCTTTTCACCGTCGAGAAACCGCGCGCAGATCCGCCAGGCGATCCACAGCGCGAGGCCGACGTTAACCATTGCGAGCAGGTAGTAGGCCCAGTCAGCGGTGGGAAAAACGGCAAACCACGCGCGCACCACCGCCATCGCGAGCGGCGGATGCTTGGGATAGCCGAGCGCCAGCTCGCGACCGAGGGCGAACTGCTCGGACATGTCGGCGTGGATGTCCTGGCTGCCCTTGGCGATGGCGCCGTAAAGCGCCCACAGCGCGACATAGCCCAGCAGAACGGCCACCACCGTGCGCTCGCCCCGGGCGGGGTCGGCGAGCGCATCGAAGAGCGGCTCGATGCGCGCGAGGCCGCGGCGCCCGCTCCCCGTCATGGCCGACATTGCAGGCATCCTAGATGCTGGTTTGGCCCCATTTCGGCGGGCAGCCTATGGCATGGCGTGCCCGGGAGGTCCATATCAAGGTCAGCCGCCATTGCTTTGCCGCATCCGCCGGCGATGCTAGACGGCTGTTGCTTCGGAAGAGGCCGAGAGAACATACGATGTGCCGCTGGATTGCCTATCGCGGCGAAACGATCCCGCTGGAACAGTACGTGACCGCCCCCGCGCACTCGCTGGTGGTGCAGAGTCAGCGGGCGCTCGAATCGACCGCCGCCACCAACGGCGACGGCTTCGGCATGGGCTGGTACGGCGAGCACGCCGAACCCGGGCTCTATCGCGAGGTCCGCCCGGCGTGGTCCGACGAGAATCTGCGCTACCTGTGCCGCCACATCCGCTCGCATCTCTATTTCGCGCATGTGCGCGCCGCGACCGGCACGCCGATCACGCGCCCGAACTGTCATCCCTTCGCCTGCGGCCGCTGGCTGTTCATGCATAACGGCATGATCGGCAACTGGGGGCGCTTGCGGCGCAAGGTGGAAGCGCTGATTCCCGACGCGTTCTACGGCTCGCGCATCGGCACGACCGATTCGGAAGCGGTCTTCCTGGCCATCCTCGGCGCCGGCGGCGACAAGGATCCGGTCGGCGCCACCGCGCGCGTGCTCGCGACCCTCACCGAGCTGGTCAGCACCGACGGCTACCGGGAGCCGCTGCGCTTCACGGCGGCGCTCGCCAACGGGCGCGATCTCTACGCCTTCCGCTACGCCGCCAACGACAACGCCAACTCGCTCTATTACCGGGAGTCCGGCGGCAACGTGGTGGTGGTGTCCGAGCCGCTCGATGCCAACCGCGCGCATTGGAAGCCGGTGCCGCCCGGCCACGCGATCGTGGCGCGCGACGGCGAGCCGGTCTCGCTCGAGCCATTCCTGGCGGAGCAGCAGGTGGCGGCGGCGGAATGAGCGAGGTTCCCCGCTTGCGGGGAGAAGCAAGTCGCCGAGAGTCGCCAAGAATCGTCAAGAATCGTCAAGCCCACCTGCTTGCCGCTTCAACACACGGGTGCTAATGCGCGCGCCATGAACGCGGCCATCGAAAATATCCGCAACTTCGCCATCATCGCGCATATCGACCACGGCAAGTCGACGCTGGCCGACCGGCTGATCCAATCGACCGGCGGTCTCGCCGAGCGCGAGATGGTGGAGCAAGTCCTCGATTCCATGGACATCGAGCGCGAACGCGGCATCACCATCAAGGCGCAGACCGTGCGGCTCAATTACCGCGCGCGCGACGGCAAGGACTACGTCCTCAACCTGATCGACACTCCCGGGCACGTCGATTTCGCCTACGAGGTTAACCGCTCGCTCGCCGCCTGCGAGGGCTCGCTGCTGGTGGTCGACGCCTCCCAAGGCGTGGAAGCGCAAACGCTGGCCAACGTCTATCAGGCGATCGACAACAATCACGAGGTCGTGCCCGTGCTCAACAAGGTCGACCTGCCGGCGGCCGAGCCCGAGAAGGTGAAACAGCAGATCGAGGACGTGATCGGGCTCGACGCCTCGAACGCGATCCTGATCTCGGCGAAGACCGGCCTCAACGTTCCCGAGGTGCTGGAGGGCATCGTCACGCGCCTGCCGCCGCCCCAGGGCGACCGCGATGCGCCGCTCAAGGCGCTGCTGGTGGACAGCTGGTATGACAGCTATCTCGGCGTCGTCGTGCTGCTTCGCATCGTCGACGGCGTGCTCAGGCGCGGCCAGCGCATCCGCATGATGGGCACCGGCGCCGCCTACGAGGTCGACCGCGTCGGCGTGTTCACGCCGAAGATGGTGGATGTCGACGAGCTCGGCCCCGGCGAGATCGGTTTTCTCACCGCCTCGATCAAGGAAGTGGCCGACACCCGCGTCGGCGATACCATCACCGACGACCGCAAACCGGTGAGCACGGCGCTGCCCGGCTTCCGGCCGGCCATTCCGGTGGTGTTCTGCGGGTTGTTCCCGGTCGACGCCGCGCAGTTCGAGGACTTGCGCGCGGCCATGGGCAAGCTGCGGCTCAACGACGCGAGCTTTACCTACGAGATGGAAACGTCGGCCGCGCTCGGTTTCGGCTTCCGCTGCGGCTTCTTGGGGCTGCTTCATCTCGAGATCATCCAGGAACGGCTCGAGCGCGAATTCAACCTCGACCTGATCGCGACCGCGCCATCGGTGATCTACAAGATCACTTTGACCAACGGCAGCCAGATCGAGATCCACAATCCGGTCGACATGCCCGATCCGGTGCGTATCAAGGAAATGGACGAGCCCTGGATCCGCGCGACTATCCTCACGCCGGACGAGTATCTCGGCAGCGTGCTCAAGCTCTGCCAGGATCGCCGCGGCGCGCAGATCGAGCTGACCTATGTCGGCAACCGCGCGATGGTGAAGTACGACCTGCCGCTCAACGAGGTGGTGTTCGACTTCTACGACCGGCTCAAATCGGTGTCGAAGGGTTATGCCTCGTTCGACTACCACCTCACCGACTTCAGGCCGGCGGACCTGGTGAAGATGCAAATCCTGGTCAACGGCGATCCCGTCGACGCGCTCGCCATGCTGGTCCATCGCACGCGCGCGGAAAGCCGCGGCCGCGCCATGGTGGAGAAGCTCAAGGAGCTCATTCCCCCGCACATGTTCCAGGTGCCGATCCAGGCCGCGATCGGCGGCAAGATCATCGCGCGCGAGACCGTGCGCGCGTTGCGCAAGGACGTCACCGCCAAATGCTACGGCGGCGACGTGACGCGCAAGCGCAAGCTCCTCGAGAAGCAGAAGGAAGGCAAGAAGCGCATGCGCCAGTTCGGCAAGGTGGACATTCCGCAGGAGGCGTTCATCGCCGCGCTCAAGGTAGACGTGTAACGGCCGCGGCTCATGCTGCCCCTCCCCGCTCGAGCTCCTGATCCGGGATTGCCACGAAGATCAGCACGGCGATGATCGTCATGACGAAGCGGAACGCGCTCGGTACGCCGTTCCACTGCTGCGACTGCCACATCCCGAACCATTCGCCGCCGATCGACATGAATCCCACGTGCCACAGCAGGAAGCCGAGGGTCAGGCCGACGACGGCCAAGGTCTTGGCCCGATTGAACGCCGCCGCGTCGGCGGAGAGCCGGCGCGCGAGCGCGAGCGCGCCGATCCAGCACAGCACGGCCGTCGCCGCCTGCGTCGCGATGATGAGCGCGTAGGCCGCGTGCGCGAGCGCGGGGTCGGTGATCGCCCGATACTTGATCGTGGAAAACGCATAGATCGTATCCATGGACAGGACGTGCTCGACGAAAACGAAGTTGGTGTTGTAGTCGGTCAGATTTCCGAAGGTGACGAGGCTGGCGAACAGCGCGATGGCCGCGACCGTTGCCGCCTTCGCCGCACGAAGGGCGATCATCGATATCTCCAACGGCGCAGAGTCATGTCGGCTGCGGATCACTTCACGAACAGCGCTATGGCCTCGTCCGCCAGCACGCCGCCGGTGATCGAGATCGGAGCAAAGGGCGCCTTGGCGGCGTGCTCGGCGCTCGAGAGCATGATCTGGTCGATCTTGGTGGCGAGCTGGGCGACCGACGCCGCAAAAACGAGCCGCCCGAGATGGCACCAGAGGATGGCGCCCATGCACATCGCGCACGGTTCGCCCGAGGTATAGAGCGTGCTGCCGCGCAGCGCCGCGCTGCCGTGATCGGCGAGACAGCGCCGGATCGCCACAATCTCGCCGTGCGCGGTCGGGTCATCGGTGGTTCGCCCCAAATTGCGCCCGCGCGCGATGACCGAGCCGTCGCGCACGATCACCGCCCCGAAGGGAAAATCGCCTTGGCGGGCCTCGTCGAGCGCCATGCGCATGAATCGCACGTCCTCGCCGGAGGCCGGAGCGCTGGCTTGCGCATGCGCGGCCGCGGGCGAGATCGCGGCGGCCGCGAGCCCGGTGAGAAAGAAACGCCGGCTTGGAGCAACGAGTGCGCGCCGGCATGCGCAGTGTTTGTGGCCATTCATGTCAACCCCTCGGCAAACGTTCGATGCTAAGCTCGCACGGCGGCGAGAACGATCTCCGCCTCACCCATGCTATCCTGCGACAAACTTCCCCCCAACTGGCGAGTGCCCATGAACCCGAGATCGACCAGATACCGCCCGGCCGTGATCTTCGCGATGCTCGCTGCCGGCGCATCGGCAAATCCTGCGCGCGCCGCCGACATCGTTCTCAAAGACGCCGCGTCCATGGCAGGCGCGATAATGTGGCTCAACTCCGGCGCGCCCGGCCTGGTGCTGGCGGTGGTGCGCGGCGAGGAGTCCGTCGTGCTCGGTTTCGGCGAGACGCGTCCGGGCAGCAAGGTCGAGCCCGACGGCCGTTCCATTGTGCGCATGGGCTCGATCGCCAAGGTCATGGCGGGTCAGGTGCTCGCGACCATGGCGGTGGATGGAACGCTCAAGCTTACCGATCCGCTCGCCAAATATGCCCCGCCTGGCGCGAAGGTGCCGGCGTTCGCGGGCCGGCAGATCACGCTCCTCGATGTCGCGAGCTATACGGCCGGCCTGCCGCGCGAACTGCCGGGTGTGCCGGACCCGCAACCGGGGGAAAACCCGTTCAAGCACTTCGAAGCCGACGCCTATTGGCGCTGGCTCGCGGGGGCATCGCTGCCGTATGCACCGGGCGCGGGCGCGATGTATTCCAATCTCGGCTTCGGGCTTCTGGGCGACGCACTCGCGAGAGCCGGCGGCAAGCCCTATGCCACGCTGCTCCACGAGCGCGTGGCGGCGCCGCTGGGCATGCTCGACACCACGACGAAACTCGCCGACGCGCAGATGCCGCGGGCCATGACCGGCATCGACCTCGACGGCAAGGAGGCGCCGCTGTGGGACACGCCGGCGGCGATGGACGCGTCCGGCAACGTCTTCACCACCGGCGACGACATGACGAAGTGGATGCGCTGGCACCTTGCGGTCAACGACGCCGCCGGCGCCGAGGTGCGCATGATCGACCAGGTCCCCTACCGCTGGCACGACGGCCTGAAAGCCGCGGTCGGCGTCGGCGGCGAGAAGATGGACGCGCTCGGCCTCGGCTGGATCATTTCATTCGCCAGGGGACATCGCCCGCCGATCTTGACCAAGGCCGGGGGCGTTGCCGGGTTCATGACCTACGTGGTGCTGGCGCCGACGCGCGGGGTCGGCGTTTTCGTCGCGGTCAACCGGCTGAACTTTGCCATGTTCGAGGGGCTCATCAACGGCGTGCACGACCTCGTCGCCGATTTGGCCCCGCGCTGAGGGGCCTCGATCGCGCGCCGAACTCGGTCTGCACCCTCTCCCCGCAGTTTCGCGGGGAGAGGGAATGCACCGACTGCGCGGCCTCACTATGCATCAAGCACAAACGAATGTGCCCTAGTGGATCGAAATTCTGGTGTTGCCCAAGCCCTGTTGCTGCACCAGGGAGAACAGGACGGCGGCGTTGGAGGGATGCAGCCTGATGCAGCCACGCGACGCCGGTCCGCCGAGCTGGGAGACGTGGGTCGTGCCGTGGATGGCGAAATTGCCGTCGTAGAAGATCGAATACGGCATCGGCGCGTTGTTGTAGAGGGTCGAGCGGTGATACCGCGCCAGCGACTGCGGGCGGAAGGTCCCGCTCGGCGTGCCATAGATGCCGGTGGAGACCGCCCACGTATAGCGGTGCTCGCCGTTGACGATCACGGACATCCGCTGGCTCGACTTGTCGACCCTGACCACGACGTCGGCGCGGGCGTTACCCGCCGACATCAGCAGCAACATCACGACCGCAAACCCGGCTACGCTGATAAGGCGACCCATGACACCCTCCAGCTGGCATCCTCCAGCCCGCGCTTGACCATCAGCTCGTGCGTCGGGCGCACAATGTATTAGCACCATAAAGGCTAACGCTCGGTTGCCGTCGATGTGCGGCTCCGACAAGAACAAACGATGAGAACTCACTCAAGCCCATGACGCGATCCGCTGCCTGCGAGCTCTTGACCATCGGCCATTCCAACCTGGCGGCCGATCGCTTCGTGACCCTGCTCAAGGACGCCGGCGTCACCGCCGTCGCCGACGTGCGCTCGGTGCCGTTCTCGCGCTGGTGCCCCTGGTTCTCGGGCAAGGCGCTGACGCAGCGACTCGCGGGCGAGGCGGTCGCCTACATCGCGCTGGGGGACGCGCTGGGCGGCCGCCCGAGCGATCCTCGCCTCTATCGCGACGGCGTCGCCGACTACGAGGCCATGGCCGCCCGCGCGGAGTTCGCGGCCGGGCTCGAACGCGTCGTGAATCAAATGGCGCACCATCGCGTGTGCCTGCTTTGCGCCGAGCGCGAACCGCTCGATTGCCATCGCTGCCTGCTGGTCGGCCGGGCGCTGGCCGCGCGCGGATTGGCGCTTGGCCATATCCGGCCCGACGGCACGATCGAACCGCATGCAGCGACGGAGCAACGCCTGCTCGCACTCGCAGGCGGCGAGACAGATCTTTTCCGCGATGGCGCCGAGCGCCTCGCCCATGCCTACCGCCGGCGCGCGCAAGCCGTTGCGGCGCGTATCAAGGCGGGAGCGTGATGGTAACGCGTCACCTTCCGCCCGAGCGCTGGCGTGAGATGTGCGGCGTCCCGGCCGCATTCCGCTTGACGGGAGGAATCCCGCGGTTTACCCGGCAGCCGCACTGCGGGGCGCGCCGCCGGATCGAATCGGCGTAGCCTCCGAGGGGGCGGCGGGACTCTCAATCGGATGCCGCAAGCATGACGACGATAGAGGCGCCGAAGGGCGCTGCTCGGCGCAACACCGTTGGGCGCGCCGCCGCTGTGCTGCTGTTGGCCGCATTGCTCGCGCCGCAGGTCGCACACGCGCAGGACAAGGGCACCCTCAATCCGAAGCCGCTGCCGCCGCTCGCCAAGCCGGACGATCCAGCGACGCCGGCCAAGGAGCTGTTCGGCCGCAAGAGCGCGCCTGCGAATTTGCAAACGCGCACCATCGGCTTCTATTCCAAGGGCTGTCTCGCCGGCGCCGTGGCGCTGCCGATCAACGGCACGACCTGGCAGGTGATGCGGCTCTCGCGCAACCGCAACTGGGGCCATCCCAACCTGGTGCAATTCCTCGAGCGGCTGGCCGCACAGGCGCCGAAGACCGGCTGGCACGGGCTGCTCGTGGGCGACATGTCGCAACCGCGCGGCGGCCCGATGCTCACCGGCCATGCCAGCCATCAGGTCGGCCTCGACGCCGACATCTGGCTCACGCCCATGCCCAACCGCGAATTGACGCGGGAGGAGCGGGAAGAAATGTCGGCGACCATGATCGTCGCCGAGGATCGCCTGGACGTCGACCCGCAGGTGTGGACGCCGGCGCACCTGGCGGTGATCCGCGCCGCGGCGAAGGACCCGCAGGTCGCCCGCATCTTCGTGAACGCGGCGATCAAGAAAGCCTTGTGCCGCGATGCCGGCACCGACCGCGGTTGGCTCGGCAAGGTGCAGCCGTGGTGGGGGCACGACTTTCACTTTCACGTTCGGCTCATCTGCCCGTCCGACAACACGGAATGCAAACCGCAGCCGCCGCGGCCGGCGGATGACGGCTGCGGCCAGGAGCTCGCGTATTGGTTCACCGACGCCGTGCTTCATCCGAGGCCGTCGCCGGCGGCGAAGCCCAGCCCGGGGCCGAAGATGGCCGACCTGCCGGCCGCCTGCCGCCAAGTCCTGCTGGCGCCGTAGCTGCTGGCGCCGTAGGCCACGATCGCGCCGCGGGTTCGAGTCGCCATTCGACGGGGACACGTTGAAGTTGCGGTATTCGTTGTAAAAAACAACCGGAAACAAGGAGACGGAGCCGGCCGCGGTTTCCTGCATCCATCGGTTGCATTAAGCGTGCCCCTAGGGGCCGGCCCGTTTCGGCTCATCTCTTGGCATCTTCAAGCGGAAGGGACGGCGCCCGCACGACAAAAATCCCGAGCGGCGTGCCGCCCGAGCCGGCTGGCGTAGTTTTGGTGAATACATTTTTCT
>Ga0209526_10003992_pt1 | contig 10046 bp, 7 predicted proteins | sample JacPinW_OM2H0_M1_FD_188566 | JGI IMG/M metagenome (GOLD analysis project Ga0209526, IMG submission 188566) | Forest soil microbial communities from Algoma, Ontario, Canada - Jack Pine, Ontario site 1_JW_OM2H0_M1 (SPAdes) (version 2) | ecosystem: Environmental > Terrestrial > Soil > Boreal... | reverse complement strand
GCTGTTGTTTCTGCTCGCAGCCGGCCTCACCCTGATCTTCGGCATAATGGACCTGGTCAACCTGGCGCATGGCTCGCTCTACATGCTCGGCGCCTATTTCGCCGCAACCTTCGCAGCGATGACCGGAAGCTTTATCGCCGGCGCCTTGCTTGCCCTCATCGCTACCCTGCTCGTCGGCATGGCCGTCGAAGTGATCGCGATGCGCCGTCTTTACGGGCGCGATCATCTCGATCATGTGCTCGGCACTTTCGGGCTGATCCTGTTCTTCAACGAGCTGGTGCGACTGATCTGGGGGCCCGCCGGCATGACGCTTGCGTTGCCGAGCGAGATGCTCACGGCGGTGCAGGTCCTGCCCGGCGTCTATTTTCCGCTTTACCGGCTGGTCATCATCGTCTCGACGCTCGCGGTTGCGCTGCTGCTCTATGTTCTCGTGATGCGCACGCGCATCGGCATGCTGATCCGGGCGGGTGCTTCGAACCGGGAAATGGTCGGAGCGCTGGGGATCAACATCAAGCTCCTCTATACCCTCGTATTCGGATTGGGCGCGGTGCTCGCTGGCTTTGCCGGTCTGATGCAGGCTCCGATCCTCACCGTGCAGATCGGAATGGGCGAGAATATCCTGATCCTCGCCTTCGTGGTCATTATCATCGGCGGGATCGGCTCCATCCGCGGCGCCTTCGTCGCCGCCATGCTGGTCGGCCTGATCGATACCGTCGGGCGTGCTTTTCTACCGGATCTCATGCGCCTGTTTCTGAGCGCCAATGCCGCCTCTACCGCCGGCCCGGCATTTTCGTCCATGCTCATCTATATGCTCACGGCCGCAATTCTCGTGTTTCGTCCGGAAGGTCTGTTTCCCGCAGCCACGCGATGAGCCGTCGCTTCAATACCCTCAATCTCCTCATCGCCGGCGTCATTGCGGCATTGGCACTTATCCCCGTCTACTCAGCGCTCAGCGGCTATTCCTTTCTGCTGTCGCTGTTCACCCGCATCGTGATCCTCGCCATGGCCGCCGTTACGCTCAATCTCATCATGGGGTTCGGCGGAATGGTGAGCTTTGGCCATGCGGCCTATCTCGGCATCGGCGGCTATGCTGTCGGCATTCTCGCCAAGGAGGGCTTCAATTCCGGCTTCCTGCAGTGGCCCGTGGCGGTCGCTGCCTCGGCCCTCTTCGCGCTTGCCATCGGCGCGTTGTCGCTTCGCACGCGCGGCGTCTATTTCATCATGATCACGCTCGCTTTCACGCAGATGATCTATTACGTCGCGATCGGGCTCGATCGTTATGGCGGGGACGACGGGATGACCATCTACCGGCGCAGCCAGTTCGGCGGCCTCATCAATCTCTCGAACCGGACGGTGTTCTATTATCTATGCCTGGTGCTGCTGCTGGGGACTGTCTATCTGGTGTACAGGATTGTGAATTCGCGCTTCGGCCTGGTCATTCAGGGCTCGCGCTCGAATGATCGGCGCATGCGCGCCATCGGATTTCCGCCCTACCGTTACAAGCTCGTGTGCTTCGTCATCGGCGGCGCGTTGTGCGGGCTCGCGGGCGCGCTGCTTGCCAACCACACCGACTTCATCAGTCCCGCGTTGATGCATTGGACGCGCTCCGGCGATCTCCTGGTCATGTCCGTGCTCGGCGGGATGGGCAGCGTATTCGGACCGGTGATCGGCGCGGTTGCGCTGCTGATGTTGGAGGAGACCCTCTCGGGCGTGACCGAATACTGGCAGATCATCATCGGCCCTCTGTTTCTGCTGGTCGTGCTGTTCGCACGCGGCGGCATCGCCGGAATGCTTGTGGGTGAGCACCGTGGCTGAGGCTCTACTTGCCGTCTCGAACGTCGAGACCTGTTACGGACTGAGTCAGGTCTTGTTCGGCGTCACGCTTGCGGTCGTCCCGGGCGAAACGGTCACGCTGATGGGGCGCAATGGAATGGGCAAGACGACCACCGTGCGCTCGGTCATGGGACTTACCCCCGCGATGACCGGCTCCATCCGCTTCGACGGAATGGAAATCCGCGAGCTGCCTTCATACCGGATTGCCAAACTCGGCCTAGGGCTCGTCCCCGAAGGGCGGCAGGTCTTTCCCAACCTCACCACCCGGGAAAACTTGGTCGCGACCGCCGCCAACCGGCGAAATGTTTCCGATCCGTGGACGCTCGACAAGGTGTGCGCGCTGTTTCCGCGCCTGGCCGAGCGGCTCATGAGCATGGCCAACCTCCTTTCTGGTGGCGAGCAACAGATGCTCGCAATCGGCCGGGCGCTCATGACCAATCCTCGCCTGCTCATTCTCGACGAGGCGACGGAAGGACTTGCTCCCCTCATCCGCGCCGAAATCTGGCAATGCTTGACCCGGCTCAAGGCCGCAGGCCAGTCCATCCTAGTGATCGACAAGAATGTTCAAGCCCTCATCGATTTTGCGGACCGCCATTACGTGATCGAGCGAGGCAAGGTCGTGTGGACCGGCAGCTCACGCGAGCTCGCGGCCGTGCCCGAGGTTCAACACCGCTATCTCGGCATTTGAGCCGTGTCCCGGATGCGGTGTAGCGCGCAGCTCCTGCCATAGCGCGTCTAAGACGCGCGTAAACGCGCTTATGGCGGCGCACCGCTCTTCCGGGACCGCCACAGACCGTGACGTTCCGGGTCTGCGGCCCGTCCTTGCGCTTCGCTTCATGCTGCGCCGCGCCCGCGAAGCGGGGACGCGCCAAATAGTAACCAAATGGTAACCGCGATGGGTTTCCAATGGGGCAAGCGCGCAGCAAGGATTCTCCATGGGCAAGCAACAAAGCATTAAGGATGAGCCCAAGCCGGCAGCAGCCGGCGAGGACGCAGGCACCAGCACCGTCACATCAAGCGAAGTGACGCCGAAAATGGCATTGGCAGAAGTGGATGCCGTGCGGGTCGAGTCTCTGATCAAGGAATTGAAAGCGCAATCAACGCCGATCGAGCAGCATCAGTCTGCCGAACCCACTGATATGACCACCTCGGCCCTCGAGATTGCCAGCACGGAAGCGCCCCATATCGCACCGGATGATGTCTGGTCTTCAACCGCGGAAGAGGAGATGGTGCCGGCCGAACAGGAAGCGGCTACAGAGGCTTCGCAGGAAGGCGCCCCTCCCCGGGTGAGCCGCTTCACCATGCTGGCGGGCTGTCTTGCTCTGGCGGCAGCATTCGGCGGCATGATCGGGGCGCTCGCCGCCTATGGCTTCACGCGGCCGCAACCCGCCCCCGAGATCACCATAGCCGGTTCAGACGAGATTGCAGCGCTCAAGGAAAACCTGATCCAAGCGCGCGTCGACCTCGCTGCGCTAAAGACCATCATCGAGGCGGGCAGCCGCAGCGCCAACAGCCAGTTCACGAAGATCACCGAGCGTATCGAACGCATCGAGCGCATCGGCGCCGAGCCCGCGGCCAGACTGACCAAAGCCGCGGAAAACCTCGAACGGATTTCCCGCGCCGATTTCACGGGCGGCATCGCGCCACCTCAACCGGCTGGATCAGCCGCAAAACTTGAAGGCTGGGTGCTGCGCGACGTGCGTCAGGGTACCGCCCTGCTCGAAGGACGGGCAGGAGTGTTCGAAGTCGAGCAGGGTGATGTCATCCCGGGAATTGGCCGCATCGAGGCCATCCGCAAGCAGGACGGCCGCTGGGTCGTCGTGACTTCAAAGGGAAGCATCGTAGGCGCTAAGTGAGTCAGTTGAGTGGTCAGCAGTGAGTAGCAAATAGCGCATAGAGGGAATCGGCCGCCGGTCCTCACAGTCCTTGCTCACTACTCCAGCTTCCCCTTCCGCTGCCGCCCCGCGCGCCCCATATCTGGGGCTCGCATGCTCGATAAACCCAATCTCACACCTGCCATCCCGCCCGATGACCAGGCGCTGCTCGACGCCTATTCCCGCGCGGTGATTGATGTTGTCGATCGCGTCGGACCCGCCGTGGTTCGGCTCGACGTCAAAAACCATGAAGGGTCGGCGCGCGGGGGCACCGGCTCGGGCGTTATTGTTGCGCCCGACGGGCTCGTGCTCACCAACAGCCATGTCGTCGGCGGCGCGACACGTGTGCAGGTGACAGCGGTCGAGGGCCGCAGCCTCGATGCGCGCGTGGTGGGCGATGATCCCGATACTGATCTTGCCCTTGTACGAATTGATGCCCCGATCACCTTGCCAGCAGCCGCGCTCGGAAATTCCAAGCTGCTCAAACGCGGGCAGCTTGTGATCGCGATCGGCAATCCGCTTGGATTTGAATCGACCGTCACGACCGGCGTCGTATCGGCGCTCGGCCGGTCGCTGCGGTCACGTTCGGGCCGCCTCATCGACGACGTCATTCAGACCGATGCTGCGCTCAATCCCGGCAATTCCGGCGGGCCGCTGGTCTCTTCCCGCGGCGAGGTCGTCGGCATCAACACCGCCGTCATCATGGGCGCACAGGGCATCTGCTTTGCGGTCGCCTCCAATACCGCAAACTTTGTTCTCGGCGAACTGGTGCGCCACGGCCGGGTGCGCCGCGCCTTCATCGGCGTTGCTGCCCAGCATTTCACGCTTTCGCGCCGCCTGCGCCATGCGGCCAGTCTCGCGCAGGAGAGCGCCGTCATAGTCGCGAGTGTTGAGGCGGGCAGCCCCGCTGAAGGCGCCGGCTTGCGCCCGGGTGATGTCATCGTCGCGCTCGGCGGCACGCCGGTGACCGGCGCCGATGATCTCATCCGCATGCTCGCGGGCGACAAGATCGGACGTCCCATTGAAATCGTCGCGCTGCGCAACGGCGGCCCGCACGTGCTCTCGCTCGTGCCGGGTGAGCGGACGCGGCGGCGCTAATCCCGCGGGCAAGCACGGGTTGTTCTGAATCCTCTTTTCTGCTTATTCACCGGTGGGAAAGGATCATCGGGCATGGCGCAATTCCTTGCAGGAATCCTGGCTGCCGTTTTCGTCACGTTTGCCCTTCCGGCCGCGGCACTCGATCGCGTGCAGGCAGCCCCTTCGAAGCCGGAAATGATGGAGACGTGTCCCGGATTCGTCGCCGCAAACAGGCCGCGGGTCGTCCCGGCCGATTTCCGAGTGGCGCTCAATCCGGATCAGGTTCGCATCACCTATGTGGGACACTCAAGCTTTCTGATCGAGAGCCCTCAGCTCGTGCGCATCGTGACCGACTATAACGACTATGTCCGTCCGCCGGTCGTGCCAGATATCATCACCATGAACCATGCGCACAGCACCCATTACACCGATCGCCCCGACCCGGCGATCAAGCACGTCCTGCGCGGCTGGGGGCCAACACCGGATCAGCCGGCACGTCACGACGTTAGCGTTGGCGAGGTGCGCGTGCGCAATGTCCCGACGAATATCCGGGATTGGAGCGGCGGCACCGAGCGTCACGGCAATTCCATTTTCATTTTCGAGGTGGCAAATCTGTGCATCGCCCATCTCGGCCATCTTCACCACACGCTCACCCAACAGCAGCTCAACGAGATCGGCCGCGTCGACGTTGTGTTCGTCCCGGTCGACGGCAGCTATACCCTTGATCTCGAAGGAATGATGGAAGTGCTCCAGGCGCTCAAGGCGCCGCAAATGATCCCCATGCATTTCTTCAGCATGTATACACTGCAGCGCTTTCTCGACCGGGCGCGGCAGAACTGGGAGCTGGAAACGAGCGAAATCCCCTCTATCTTGGTCTCGAAGGCGACCCTTCCCACCACGCCCAAAGTGACCGTGCTGCCCGGGCATTGAGATGCTCAGCGCCGAGCAGAACGATCTCATCACCCGTACCAGCCCCGGCACGCCCGCGGGCAAGCTGATGCGGTGTTATTGGCAGCCGGCCGCCCTCATTGACGAACTATCCGGCAACCGCGCGGTGAAGCCGGTCCGCCTGCTCGGCGAAAACCTCGTCGCCTTCCGCGACGGGCAGGGCCGCTATGGTCTGATCGAACGCGGCTGTCCCCATCGCGGCACCGACCTTGCGTTCGGGCGCCTCGAACGATCGGGATTGCGGTGCTCTTTCCACGGATGGCTGTTCGACGTTACCGGCCAATGCCTGGAGACGCCGGCTGAGCCGGAAGGAAGTCGCATGTACGCGAACATCCGGCAAAAAGCCTATCCCGTCGTGGAGAGAAGCGGCATCCTGTTCGCGTATCTGGGCGGTGGCGACCCTCCTGCGCTTCCGCATTTTGACTGCTTCGCGGCGCCGCACACGCACACCTTTGCCTTCAAGGGCCTGATCGCGTGCAACTGGCTGCAATCGGTCGAAGTCGGCGTTGATCCTGCGCATACCTCGTTCCTGCACCGCTTCTTTCACGATGAGGAGCCGGGCACGGGCTATGGCAAGCTGTTCCGTGACAAAGCAATCGATTCGGACATGCCGATGACGCGCATCATGCGCGAATTTCCTCGTCCGCGTATTGAAGTCGAGCCGACCGAGTTCGGCATGCGCCTGATTACGCTGCGCCGCATCAGCGACGCGAACACGCACGTGCGTGTCACCAACCTCGTTTTTCCGAACGCGTTCACCATTCCAATGAGCAGCGAAATGACCATCACCCAATGGCACGTGCCGATCGATGACACGCGCCATTACTGGTACGCCATTTTCACGAGCTTCGGCGCGCCGGTGGACAAGGACGAGATGCGCCGCCAGCGCCTCGCGCTCTATGAACTGCCCGATTACATCCCCCGCAAGAACAAGAGCAACGATTACGGTTTCGATCCGAACGAGCAGGAGCACGAGACCTACACCGGTATGGGCACCGACATCAACGTGCACGATCAGTGGGCCTGCGAATCCATGGGGCCCATACAGGACCGCACCAGGGAGCACCTTGGTCAATCGGATAAGGCGATTACCGCCTATCGGCGCATCCTGCGTGGCGCCATTGAGGCGGCCGGCAACGGCGGCAAGCTGCTGATGGTGCTCGATGCGGGCGCCGCAGCGAAGATCACGGGGCCTGCCGCGATCGACGGCATCGGTCCAAGCGCAGATTGGCAAGGCTACTGGCGCAAGACCGACGAGGCGCGCCGGGAAGCCTCAGGCTGGGCGGCCGGCCTGTAGCCCGCATGAGTCCTGTAGCCCGCATTGAGCCAAAGCGAAATGCGGGAACAGATCCCGGATGTCGCTGCGCTCCATCCGGGCTACAGCTACAGCTGAAACTCACACATCCACACTGGCGGTGAGCGCGTTCTGTTCGATGAAGGCGCGGCGAGGCTCGACCTTGTCGCCCATCAGTTCGTCGAACAGGATATTGGCCTCATCGATCTCTTTCACGTTGACCTGCAGAAGCGAGCGGGCGTTTCTGTCGAGCGTGGTTTCCCACAGCTGATTGGGATTCATCTCGCCCAGGCCCTTGTAGCGTTGGAGCGAAAGGCCCTTGCGCCCAGTATTGATGACCGCCTCGAACAATCCGACGGGGCCGTGAATAACGGTCTCCTCATCCTTGCGGCGCAGCGTTGCCGGACGCGGATAGTTCTGCTGGAGGCTCGCCGCGTGCTCGTCGAGCTTGCGTGCATCGGCCGAGCCAAGCAGCGCCGGATCGAGCACCGCGATCTCGGTTACCCCGCGAACGACGCGATGCAAAGAGAAGCCCTGCCCCTCGCGGAATTCCCCCTCCCAGCCACGCTCGGTCTCTTCGGAAAGTGCGTCGAGGCGGCGCGCGATGTATCTCGCCGCCTCAACGGCCTTGCTCGCATCTTCGAAAATAGCTTGCGTGAGCACCCCGGCAATCGCTGCCTGTTCCGCGACCTTGCGGTTATAGCGGCTATGCAGGCCATTGAGCACGTTGCGTATGCCGCGGGCCTGCTCAACCATTTCCTGCAGATCGCTGCCCGCGCGATGCTCGCCGGTTGAAAGCCTCAGCACCGCGTCTTCCAGGCCGGCCGAGATGAGATAATCTTCGAGCGCGCGCTCATCCTTGAGATATTGCTCCGATTTCCCGCGCGTAACCTTGTACAGCGGCGGCTGCGCAATGAAGAGATGACCCCGGTCGATGAGCTCGCGCATCTGGCGGTAGAAGAACGTCAGCAGCAGCGTGCGGATATGGGAGCCGTCGACGTCGGCGTCCGTCATGATGATGATCTTGTAATAGCGCAGCTTCTCGGCATTGAACTCGTCGCTGATGCCGGTGCCGAGCGCAGTGATCAGCGTTCCGATCTCCTGGCTTGCGAGCATCTTGTCGAGCCGCGCGCGCTCCACATTGAGAATCTTTCCGCGCAGCGGCAGCACGGCCTGAAACGCGCGATCGCGGCCCTGCTTGGCGGAGCCGCCAGCACTGTCACCCTCGACGATGAAGAGCTCTGACTTGGCGGGGTCGCGCTCCTGGCAGTCCGCGAGCTTGCCGGGGAGCGACGTAACTCCGAGCGCAGATTTGCGTGTCATCTCGCGCGCCTTGCGCGCCGCCTCGCGCGCTGCTGCCGCCTGGATGACTTTGCTGATGATGAGTTTTGCCTCGCCCGGGTGCTCCTCGAGCCAGTATTGCAGCGCCTCGTTGATGATGTTCTCGACCACCGGACGCACTTCGGAGGATACGAGCTTGTCCTTGGTCTGGGAGGAGAATTTCGGGTCCGGCACCTTGCAGGAGAGGACGGCCGTGAGCCCTTCGCGGCAATCATCGCCGGTCAGGGCGACCTTCTCCTTTTGCGCCGCGCCCGCCTTCTCGGCATAGCCGGTCACCTGGCGTGTCAGCGCTCCGCGGAAGCCCGCAAGGTGCGTGCCACCGTCGCGCTGAGCAATGGTGTTGGTGAAGCAGAGCACGGTCTCGTGGTAGCTCTCGTTCCACCACAACGCGCATTCGACCGCGATGCCCTCGCGCTCGGCCTTGATCATGATCGGCGCGGGAATGAGCGGGGTCTGATTGCGATCGATGTAGCGGACAAATTCCTCGACGCCGCCGTCGTAGCGCAACTCCTCGCGCTTCTCGACTGCGTGGCGCCGGTCCGCAAGCACGATCAGCACGCCCGAATTGAGGAAGGCGAGTTCGCGCAGCCGGTGTTCGAGGGTCGCAAAATCGAACTCGGTCATCGTGAAGGTTTGCGGGCTCGGCAGGAAGGTAACCTCAGTGCCGCGCTTGTCGTGCGCAGGACCAACGACCGCAAGCGGGGCGACCGCCTCGCCGTCGCGGAACTCAATGAAGTGCTCCTTGCCGTCGCGCCAGATGATGAGCTTGAGCCAACTCGAGAGCGCATTGACGACGGAAACGCCGACGCCGTGCAGCCCGCCCGAGACCTTGTACGGATTGGCGGTGTTATGCGCTTCGCCGAATTTTCCTCCGGCGTGAAGCTGGGTCATCACGACCTCAGCCGCCGATATGCCTTCACCCTCGTGGATGCCCGTTGGAATACCGCGCCCGTCGTCGCGGACCGTGCAAGAGCCGTCGGGATTGAGGATAACCACAACCTCCTTGGCAAAGCCCGCCAGCGCCTCGTCAATGGCGTTGTCGACGGCTTCATAGACCATGTGGTGGAGGCCCGAGCCGTCGTCGGTATCGCCGATATACATGCCGGGCCGCTTGCGCACGGCGTCGAGGCCCTTGAGGACCTTGATGCTGTCCGCCCCATAATCGGAGGCATCAGGTGCAGTCTGGCGGGCGGGTTCAGCCATGGACAAGCTTTCGAGATGGCGCGCTAAAAAGGAAGGGGACGGAGCAGGACTGATCTGGCACGAAACCAGGGGTGCGTACAGCCCAAAATCTAGCCTGTAAGTAACTGTTTTTTATGGAATTTCAATGGCTGCTGCAGGGCACAATTTGAGTGTTTCGAAAGGCCTCTGAACTGCGTCATTCAGCGCTGATTCGGCTTTGGTCGCAGGAGGTACTTGTCGCCCGGATGGTGGTGGGAAACGGGCTGCGCGAAACCAACCCAGAGGACGGCCGACGCAGGATAGACAGCAGAGGATGGATGACAGATGACAGGGAAGCGATGATAACTCACGTAGCGTCAGCCTTCTGTCGTCCGTTGTCTGTCCTCTGTCGTCCTCTCCAAAGGAGAAGCCGCGATGCCGCTGCAGTTCTGTCATCCCGAGGCGCCGCATAAGAAGCTTCGGATCCCCGAGTGGTACATATCGAGCCTCATGCTCGA
>Ga0209526_10003991_pt1 | contig 10048 bp, 8 predicted proteins | sample JacPinW_OM2H0_M1_FD_188566 | JGI IMG/M metagenome (GOLD analysis project Ga0209526, IMG submission 188566) | Forest soil microbial communities from Algoma, Ontario, Canada - Jack Pine, Ontario site 1_JW_OM2H0_M1 (SPAdes) (version 2) | ecosystem: Environmental > Terrestrial > Soil > Boreal... | reverse complement strand
AATGCGCCGCACGATCACACGGTCGTGGAGCGGTGTAAGATTCACTGCCATCTTGAGAAAACCTCCATAGGTAAATGTTGCGGTTTGTGCCGGGAGGAAGGGAATTAGCACTCCTCACGGTCGACTGCTAATATAACAGAGTACCCAGTGAAGTCAACGCTTTTCCCGGAGAAATATGAGTGCACTACACTCATATTTTGCATCATCGCAAATTATTGATAAAACTATGCTTACACAAATCAGACCGGTGGCTTGCGATTTCAGCTGCTCGTTTTCTTGCAATTTCCTCAGTCTTCTCGCAAGGCCGTCAACGGGTCCACACGCATCGCCCGTCGCGTAGGCACATAGCAAGCTAGTAGCGTCACCGCCGCCATCGCGCCCGTTACACTGAAGTAAGTGGCCGCATCCATCGGACTCACACCATACAGCTCGCTCGCCAACAACCGCGTGACCACCAAGGCCCCGGCCAATCCCAGCGCGATACCCGCAAAAGAAAATTTTGCTCCTTCGCGCATCACCAGCCACAAAAGGTCCTGCCTCCTGGCACCTAGCGCCACCCGAATACCGATCTCCCGAGTGCGCTTCGAAACGAGAAACGCCAGCACTCCATAAATCCCGATCATGCCCAGCACCAACGCCAGTGATGCAAACGTTGCAAACAGCGAAGTGGTGGAAGCCGGCGTAGCTACCGCCTCGGACACCACCTTCTCCATCGTTTTCATTTCGCTTATTGGAACTTCCTGATTCAATCCGCTAACGATTCGTCGCAGCGTCGACTCCACTTGCGCCGCATCCAAATTTGTCCGCACCGCTATCGTCATCTCTGCCGGCACCCGGCCGTCTTCAAGCGTCGCGCTGGAATTGTAGGGAACATACACCGTGCCTTCTATCCACTCCGGTTCGCTCGTTTGAATATCAAAAGCGCGCACGTCCGGAATCACTCCGACGACCGTACGCCATTCCTTCTCTTTAAGTAATCGCATGTGCTTTCCGATGGCATTCTCACCCGGCCAATAACGCCGCGCCGTGCTCGCGGTCACTACCGCCACCGTACTTCCCGCTTCGTCCGCGTCCTTGAATTCTCTTCCCGCTAAAGCGCTAATCCCCATCACGCGAAAATAGTTAGGAGTGACCACATCGAGCCAGAACAGCGGAGCGTTTTCGCCGGGAGCGGCAATATGCTCCTCAAGATCCACGTTGCGTTTGGTAATTCTGCCGCCCAGCGGAAGCGTGTTCACCAGCGCCGCGCCCGCGAATCCTGGTGATGCCTGCGCCTGGTTTACAACACTGCGATAAAACGCCAGGCATCGCCCCGCTTCCTCGCAAAACGATTCATTGGGAGCGATGCGCGCTGTTAACAAATGCTCGGACTTGAAACCAGGGTTGGTGTGCGATATCGCCCAGAAACTTCGGATCAACAATCCCGCGGATAGCACCAGCATCACCGCAAATGCCACCTCGGCAACCACCAAAGTGCTGCGTAGTCGTTGAGAAACGGATATTGCCGCGCCGCGCCCTGCCGATTTCAGCGATTCCACGGGAGCAACCCGCGAAGACTGGAGAGCCGGCGCGAGCCCAAAGAAAAATCCCGTTAAAATTGCCAGCCCAGCCGTGAAAACCAAAACACGCCAATCCAGACGCACATCCATCAATCGCGGCATGTCTGTCGGCAATGTAGCTTTAAGCAGCCACAATCCGCCTTTTGCAAACACCAGTCCCAGTACCCCGCCGAATCCAGCCAGCAATATGCTCTCTGTGAGTAATTGCGTTGCAATTCTTTTGCGTCCGGCACCCAGCGCCGAACGAATGGCAATTTCCTTTTCTCGCGTGGTCGCGCGTGAAAGAGTGAGATTGGCAACATTCGCACACGCGATCAGCAGCACCAGAACCACTGCCCCCAGCAGTATCAATAACCGCCCGCGGACGTCGGCAACCATCCCGTCCCGCAAGGGAACCACGCTCACATCGGCATTCCACTTAGCGGGCATTGGCCACGGGAACATTTTCGTCACTCGCGACTGAAACATTTTAATTTCCGCTCGCGCCTGCTCCAGTTTCGTGCCCGCGTGCAGCCGGCCAATTACCGGCATGAAGTCCCCGGCCCAATAGGCCGCAGTGTTTCGTGCATCGTTGTGCAAGGGAACCCACAGAGCGGTCCTTGCCGAAGGAAAACGAAAGTCGGCCGGCATCACGCCCACCACTTGGCGTCCCACGCCCTCAAGTTCGATCACGCGTCCGATAATTGCGCGATCCCCCGCGAAATGTTGTTGCCAAAGCGCATGGCTTAGGACTACGAAATTATCCTGACCCGCTCCATCCTCGCCGGGATAAAACGTTTGACCCAGTTCCGGCCGCGCGCCCAACATCGAGAACATTTCGGCGGATACCAGCGTGCCTGGCAAACGCACCGCCTCTCCATATCCCGTTAAATTGAATTCGTGATCTTCGGAATACGCGGCGACATCCATGGTGTGCATGTGCTCACGCATAGCTACGAACCCACCTTTCGGATAGGTTCCTTTCACACTAACCAGTTGCTCCGGATTCGAGTACGGCAGCGGACGCAAAAGAATTCCATCGACCAAACTGAAAATTGCCGTGTTGGCTCCGATGCCCAGAGCCAACGTCAACGCGGCAATAATCGTGAAGCCCGGAGATTTGCGTAGAGTTCGTGCGCCATATTTCAGGTCCTGCAAAAATGTTTCGATGAAGCCTACTCCGCGTGCGCCGCGGCATTCTTCCTTGGTGCGCTCGACGCCCCCAAACTCCAACCGCGAACAGCGCATCGCTTCCTCGTGGGGAACGCCGCTTCGCACCAGGTCCGTCGCATAGGCCTCCATATGGAATTGCAGCTCCGTGTCCATTTCCTGTTCCATTTCAGGGCGCCGTATCGTCGCGCGCACCCACGAACGAATGCGGCTCCAGCTGCTCATACTTCCTCCCGCTTCGTGCTCAAGATTCCCGCGATGACATCTGCCATGCGGTTCCACTTTTCAGTCTCGTTTAGCAGTTTCCGTTTACCTGCCGCTGTGAGCCGGTAGTATTTTGCTTTCCTTTTATTTTCCGACTCGCCCCATTCACTCGCGATCCATCCCTGATGCTGCAGCCGATATAAAGCGGGATACAAAGAGCCTTGTTGAATCTCCAGCCGATCTTTTGAAATCTGCTGGATGCGCAGCAGCACCCCGTACCCATGTAGCGGCCCAAGGGACACCGCTTTCAAAATCAACATGTCCAGCGTGCCTTGCAATACGTCAACCGGTTTATTCCCCAAGCTAGCCCTCCTAGAGTGTCTAGGCGAAGTCTACTTGTGGTCTCCTAGGCTGTCAAGGAGAAGAAGTTGGCCCCCTTGATTTGTTTCAGCGGTAACGAGTTGGCACTATTTCGACCGCAGCCTTATGATTTAGGTTGCGGCAGCTGTTCAGAACAACTTGCCTTTGAATCCCAGTTTGGATGTGCGCGCCTACGTTCTAGCTGGCGGCGCGAGTTCGCGCTTTGGCCGCGACAAGGCGCTCGTTCGCTTTGGGGCTAGGCCGTTTTTGCTGGATATTGTCGCGCTCGCCCAAACCTGTGTTTCCGAAGTTGCAGTTGTCGCGGCCGCTCAGAAATACGCCGACCTCGACGGCAAACTCGAAATCATCAAAGATCAATGGCCCGGCGAAGGCCCTCTCGGCGGCATTATCACCGCATTGCAACACACAGCAGCGGCCGCGCCCGTATATCAATGGAATCTCATTCTCAGCTGTGACATGCCCTTCCTCACCGCCGAATGGCTCCAATTTCTTGTCGCTCTGGCGCGCGCGAGCGACAAAGAAACTCAAGCAATCCTCCCTCATTCTGCCCATGGCCCTGAACCTCTCTGCGCCTGCTATTGCACTAGCGCTGTGGAGCCCTTAAAGAGTGTCTTTGACCGCGGCGTGCGCAAAGTCACGCAAGCGGTGAAACAAGTGCGCACAGAAGTGCTTGACGAGTCAGTCTGGAAACGATTTGATAGCGCAGGACGTTTATTCTGGAATATGAATACGCCTGCTGATTTTGAGGAAGCTCAGCGCCTGTGGGAGACACCAAAAAAGTGAGCGGCGAGAAGTCACCCGATGCAAACCCAGAAATTAAACTTCCTCCTATCCCAGAACCCATTCTTCCGGCTGACACGGCTCCCGAGCTTCAAACCGTCAACACCACCACAGGAGACGACGCCCCTAATTACTTTGAATTCAAGAACGTCAGCAAAGGTTTCGACGGCCGCCCCGTCCTCGATGACGTCAGCTTTTTCGTGAAGCGCGGAGAAACCTGCGTCATCATGGGCCGCAGCGGTGTCGGCAAATCCGTCTCGCTGAAACATATTCTCGGATTCCTCAAGCCCGACTACGGCCAGGTTTTTATCGATGGCCAGGATGTCACCGACTGGACCGAAGAGGAATTTCAAGCCGTGCGCCGCAAAGTCAGCATGGTTTTTCAATCTGGCGCGCTGTTCGACTCTCTAACCGTTGGCGAAAATATCGCTTTCCCCCTGGAGGGCCAACCTGGCCTTACCGATGACGACATCGATGCCTACGTCGAAAAGCTTTCTAAAACTTTGGAAGTGGATCAGGTGCTGGACAAATTGCCGGGTGAACTTTCTACCGGCTTGCGCCGCGCCGTAGCCATCGCCCGCTCGCTTGCGCAAAATCCTGAAGCCATTCTTTATGACGAGCCCACTACCATGGTGGATCCCATCATGGCTGCGCACATGGGCGACCTGATCCTCCGCCTGAAGGAAGCCTTCCACAAAACTTCCATCGTTGTCACACATGACACTCATCTCGCCAAGAAACTCGCGGACTCCGTCGTTTTTCTTCAAGACGGTAAAGTATCTTTCTTCGGCACCTGGGAAGGGTTTGAAAATTCCAAAGATCCTTTCATCCATAATTTCCTTGCGCAGGATCAACTGTGTCCCGCCATGGACGTCACCCTGTGACCCAGGCCGGAAACCTCCCCGCCAATCCCATAAAAGAACTTCGCAAGGAAATGGGCTTCTGGGATGTATTGTTTTTCAATATCGCCACCGTGCTTGGCCCGCGCTGGGTGGCAGCTGCCGCACACAACGGCACATCTTCCATCAGCCTTTGGATACTGGCGGCCCTCTTCTTTTTTGTTCCTACCGCACTGGTAATTAACGAATTGTCGTCGCGCTTTCCTAATGAAGGCGGTTTGTACGTCTGGTCCAAGGAAGCTTTCGGCGACTTTCACGGCTTCATCGCCGGATGGACCTACTGGATCTACACCGTTTTTTATTTTCCTGGGTTATTGCTCGCAAGCGCCGCGATGAGCGGTTACGCCGCGGGCTCGGCCGGCGCCGCGCTCGCACAAAACAGAACATTTTTGCTTGCGGGTTCTTTCATTCTGCTAACCATCGCGGTGGTCCTGAACATCATCGGCCTCAACATTGGCAAGTGGCTGCAAAACGCGGGCGGCGTTTCAACCTACATTCCTCTGTTAATGCTTGCCGTCATCGCGGCTTTGCTCTATATGCGCCAAGGTTCCGTCACGCCTTTCACCGTGTCCAACATGATGCCGCACTGGAATCTCAACACGGTCAATTTCTGGTCGCAGATCGCCTTCGCCTTCACAGGGCTTGAGCTGGTCTCCGCCATGAGCGATGAGATTCGCAATCCGCGCAAGACTCTGCCTCGTGCGGTGTTTACTGCCGGCGTGCTGATCGCCGTCATCTACATCATCGGCACATTTGCCGTGCTTACCCTAATTCCTGCGGAACAGGTCGAGCCCACCAGCGGCGTGTTTCAAGCCATCACCACCGGCGCCAATGCGTTGCGCATCGGCTTCGTAGGGGTGCTTGCTGCTTTGTTTGTTTCGGTAGGCAACGCCGGCGGCGTCGGCAGTACCGTGGCGGGAATTGCACGCGTGCCGTTCGTCGTCGGTATCGATCGCTATCTACCGGCGGCGTTCGGAAAAATTCACCCTCGCTGGAAAACTCCATACGTCTCGATCATCGTGCAGGCCACCGTTTCCGCGGCGGTGTTGCTGTTCAGCCAGGTAAACGAAACGACGCGCGGTGCATATCAATTCCTCGTCGACGCTGCCATCATTCTTTACTTCATCCCGTTTCTATACATGTACGCTGCGGCCATCAAGCTCGCTGGCCGCAAAGACCGCCTTGAAAATCCCCAAGCCGTCTTGATCCCCGGCGGCAAACCGGGAGTCTGGCTGGCCAGCAGCCTCGGTTTCCTCGTGGTGCTCGCAGGTATCGTCCTCTCACTTATTCCGCCGGGCGATTCCTCCGACAAACTGGGCTTCGAGCTAAAACTGCTAGGCGGCACCGCAGCTTCCGTCGCCCTCGGCCTGATTCTTTATTTCCGCGGCGCCCGGAGCAAAGCCCGCCCCGGTTAAACCGATACGCGCTCAGGAACGATCATTCTAAGATCCAACCACAAAGTTAAAACGGTCATTCCGGCCGGAGCGAGCCGACGCTTTTTCTTCTCCTTCGCTCCTGCGAAGCAGTCGGCTCGCCGAGTGGAGAAATCTCTCTTCGATTTAATATATGACGAATTTGTCCGGTCTTTGTGAATCGTAGCGCCCACAAAAAAGCTTACAAATCCTCCTTCTCCCCGATCCTTCTCTCTCGCGCTTCAAGATAACTCTCAATATATTTCCCCAGCACATCCGCCTCAAGATTCACCGCATCGCCGTCAACACGGTCGCGCAAATTCGTATGCTTATAGGTATAGGGAATCACCGCGATCTCCGCGACTCGCCCGTCCCAGCTCGCCACCGTCAGGCTTATACCGTCAACTGTGATCGAACCCTTCGGCACCACATACCGCGCGAATTCCTGCGGCACTTCCACTCCGAATCTCCAACTTTCGCCACCAATTCCCTCGGGACGTAACTCGCTCACCCGTCCAATCCCGTCAACATGTCCCAAAACAAAATGCCCGCCAAATTCTTGCCCGGCCGTCAACGGTTGCTCCAGGTTTACGTGCATGCCTCGTTTCCATTCCGGAGGAGTAGCGCCAAAAGAAGATTTACTCACCGTCTCCGCAGACAGATCGGCAGAAAATCTTTCTCCATGCAGCTCTGTGATGGTAAGGCAACACCCATTGACGGCGATGCTTTGCGACACCGCCAGCGAGCCCGTCAAAGTTGGAGCATGAATCGCCACGCGACCGCCCAAGTCAGTTAGTTCGAGCGAGTGCAGCAGTCCCACATGTTCAATGATTCCCGTAAACATCGTGCAGCATTCCCTCAACCGCAAAGTCTGGCCCGAACCGATGAATATTCAAAGCACGTAGCGGCGCATGCTTCAAATTTTTCGCCGTAGCGAACGGCACACGCGTTTCGCCAGCGAATCTCGGCGCGTAAAACAAAAATACTTTGTCCACCACATCGGCCGCCAGCGCCGCGCCATTCAAAGCGCTGCCGGCTTCCAACAGCACACTCAGAATTTCGCGTTTCCCCAATTCCTTCAGCACCGCATGCAGATCTACATGTCCTGCGCGCTTTTGCATGCTGACAATTTCAGCGCCTGCCTTCTGCAGACTTCGTACGCGCGAAGATCCCAACGCTTCGCTGGTAAATACCAACAGATCATCATCGGCAGTCTTGACGATGCGCGCTCGGGGCGACAACCGCAATTTTGAATCCAGAATCACGCGCAACAGCTTTCGTCGCCGCGGCAGCCCGCTGCGATCCGTTAGCAACGGATCATCCGCCAATATTGTGCCAATGCCAGTGAGCAACGCGTCAGAAGCATTCCGCATTCGATGTACTTCCGCACGGGATTCTTCCGACGTGATCCACGTGCTGCTTTTGCTTTTGCCTGCTTGCGGCAATGCCAGTTGGCCATCGAGCGTCATCGCCGACTTCAGCGTGACAAACGGTCGCTTCTTGCAAATCCACTTTGCAAACGCTGCATTCAGCTGCCGTGCTTCGTCTTCCAGCACTCCGGTAAATACCTCAATGCCCGCTGCTTTCAATCGAGCAAAGCCGCTGCCCGCGACAGCAGGATTTGGATCCTCGATGGCCGCGACCACCCGCTGAATCCCTGCCTTGATGATCGCTTCGGTGCAAGGCCCGGTGCGCCCTGTGTGATTGCACGGTTCAAGATTTACATACAGCGTCGAGCCCCGAGCTTTTTCTCCCGCGGATTTGATGGCCACCACTTCCGCGTGATCGCGCCAGTCGTACTGGTGAAAACCTTCGCCAACAATCTGCCCTTCGCGCACTAGCACGCATCCGACCAGCGGATTGGGACTCGCGAGCCCTGTGGCTTTGCGCGCCAAGCTCATCGCGCGCTGCATGTATCCGATGGCGTTGGCGTCCACGATTAATTGAAAAGGGAATCAGCGTACGTTTGCGCGTCGAACGGAACCATATCGTTAATCTGTTCTCCGGTGCCCACGAAGCGAATCGGCAAGCGCAGTTCTCGCGCGATGGCTACCACGATGCCGCCCTTGGCGGTGCCATCCAGCTTGGTCAAAATGATTCCAGTCACGCCCACGCTATTGGTGAACTCGCGCGCCTGCACCAAACCGTTCTGACCGGTAGTGGCATCCAGCACCAGCAGCACATCGTGGGGCGCGCCAGGAATTACTTTCGCGGCGGTGCGTTTCATTTTTTCGAGTTCGATCATCAGGTTCGATTTGGTGTGCAAGCGTCCCGCGGTGTCTACAATCACGGCATCGGCTCCGCGAGCCTTCGCCGCGGCCATCGCGTCGTAAACTACCGCGGCGGGGTCCGAGCCAAACTTTTGCTTGATCACTTCAATACCATTGCGCTGCGCCCAGATTTCCAGTTGTTCAATGGCAGCGGCGCGAAAGGTATCCGCGGCGCATAACACCACGCTCAATCCTTCCTGTTTCAACCGATTGGCCAACTTACCAATACTGGTGGTCTTGCCCGCGCCGTTTACACCCACCACAAAGATCACTCGCGGTCCGTGGCCATTCAAGGAAGCGCGTTCTTGAAAAACATTTACGCTTCTTGACTCCGTCAAGATGCGCACAATGTGCGCTTTGATCTCACGCTTCAGCTCTTCTCCGTTGGACAGTGCGTTGCGGTCCATTTTCTCTCGCAGCGCCTCCAGAATCTCTCGCGTGGGGGTCACGCCCAGGTCTGCGGAAAGTAAAGCGGTCTCCAGCTCCTTCAGCAGCGCAGGATTGATTTGGCGCTCACCCTGAAAAATGGTGTCGACAGTCTCCGACAGCACGCTCTTGGTCTTACTGACCGAAGTTTTGAGCTTGTCGAGAAGTGTTGGTTCGGGTGGCCCGAAAAGTGAAATCATACGGTTGAACGCCACTTTTTTTGGCGCGCCCAGAAATTGTAGCAGAAGCGCGCGCTCGCTGAATCGGCGCTGCGGCTTGCGGCGAGGAGCGGTCATACTTTTGTGCGCCATCGCAATCGCCCAGCGCACTTGGTTAGGGGGAACGAGGACAACCGTTGCAATAAAAGAAGTAAAGAAAAAACTGAAACAAAAAAATCAGACCTGCACTTCAACCGCGCTCAATCGCAATTTTCCTACTTTGATAGCTGTTTCCAGCGCGTTTACAACTTCTTCGTCAAACTTCGTACCTTTCAGAGCCTTAATGCGGTCCAACGCATAATCGATATCCATCGCCGACTGGTACGGCCGGTTGGTAGTCATGGCGTCCAGCGTATCGGCCACCCCAATAATGCGCGCCATCATCGGAATTTGCGGCCCCTGTAACCCGTACGGATAGCCGCGCCCGTCCATGTGCTCATGATGGAGCTCGATGCCCGGCAGCATTTCTTTCAATTGCGAAACCGGGCGCATGATGTTGGCGCCCTTGATGGTGTGTTGCTTCATTAGCTCGAATTCTTCCGCGGTCAGCGCGCCGGGCTTCTTGAGGACGCGATCTTCCACGCCAATTTTCCCCACGTCATGCAGCAGCGCTGAAATGCGCAGCGTATCCAGGGCTTCCGGAGAAAGGCCCAGTTCCTGGCCAACCAGTGTGGAATATTTTGCAACGCGACCGGAGTGACCGCGCGTGTACGGATCCTTTTCGTCGATAGCCGCCGCGAGCATGCGGAT
>Ga0209526_10003990_pt1 | contig 10049 bp, 8 predicted proteins | sample JacPinW_OM2H0_M1_FD_188566 | JGI IMG/M metagenome (GOLD analysis project Ga0209526, IMG submission 188566) | Forest soil microbial communities from Algoma, Ontario, Canada - Jack Pine, Ontario site 1_JW_OM2H0_M1 (SPAdes) (version 2) | ecosystem: Environmental > Terrestrial > Soil > Boreal... | reverse complement strand
CGGACGTCCCTGCTGAAGCAGCCTGCCGATCATCGCGCCGACATACGCGATGCCAAACCCCGACGACAGCTGCGCGCATGCACTTTCAGGCGTAGGTGTCCAGAAATCGTGAATGTGGGGTTCGACCTTTCCCATGTGTTCGAGCACCGCATTTGCCACCTCCGCGGGAAAAAGCTTCGTCGCATTCACAGACCATATCCTCCACGCAAACGACCGCAGCGTAAGTTCGGCATGTCAAACCGATCGACAGCGATGCGCCTCTGCAGATCGAGACCATTGAAGCCCGGGAGCGTAACGTCAACTGCCAGGCGACTTGATGCAGAGCGTCGTGGACGGGCGTGGAAATCCCGCGCGGATGCGAAAGTCTCCGACTGCCAGCCTGCGCGGCGGATCAGCGCCTCCAGCGATTCGCACACCGAGGCGTCGTCGTCAACAACGAACGCCACTGGCGTGGCGTGCAATATGGGTGATGACCTCGATGCATGGACACGTGCGCTCGCTAGACTCATGCATATCCCCAGAGCGCATGCACGCGCGTTCGAGCAAGGTCAATCTGGCGCGCGAGGAGGCAAATGCATGTCACTGTTAGCCCTGAAGGTGGTTTCGGAAGAATTCAACCGTGCGGGCATTTGCTTCCGATGCAGCTTCCGCGTCGAAATGCAGACCTTGATGACGTGCAAAGGCGTGAGAGCATCCCGCATACGTATGTATTTCCACGCCTCTCGGCGCTAAATTTTCTCGGATTGCTGATTGTGCTATGGAAGATATGAACTCGTCCAAGTCTCCTTGATGCAATTGGAGGGGGCCCCGCAGCCAAGAACTCTCGTTGAGAAACTCTTCGGTCCTTCCTCCGTAGTAGCAGACGCCCGCATCGACGCCGCCTCGTACTGCGGTCAGATAGGTCAGCAGTCCACCCAAGCCAAAACCCACCACACCAACCTTGCCTGTGCACCAATACATGGCTCTCGCCTGCTCTACTGTTGCTTGGACGTCTGCAACCGCCTTATCGATATCGAGTGCCCGGTAAAGCGCGTATGCCTTTGGCCAGTCCGTTTTGTCGGACAGCTGGAGCATCGGCTCTTGGCGCCAAAAAAGATCTGGGCAAATAGCGATGAAGCCTTTCGTTGCAAGCTCATCGCAGGTGGCACGGAGGCCAGTGTTGACTCCGAGAGCCTCTTGGATAACCACGACGGCTGGTGCAGGCAGTGCCTTCGGTTCTACGAGATAAGCGTAGAAATCTCCATCCGGTGTCACAACGTCAATGCTGGAACTCATGAAGTCGTTCCTCGATATTGTGGGCTTCGGCAGACGAAACCGTCTCGACGAATCTCATCAATGTGCGCACCGCCTTCTTGCGGAATAGCGGTGGGCTAGAAGTATTATTACGCGGGGCGGGAATCAAACCTAGTCAAGCGAAGTGAATGCAGGTAAATCGTGGTAAATCGAACGGTACTAACAATGCTCGCACATACGAATCGCTCCTGGTCAGCCGACTCTGCACCAGCCGCTAAAAAAAGCCCGGCCGGACGATTACTTCAACCGAGTGGCGACCCGACAGAGGAGGGGATAGCTCTCAGAACAACTCGTCTAATAGCTGCTTTGCCGCGCTCAGATCGGCCGTAGTGAACCCCTCCGTAAAGCGGGCGTATGTACGTGCGAGCAGCTTGTGTGCCTGCCCCTTGCGAGCCTGCTTTTGCTGGAATCGGGAAAGGCTTGTGGCAGTGCGTAGCTGCCACGACAAAGCTCCTTGCTGTTGCGCCAGAGCGAAGGATTTCTTGAAGTGATCCTGGGCCGCAATAGCGCACTTGGGATCTTCCTCAAGCAATAACAGTTCGCCTTTTACGCGTAGCAATTCGGGCTCGTACCAGCGCGAATTGCTACGCTTAGCTTGCGTCATCGCTTGGTTGATTGCCGCGCGCGCGCGCGTGATTTCCCCGAGGCTTCCTAAGACCTCTGCGTACTCACAAAGCCACCCCGTGTGATATGGCGAGAAGCCGGCTTCTTGGAGTTCGTCGATCGCAGCGCCGTGCAGGAGCGATCCCGCGAGGCGATCGCCTTTCCTGACGGACAACATTCCACTGAAACACCGTCCCTTACCTTGCCAGAGAGGCAATACGTGCCTCACCGCATGGTCGAGTAGAGTTGCGATGCGTCGTTCTGCTGTCGCTAGGTCGCCAGTAAGCAACGCAATCGGACACCCGGCCTGCCCCAGGGCATAACATATCGAAAGCGTATGGTTCAAGGCTTGCGCATCCGCAACGCACTTTTCGGCCTCGTCCATGGCCTGTTCCGGAAATCCTTGCAGCCATAGGATGCGCGAGAAATAGGCGCGTCCTGCTACCGATTGGTCGAATTGAAAGCGTACAATCTGTGACCGTGTTGCGATCGCGGTCGGACGACGGAGCGCACGTTCAATGTGACGCCGCGCATTGCCTTGCTCGCCCAAAAAGTGAAGCGAGGTACCGATCAATCGATCCCCGACAAATAAGGCAACAGGATCAGACGCGTCTGAAGCGAGGTTCGAAAACGTTCTCGCGAGCAACAACCCCGGTCGATGCTTGGCAACCGTGACACACACTACCCAAAGCCCCCAAAGTGCACGTAACCGATAGTCGATGTCTCCAAGACTTTCAGCTATTTTCAGGACCTTTGTCCAAACGGTCTTGGTATCCGGTCCCGGCCCTATCGAGTACAACGCCACGCCAAGCGCGGCCAAAAGCTGCATTTCCTGGCGTCCAGCCTCGTTCGAACCGGATGTCACACTTTCGAGCGCCCGCTTTGCGAGCTTGCGGCACTCGTCCATCAACGACATGTTTAGCCACAATGGAAACGACACAATTGTGAGCGTCACGCCGATGGTGGGGTCGCCGCTCGGGGAAAATGCCCAGTCCAGCGCCGCGCGCACGTTGTCGATATGGGCGCCGTACGTGACTGGCCAATCAACCGTGCGCTGCAAAGCAGCTTCTGAGCCTGCTCGTTCAAGTAGACTCAGATAGTATTCGGCATGGCGGCGCGCTAGCTGCTGAACCTCGCCATGATCAGCCAATTGCTTGCGCGCATAGGCGCATGTCGTGTCGAGGAGGCGATAGCGGGCGAGAGCACCGGCGAATTCGGCCGAGATTAGAGATTTGTCGACAAGGTTTGCGACGCCGTTGGCGACATCCGACAAAGTGATCGCACTGCTTGCTGCCACTCCACTCGCTGCGTCTAATGTAAAATAACCTGCGAAGATGCCGAGCCGGCGCAATATCACACGCTCGACTTCGGACAGAAGTTCGTAGCTCCAGTCGAGCGTTACCATGAGAGTCTGGTGACGTGGCAGTGAATTCCGCCAGCCGCTCGTCAGCAGTTTGAAACGATCATCTAACTGCGTCGCCACGCCTTGAACTCCGAATGCATCAACGCGGCCCGCCGCCAACTCAATCGCCAGTGCGTTTCCATCTAGCCTGCGGCAGATATCAGCGATAAGTGGCGCGTCCATGTCAGTCAAGCGGAACGTATCGAGGCGCGCGGAAGCACGCTCCACGAACAACTGAATAGACGGAAAGGTGAGCCCTTCGGCAGCAGTCATCGCGGCTGATGCACTAGGAGTCCCCAGCGGCGGCAGTCGCTGAACACATTCGCCCGCCACCCGCAGAGGTTCGCGGCTAGTCGCCAGAATGTGCAAGTCAGCGACACCCTTAAGCAAGCCCTCGGCCAGCCCCGCCGCCGCAGCTACTACATGCTCGCAGCTATCGAGCACGATGAGCATCTGCTTGCCCGCAAGGAAAGCGATCAGGCCAGGGATTGGATTCTCCGAACGCACCGCTACTCCAAGCAGGGTCGCGAGTGCACTCGGTACTAGCGAGGGATCCGCCAATGGTGCCAAATCAACAAAGCTCCCTCCGTCCTTATAAGACGCTATAAGCTCTGCCGCGACTGCAAGCGCGACTGTTGTCTTACCGATGCCTCCCGGTCCAACGATAGTCACAAAGCGGCCCTGCTGCAATTTACTGACGATCGTTCCGACAATTTCCGCTCGGCCGAGCATACGGGTAAGAGGAGTTGGTAGATGGCGCGAATATTTCCTGGCGCCCGGTTGTGATTTCTGGAGCGGCGACAACATAGCAGGCACGACTGGAGCGACGAACCGATAACCCCGGCCGGGAATATTCACCAAGTATCGGTTGCCGTCGCGGCCGTCGCCCAAAGCTCTACGTAGCGCAGCAACATGGACTTTGACGTTGCTTTCCTCGACAACAGTATTGGGCCAAACACGCCCGACCAATTCCTTTTTACTCACCAGCTCCCCAGGGCGCTCGACTAAGGCGGTCAGGATTTCCAAGGCGCGACTGCCAAGGCGAACAGGTTTGCCCGCCTTCAGCAACATCTGTTGTCCTGGAAGTAAACGAAATGGCCCGAACGTTATGGCATCGTCGGCCTGAGGGATGGCAGGAGACATTCGTTGCCTCTAATCTGCAATGTAAGACCCGCAAAGCATAGGCTAACATCAACCCAGCGTACACGGGCTAAACCCGTGTTTGGCGTAGCTCAGGGAAGGGAGATCAGACGACGCGCGGCGGGCAGCGGTTTGATGCGCTGCATCCGAGGTGAATCCGACTGCATTTTCCGATAACCCGGTAGTGTTCACTCGAATTCCTCCCAGGACGACGCTTGCCGGAGCGGTGGCGTGATGTGCCTTTGAAAGTGGGCGCTAATGCCTGTGGACTGTACTTTCCGGAGGCCTATTTTTGACGGGTTGCTGTAGCATACGGTGGTGGTGGAGTTGGCGCATCGGGTGGGAGCGCGGAAGCGAGTTCCTCTTCGATCCCAAGCTCTTCGACGAGGAATCGAACACGTTCATTTGTTCGAAGAACGCGTTGGCGTATCTTGCCGGTGTCATCAATTTCAACGCGGTTGCCGAACGCCGCCCCAATGACGCCGGTGCCACGATTCAGGCGCCCATACAACGCATAGTTGAACGGACCCCAAGAGCGGGTTTGTTCGTGAAGACTACGGAACGCCATTGCTGTGCCGTCGAGATGTTCGATTCGACAGTCGATTCCATCCAGGATATGAAGAGGGCGCCAGCGAATAAACCACTGTCCTTGATTGAACATTGATTGCGCACCCCACGCCGCGTGAGTTACCTCAGCCGGCCTACCAGATGCGACGAGTTCAAGTGGTTCACCGTGCAATATTGATGCATCGACGACGTAACGCTTTCCTTCACAGGTCACAACGACGGTACCGTGATTCGCTGGCGTATTGGGGCGCGCGAGCATCGTTGCGACTCCGCGAACCGACTCAAAGCCGAGCGTCGCGAGTAATGTATGCAGAGCGCCATTACCGGCCCAGCAAGTGCCGCCGGTGCCGTAGCGCAGCCAGCCTTCAAAGAAATCAATGGCATTGTCGCCGGGCAGCGGTCCGGAATGCTGCTTGCGCAGACTGATTAACTTTCGGACGTTGTCGTAAGGCACCGTGCGACACCAGGCACCATAGAGTGTCTTCAGTCCGTGTGCCGTAGGCGAGGGTCGGCGCGACAGGCCGAGCCGGACCAGCACACGTTCAGTCAACAGGGGCGACAATCCCTCGGCTAGGTTTAGCAAAGATGACCTCCTGGCATCGGTTTGGTCTTAGGATCCTCGGTAAAATCGACTCAGGCTACGGTGCCACTTTGCCACACGAAAATCTAGGGGGGCGATCGAATGCGAGCAACTGCGATGTCCGTTGAAAGTGCGCCAGGTTAAGCCCGGGGGAGTTTGGAAGTCGTGTGGAGGAGAACGCGACTTAAAACTTCTGCTGGGACCCCACCTACAGATGCCGGGCTGGTGCGCTGATGGGTCTGTGAGGTGTTACTACCGCGAAAGTGGATTCAGTGAAATTTGATGTCATACGACCGGTTCTCTGGATCCGCAAATGGTTTGGTATGGGCTCGCGACAGGCAGCTGATACCAAAGCACCGACCGATACTATCGTGCAATCGAATCGCCTCCCCACGTCTGGTGCGATCGCGTTTGTAATTTGTGTGTTCAATCCGCATGAATCGGATATGCGCAACCGATAAGTTCTTGCCGCCACTGGAGCGCGGCGATCCGGTAAATTGCCTCTGCCGCGGATTAGCCGAATGTGAACGAAAACGCCTCCACACCGGGATCGAGAAACTCGATCTCGAACTGTCGATCCCCGACGGGTTCCGATTGGCGGATCAGCTGATACAACCGCGGTTCGGCAACCATGCCGTTGCCCTGCTCGTCAACGTCAATTCCGTGAACAGCGCCCGGCGGCTGTCCATCGAGGAGCACGCGAAATCGCACAGACTTGTCCCGAACCGCGGGCTCCATGATGAGATGCAGATCGCGGGCGTGAAAGCGGTACACGATCCGGCCGCCGACGGTGTTGAGCACAATGGCCTGCTTGCCCACCGTCCAATCACCCGAGAGGGCCCAATGATTGAGCCACAATCGCGCGGGCCTAACATAGACGTGACGCTTGTCCGCTATTGTGCCATCCCGAGAAACGAAATTCTCGGCGCGCTCATAGCCGACATAGGTCTCAGGGGACCTCAAACTATCCAGATCCGCCGCCGCTTCCACACCACGGGCATCAACTGAAACAAGGTCATGACCGATGGCGCCGATTCCAGCCTCGGCCAGCAACTGTTGAATCACCCTCTCCGAGAATTCGTACTCGCCTTCGCCGAATTGATGATGCCGAATACGCCCCTGCGCATCAACGAAATAGAGGGCCGGCCAATATTCGTTTTTGAAAGCGCGCCATATAGCAAGATCGCTGTCGATCGCGATGGGATAATCGATCCTTATGTCTTTCGTCGCTTGACGAACGTTATCGCTGTTCTTCTCGAAGTCGAACTCTGGCGAGTGCACGCCGATCACCACCAATCCTTGATCCTTGTATTTCTCCGCCCATGCCCGGACATAGGGCAGTGTGCGTCGCCAATTGATGCAGGTATAGGTCCAGAAATCGATGAGGACGACCTTTCCCCTCAGCCCGACCGACGTCAATGGCGGCGAATTGATCCACTCGGACGCTCGGCCGAGAGAAGGCAAGTCACCTTCAACGCGCAATGAGACCGCATTGGGTGTCATCTGAGCCAAACGTTTATCTGCGGCAAACGCCACGATCAGTGCCGCGATTGTGCTGGCGAGTATCGCGACGAAGAACAGGTCCTTTACTTTCATAATGCATGTCCTCCATTTGAATGGGTGCGCACGCCTATCAATACTCGTCGACTTCAAGCAGTTTCGCTGCGTACCTGAGTACCGTTCATGTCAAGCTACTGGTTTGGATCACACGCGTCCCATCGCGTGAATCACAGCACAGGCACGCACCCGAATCGATTGCACTATGGTATTGTCGGATCCCGCGTCAACCCTCGTCGTGGCACCGCGCTCGAACGTTCCAGGGAGACTCAGGCGCGTAGTTCGAACTTCTTGCGCATTATCTGAATCGGCGCCGCTGCGGATTTTCGTTAACGTGTCTCTCGGATCTCAAGAGCTGCGGAAGCGAAGGACGACGGGTGCGAGTCGTGCTGGCCAATACCATCGTATCGACCGATACGATGGTGCAATCCAAGCGGACCTCCGCGTCTGCTGTGATCCCACCCGGGTTTTGAGTCCTTGCAGTTGCAGAGGAGTTCGTTATGAAAGAAGCGCCCGGACTCAATCACCGTCGCTTTTGCGGTGTTGCAGCGGCAACCGTTGCTGCGAGCCCACTAGAGGTCTTTCCTGTTTTCTTTTTTTCACAAAGGAGCACAGCTATGAATACAGTTGCACAGCCGAAGGGCAGCGATACGACAGCTAATCGGCACTGATGATTTACCAGTTCGACCCTTTCGAGCTGGATTTGGCCGCGGTCGAGCTGCGGGACGGTGATAAAATTTGCCATCTTGAGCCGCAAGTCTTTGCGCTGCTCGCGTTGCTGGTCGAGAACCGTGAGCGCCTCGTCTCGAAGGAAGAAATCATCGACAAGGTGTGGGACGGCCGCGTCGTCTCGGATGCTGCCGTGGCGAGCCGGGTGAAGTCGGCACGGCAGGCACTTGGCGATACCGGTAAGTCACAGCGATTCATCCGTACGATTCACGGCCAAGGATACCGATTTGTCGCAGATGCAAGAGCTTCACGCGGCACTGCGGGACGCTCGGCAGCGGTTTCCACTGAAGCTTCGGTTTCCGGAGGCACTAGCACTGCAAATGTGCACCTGGACAAGCCCTCTAGACCGTCACTCGCGGTGCTTCCATTCCGCTTGATTGGCGACGGCGGCCGATATGCGGCGCTTGCTGTCGCGCTGCCAGATGAACTGATTACCGAGCTGTCCCGGCTGCGGTGGCTATTCATTACGGCTCGAGCGTCTTCGTTCCGGCTACGAGCGTCAGACACCGAATTCTGTGAAATCGGCGGCCTGCTGCGCGTGGGGTACTGCCTGTGGGGCACCGTTGAAGTGTCAGATCGACGCGTTGTGGTCGCGGTCGAACTCGTAGATACCGCTGATGGGGGCATCGTGTGGGCCGACCGCTTTTCGGGGCGGATCGATGACGTTCATGCGATGCGCGAAGACATCCGATCTCGGGTCCTCACCGCGCTCGAGATTCAAATACCGGTTCATGAGGCCACACTCGCGCGCCTCGACACGGCCGAAAATCTCGACGCATGGTCCGTCTACCACCTTGGGCTGCAGCACATGTATCGCTTCAATCGCGTCGATAACACCGCCGCCAGCGCGTTGTTTCAGCGAGCGGTTGCTCTTGACCCATTATTCGCGCGCGCTCACGCCGGCCTATCGTTCATCCACTTCCAAACTGCTTTCATGCGGTACACGGATGACATTCCTGGAGAGACTAACCAGGCACGTCGCTTCGCCGAGCGCGGGCTCGAGCTTGATCCCCTGGATCCGTTCGTCAACTTCACTATGGGACGCACGTATTGGCTGGAGGGGGACTTAGAAAGTAGTCTGGGCTGGCTCGAGCGAGCGACGACCATCAGTCCACACTATGCTCAGGGAATCTATGCACGGGCGTGGACTGAAGCACTGGCGGCACGAGGCAACGAAGCTCGGCTACATGTGGATTTGGCAATGCGCTTGAGCCCGCTCGATCCGCTCCGTTACGGGATGCTGGGAACGCGGGCCTTTACACACATGGCCGTGGGCGAGGACGCGGAAGCGGCGGACTGGGCCGAGCGGGCCGCGCGTTCGCCCGGAGCCCACGTGCTGATCGCGATGATAGCGGCGGCGGCGCACGCGCTAAACGGCGACGCGGCGCGTGCCACCTATTGGGCTGCGAACGTCCGCGAGCGGAACGGGACGCTCACCCGTGATGATTTCTGCCGCGCGTTTCCAATGAAGTCGGACGCAATGCGCGTGCGCGTATTGCAGGCGCTACGGCAGTTGGGCTTTTGACACACGCGTGATATAGCCTGCCACTCGCTCCAATTTATTCTTCTGGTGCGCCTCGGTCGCCACGCCGGCGCCCAGCATTTTGCACAACGACTGCACCTGACGGATTGGAACGAGTGCGCACCCATGCCTGTGAACGTGCGTTCTGGGCTCACGACGTCCAAGACCCGGCGATCTAAGCTCATGCGCAACGTTGAACCAAAGCCAGCAGGGATAGGAGTCAGTATGCAATACGGCGACGAGCGAGTGTCGGCTTTCCAACCGCGTGGAGGCTGACTAAATGAGTACCAATGTACTTTGGCCACAAAAGACGCGCGACCTTCACAACCATCACTTCGATTCCACGGTCTGGGACGACTTCGCGTTCCGTCATGGGGCATCGTCGTGGCAACCTACGCCAAAACCGGTACGACGTGGACCCAACAGATTGTCGGGCAGCTGCACGGCGCTCGGCGAGCACCGGACCATCGGCTGTCGGAGCAGCCTGATCACACTCGACGCGCAATCGCAAGTCGCGGTCCAGTGCACGCGCAATCTGCTGCGCGCCCACGTGCTGCAGGGTGGCGCGTCATTCCGGGACGCAGGAGGCTACTCTCACGCTGCATCAATCTTTTCGAATCGCTTCCGAGCGATATCAATCACTGCGACATTGTCTT
>Ga0209526_10003989_pt1 | contig 10049 bp, 14 predicted proteins | sample JacPinW_OM2H0_M1_FD_188566 | JGI IMG/M metagenome (GOLD analysis project Ga0209526, IMG submission 188566) | Forest soil microbial communities from Algoma, Ontario, Canada - Jack Pine, Ontario site 1_JW_OM2H0_M1 (SPAdes) (version 2) | ecosystem: Environmental > Terrestrial > Soil > Boreal... | reverse complement strand
CAAAGCCGGCGCGCCGGACAATCTCGCCAGCCCTTTCGACGGGGCGGTTGCCGGTGAAAAGCCAAAGAATGCCCATTCCGATCAATGCAGCAGATATAGGATTCTTTCGTGCGGACTCGCCCAGATCGCGAATGAAGTCAGATCCTCGTTCCGTAATATCACTCATCGCGCCATCTCCCTCGCTGCGACTTTGTCGCGCTGCACCTGATCGAGCGTCACGGAGGGCTTGAGCGCGTCGCCCGACAATCGGCTCAAACCGACTCCGATCAACGCTGCCGAAACCAGCGCCGCGCCCGCTCCCGTCACCAGATAAGCGACGGGGTCGGACAGTCCTCCGCGTATCAAGGCGGCCGAGACCGCGAGCAGCAGCAGCACCAGCGCCGGCATCAGGATAACGGCGCCCGCGCCGATCAGGGCAGCGGCGCGCCCGAGCAGGCTTGCCTTTTCCGAGAGCTCCGCGCGCGCAAGTTCAAACTCGTTGCCGATCAATTTGGCAAGCTGTCCAACCGCGTCACTGAACAGTTCCGGTATCGACCGGCTACCTTGTGAATTCATCGCGATATCCTTCCGCGCCACGCGCCCGATTTGCCGTAGTTTCCGCAAACCCCCGATTTGCTGTAGTTTCTGCAAACCTCCGCCCGCCGCTGTCGGGGAGCGCGTCCACTTTTTGGCTGTCTGCCGAACTCTTCAAGAACCGTACCAGGCCAAAGCCGGCGAGCACCGCCATCCCGAGGAACGCAGTCGGCTGCCGGCGCGCAAAGGATTGAGCGCCTCGCACCAGATCGTTGAAGTTGCCTGTCCTGATCGTGTCGGCGACGCCTTCGACCTGCGAGGCTGCCTTCCGGATATAGGTTCCGGCAATCGGAAGATCGCCATCGAATTCCCGGGCGGCCCGGCGGATCGTTTCGGCCAGGCTGCCGACATAGTCCGCGCCGGCGCTCTTTTGACCATCGACGGTCTGCTTGAGCTTATCGGTTGCCTGCGATGCGACATCCTTGGCCGCATCGATAAATTCCGAAGCCTGGTCCTTGATCGCATCCGAGGATGAACCTGCAAGGCCGACCGCCTTGTCTTTGAGATCGCGGCCGGCGGACAGGGCTTGATCGGCAACGCTCTTTGCCGGGGACGCTGCTTTTTCGAATCCTTGAGACGGGGTGGGTCCGGCTTGATTCCTGGTTCCGAATGTTTGGTCAGTCATGATGAGTTTCTCCCTGAGAGCGCGAATGTTGATTGTCTTGTCGTGAATGTTGATTGTCTTGTGCCGGCTCAAAAGCGGTCGTAACCGCGCTTTCCGCAACGCGCCGCACCCGCTGACCAATGTCCTGCGCGCTCTTGCTTAGGCCGTCGGTGCTCAAACCTTCCGCTTCCGCTTGACGCACAGCTTCGTCGTAGACTTCTCCCACCGCCTTCCTTGCGGCGTCGAAACCCTGCGATGCGGCGCTCTGGGCACGCCTTTTTACCGCCGAACTGGCATCGCCGATCATTTCATCCTCGATGTCGGATCGGGGAAGCGCACTGGCGATCAACCCGCCAATCAGCAAACCCACCCCTGCCACCAGGAGGGGGTTCTGTTCGATCGTCTCGAAGATGGTCTTTCCCGCGCGTTCGGTGAGATCGGACGCTTTTTGACGCGCCGCCCTTGCGGCTTCCAATCCGGCATCCGTCACGGAGCCAATTGTTTTTTGACCGGCTGACGCTGCGCCGGACGCAATGTCCTGGAGCGTCTCGGCGGCCGAACCGGCCATACGGATGCCGCTGTCCCTGACATCGGTCACACGATCGGAGACGGAGGCTCCGAACGAAGTCGCCTTCTCCTGAACCCTCTGCGCATTTGAAGCGATCGCAGCACCTGCCGAACCAGCCGCCTGGCTGACCTGATCGGTTCCACCGGACACTGCGCTGCTTACGCGATCGAGCCGATCGGACGCATAGGTCTTCGCCGCGGATACGGCATCTCCGACCTGATTTCCAAGATCGCGGGCGCGGCGCATGGCTTCGTCCGAAAGCTCGGAAGCCACATCGGACGCCCGCTGGGTGGCGGCCTGACCCGTTTTGGAGCCCGCAAAAAACAGGCCCGCGCCAACCATCAGAATCGGCACCGGGATAGCCCGAGCCAACCGCAAGAGAGGATACGCAACGCTCGCTCCGACGGCCACTGCCTGCATCGGATTCCTGCGCGCAGCGGCGGTGACGTCGTTCAGCAGCTGCTCACCTCTGCTTTTGATGTAATCCGATACTTCGGCCTTGATTGCTTCGGGCCTGATACGCTGCCGTATGTCGCTGGCAGTCTCCGCGACGCTGGTACGAAGCTGCTCGACCGTATCCGTCAGGCCAACCCGTGTTTGCTCGGTTTCGCGCTTGATCTGCTCCAATGAACGGGCTTCGGCGAATGGCATGGCGCGTTTCCTCTGTGACGATACTAGTTGAAGGCTGAACCTTCAGGATTGCCTTTAGTTCCCGACGACGCCTCGGCTGCGACCTTTAGACTTCGCCAGAGTTGCGATCCTCGCCCTTCGGGCAATGCGATTGACCTCGGCATCGTCCAACCGGCTCACAAACATAAAACCGGTTGCCAAAGCCTGCAGCGCCCCAGGGCGTAAATCCACAAGCGGAGGCAGGGTTTTTGATTTTCCAAGTGTACAAAAGTGAACGTCCGCTGCGCTGCCCCGCTCAAGCTTGAGCGGCAGACAGATTTCAATTTGCCGATCGAAGAGCGGCGCCAGTTTCGAATCCGGACGTGGGCTTTGGTTTTAAGCGAAGCACTAAACTGGCCGCTTCGGCTTGGCGAGCCAACTTCGGCAGCGCAGAAATTTGTCGCCCAAGATGGGTTGGCGCGGATAAAGGATTTACCGGAATTGTCTACCGCCCAGATCTGACGGCGAACGGCACGGTCATTCCGACGCGATCACGGGCAGCTTGGCAAATTGCTTTCGAACGGTGTCCGAGGCTGCCGAGAAACTCGCTTGTCCATTTCCCGCGCGGTTGACGACTTCGAAGCCGCCCTTGTTCGCAACGAGGTCACCACGACGAAGCGTTTTGTCATCTTCGATTTTGATGCTTGCGAGTCCAACGACGTCCTTACCGTTACAGGTGCATCCCGGAACCAACTCTTTCCGGTAGCGAAACGCATTAGGCAGGGCGGAATAAGACTTGCCGTCCTTTGATGACGCCTCATCGATGGAGTTGCCGGTAAATATTTTTGTCTCACTGGACGGACAAAGATTTTTGCAGCCCTCCGCAGCGCTTTGCTTGTCCTGCGATGGGTTTGGGAAATATCGCCCATCACACGTTCGAACACAAAATGAGTTTTGGCCGGTATTTTCGGTCGCACGGGGCCTCATCGTCATCCTGGGCGTCGTCATCCGGGGCGGAAACTGGAGGGTTGTATTTTCGCCATACGCTAAAACCGGCGACGATGAGGGTTGCGATTGAACGGCCGCCCTGCCCGTCATGATCTCGTAGGCATCTTCGGCGTGCGCGGTGAAAGCCCAAGACAGACCCATGACGGCAAGCACCGCAACGGTCCCCGATCTCGCGACAGCAGTCACGACAGGACATCCGGCTTGGCGACAAGCCGAAGCGCATTGGCGGCAACATGCTGCCGGTAGCGGTGGATTACATCGTCCGCAGACGCGCCAGCCCTCAGATTTGCGGCGGCTTCGAACGCGGCATCTAACTTCTCGCTGATCATGAGATGGGCTTCGTGAAGAGCGCCGCTGCCGCCCAACGTTAGCCTCATCATCCGAAGGGCAACGACGCCACTCGATTCGATCGCCAACATCATAAAAGGAATGATCATCTCGCCGCCTGTCCGTGACCTACGCGATACAATGGTCGTTAGGTCATAATGGTTCCAGGGACAGTCCGGGTGTACTCATCTTCGGGGCTTGGTTGCGAACAGAAGATAGCTTGCGCGCAGGCGCAGCCGATGCGGCAGGCGAATCCCCGTTTGCAACCGTCGCCTTCGCCCGTTCATTTTCTTCAGGCGTCGACGCCTTTTTCTTCGGTCGCATCGGCCATTAACCCAATGGCTGTCTGGATTCCCTTGTCGGTCAGAATCGCCGTGCCATTCAATTCTTCAATTAAATCACTGTTGACCAGTTGCCTAATGGTCAGCGGGTCAGCGGGCGTTCCGGCGATAATCTGTTTCAACGCGCTGATGTCTGCGGCTTTCGCGGTGTGGTCTGATTTCATTCCTTGTGTTCCAATTTCTCAATGAATGTTCAGCCAGCGGTTGCGCTTTGAAGTTCGATTTGCTGTAAGCGCGCTCGCGAAAAAACCCGCTGCCGGTGGAAGGGCAACGGGTTATTCGCACTCTCTTGTCCTGCAAGACAACGGTAAGCCTGCTTGATCGTTCCCACGTTCCTCTCGGACAGGCCGGCTTTTTTGGCTGGGCCGTCCCTCGGACCGGAACGAATGCTGTGGATTAGCTATTGCTTACAAGCAGCTTGTCCAACCAAAGACCCAAATGCCGCTGATTGCCCGCATACCCCGCCGAAGACAGATGACCTTGCTTGCCCGGACCCGTCGGCATCTTCAAAAAATGAGTCCGTACCTATCTCTCGTGTTGCTGCTCGTTCCACTACTGTTAGTAGAACCGCTTAAACTGGTAGCGGTATGTGTCGCAGGCGAGGGACATTGGCTTACCGGGACTGCGATGCTTGTTGCAACCTACGCGGCCAGTCTGCTGTTCGTGGAGCGCCTTTTTAGGGTCGTCAAACCCAAGCTGATGATGCTGGGTTGGTTCGCCAGATTGTGGATGTGGTTTGCTGCTCTGCGGAACAAGGTCATTCCGTGGGCAAGTAAAACGTCCCTGGAAGCCAACACTGGCTGACTTTTCTGGCTATGAGGCGAGGGTCGGCTGTACACACCCAACCGACCCTGCATCGGTATCCCTACAGCTTTTTGTTTGCCGCATCCGCCACTTTGTTCACGCCGTCCTTGATCGCGTTCTTTGCGTCTCCCTTAAGCTGCTGCGCATCGCCCTTTACTTCTTGTGCAGCGCCTTCGCCTTTTAACTTGTCGGAACCCACCGCTTTGCCGACGCCCTGTTTAATTTTTCCTGCGGCTTCGTTGGCCATACCCGCGGCCTTGTCAGTATTCCCACTCATGTCGAATCCTTTCATCGGGCCTGCATGGCCTGTTCGGTCAACCTTGGCTTTGATTGAATGTTCCTGCGTACAGCTGCCGGACAACGCTCTCAGATGTGCCACGAATTGTTAATTTTCGACCGCGAATGGTGAGGCAATTGCGCTTCTAACCGCCCTGAATAGAAAACGGCCCGCTTCGGCGCGCCGTTTCTGGGCGGTAAGCGTGGAACTAATGTCGCGGGGGCAACTTAGCGAAGGGCCAGGATGCCAAATGCGCTCCCTGAGCGTTCCATAGGAATGACGGCCTTCCAAGTGCCCCGTCCTGAGGCCGTAGCTTTGAAATCCGCTTTTGGCTTTTGAAAAAGGACCACTCATTGAAAGACTTTTCGAATGCATCATTCTCGCCGGATATCATCGGCATCATGAAAGACGCTATGGATGCCGCGGTCGCGTCATTGCCGGAGCCGGTCAGTTCCTCGCACGTGCAGTCCATAGCGGAGACCATTCTTCGCACTGCCAAGGATGGCGAGCGGGACCCGACAACTTTACGCCGAATGGCGCTGTTGGAACTTCAAATTACGCCGCGAGATTAAAGCTTACCCCACGCAGGGTGCTGAGCGCTGGCGCTTATCGCCCGACGGCGCAACCGTCAGTTTCGTGGTGATGGGTGGCAAGGTCGATTAGAGTCGCCGTTCAAGCTGGACGCCGTGTCATTCTGAGGACTTCATTAAAGGCCGATGGTTCGTCCAAACCATGCGGAACCTTTGCACCGCTCGCCGGTTAGGATTGCAGCGGCGGAACTGGGAAACCGGCAGTCGCGTATGAAGCCGCACGGAGTCATGCCCGGGCGGCTTTTTTGCGTTCTGACCCGTGACCGCGCGACACCGTCAAGATCGGTGTTCAGCGTAAACGCCCGACCTTCAGCCGGTGCTGTCTTGACGTCCCACTTGACGCTGAGTCTGCCACTAGGACCGGAAACGCGCCCGTATTTCGCGGCATTGGTCGCAAGATCATGGGCGGCCATGCTTAGCGCTGTTGCAGCATCCGGCGCCAGCCGGATCGCTGGTCCGCTCAACTCTGTCAACTTGCCGGAGCCATAGTGTTCGAGAACCTTTTTAGCGCGTCGCGAAGTAAGATCATCCTATGCCCGGGAAGTTACCTTGAGCAGGCACCTCGGCGCGCCGGATTTCCCCGTGCCTTGGCGAAGGAGGACTTTCTCCCTTCAATCCCGCGCGGCAATGGCAATCTCGATCGTTGTCCCGGCGGGGCTGCTTTGACTTCGAATCGTCCCGGCCATCTGTTCGACCAGACTTCGAACGATCCGGCTACCGAGACCGGAAGTCGCAATGTTGGATCCTTCAGGAAGCCCCTTGCCGTCGTCGGCAAAGATCAGATGATATTCGCTCCCCTTGGCTTCCAGACGGATCACAACCGAACCCGGCCGTCCCTGCTCAAACGCATGTTTGATTGCGTTCATCATCAGTTCGGCCACGATCAAGGATACCAGCATCGCCTTCTCGCGCCGCAGCCTGATCGAAGACGGACTGACGACGACGAAGACGTTGTTATTGCCCATAGAGGCCAGAATGTCCTGGCAAAGGGCCTCCAGGAATGGCGTCGCTTCGACATCCTGCATCTCGGGATTATAAAGGCGCCGATTGATCCGGCTCATGATCTCAAAACGCCGCTCAGCCGAATCCAGTACATCGAGCGCCTGGCTCGGGTCGCGGCTGATCGCCTCGCGGTTCTGCCTCAGCAGCGCAGAAACATTTTGCAGGTTGTTGGCGGTACGGTGCTGCAACTCACGAAACAATTCCGCCGACAGGTCTCGCTCCTTTTCGAGCTCTTTCAGCGTTTCATTGAGCCCGCGGGTCAACAGCAGGAGAATCGTGGACGTAATTACGTAAAGAATAATCGTAAGGTGGCCGGTGGGCCATTGAAGTACAAAGGTTCCGCGCGGCGGCAACCACAGGTACCAGGCAACGAGGCCGCCAACGCTGGCGGCCAAGATGCCGGTGAGCCGCCCGCCAACCAGCGAGCAAAGCACCATCGCCGGGAAAAGCGTGATATATGGAATCTTGATGTAGGGGTCCAACAGTTCGCGGACGCCCAGTGCCAGAGCCAAGACGATCAACGCGATCGCATATCCGGACGGCCTGTCCTGATATCTCCGCAGCACACCAATAAAATCAACCAGACGCATCAAATGAGCCGATCTGGTTTCATCTTGGGCGATTGTGCTGGAAGAATACAATCAAATTTGCTTTGGGGGATTTCCACGACAAGGCGGTCGCGCCTCCTACGGTCCCAGCCAAAGGACAGGCCCGGAATTGTCCGCGAGCGGAAGCAGGATTTCGATCAGGTGCATTCTCAACCCGCCATCGAGCGGAACGTGATCGAATAGCGCGGCGCTTCCACCGGGGGGATGCTGTGCTCCCAGACATGCCGGGATTCCCCGGTCATGATGTAGAGCGAGCGGGGCTCGGCGTCCAAGGTGAAGCGCTCCCATTTCCCGCCGGTCCTGCGGCGGAAGCGGAAGCTACAGGCTGAACCGAGCGACAACCCGAACACTTCGTCAAAATGCGGCTTGTCGCGATGCCATCCGATACCGACCCCGGCGCCGTATTCCGTGCAAAGGACCTGTTTTATCTTCACGGCCGGGCCGCCATAGGCTTCGACTTTCTCGATCAGCGGCGCCAGCCATGCCGGTATCTCCTCAGCTTCCTGAAGCCGCCGCTCTGTGTAGTCGTATTTGAAGCCGAACGATGCGACGCGCCGCTTGCCCTCAAACGCGCCGAACTGAAACGGCGCCAGGGGAAGTCCGGCAATCCGGTCGACGAGACCAAGCTCCACCGACCGCGTGATGATCTCGGGATAGTATCGAAGACCTCGCGGACCCGTAGTCTCCGGCGGAAATAGCGAGAACTGCTGGTTCACGATCCGCCCTTTCCCGCCGCACGGCCTCGTGCGGTGTCGCCGCGGCGCTTTTCTTGCTGTCCATGAACCGTCTGGTCGCTTGGCTCCGGTTTATTGACGGTTATCACGGTTTCTCTGCTCTGCCGTTTGATTGGGAGGAACGGACCTGCGCGAAAAATGTTCCTTTTCCGGCGGTGGTCACCGCATTTTGGAGCGAGGATGAATGAGCAGGGCCTTCGTCAAGGAACAGGACGTCGACTATGTCGAACTGCCGGAGCGGCCGGTCTCCGAGCATCCGAACGATGTTACCGAAGCAGGACTGGCGCAGATCGAAAATGCTCTGGCTAAGGCGAGCGAAGCTTACGCCATCGCGCAAGCCGCGGCGGATCGCGCGGCCCTTGCCGCGGCAGGACGCGAGTTGCGCTACTGGACCGCGCGGCGCGCGAGCGCGCGAATAGTGCCGGCCCCGGCAGACACCTCGGAAGTATGGTTCGGAGCCGCCGTGACCATCCGGCGCGACGACGGCCGGGAGCAGACGTTCCGGATCGTCGGCGAGGACGAAGCCGACCCCGCCAAAGGTTCGATCTCTCACGTCTCGCCACTTGCAAGATCAATGTTCGGAAAGCGCGTCAGCGACGTGGTCAGAGCCGGCAACGGGCAAGCCGAAATCGAAGCGATCAGCTATGCCGCCAGCGCCGCCGGGGGCCAACAACCCGCCCCATCCAACGGAGAAGGTCATGATGCCTGACTATCCCAAGCCGCCATTTGCCTCGCCAAGGCAGCCGATGCCGGGATCGACCGAGGCGATGCAGCCGCGGCCGGACCATGGCGAGAAGAGCTATAAAGGATCCGGCCGAAACGACGGTAGCGGTCACTGGCGGCAAGCCCTTCATCTGACTAACGCCCCCCTCAAACATTCCGTCACGCCCACGGCCGATCCCGGATGGACCCTCGCCCTTGAACAAAATCGCCGGCTGTTCGACAATCAACAGGAATGAACGTCAGCCGGGCTAGGATATTCGATGGCGGCAGGTCACATCGATTTCTGGTTTACGATGGGCAGCTCATATTCCTATCTGAGCGTGATGAGGCTGCCTGAACTGCAGCGATCCACCGGCATCCGATTCAACTGGCGGCCATTCCATTTGCTGGTCATTCTGCAGGAAATGAAACACGTGCCCTTCGCCGACAAGCCGGCAAAGTGCGCATACATGTGGCGCGATATCGAGCGACGTGCAGCGATGCATGGCATACCGGCGTCGCTACCCGCGCCATACCCCGCGAAGCAGTCGGTGATGGCGAATCTCGTCGCGACCGTGGGCATGCGCCAGGGCTGGGGCAAGGAATTTGTCCACGCGGCCTATCGCCGCTGGCTCCAGCTTGGCCAGGAAACCGGAAGCGAACCCAATCTGTCGGAAAGTTTGCGCGAGATTGGCCAGGATCCTCAGGCTGTGCTCGCATCAGCGAACAGCGCCGAGACAGAAGCCGCCCTGATGGCGGAAACCGGTATCGCCCGAGAGCTCGGAATCTTTGGTTCGCCAACCTTCGTGGTTGGGCGTGAGCTTTTTTGGGGTGACGACCGGCTCGAGGATGCGATCAGCTGGCATGGAGAGGGTTGCGTGAGGCTTTCTCGCTGATCTGCGGATAGGCCCCGCGCCGAAGAGGCGGGTCAGACCGGTCCGCCTCACGCCAGCGCCAGCCGCTGGCGCGCCCGGATCAACAGCGACACCATGATGGTGATGTTGAGCGCATTCCACGCCAGCCCGTTCAGGAACGCCGCGGCGTAAGAGCCGGTGGCATCAAAGATCACGCCGGATACCCAGCCGCCGAACGACATGCCGACCACCGAGGCCATGATCACGATACCGACGCGGGTCGCCGCCTCGCTCGCCGGCATCGATTCACGCACGATGATGGCGTAGCTCGGCACGATGCCGCCCTGGAACAGCCCGAACATCGCGGAGATGACGTACAGCGAGGACAGGCTGTCGAAGAACAGATAGAACAACAGCGCAAAGCCCTGCGCCACCGAGCCGATCAGCA
>Ga0209526_10003987_pt1 | contig 10051 bp, 9 predicted proteins | sample JacPinW_OM2H0_M1_FD_188566 | JGI IMG/M metagenome (GOLD analysis project Ga0209526, IMG submission 188566) | Forest soil microbial communities from Algoma, Ontario, Canada - Jack Pine, Ontario site 1_JW_OM2H0_M1 (SPAdes) (version 2) | ecosystem: Environmental > Terrestrial > Soil > Boreal... | reverse complement strand
CGCGAACATGGTCGCGGAAGTCTGCTCGGTCTATGTGCTGCGCGCCGACGGCCGGCTCGAACTTTATGCGACGGAAGGCTTGAACCGCGAAGCCGTTCACCTGACCACGCTGCGCACCGGCGAAGGTCTCGTCGGCCTGATTGCCGAGACCGCCGAGCCGCTCGCGCTTGCCGATGCACAGTTGCATCCGGCGTTCGTGTACCGGCCGGAGACCGGCGAGGAAATCTATTCGTCTTTCCTCGGCGTGCCAATCCTGCGCGGCGGCAATACGCTCGGCGTGCTGGTCGTCCAGAACAAGGCACGCCGCACCTATCCCGCAGAGGAGATCGAGGCGCTCGAGACAACGGCCATGCTGCTCGCCGAAATGATTGCCTCGGGCGAATTGCAATCGCTGGCCCCGCCTGGCCGGGACATTGCGCTCCGCCGGCCGCTCGCCTTGAAGGGAACCCCGATCGCCGACGGTGTCGGGCTTGGCCATGTTGTCCTGCACGAGCCGCGCATCGTCGTCAAACAGCTCATTGCCGAAGATATCAAGGGGGAGATGGAGCGGCTCGACACCGCTATTGGCGCCATGCGCAAATCGCTCGATCTTCTGATCGAACGCGGCAACATGGGTCCCGGCGAACATCGCGACGTACTTGAAACGTTCCGGCGTATCGCGCATGACCGCGGCTGGCTGCGCCGGCTGCACGAGGCGGTGGCGACCGGGCTCACCGCCGAAGCCGCGGTCGAACGTGTCCAAAACGTCGCGCGCGCTAAATTACAACGGCGGACCGAGCCTTTTTTGCGCGAGTGGCTACATGATTTCGACGAACTCGCCAACCGGTTGCTGCATCAGCTCACCGGTCAGGGTTTTGTAAGCGCGCACAAGGATTTGCCGTATAATTCGGTTATCGTCGCACGCGCCATGGGGCCTGCCGCGCTGCTCGAATATGATCGCGCCAAGATTCGCGGCCTTGTCCTCGAGGAATCCGGCGCCTTAAGCCATGTCGCCATCGTTGCCCGCGCGCTCGGCATCGCGGCCGTCGGCGACGTAGCCAATGTTGTCGATTTGGTTGAGCCCGGCGATGCAATGATCGTCGATGGCATCTCCGGCGATGTTCATCTGCGCCCGCCGCCCGACGTCGAACATTCCTACGCCGAAAAGGCACGCTTGCGCGCACGCAAGCAAGAGCAATATCACAAATTGCGCGACGTGCCGGCCGTGACCAAGGACGGCATCGCGATCGATTTGCATATGAACGCCGGGATGCTGGTCGATCTCCCGCACGTCGCTGAGACTGGGGCTGTGTCGGTCGGGCTTTTCCGGACCGAAATCCAGTTCATGCTGGCGTCGCGATTACCAAGGATGAGCGAACAAGAGGCTTTTTATCGGACCGCCCTCGATTTTGTTGATGGCAAGCAGATTACTTTCCGCACACTCGATATCGGCTCCGACAAGATTCTGCCTTACATGACGAAGGTCGAGGAGGAGAACCCGGCGCTTGGATGGCGTGCCATCCGCATCGGTCTCGACCGGCCAGGCCTTTTGCGTTCGCAATTGCGCGGCTTGCTGCGTGCCGGCTCGGGGCGCGAAATGCGCATCATGTTTCCGATGATCGCAACGCTCGAGGAATTCGAAACCGCGAAATCTTTTGTCGAGAATGAACTCGTCCATTTGCAGCAGCACGGCCGGGCGCCCCCCTCCGATCTCAAGCTTGGTATCATGGTCGAGGTGCCTTCGGTGCTTTGGCAGCTCGACGAAATCTGCCGGCAGGTCGATTTTCTTTCGGTCGGGTCGAACGATCTTGTGCAATATCTTTATGCCGCCGACCGCGACAACAAGCGGGTCGCCACACGATTCGATCCCCTCTCGGCGCCGGTCCTGCACGCCTTGAAGCTTATTGCCGACAAGGCCCGCGCGGCCGCCACGCCGTTGACCCTTTGCGGCGAAATAGGGGGCAAGCCGCTCGAAGCCATGGCCTTGCTTGCGTTAGGCTATCGCGGCCTGTCGATATCGGCCGCGTCAATCGGACCCGTCAAGGCCATGGTGCTCGCGACCAATCTCAGCGAGGTGGAGGATTTTGTCGCGACCCTCACGGAAGAAGCGAGGGGGGGCCAGTCCTTGCGCGACAAATTGCGCAAGTTCGCGAAAGCTCAAGGCATCCCGGTTTGAGGGCTGTTGGCTGCTCGCCTGAGGGCGAGTGATCCGGGAAAATGGATGCCGGTAAGCTCGAATTAACGGATCGCTTACCGGGATCCGTTAACCCTACGGCATGGTCATTTACCGGCGTGTGCGCGCGACTCTCTATCCCTTGGCTCTTTATTGCGTCTCCGGCGCGATCGGCGCCTATTTCGTCTGGCATGCGGTGAACGGCGAGCGCGGTCTCAAAACAGACGATGAATATGAACATAAGATCACGGCGCTGCGCGGCGAGCTAGAGGGCCTCAAATCGAAGCATGCCTTGTGGAAGCACCGAATCGCATTGCTGTCCGGCCGCGCGATCGATCGCGATCTTCTCGACGAAGAGGCGCGCGCGCTGCTTGGCCGCGTCAACCGGAACGACCTTGTCGTATTCTTGCCGCGAACGCAAAAGTGAACCGAGCGAACGAGCCCCGGCTCGCCTCGAAAGCTTTGCGCCGGACGGCCGAAACTCTCACGTGTAGGTGATCCGGGAACTTACGGTGCATCGCGAGGCTTAAGCGAGAGACGCTTCTGTCTCACGGAATGATCCATGCGCCACGAATATTCGCTGGATGCCTTGAATTTCTTTCTCGCTGATGTGCGCCAGGGGCTCGGACCCTATCTCGCGATCTATCTCTTGACGGAGCGGCTTTGGGCGGAGGATCAGATCGGCTTCGTGATGACGATTGCCACCGTCTCGGGCCTTATCGTGCAGACTCCGGCGGGCGCGCTGACCGACGTTAGCCATGCCAAACGGGCGATCGTTGTCGCCGCCGCTCTTGTCGTGACCGGCGCCTCGATCCTCCTTCCCTTCCTGTCTTCCTTTGTTTTCGTGGCCGGATCGCAAGCGGCGGCCGACCGGCGGCAGCCTTTTTCGGGCCGGCGATCGCCGCGATCACTTTGGGAATCATGGGGCCGTGAGCATTTACCCGCCGCATCGGCCGCAACGAGAGCTTCAATCATGCCGGCAATGCGTTCGCCGCGGCGCTTGCCGGAGTTTGCGCCTGGATATGGGGGCCAATCGTCGTCTTCTATCTCATCGCGAGCATGGCTCTGCTTTCGATCGTAAGCGTCCTCACCATTCGAGCCGAGGCGATAGACTACGAGATCGCCCGTGGTCTTCACGACGGGCGTTCCGAATCGCAAGAAAAGCCTTCTGGTCTCAGCGTGCTCATGAGCAGCCGGGGCCTTTTGATCTTCTGCCTCTGCTGCGTGATTTTCCATCTCGCCAATGCCGCCATGCTGCCCCTTGTCGGCCAAAAATTGGCTTTGCAGGACGAGAACGAAGGCACCGCTCTCATGTCCGGCTGTATCGTCGCGGCGCAGGTCGTCATGGTGCCGATGGCCATTCTCGTTGGCCGAAAGGCCGATATTTGGGGCCGAAAGCCTCTATTTCTCGCCGGATTGGTTATCCTGTCTCTGCGCGGTTTTCTCTACCCATTGTCGGATGATCGCTTTTGGTTGTTCGCGGTCCAAAGTCTCGATGGAGTCGGCGCGGGGCTTTATGGCGCGCTTTTTCCGCTCATTGTCGCGGATTTGACGCGCGGCACCGGCCGTTTCAATCTGGCCCAAGGAGCGGTGATCACCGCGCAAGGCATTGGCGCGGCGCTTAGCACGTCTTTGGCCGGGCTCGTCGTTGTTCATGCGGGCTTTTCCGCCGCCTTTCTCGTTTTGGCTGGCATAGCGGCTTCAGGATTTCTGCTTTATTTCTTTGCCATGCCGGAAACGCGAGACCTCGACGCAGGTGCGCCAAGCGAGATTGCGAAATGAGCAATAGTCCAATGAGCACCGCTTCACTCGGGGCGGACGCCACGATTGCTGTCTTCGTTTTGACCTATGCGGGGATCGCGCTCGGCCGCGCGCCGGGGTTGCGGATCGACCGCGCCGGTATAGCGCTCGTTGGCGCAAGCCTGATGATCGCTCTCGGGTCTTTGAGTCTCTCTGAGGCGCTCAAAGCCATCGATCTTGATGCCATCGCGCTTTTGCTAGGCATGATGATCATTGTTAGCCAATTGCGTGTTTCAGGTTTTTTCGAACTCGCGGCCCGTTTCGCCCTGCGCCGCGCCCATTCGGCGCCGGTACTTTTGACCGCAATCGTGATCGTCACCGGATTTTTCTCCGCCTTCCTCGTAAATGACGCGATTTGTCTTGTGATGGCGCCTCTAGTTATCGACGTCACACGTGCCTTGCGCCGCAACCCTGTGCCGTATCTCCTGGCGGTCGCCATGGCCTCGAACGCGGGGAGCGCCGCGACTTTCACCGGCAATCCGCAAAACATGATCATCGGCGTGGCATCGCATCTTCCGTATGCGGACTTCGCGGGCAAGCTCGCCCCGGTGGCGGCGGTCGCCCTCGCGCTGACGGCGGGCCTCATTATCCTGTTTTATCGTGAAGAATTCTCAACCGCTTTCGGTCTGAGCGCGAAGGAGCCGCGCCCGCGCCGGCATCCATTGCAGCTCGCCAAGGGGATGCTCGTGACTTTGGGTGTAATCGTCGGTTTCTTTGCAGGGGTTCCGATCGCCGAAGCAGCGCTCATCGGCGGTTCGCTCTTGTTTCTGGCGCGGGCCATCAAGCCACGAAAACTTTATGCCGGAATAGACGGAGGGCTTTTGTTGATGTTCGCGGGGCTTTTTATCGTCGTCGCGGGCGCCGAAAAGGTCCTCTTGACGCCAGATCTCACGACGGCGGTGGCGCGGCTTCATTTCGATAATGCCTGGGTTTTGTCCGGCGTGACGGCCTTTCTCTCAAACCTCGTGAGCAACGTGCCGGCGGTTTTGATCTTGAAGCCATTCGTCATGAACTTGCCGGAGCCGGGCCGGGCTTGGCGGATCGTGGCGATGAGTTCCACCTTCGCCGGAAACCTTACCTTGATAGGTTCGGTCGCCAATCTCATCGTTGCCGAATGGGCGAAGAAAGCGGGGGTAACGATTTCTTTTCTCGCCTATTGGCGGGTTGGCCTGCCATTGGCGCTTGCGAGCCTCGGCTTCGGCACATGGTGGCTTGCATGATTGTGGGTCACGCAAAGTCATGGGAGAGGCGCGTCTTGATGCCAGCAAAATCGGAATTGTCCGGCGCGCGCCGCGCCAATGTCACCGGTTTTGGTGCACGGGAGAAGGGCGTCGCTGAGCGGTTCCACAAGATGGCCGTTCTCCAAGAAGCTCTATGCTGAATGGGGACTTGCCAGACAACTCGATCTATGGATCAGAAGCTACAATGAGGAGAGACCCCATCAAGGCCGTTGGTGTTTCGGCAACGCACCGATGCAAATATTCCTTGACGCCATCCCCATTACGAGGAAAAATCATCGCCGCCTGAACACCGTGCAATAACTCCTAGGAGTATCTAGCCATGACCCGTCGACTCTTAGCCGCCATGTTGGGCCTCGCTCTTGCCCTGTTTCTGACGCCGCAGATTTCTCTGGCCGCCGAAGACCATATCGCGGAAGCCATCAGCCACACCAAAGAAGCAATCGATCACGGCAAGCAGGGCCATGCCGATATTCTCGTCACTCACGCCGAAATGGCGCTCACTCACGCCGAAGCTGGGGAGAAGGTAAAGGCCAATCCACATACCAAAGAAGGAATTAAACATCTCAAGGAAGCTCTCGATCACGGCAAGCAGGGCCATGCCGATATCGCGACCACGCACGCCCAAATGGCGCTGGACCATTTGGAGCAAGCCAAATAGCAGCGTCCTTGGGATCGGGCCCATTCAGTCATCCCAGGCAGAGAGAGCATGGAGGGTTGGACGGAATAGACAGCTCGGACAATTTGAGGATGGGCGGGGGCAACCCTGCCCTTTCTTTTGGAAAGCTCACTGCAGCACTCGCGCATTGGATGGCTTCATCGGGTCCTGCATAGCCGTAACTCCACATACTTTACTGGAACCAAGCGTTCGAGAGTGCGATGAAAGTCAAACCGACAGGTTTTCCAAGCTCTGACGAGCGGCAAACAGTCCTAGCGAGAACCCGCAACCTCAAGATGGCGCGATCCGCGCACGCCTATGTGCGCGGCAACACGATCAAATTCTATGAATGGCTCGAATCCTTGAAGACGGGCTCCCTGCCGGAGGGTCCTCCCATTTGGATTTGCGGCGATTGCCATGCCGGTAATCTCGGTCCCGTAGCCGATGCCAAAGGCCGTGTCGAAATCGAGATTCGCGACCTCGATCAATCTGTCATCGGCAATCCGGCACATGATCTCATTCGTCTGGGACTTTCCTTGGCGTCCGCAGCGAGAGGCTCGGATCTGCCAGGGGTCACCACCGCAAAAATGCTCGAACAGATGACGGATGGCTACGAACGGGCTTTCGACTGCAGCTTGAACGATGAGGAGGACATTGGAATTAGGCCGGAATCGGCGCGGCTTGTCATGCAACGTGCACTGCGCCGGTCCTGGCGCCATCTCGCCAAGGAGCGCATCGAAAACACCAAGCCCGACATTCCGCTTGGAAAGCGGTTCTGGCCGGTTTCGGAGAAGGAGCGGAATGCTCTTGAAACTCTCTTCGCAAGCGAGGCGATGCGGCGTCTTGTAACCTTGCTGCGCTCGCGCGAAAACGATGCGAGCGTAGATCTCCTCGACGCCGCTTATTGGGTCAAGGGTTGCAGTTCGCTAGGGCGATTTCGCTGCGCCGTGCTGCTCAACATCGGCCCGAACTCTTCCAAGAAAATGGAAGTCTGTTTGATGGACATCAAGGAAGCCATCCCTGCCGCAGCACCGCACTATCCGGACGCCAATATGCCGCTCGATAATGCCGAACGCGTGGTCGAGGGCGCGCGCCACCTCGCGCCGTCTCTGGGACAAAGGATGCGAGCCGAGCGCTTCTTAAACAAATCGATATTTGTGCGGGAACTGTTGCCGCAAGACCTTAAGATCGAGATCGAGCAACTCACCTGCGACGAAGCGATGCGGGCAGCGCGGTTCCTGGCGAGCGTCGCCGGCCGCGCTCACGCGCGCCAGATGGACGCGGCGGCGCGTAAAGCTTGGAAGGCCGATCTGTTGAAAAACCGGTCGAAATCGCTCGACGCGCCGTCCTGGTTGTGGCGAAGCACGGTCGATCTCCTGGTCAGCCATGAGGGCGCCTATCTCGAACATTGCCGCAGATATGCTCTCGACAATCCCTGACCCTGCAAGGGCCGGCCCTTGAATCGTGAAGTACGTACGCTGCCGTCACAGTGCCCGAGGGCTCGCTTTCCTGTAGAAGCTGGGCTATTTCTAAAGTCCCATCGGCTCCGGCTTTGCCAAGGGACTTTTCATGGCCGCCGCATCTTCTCGCGTCCCCCGCAAAACCGCGCCTTCGAAAGCACAAAACGCGCGCGCGAACGGCGCCGCGTTCAGCAAGGAAGAGGAACTGGCCGCCTTTCGCAACATGCTCCTCATCCGCCGGTTCGAGGAAAAAGCCGGGCAGATGTATGGCATGGGTCTGATCGGCGGCTTTTGTCATCTCTACATCGGCCAGGAGGCGGTCGTCATCGGCGTCCGGATGGCGGCGGTGGAGGGCGATCAGGTCATCACTGCCTACCGCGATCACGGCCATATGCTTGGCTGCGGCATGGACCCCAAAGCCGTCATGGCGGAATTGACCGGACGGCGAAGCGGCGCCTCGAAAGGCAAGGGCGGCTCGATGCATATGTTTTCGAAGGCCACGCATTTTTACGGCGGGCACGGCATTGTCGGTGCACAGGTGCCGATTGGCAGCGGACTGGCGTTCGCCAACAATTATCGCGGTAATGGTAAAATTTGCTTCACTTATTTCGGCGATGGCGCGGCCAACCAAGGCCAAGTTTACGAGAGTTTCAATATGGCCGAACTCTGGAAACTCCCCGTCGTCTATATTGTCGAAAACAACCGCTACGCCATGGGCACGTCCGTCACGAGGTCTTCGGCGCTGACCGATTTTTCAAAGCGCGGCCAATCCTTCAACATTCCAGGCGAGCAGGTTGACGGCATGGATGTGCGCGCGGTGAAGTCCGCCGCCGCTCGCGCCGCTGAATGGTGTCGGACAGGCAATGGCCCGATGATCCTCGAAATGCAGACTTATCGCTATCGTGGCCATTCGATGTCGGATCCGGCGAAATACCGGTCGAAGGACGAAGTGCAAAAGATGCGCGAGGAGCATGATCCGATCGAACAGGTCCGTGCGCGCCTGTTGGCGAACAAACAAGCCAGCGAGGACGACCTCAAGAAGATCGATGCGGCGATCCGCGCGGTCATCTCCGAGGCCGCGGAATTTGCCTCGCGCGAGCCCGAGCCGGACCCGGCCGAATTGTGGACCGGCGTTTTGGGATAATCGGCAGAGAAAGAAGACCATTGCAAGGACACCAGATGGCGACGAACGTTCTCATGCCCGCGCTTTCGCCAACAATGGAGCAAGGCAGGCTTGCGAAGTGGCTGAAAAAAGAAGGTGACGCGGTGCGTTCGGGCGATGTCCTCGCCGAAATCGAAACCGACAAGGCGACCATGGAGGTAGAAGCAAACGACGACGGCACGCTTGCGAAAATTCTGGTGCCGGACGGAACCGACAATGTCGCGGTCAATACGCCAATTGCGGTGATCGCGGCGGACGGCGAAGACGTGCGGGCCCTCGCGCCGCCTGCACCCGCAAGCGGCGGAAAGCCAGTGGCGCGGGCCGGGACGGAGCCCGCGCCGGCGGCCGCGTTACGCCAACCCGCGAAAAACTCCGGTCCCGAACTTTCCAAAGACACGGCCATGGTCACCCTCAGCGTACGCGAAGCCTTGCGCGACGCGATGGCCGAGGAGATGCGCCGCGATGACAGCGTTTTTATCATCGGCGAAGAGGTCGCCGAATACGAAGGCGCCTATAAAGTCACCCAGGGATTGTTGCAGGAATTCGGCGCCCGCCGGGTGGTCGATACGCCGATTACCGAACATGGCTTTGCCGGGCTTGGCATTGGCGCGGCCTTCGCCGGCCTCCGCCCGATCGTCGAATTCATGACCTTCAACTTCGCGATGCAGGCGATGGACCAGATCATCAATTCCGCCGCCAAGACGCGCTATATGTCCGGCGGCGAGATGGACTGTCCGATCGTGTTTCGCGGCCCCAATGGCGCGGCCGCGCGGGTGGCGGCACAACACAGCCAGGATTATGCCGCATGGTATTCGCATATTCCGGGACTCAAGGTCGTCATGCCCTATTCGGCCGCCGACGCCAAGGGGCTCTTGAAGAGCGCGATCCGCGATCCTAACCCGGTCATCTTTCTTGAAAACGAAATCCTTTATGGGCACAAATTCGAGGTGCCCGTGCTCGACGATTTTCTTATCCCGATCGGCAAGGCCCGGATCGCCCGCGAAGGCAAGGACCTGACCATCGTTTCCTTCGGAATAGGCATGGTCCATGCTCTGAAAGCGGCAGAGGAACTGGAGCGCGAAGGCATCAGCGCCGAGGTCGTCGATCTTCGCACGATCCGCCCGATGGACAACGAAACGGTCATTCAATCGGTCAAGAAAACTGGCCGCTGCGTGACTGTCGAGGAAGGCTGGCCGCAAAGCGGCGTCGGCGCCGAGATCATCGCTAAGATCATGGAAGGCGCCTTCGACTATCTCGATGCGCCGGTGATACGGATTTGCGGCAAGGACGTTCCGATGCCTTATGCCGCAAACCTCGAAAAGCTCGCTCTGCCGAATGCCGGAGAAATTGTCGCGGCGGCGAAATCGGTGCTCTACCGTTGAGTCTCAAATAGATGTGAGCCTTGCCATGCCGATCGATATTCTCATGCCAGCGCTTTCACCTACCATGGAAAAAGGCAATCTTGCCCGCTGGCTGAAAAAGGAGGGCGACAAAATCAAGCCGGGCGATGTGCTCGCCGAGATCGAGACCGACAAGGCGACCATGGAAGTCGAAGCGATCGACGAAGGCGTGCTCGTCAAA
>Ga0209526_10003986_pt1 | contig 10053 bp, 8 predicted proteins | sample JacPinW_OM2H0_M1_FD_188566 | JGI IMG/M metagenome (GOLD analysis project Ga0209526, IMG submission 188566) | Forest soil microbial communities from Algoma, Ontario, Canada - Jack Pine, Ontario site 1_JW_OM2H0_M1 (SPAdes) (version 2) | ecosystem: Environmental > Terrestrial > Soil > Boreal... | reverse complement strand
GGCCGCCGGTACGCTCGGCCCGCAAGCCGGCACGGCCGGGCCGGAAATCGGCACGGCCGGCCGGGAACTCGGCACGGCCGGCCGGGAACTCGGTACGGACATGGACCGTCTGGCGGTCGGCACCGGCCGCCCGGCGGATCCGGGATCCGTCCGGCTCAGGCTTGACTTGTCCTACGACGGCTCCGGCTTCTCCGGATGGGCTCGCCAGCCGGGCCAGCGGACTGTCCAGGATGTCGTCGAAGAAGCGCTCGGCCGGTTGCTGCGCATGGCCGCGTCACCGGCGCTCACCGTGGCCGGCCGGACCGACGCGGGCGTGCACGCCCGCGGACAGGTGGCCCACGTCGATGTGCCCGGCGCATCCTGGTCGCAGATAGGTCCCTCCGCAGTGCGCAGGATGTCCCGGCTGCTCCCGGCGGATGTCCGGCTACACCGGATCGGCCCAGCGGCCGACGGCTTCGACGCCAGGTTCTCCGCCCTGTGGCGGCGGTACTCCTACCGGGTCTGCGACGATCCAGCGGCTGCCGACCCGCTGCGCAGGCACGACACGCTGTGGTATCGCCACCGGGTCGATGTCCACGTCATGAATGAGGCCGCCGCGGCCTGCACCGGAGAACACGACTTCGCCGCCTTCTGCCGCCGCCGCGAGGGCGCCACAACCGTACGGGAACTGCTGCGCCTGGAGTGGGCGCGGACATCCCCGTCGGTGGCCACCGCGACCGTCGTTGCCGATGCGTTCTGTCACAACATGGTGCGCGCATTGATAGGAGCCTTGCTCAGGGTCGGTGAAGGCAGCAAACCGGCCAGCTGGCCGGGCCAACTGCTCGCGGCCGAGGTCCGTGACCCGGCCGTAACGGTCGCCGCGCCGCACGGACTCTGCCTGGAGGAGATCCGGTACCCGGACCCCGCGCAGCTTTCGGAGCGGGCCCGGCTCACCCGCCGCGTCCGTACCAGCGCAGCCCGCCCCACCCCCATGGAGTCGATGTGACACCGAGTCCTCTATAGGGGGCACGATGCTCACATCGACCTACTTTGCTCAGCACCGGGCTCGGGGAGCGAGGTCCGCGTCGCGGATCGGGACGCTGTCAGGGGATCTGCGGTTTCCCGATCACCATGCGGCTGGTGAGGCTCACATTTGCTGTGCCGCTGACCAGGTTGTCCGAGAATGTCTTCAACTCGGCGCGCTGGGCCGCCGTTGTTGGCGTGTGCAGGTTCGAGAACTCGGCCCATATCAAGATCAGGTAATGGCCTTTATATACCGCTTCTTCAAGGCCCGTCCCCTTGGCCAGATTATGCGTGGGCCCGTGGGCCGCGGGAAGCTGGTCGATGAATTCTGCGGAGCCCGTCGCCTGCCCGGCCCGCTGGGCAGCGGTGTCATTCACGAGATTGAGCACGCCGATTGTGCCCATGATCTTCTGATCGGTCGTCAGGTAACTGGCCCGCATCACCTGCGTGCAGCCCGCCTTGCCGACGGCCGACTGGAGCCCTGTCCCGAGCACCGCGGCCGGGCAGTCGCGCCCTGCCTGATCGATCGTCCTGCTGCCGCTCGTCCCGCCCGAAGAGAACTGGGCCGGGAACAGTTCGGTGAGCGTGAGCGGAACGGAATCTTCGCTGCGGGTCGTGATGTGCTTCCAGGGGCCCAGGGACGGCGTGGGGCTGCTGGAGGCCGCCGCCGTCCGCAATGGCGCGGACACCCGGGGCTGACTGGCCTGCCCCTTGACGAAATGCAGATATGCCACCGTGACCAGGGTGCCCACGGCCAGCACCATCAGGATGGGAAACAGCCACACACGGGCACGGCTGGGGGGCTTGCGTGGCTTGCGCCCGAGGGCGGCAGCACGTGAGACCCGGCTTCCCGCGGGGCTGCCCGGACCGTCGGCGCCGGTGATCTCGGCGTCCGCCTGGTACCGGCCGGTGGTCTCCGGGCCGGCCGCGAACCTGCCGGTGGTCTCGGCGTCCGCCTGGTACCGGCCGGTGGTCTCCGGGACCGGGACGGCGGTCCCGCGTGCCTCGGTGTCACTGGCGTCCCGGCCGGCTCTGCGCCCCCCCGGGGACTGCCTGATCGAGCCGGGGAGCGGTTCCCCCGCACCTTCGGCTGGGCCGTTCGCCCAGGCAGTTGGACCCCGCCCGGGAGCATCGGCCGGGATGGCCGGCCAGGGGGCGGCAGCGCCGCCTTGGGCCAGGGCGGCACCGGTACCCGCTGCGGCCTGCGGGTCGGCTGGCGGAGCAGTCCATCCGTCACCAAGCTGGCCCGCGTCGAGGACGGCCCAGGTCTGGGTGGCTGTCATGTCGGCGGACGGATCGCTGACGGCGAGCAGCGAGTACCCCGGTTCTGAGGCCACGTTTGGCCAGGAGGCCGCCCCTGGACGGCCCCCCGGCCCGGCGGAGCGCACGGCGGGAGGGTTCCAGGGCGAGAACTGCCCTGGCGGGTAGACGGGATCCGGCGCGCCCGGCGCCGGAGGAAAGCCCCGCAGCGGCCCCCTCCCAGCCGGGCCCGCGGTCCGGAACGCCCCCACGCCCCACAGCGAACCACCCGTTCTCGGCCGGTCACCAGATCGCTGCCCGACACCACCCTGAATCTCATGCTCCAGCCTGCCCGCCGGGCGGCGCCATACGTTCTCCCTGGAGCCGCTGGGCGGGGCCGGCGTCCCGGTCGGAGCCGGGGTCGGCGGCGTGTGCCGTGGCGCGCGCTGGCCCCCTCGTGTGGACTCCTGCCCGGCGGAGGCACCCGAATCGGGCCCGGCATTCCTGGAATGCCTGCGTCCGCTGGGCGGCGGTCCTTCGGATGCGGGTGGCCTGGCGGATCCAGGTGGCTGGCTGTATCCAGGTGCCGCGGCAGGTCCGGGTGGCGCGGAAGATCTCGGTGGCGCGGTGTATCCGGGTGGCGCGGCGGGTCTGGGTGGCCGCCCGGATCCGGGTGGCTCGGTGTATCCGGGTGACCCGGCAGGTCCAGGTGACTGGGTGTATCCGGTCTCCTGGCTGGGTGGCCGGGCGTGCGCCGGTCGTTCCGCGCTCGGAGACCCCTCTCCGCCGGGCGGCTGCACCGTCGGCGGCCGGCGTCGCGACGGTCGCTCCGGCCGGCTGTCCGGCGGCGGGCCGATGCCCTCATCACCCGGGTAGCCCATGCCGTGAGCGTAGCGTTCCAGGCGGGGAAGCCAGGGCCGGTCCTGGGTATCAGTGCCGCTCGGGCCACCCGCCGGCGAGGCAACGCCGTGGGACCGTGGCGACGCCGTTCGGCTCGCTTTGACCGTTCACCGCCAGGGCCGGTATCCTCTTCAGAGCGTCCATGGCGCGTCTGCATGCCCGCGGTGCCCGCTCAGCGGGGCTGGTTACGCGGCGGCAGAAGCGGCGGACTCCCGTACCTGGCGGTTGCCCCGGATACGGATCCAAGATTGCCCCACCACGCGAAGGCTTATGACTGTGCGCACATTCAGCCCGAAGGCCGCTGACATCCAGCATCAGTGGCACGTCATCGACGCCTCCGATGTGGTGCTCGGCCGCCTGGCCAGCCAGGTAGCGATCCTGCTGCGCGGCAAGCACAAGCCGATCTTCGCGCCCCATGTTGACACGGGCGACTTCGTGATCGTCGTGAACGCGGAGAAGGTAGCCCTCAGCGGCAAGAAGCTGGAAGACAAGCGGGCTTACCGGCATTCCGGCTATCCCGGCGGGCTGCATTCGATCGCCTATGGTGACTTGCTGGCCAAGCACCCGGAACGGGCGGTGGAGAAGGCGGTCAAGGGCATGCTCCCGAAGAACTCGCTGGGCCGGAGCATGCTGCGCAAGCTGAAGGTATACGCGGGCCCGGACCATCCCCATGAGGCGCAGCAGCCCGCGCCATACGAGATCAAGCAGATCGCGCAGCAGGCACCGGCTGGCCGCGCGGGCAGCCGGTAAGGTCGCTGCCCTGGTCCACAGTGACATCCACTGGGGCACCGGAGGCGGCCCGGCGCATCGATGAGAAGCCGATGAGGAAGTACGAGGAAGGAAACCGTGGCTGAGTCCACTGGCACGCAGGCGCTCGCAGAAGACGCTGGCGTGGAAACGGCAGAAACCGCCGCGGAGCACGTGTCGGAATACACCACCGAGACGACGGCGGACGCCGAGGCGCGCCAGACGGCGCGCAAGCCGGTGGTGACCGGCAGCGCACTCGCCACGGGCCGTCGCAAGGAAGCGATCGCGCGGGTCCGCATCGCCCCGGGCAGCGGGCAGTGGCGGATCAACGACCGGTCGCTGGACGACTTTTTCCCGAACAAGGTTCACCAGCAGCTCATCAGTGAGCCTTTCGTCAGCCTGGGGGCTGACAACCAGTTCGACGTCGTCGCGCGGATCACCGGCGGCGGTGTCACCGGTCAGGCGGGCGCGCTGCGGCTGGGGATCGCGCGCGCCTTGATTCTGGTCGACCCGGAGAACAGGCTGACCCTGAAGCGGGCCGGTTTTCTGACCCGCGACGCGCGGGTCAAGGAGCGTAAGAAGTACGGGTTGAAGAAGGCCAGGAAGGCGCCGCAGTACTCGAAGCGCTGACCAGACCGGCGTGCAAAGCGGCTGGCAAACCCCTCAGACCACTAGTGGTCTGTCAGCGGAGTCCTTTGAGCGAACGGCGGTCAGGTGGGTGCATCGCAAGGCGGGGGAGGAGCCGATAGCGGAGCTATCGGTGACGACGACAACGCCGCGAGGTGCCCACCTGGGCGACGTGCAGCCAAAAAATACTCCGCTGACGGATCACTGAGCACGGAATACGGGGGCACGTCTGATGGGTCGGCTTTTCGGAACTGATGGTGTCCGTGGTGTGGCTGGGGATGATCTGACCGGCCAACTCGCCATGGAACTTGCTGCGGCGACCGCCGCGGTGCTCCGCTACACAGGCGCGTTTACCAAGGCTGAGAAGCTCGGCAAGCGGCCGGTGGCACTTGTCGGGCGCGACCCGAGAGCCTCGGGGGAGTTCCTCGAAGCCGCGGTTGTCGCGGGCCTGGCCGGGTCCGGCGTGGACGTACGGCTGCTGGGCGTCATTCCCACTCCCGCGGTCGCCTTCCTGACCAGCGATCTCGACGCGGACCTCGGTGTCATGCTGTCCGCCAGCCACAATCCGGCCCGGGACAACGGGATCAAGCTGTTCGCCCGGGGCGGCTTCAAGCTGCCCGATGCGGTTGAGCACGAGATCGAGGCCAGGCTCACGGCTGGCGGGGATTCTGGTCAGGACGGGCCGCCGGCCGCGGGTTTCGGCCGGGTCAGCGACGCCACGGCCGAACGCGAGCGTTACAAGGAACACCTGCTCGCCTCGCTGCCTAACGGGTCCGCGGCCCAGCGGCGGGCACCGCTGGCGGGGCTCACGGTTGTGGTCGATTGCGCGCACGGGGCCGCCTCTGACGTGGCGCCCCGGGTGCTGCACCGGGCGGGCGCTGAGGTCATCGCGATCGGCGCGGAGCCTGACGGGTTGAACATCAACTCAGGCTGCGGCTCGACCCACCTGGACACCCTGGCGGCGGCCGTGCTCAAGCACGGGGCGGATGCGGGCATCGCGCATGACGGGGATGCCGACAGGTGCCTGGCGGTCGGTGCCGATGGGGAAGTGATCGACGGGGATCAGATCCTGGCCGTGCTCGCCCTCGCCCTCTCCGACGCCGATCGCCTGCCGGGCAACACGGTCGTCGGCACGGTCATGTGCAACCTCGGCTTCCGGGTAGCGATGCGGGACGCCGGGATTACGGTGATCGAGACCGCGGTGGGGGACAGATACGTGCTTGAGGCCATGCGCGCCGGAAAGTACACACTGGGCGGGGAGCAGTCCGGGCACATCATCATGCTCGATCACGCCACCACGGGAGATGGCCTGCTGACCGCGCTGCACCTGCTGGCCACCACGGCGCGCCAGGGCATCCCCCTGGCCGAACTCGCGGCGGTGATGACCAAGTACCCACAGGTGCTCGTCAACGTCCCGGGGGTGGACAAGGCGCGAGTCGCCGCGTCACCGGAGCTCGCAGCGGCTGTGGCCGCGGCCGAGCAGCAGTTGGGCACCACCGGCCGGGTGCTGGTCCGGCCCAGTGGTACCGAGCCGGCGGTGCGGGTCATGGTGGAGGCCGCGGACGCCGATCAGGCCCAGCAGGTGGCCGACCGGCTGGCGGCAACAGTCCGCGCGGTGACGTGACCAGGCGGCAGCGGTCGGCGTGGTGGTGACCGGGCGGCAGCAGGCCGCGCGGTGACGTGACCGGGCGGGCTACTTTCGTTACGTATGGTTTTGGCCTTGTCGCAAGGCGTGTGCAGCTCGTCAAGGTGGGTCAGCAGCCTCGGTGATCACCCGCAGGCGTTAGCCTGGCTCTCATGTGCGGCATCGTGGGGTACGCAGGTCACCGCCAGGCACTCGACGTGGTGATCGAGGGGCTGCACCGCCTTGAGTACCGGGGGTACGACTCGGCCGGAGTCGCCGTGATCGGCGTCGGCGAGATGATCACCGAGAAGCGGGCGGGCAAGCTGGGGAACCTGGTCGCGGCGCTCGCGGAGCGTTCGCACCTGCCCGGCACCGTGGGCATCGGGCATACCCGCTGGGCCACGCATGGGGCGCCGAACGACCGGAACGCGCACCCGCATTCCGACTGCTTCGGCCACCTGGCCGTGGTGCACAACGGCATCATCGAGAACTTCGCCGCGCTGCGAACCGAGATGGAGTCCCGCGGCCACACCCTTTCCTCTGATACCGACACCGAGGTCGTGGCGCATCTGCTCGAGGAGTACATGTCGGAGGCGCAAGCAGGTGCCGGGGCCATCGCGCTGCCCCCGGGCACGCTGGCCGCGGCGATGCGCAAGGTCTGCCAGCGGCTGGACGGAGCGTTCACCCTGGTCGCGGTCGACCTGCGGGATCCGGGCGCGGTGGTCGGGGCCCGCCGCAACTCGCCGCTGGTGATCGGCCGGGGTGACGGCGAGAATTTCCTCGCCAGCGATGTGGCCGCGTTCATCGCCTACACCAGGCGGGCGGTCGAACTCGGCCAGGACCAGGTGGCCGAGGTGCGCGCCGAAAGCGTGACCGTGACGGGCTTCGACGGGAGGCCGGCCGACGTCACCGAATACCACGTGGACTGGGACGTGTCGGCCGCCGAGAAGGCGGGCTACCGGTACTTCATGCTCAAGGAGATCGCTGAGCAGCCCAAGGCGATCGCCGACACGCTGCTCGGCCGGATCGGGCCGGGCGGGCAGCTGGTGCTGGACGAGATGCGCCTCGACATCGAGGAACTGCGGGAGATCGACAAGATCATCATCGTGGCCTGTGGCACCTCGTATCACGCCGGGATGATCGCGAAGTACGCCATCGAGCACTGGTGCCGAATCCCCTGCGAAGTCGAGCTGGCCAGCGAGTTCCGGTACCGCGACCCGATCCTCACCCGGACCACGCTGGTCATCGCGATCTCCCAGTCCGGGGAGAGCATGGACACCTTGATGGCCGTGCGGCACGCCCGCGAGCAGCGGTCGCGGGTGCTGGCCATCTGCAACGTGAACGGCTCGTCGATCCCGCGCGAGTGCGACGCGGTCGTGTACACCCATGCGGGCCCGGAGATCGCCGTCGCGTCCACCAAGGCGTTCCTCACCCAGCTGGTCGGCTGTTACCTGGTCGGCCTGTACCTGGCCCAGGTACGCGGAACGAAATTCGATGACGAGATCCACGAGGAGATCGGCCATCTCGGGCAGATGCCGGCTGAGGTGGAACGGGTGCTCGAGACGATGGAGCCGGTCCGCGCCCTGGCCCGCGAGCTCGCCGACGAGCGGTGCGTCCTGTTCCTCGGACGGCACGTCGGCTTCCCTGTCGCCCTCGAGGGAGCGCTCAAGCTCAAGGAACTCGCCTACATGCACTCCGAGGGCTTCGCCGCCGGCGAGCTCAAGCACGGGCCGATCGCGCTGATCGAGGATGGGCTCCCGGTCGTGGTCGTGGTGCCATCCGCGGACGGCCGCGGGGTGCTGCACGACAAGCTGGTCTCCAACATTCAGGAGATCCGGGCCCGTGGCGCCCGGGTCATCGCGATCGTGGACGAGGGCGACAGCGAGGTCAAGCAGTTCGCGGACACGCTCATCGAGGTGCCCGCCGTGCCGACGCTGTTCCAGCCGCTGGTCGCCACGGTGCCATTGCAGGTCTTCGCCTGCGAGCTAGCCACCGCCAAGGGCCACGACGTAGACCAGCCCCGCAACCTAGCCAAGTCCGTCACCGTCGAGTAGCGCCCATGCGCCCGGCCTGGGAAGGGCGTCGGCGGTCGGCGAAGTGATGGCCACTGCCCCCTCCCCCAACCCAGCCCCCCGACCCCCGGCCCCCGGCCCCGGCCCCCCGGGCCCCGGGATCTCGTTATTGGTGAATCTTTTTGCCCCAGGAAGGGCAAAAACATTCACCGATAAGGGTTATCCACAGGAAATCGGCGTAATCGGCCTTCTTGTCCACAGAACGGGATTGTGTGGGGCGGACGGCGGGCGGCCGTTCGACGCTGGATGCGTGGCAGACGACGTCCCAGAGCGCGTACGTGCTTCGCTGATCACCCAGCACGGGGTGCTGACCAGGGCGCAAGCCTTGGACGCCGGGATGACGGATAAGGCGATCGTGGCGCGCTTGCGGACCGGGCGCTGGCAGCGGCTGCAGCGCGGTGTCTACGCGACCTTCAGTGGAGAGCCGCCGCGGCCCGCGCTCGTCTGGGCGGCCGTCCTTCGCGGCGGCCCGGACGCGGTGCTCAGCCACCAGACCGCCGCCGAACTGTCCGGGCTCCTGGCGAAACCCGAACCCCTAATTCACCTAACGGTGCCGAGTTGCGCACCTGTCGACCGCATTCCCGGGGTTGTTGTGCACTATTCGAGACGGTTAGCACACGCACGCCACCCAGCGCTCGAACCAGCCAGAACCCGGATCGAGGAGACGGTGCTCGATATGGGCCAGGCGGCCGGCACACTGGACCGCGCACTCGGCTGGATCTTCCTGGCCTGTGGCAGCCGTAGGACCACGGCCGAGCGGATCGTGGCGGCGATGTCCCTACGGCCCAGGATGCGCTGGCGCGCTGACTTGGCCATGGCGCTCGATGTCGCGCGCGAGGGTGTGCACTCAGTGCTCGAATTCAGGTACGTGAACCATGTCGAGCGGCCGCATGGCCTCCCAGTTGGCACGCGGCAGCATCCAGTGCGGCGGGGTGGCCGACGCCAGTACCAGGACGTCCTCTACGAGGCTTTCGGCGTAGTGGTCGAGCTTGACGGGCGTGCCGCTCACCCGGACGAGTTCCCTCGGCGCGACACCCGGCGGGACAACGCGAACATCGCCGCGGGCCAGGTCACGCTCCGGTACACCTGGGCGGATGTGACAGAACGCACCTGCTCCGCGGCGGGCGAGGTGGCCGGGGCCCTTATGCGGAGGGGTTGGCTGGGCGCCCCCCGCCGTTGTGGCCGCACGTGCCGCCTCCCGCAGTCGTGAAGCCACAAGCGACTCAGCTAATCGCGGCCCCCGAGCCAGACCACGGGATCCGCCAGCTAATCGCGGCCCCGAGCCAGACAGCCCGACTGGCAGTGCCGGCAGCACCAACCGGCGATGGCGGCCCATGGGAGGCTGGGAGCGTGATCGTGGGCATCGGCGTGGACATTGTGGACATCTCCCGTTTCGAGGCGGCATTGAGCCGGACTCCGGCACTGGCCCACCGCCTGTTCGCGGAGAGCGAACGGGCGGCCCCGCTGCCATCGCTCGCCGCGGGCTTCGCCGCCAAGGAAGCGGTGGCCAAGGCCCTGGGCGCGCCGCCTGGGCTGCGCTGGGCCGACGTGGAGGTCGGCCACGACGCCACCGGGCGCCCCGCGCTCACGATCCGCGGCACGGTGGCGCAAGCGGCCAGCCAGCAAGGCGTCCGCCGATGGCACCTGTCGCTCAGCCATGATGCGGGCGCCAGCGTCGCGATGGTGGTGGCCGAAGGTTGAGAAACGCGCACGAGGTGGAAAAAATTCGGATAGCCGAACGTGTCCTCATGGCCCAGCTGCCACCAGGCACGCTGATGCAGCGGGCCGCGGCTGGCCTGGCGTCCATCTCCGCTGGCCTGGTGGGGAAGGTGTACGGGGCAC
>Ga0209526_10003985_pt1 | contig 10054 bp, 11 predicted proteins | sample JacPinW_OM2H0_M1_FD_188566 | JGI IMG/M metagenome (GOLD analysis project Ga0209526, IMG submission 188566) | Forest soil microbial communities from Algoma, Ontario, Canada - Jack Pine, Ontario site 1_JW_OM2H0_M1 (SPAdes) (version 2) | ecosystem: Environmental > Terrestrial > Soil > Boreal... | reverse complement strand
TCGCGTCCTGTACATCGCGATGGCCGGAACCCACCAGATCTGGACGCTCGACCTCGATCACGGCACGGTCGCGCCCTTCGCCGGCACCGGTCGTGAGGGCCTGCTCGATGGACCGAAAGCGGAGGCGTGGTTCGCCCAATCGAGTGGACTTACGATTCACAACGGCCACCTGTATGTCGCGGATTCCGAGGTCAGCGCCGTGCGCGACGTCGACTTGAAGACCGGGCAGGTCACCACCCTCGTCGGTGAGGACCTCTTCGTCTTCGGTGACGAGGATGGCGAGGGCGACGCTGTCCGTCTTCAGCATCCGCTCGGGATAACCAGTCGCGACGGCACGCTCTTTTTGGCCGACAGCTACAACAACAAGGTCAAGCGGCTGGACCCTGGGCGACGCGCCGTGACCACCTGGCTCGGCAGCGGCAGCGCGGGCCGGGCGGATGGTCGCGGACCGTCGGCGGCCTTCCGCGAGCCCGGCGGTGTCTGTGCCGGCGCCGACGGCCTGTACATTGCGGACACCAACAACCACCGGATCGCCGTCGCGGATTGGACGACCGGGTTCGTGCGGACCTTGATCGGCGACTGACGTCTTTACGGCCTCCTGAGTCGCCGGTAGAATGGGGCCACCCTGACGGGGGCAGGGCGGAGGTCGGGGAATGCGGACGCTGTCGTTGCTCGGACTCGACGCCGCCGAGCGTCCGCGTCTGAACCCGACAACTCTCCGCCGGCTGGCATGGCTCGGTACGGTGGTTCGCTGGCCAGGGCTGCTCTTTGCGGCGATCCTGTCACTCGAAGTGAAGCCGATCTCGGGGATCGGGCTCGCCCTTATCCTCATCTGGGTCGCCCTTTACAACGCCTGGGGGATGATCCAGATTTCCAAGGCCGACGACGCCTCGATCCTGCGGATCGGGCGCGCCCTCACCTTGCTGGATACGGTCAGCTACTTCCTGGTGCTGTTCGTCTTCGGCGGTGTCGGAGCGAGCACCAGCATCTATGCGGCCTACATCCTCCTGATCGTGTGGATGGTGGCCTACGATGGCGCCGAGGGGGCGATGCTCAGCGTCGGCATCTTCGTCGTGGGGATGATCGCCCTGCACGCCGCTCTCCGTGCCTTTCTGGGCAACCCCTTCTATGGGCCGGACGTCTTGTACTGGAGCCTCATCATGGTGGTCGCGGGCGCCATCCTGGCGGCCTACGATCGGATCGTCATCGGAGGCGTCCTGCCCCAGGGACCAGCGGCCGGCCCGAACGGATCGAGCCCTTCGACAGCCCCCGCGGTCATCGTCAGCGCCGTCGCCACGCCCGTGACGAGCGGGAGCGCCCCCACCGTTCGCCTTTCACCGCGGGAGCAGGAGGTCCTCGAACTGGTCGCGGAAGGCTACTCCAACGCCATGATCGCGACCCGCCTGCATCTGAGCGAGAACACCATCAAGACCTACGTCGAGAACCTGCTGAGCCGGCTCAACGCGCGGAACCGGGCCGAGGCGGTGGCCGCCGCTTCCCGGCAGAATCTGATCTAGCGGCACTCCCTCTCCCCCGTTCGGCCTCCCCCGGTTGGAACCGCCCGCGGTGATTTTTCATCACCCTGGGGGATACCGATGAGGACGGACCCGACGTAGGCTGTCACCAGTGGGGGTGCCAATCGACCTGGGGGGCACGCCGATGGCGACCAGGATGGTGGGGGGTTTCATCCTGGTCGCCTTTATTTTGTGCGTCCTGCTGGCCTGGCCCGGACGCCGGCGTTGGCCGCTCTGGCTCATCGCCGGGCTGTGTAGCTCCATCTGTGCCGCACTCACCCTGAGTCTGACCGCCGCCGGTGGGTGGCTGGTCGATTCGATGCGACTGGCGACCGTCGCCCTGGCCACGGGATTGCTGGGCACCGCCGCCGTCCGCGACCTCCGCTAGCCGACGCCGCGGCGCATCTCGAATTCGAGAACATCGGCCCGGCCACCTCCCATTGGCTGCACGCGGCCGGTGGTTGCGAACCCATGCCGGGCATAGAGCCCCGCAGCTCGCCCATTGCCCTGGACGACCCAGAGGCCCAGCGTCGTGAATCCTTCGCCGGCGGCCCACGCCATGACGGCGTCCACGAGGCGATCCCCAACGCCCTGGCCCCGCCAGGCGGGCGCCACCCACATCGAGATGAGCTCGGCCTCCCCCGCCTGATCGCCGCCGATCCCCGCCGCCAGTCCTGCGCGCTGGCTCGAATCTTCGGCCAGGAAGACCGCCCGCTGCGCCAGCCGGCGCCGCCACTCCGCCTCGTCCAGCTTCTCGGCGTCGGCCGCGATGGACCCGAAGGCCTCTGGGGCGTCCCGTAGGGCCATAAGGCGCACCTCACGGAAGGCTGCCCAGTCGGCGGCCGCCAGGCGCCGAATTACGAGCTCAGCCAAATTCGTCGCCTTGACCGGCTAGGCCGGTGTCAGGTAACGTGATACCTGTATTGTTAAAAACCAACCTACCATCCTGGAGGGCTTGCCCATGATCCTATTCCTGCTGCTCCTGATCGCCGCTTGTGGGGTCGTTGCCGTCTATGCCGCAAGCGGGAACGCCGGTACGCATGACGTCGCGCTCTGGCAGTGGCACTGGTCCGCGGTCCCCGACTGGGTTCCGGTAGTGCTTACCGCCGTCGTGTTCGGTGGCTTGCTCTTGCTCTACATGACCTACTCGGGCCTGGTTCACGGCGTCCGCGTGGGATCGATGCGGCGTCGAGTGACGACACGCGAATCGGCGATCACCGATCTGCGCCGCGAGAACCAGCAGTTGCGTGAGGAGAATGCCCGCATCCGAAGCGAGCGCGGGATCGCGGCAACCACCGGGGACCGCGAGCCAGTGGCCGCCACGACCGCGCCGGACGGCCGGCGCAGCGCTGCGCCCTACCGCCCCAGGGCGACCTTCGGGGAGCGGGTGCGTGCCTTCTTCAGCGGCCAGGAGCCAGCGGGCTACTAGCGGCTGCGTCCCCGGATCGCTGCTTCGCAGCAACCGGCCTCGCCGGGGAGCGAGGCCTGTTCGCGTTTCCGTTTGCAATCTGGCGCTTGACAGCCAGCCAACCGTGTCAGCTAAATTGATAGCGGCAATACCATTAGTGGCTCGCGGGCCCTTATTGATTCCCCTGCGTGCCGCCGTCCGGTTGAAAGGAGGCGAAAGAATGCCAGTCAGCGGCAAGCGGGGCTTCGGTTCCATGGATGAGGCAAAGCAGCGAGAGATCGCCAGCAAGGGCGGGCAGGCGGCGCACCAAAAAGGGTCGGCGCACGAGTTCAGTTCTGAAGAAGCCCGCTCTGCGGGCAGCAAAGGCGGCAAGGCTGCCCACGAGAAAGGGTCCGCGCACGAGTTTTCCTCCGAGGAGGCACGAGCCGCAGGCCGCAAGGGTGGCGAGGCCTCCAGCCAGGATCGCAACCGCATGGCCGCCATCGGCCGGGAGGGCGGCCGGCGCTAACGCACTGGGAGGAGACCGGTCAGGTCTCCTCCCTTCGGTCTACAGCGCGCCGACGAGTTCGCTGATGCGCGCTTCCGAGAGCGCGACGTCGGAGAGGGTTCCGGCGAAATAGGCATCGTAAGCGGCCAGGTCGAGCAGGCCGTGCCCGCTCAGGTTGAAAAGGATGACCGGCGACTCGCCCCGCTCCCGCGCGTTGACGGCCTCGTCGATGACCGCGCGGATGGCGTGAGCCGACTCCGGCGCCGGGATCGTGCCCTCGGTCCGCGCGAACTGCACAGCGGCATCGAAGACCGTCCGCTGCGGATAGGCCACCGCGTCGATGAAGCCGTGATCCACCAGCGCCGAGACCAGCGGTGCCATGCCGTGGTAACGCAGCCCGCCGGCATGGATCCCGTCCGGGATGAAGCCGTGGCCGAGCGTGTGCATCTTGACCAGCGGCGTCATTTCACCGGTATCGCCAAAGTCATAGGTGTACTTGCCACGGGTGATCGAAGGACAGGCGTCCGGCTCCACCGCAAGGAACCGCGTTTTCGTCTTCCCCTGAAGGCGGTCGCGCAGAAAGGGGAATGCGAGCCCGGAGAAATTGCTGCCACCCCCGACACAGCCGACCACGAGGTCTGGCATCGCACCGGCCCGCTCCATTTGCATCAGGGCTTCTTCGCCGATGATCGTTTGGTGCATCAGGACATGGTTGAGGACGCTTCCCAGTGAGTACTTGGTGTCGTCCCGGGTCGCTGCATCTTCGACCGCCTCCGAAATAGCGATGCCGAGACTGCCGGTCGAGTCCGGGTGCTCGGCGCGGATCTTGCGTCCGGCATTAGTCAGCTCGGACGGGCTGGGCACGACGGTTGCGCCCCAGACGTGCATCATGCTCTTGCGATAGGGCTTTTGCTCGTAGCTGATGCGCACCATGTACACCATGCACTCGAGGTCGAAGAGCCTGGCGGCAAAGGCCAGAGCACTCCCCCACTGCCCTGCGCCCGTTTCGGTGGACAACCGCTTGGTCCCCGCGGCTTTGTTGTAAAAGGCCTGGGCGACCGCGGTGTTCGGCTTGTGCGAACCGGGCGGGCTGACCCCTTCGTACTTGTAGTAGATCTTCGCAGTGGTCTTCAGCTCCCGCTCAAGGCGGGTCGCGCGCATCAGCGGCGTGGGCCGCCACAGCCGCAGCGCCTCCTGGACTGGTTGCGGGATGTCGATGTAGCGTTCCTGCGAGACCTCCTGCTTGATCAGCTCCATCGGGAACAACGGCGCAAGGTCCTGCGGGCCGATTGGCTGACGGGTGCCGGGGTGGAGTGGTGGGCTTCCCGGAAATGGGAGGTCCGCCTGGATGTTGTACCAGCGCGTCGGCATCTCTTTTTCGTCGAGCATGATTCGGTTGGCAACTTCGGGCGCGCGAACGCTCATGGTTTCTCCCTCCTTGGTCGACATCGTCAGCGTGGCGGTGTCCCCGCCTGTTTTAGCATGGACGGCACCCTGATGCAAAGGCCCGACCGGACCGCGATGCTCGCCGCCCTGGAACGCCTCGTCCTCGCCGAGTCGCCCTCGCTCGACAAGGCCCGTTGCGACGCGTGTGCCGACCAGATCGCGGACCTCTTTCAGCAGCGGACAGGCGTCTCTGCCGTGCGGCACCGGCGGCAGGACCGGGGCGACCACCTGGAGATCCGGATTGGGGAAGGCGCCGAGCCGATCCTGCTCCTCTGCCATCACGACACGGTGTGGCCCGACGGCACGCTCGCCCGGCTGCCGTTCCGGGTCGACGGTGACCGCGTCCAGGGTCCTGGGAGCTATGACATGAAGGCGGGCATCGTCGAAGCAGCCTTTGCCCTCCACGCGGCCGAACCTAAACGGCCCGTGGTCGTGCTGTCGACCTCCGACGAGGAGATCGGCAGCGGGAGCTCACGCGCGTTGATCGAGCAGACCGCCCGGCAGGCGGTCGCGGTGCTGGTGCTGGAGCCGGCCGCCAGCGGCGGCGCGATCAAGACCGCTCGCAAGGGCATCGCGGACTTCATCCTCGAGGTCGATGGCCGAGCCGCCCATGCCGGCGTCGAGCCGGAGAAAGGGATCAGCGCCATCGAGGAGCTGGCGCACCAGGTGCTGGCCCTCAAGGCGCTGAGCGACCCGAGCCGAGGGACCACGATCAATGTCGGCGTGGTCGAGGGCGGCACCCGGCCCAACGTCGTGGCGGCGCACGCCCGAGCCGACATCGACGTCCGCTTCGCTCAGGCCGCTGAAGCGGAGCGGGTCGTTCGCGCCATCAACGACCTGCAACCGAAATTGGCGGGAGCTCGGCTCCGCGTGAGCGGCGCCGTCGACCGGCCGCCGATGGAGCGGAGCGCCGGCACCATTCGCCTGGCGCAGCTCGCGCAACGGCTCGCGGGCGACGTCGGCTTCCAGCTCGCAGAGACCAGCACGGGAGGTGGGAGCGACGGCAATTTCACCGCAGCCATCGGCGTCGCCACCCTCGATGGTCTTGGCCCAGACGGGGGCGGCGCGCATGCCGACTCCGAGCACCTGCTGATCCAGAGCTGGCTCGATCGGACCGAGCTCCTCAGGCGGCTGATCGAGGCTCTCTAGCGACTTGACGCGCCGCCCACCGCCTGTGTTAGGGTGGACGACGGTCCGTTACGCCTCGTCGTAGCTAACCGCCTTCCCCTCGTTTTTGCCACGGACCAGAAGGGTTGACGTTCGTCGAGTGACGGAGGGAAGGCTCCATGAACGTTACAGGGGTTATTGCTATTGTCTTGAAGGCTCACGCCCATATCTTGCGGTTGACCAGCGCGCGAGTCCGCCATCTTGTGGTCTCTGATTGGGCCGCTCGGGCCGTCCTGCGCTACTGGCGGCTTCAGCGCAAATGCCGCCAGGCCGTCGAGCGGCTTCGGATCCGCCGCCGGCACCTGTCCATCACGCTGGTGGGCCATGCGCTCGTGCTTGGGCTCGGCTTCGTCCTCGTGGTTCCCGTCCTCACGGTCCGTCCCGCGGCAACGCGGACGGTCGCGGCGCAGTACGCGGGCTATGTCCTGTTGACAACTCCGATCCGCCCGCGAAATGCCCCGATCCGGGAGGTCCTCAAGGCATCGGCGCTCGAGGAGCGTCCAGCACCGGACGTCATCGTGCCGGCCGCGCCACCAGCGCCCGCGCCCAAGCCGGCCGCACCCGCCGCCTTCACCCCACCACCCGGGTCGGGCGGCGACGGGCTGGCCGCCATCTACGCGGTGTTCGGCAACAGCCCCGGCCTCAGCTGGGCGCTTCGGGTTGCCAACTGCGAGAGCCACTACAATCCCCTGGCCGTCAATCGCTCCAGCGGCGCCAGTGGCCTGTTCCAATTCATGCCGTCCACCTGGAACGCCAACTTCCCCGGCCAGAACATCTGGGATCCGTATGTCCAGGCGCGGGGAGCGCTCGTCTTCTACAACGCCGGCCGCCAGAGCGCCTGGACTTGTAAGTAGGGCGGGCCGCCGCCACGCTAGGATGTGGCGCGTGCCGCCGCCGTTGTCCGGGCCGCCGGCTCTCCCACGTGTGGAGGTGCGGCTCGCCCGCTCCCATGCTGAGTTCGCTGCCTGCGAGGCGCTGAGCCGGGATATCTGGGGCGCCGCGCAGCGGAACGTGGTGCCCCGCGAGCTGCTGCTCACGATGCAGCTCAACGGCGGACTGGTGCATGGCGCCTTTCTTCCCGATGGCCGGCTCGTTGGCTTCTGCTTTGCGTTTGCCGGTTTGCGTGATGGTCAGCTCCGCCTGTGCTCGCATCAGCTCGGCGTCGTCCCGGAGCTGCGCGGCGCCGGGATCGGCATCGAGCTCAAGCAGGCGCAGCGCAGAGACGCGCTGCGGCTCGGGTATCAGCTGGTGTCCTGGACCTTCGATCCGCTCGAGGCCCGCAACGCGTACATCAATCTCCATCGGCTGGGATGTATCGCGCGCCTGTACGATCGGAACCACTACGGCGATATGGAAGACGAGCTCAACCGTGGCCTGCCCTCCGACCGCTTCGAGGCCGAATGGTGGCTGGACAGACCAAAGCCGGCGGCCCCGACCGGTGAGCCGGCGGTGATGTTGCATGTTGCCGGCACCGGCGAGCCGATGCGTCACCCCATAGAGCTGACGACGGCGACGGCCGTCCTGATCGCCGTGCCACTGGACTTCCAGGCGATCAAGAAGAAGAGCCCCGAGCTTGCGCAGCGCTGGCGGCTCGAAAGCCGGGCCGCGCTCGAAGCGGCGCTTAACGCCGGCATGATCGCGGTGGATTTCCGGCGCGAGGGTGCCTACGTGATGGCCCGCACGCGATGAAAATCAGCGCCGTCGAGCTGCGGGTGCTGAAAATGCGGCTGCTGAAGCCGTTTCGCACCAGCTTCGGGGTGCAGCAAGACCGCTACCCGCTCCTGGTGCGCCTGGAGATCGACGGGCGTTCGCAATGGGGTGAGTGCGTCGCCGGCGAAGGCCCCTGGTACTCGTACGAGACGGTCGAGACGGCGTGGCAGATCCTCAAGGGTTACCTGGTCCCGGCTGTGATCGGTCGCGATCTGGCCGACGTCGATGCGCTCGAAACCCTCTTCGCGCCGGTGCGCGGCCATCACATGGCCAAGGCCTCGATCGAGATGGCGTTCACCGCGGCGCTCGCCGAGTATGCGCGCAAGCCGCTCGCCACCTTTCTTGGCGGGGTCCGCGATCGCGTCGAGACCGGGGTCAGCATCGGAATCCAGGCGACCATCGATGAGCTGCTCGATAGCATCGGGGCGCACCTGGCGCAGGGCTACCGTCGCATCAAGGTCAAGATCGAGCCCGGCTGGGACGTGATGACGATCGCGGCCATCCGCCAGCGTTACCCGGAAATCACGCTGATGGCGGATGCGAACTCCGCCTACACGCTCGATGATGCCCCCCACCTCGCCCAGCTCGACCAGTTCGGGTTGTTGATGCTGGAGCAGCCGCTGACCGCCGGCGACATCATCGATCACGCCACACTGCAGCGGCAGCTCCGCACGCCCATCTGCCTGGACGAGAGCATCGAATCGGCGCGCGAAGCCCGCCAGGCTGTCGAGCTAGGGGCGTGCCGCGTGATCAACATCAAGCCCGGACGGGTCGGCGGCTTTGCCGAGTCTCGCCGGATTCACGACCTCGCGAGCAAGGCGGGCGTGCCGGTTTGGTGCGGCGGCATGCTGGAAACGGGCATCGGCCGCGCCTGCAACGTCGCCCTGGCGTCGCTGCCCAATTTCCGCCTGCCCGGGGATATTTCCGCCAGCGACCGCTACTGGGCCGAAGACATCGTCGAGCCGCCGTTCATCCTGCAGCGCGGCGGCACGATCTCGGTTCCGACCCGATGGGGCCTGGGCGTCCGCGTCAAGGTCGACCTCGTCGAACGCTTGACGGTCCGCCGGGAAATGATCCGCTAGAGGAAGAAGGCCGCCAGCGCGATGATGGCGTAGACGCCGACCAGCTGCAAGCCTTCGAGCCAGTTGCTGTGGCCGTCGCGTGAGATCACTGCGATCAACAGCGTGGCGATTAGCACCGCACCGATCTCGAACCCGGTGAAGACAAAATCCATTGGCCGGCCGATCAGGAGGCTGATGAAGACCATGGCCGGCGCGATGAAGAGCGCGACCTGCGTGGATGAGCCGACGGCGATCTCCAGCGTGACATCGAGCTTGTTCCGGATCGCGAAGAAAACCGCCGATGCGTGCTCGGCGGCGTTGCCGATGACCGGGATCAAGATCAGTCCCACAAAGATTGGCGAGATCTTGAGTGTCTGAAGCGCCGGATTGAGGGCCGAAACGAGCAGCTCAGACTCGAGGCCGACCAGCAGCGCCGCGCCCAGCAGGACGCCGGACGCCAGTGCCCTCGACCATTCCGGTCGTTCGCTGGACGCTGGCGTGCGAAAGAGATGTGCGTTGGTGAACTGCGTGAACACCAACGCCGCGGCGTAAAGGACGATGAGCGTCGCCGCAACCCCCGCGGAAACGAGTTGGCGGTCGCCCGCCGATAGGCTCGAGGATGCCGCCACCAGGAGCGCGGGCACGCCGAGGCCGGCGACTGCCAGGACCAGGGACGCGGTATGGACGCCCGCCGCGCGGGCGCTGAAGGCCTGTTCGTCTCGGCCCAGCCCACCGACGAAGAGTGAGACGCCGAGGACCAGCAGGAGATTGCCGATGATCGAACCGATCAACGAGGCTTTGACGACCTCGAAGTCGCCGGCGGCGATGAGCAGCACGCCGACGATCAGCTCGGTCAGGTTTCCGAACGTGGCATTCAGCAGGCCGCCGAGCCGCGGGCCGATGCAGATCGCTAGCTGGTCGGTCGCCCGTCCGATCAAGCCGGCCAGCGGGATAATGGCGAGCGCTGCGGTGATGAAAGTCAGCACCGGCTGATGGGCCAATGCTGCAATCAGTGATGCCGGGATGAAAACGAGCAGCCAGTTGATCGAAGGCCGCAGCCACGGCGCCCAACCAGCCATCCGACTCCATTATCCCGGCAAGCGCGGTGAGTCCGTCCCGTTTTGCAGGCAAAAGAAAAAGACCTCGGCGATGACCTACTCTCCCAGACCGTTGCCAGCCCAGTACCATCGGCGCAGACGGGCTTAACTGCTGTGTTCGGGATGGGAACAGGTGTTTCCCCGTCGCTATGGTCACCGAAGTC
>Ga0209526_10003984_pt1 | contig 10054 bp, 7 predicted proteins | sample JacPinW_OM2H0_M1_FD_188566 | JGI IMG/M metagenome (GOLD analysis project Ga0209526, IMG submission 188566) | Forest soil microbial communities from Algoma, Ontario, Canada - Jack Pine, Ontario site 1_JW_OM2H0_M1 (SPAdes) (version 2) | ecosystem: Environmental > Terrestrial > Soil > Boreal... | reverse complement strand
AAGCGCAAGATGCGATCCTGACCGTCTTCGGCCTCGATCTGAACCTTCAGCACAACCTCACCCTTATCGGTAAACTTGATGGCGTTGCCCACCAAGTTGAGTACGACTTGGCGCAGCCTGTTGGAATCCCCCCTCATAATTTCCGGCACCTCGGGAGCCACCTCACACAGCAGCTCCAGGGTCTTTTCGTCCGCCCGCAACGCGAGCGTCTTCAGCGTCAATTCCAAACAACCGCGCAGGTTGAAATCGGTGGCCTCCAAATCGATCTTTCCCGCCTCGATCTTTGAGAAGTCGAGAATGTCGTTAATCACGGAGCGCAAGGAATCTGCTGACATCTTCACGGTGTCCAAATATTCGCGCTGCTCCAGCGTGAGCTCCGTGTCGAGAGCCAGTTCGGTCATCCCCATGATACCGTTCAGCGGCGTACGAATTTCGTGACTCATGTTGGCGAGGAATTGACTTTTGGCCCGGCTACCCGCTTCGGCGGCGTCCCTAGCCTTCTCCAATTCGGCGCGGTGCTCATCTTCCGCCTTGCGCCTTTCCTCCTGGGAGGCCTGAAGCGATTCGAGCATGCGATTTATCCCCTTGGCTAGAGCGGTGATTTCATCGCGGCCGCTGAACGAAACCCGTGTCGAGAGGTTGCTGCTGGTGGCGATGCTGGCTACACTGGAAACTAACTCCTCCAGCCGCGAGACCAAGAATTTTTCCAAAAGCCATCCCATGACCAACGCGGCGACCACCATGATGCACAGTGTGGTGCCGGCAAGGTACACCTGGCTCAAGCGGCTCTGGTGGTAGATCGCACGGGGCATTTCTACACGCAGCATCAGCGCCGGGTGCCCGTAAATATCGCTCAGGGAAATGTAGCCGGCGATAACTCCTTCATCGACCGCCCGTACGTAGACCGACGCCGACGACGTTGAGCGCGCCTTGGATACGTCTGCCGGGAGTTGCCGATCCATGCGATACGCGGTGATCGAAGTCACACCGTTCTTGTCCGCCAGTTGTTGCAATCCCCGGGAGTCGAGATAACGCGCAGCTACCAAGGTTCCCCGAGCCGGGCCGGCATAGTTGGTATGAACGATAGGGCGGGACACAACGAGCACAGGACCGCTGGACAGAAGAATGAGGCCGTCAATTCTATCTCTCGGCCCGTGGAATTCCAGCAGTCGATCCGTAGGTGAGACGTGGGCTTTCAGATCTTCCGGCACGCCGACGACGCCTGCGGTGGCTGGATCAAAACCATTGGCAGAGACCGTTTTCCCTGCCGGGTCCACGAACAGCAGGAAATTGACTCGTTGTTGCTCCAGCCAGCCGTTCGGGCCGTCGCCGAGTATCGAGTGAAGATACTTTGTCGTAGGTTTGGGCATGCTGTCGTAGGTGCCGTCATAGACGGACAGATCAACGTTGGCGCGATCGAGCTTTTCGATTTCTTCACGGAAGTCCGCCTGCACGGCAATCGTGGTTACTTTGGCCTGCAAATCTTCCAGACCTAGAAAGCGATCGAGGGTCAAATAACGCGAAGCGGCATAGAGCGTGCCGATCACAGCTAGGGCCGTGGCGCCAACGATGACCAGGACTCTAAGGCGTAGAGTCACCCGGTTGATCCTCCGCCTGGTCGCGTCGTTGGCCAAAAGCGCATGGTGTCCTTGTTTTGAGGGGCATCATAAGGATGACGGCCGATACCCGATCAGATGCCGCAGCGGCGCGACTTTGCATGTACCGCCAGATTGCGACGGCACACCGGGGACTAAGGGGCAATTGAGAGTCCCAACAGATAGTCAGCACCGCTGCTAAGTCCATGGACTGTCAACTAGTTTGAGCGGAGCCGCCGGCTGATTTTGGGAGGTGCGCAACGATGGAGTGTTAAAGTGGGAATCTTGTGCCCAATGGGAACAGGGGAACTGGGGAATGCCTAACCAGAGAGTGACCTCTCGGCCGTGTTCGAAAAACCTTTTCCGGAGTTTTGGAACGCTCAGAACCGATGCGAGAAAGACTCCGACTCCAACCCCGATAGCTGCTTGGCAACGGCCCGCCAGCCTAGGTCCTGGCTTCTTCGGGCTGTAGTCCTCGTAGAAGCTAGGTTCCTCGGCGCATTCTGCTCGCCGGCCGCGCCGAGACCAAGCGACATCGGTACATTGGACGCCAGCCCGCTTGAGCGAATGCCGAACGATGGACCCAACGCCACTCGCCCCGCGAAAGCCGCAGATCGCGGCTTTGGCGCGTAAAAATACGCGGCGGCTGGTGCTATATGGTCGCCCCCGCCGCAGGCACGCGACGATCGCTTTGCCGACCTCCGAGGGTAAGGGCAGCTCGCTGCGCTGGCCACTCTTGCCGGGCACCCAGTCAATGTCGTCGAGCTCGAGAAATGCAGGAACTGCCTGCTGTGTTTAGCGCAAGCAGGGCAGTCAGTGTGTCCAGATCGGACGAATTTCCTTTGGGCATGGTTTTTGCCACATAATGCGACACCCGCCGAATCAAGAAAAGTTTTGGCCTTGAATACGTTCATACCATTGGGTTTCAGACAATTTGAAACTGCAGTTGCCATGCAATCCCCGCTGGGCTTCTGACGTAGCACGCGACCAAACGTGCAAGCAAGATTCAGAAGTGTGCACAAGTGAACAGATATCTGTCGTTGCCTCTTCTACGATGCTGGCCTGTAGGTGAAGCAGCAGGACCTAGGCGAAAACAAGTCCAAGAGCTTCTGCCTGAACAACACCGGAGATCGCACGTTCCTTGTACTCCTGCCGGCACCAGCAGTTCTTGGGTTAACACAGCAGGGAACGATCAAGTCCATCTTGAATGCAGTCGTGGTCATCGCCACGGTTTTGTGGCTTCTAAATATTTTTGGACTTTTTCATTCGCTCTCCCGCATCCACGTTGGGACATAAGTGGACCTGGATGAACGATAGCGGGAAGATCCGCATGTTATCTACCCGAGACAGGCACCGGAAACAACACGGGCCCGACGTGACGAGCGAGTGGCGCATGAAATCACCGTGATGGAGGCAACACTCATGAAGCTAAGTGGTCTTATCAGCACGGGAGTTCTGCTCCTTCTTCTCGGGGCCGTTGCTCCCACGTACGCACAGCAGGAGCAAAACGAACAAGACGCTAAGCACCCGAGACAGGAGCAGCAGGCTAAACCTGAAAAGCAGCAACAGGACCAGAACAGGCAGCAGCAACAGCACGTTCAGCAACAGCAACAGGACCAGAACAGGCAGCAGCAACAGCACGCTCAGCAACAGCAACAGGACCAGAACAGGCAGCAGCAACAGCGTCAGCAGCAAGTCAATCGACCTTCACGGCAAGAGCAACACGCCCACGAAGGTGAACAGCGTGCCGCTTGGCAGGGTGATCGTGCACATAACTGGCAGTCCGAGCACCGCACCTGGCAGCAACGCGGCGGCTACAACGGCTACCGCATTCCAGAGGACCGTTATCGTGGGGACTTTGGTCCGGATCACGCATTCCGCATCTACAGTTACCCGGTGGTGGTGGTTGGTGGGTATCCCCGCTTCCAGTACGGCGGCTTTTGGTTCAGTGTTGTTGACCCGTGGCCGGAATATTGGTCAGACAACTGGTACGACGACGATGATGTGTATATCGACTACTCTGGGGATGGCTATTACATGTACAACCGCAGCTATCCTCGGGATCGAATCGCAATCACCATCTACGTGAGTTGACGGTTCACCGAGGGCGATGAGCGAAGGCAACCCGGATCAGACGGGGAAACTTGTCAGGGATGTAGAAAGCTGCAAAGAAGTGGCATCTTAATGATCCGGGATTCACACTGGGAAACTGAGCAAACAATGCTTGGAACATTGATCGTGGTCTCTGTGATGGCAGTCCTGGGTGTGCTGCGGAGGTAGTCGCATAGCCGAGAATGGGGTTATGCCCCGACCGGGGATTGGGTTGATCCTCATAAGCCCAGCGTCCTTACAAGGGAAGAATGAGAGAGGCCAGGAAGATCGTATATGAACTCAAAAGACCGAATTAGAGCACTACCATTTCGGGCCGCGATTCTAGGCGGTTGGCGCCTTTTCTGCATCCGTGTGCTGGCACTCCTTGTTGTCATGCTGATGTCGAGCGGTGGCTCCCTCGCATATTCTGTTCTCACCCACGAGGAAATCGTGGACCTTCTGTGGACCGATGAGATCCGGCCCCTCCTGCTCACGCGATTTCCGGAGTTGTCGGAAGACCAGCTCAAGGAGGCCCATGCCTACGCCTACGGAGGTGCCGTTATCCAGGACCTCGGCTACTACCCGTTCGGTAGCGCGGAATTCAGCGACTTAGTACATTATGTTCGCAGCGGAGATTTCGTTTGTGAATTAGTGCAGGAGATCCAGACCGCCGACGAGTATGCCTTCGCACTCGGCGCTCTTGCACATTATGCGTCCGATATTGTCGGCCACCCCGTTGTCAATCAGGCCGTTTCAATTCAGTATCCGAAGCTACGCGCAAAATTTGGAAACTCCGTCAGGTATGCGCAGGATAGAACGTCGCATTTGAAAACGGAGTTCGGATTCGACATGGTGCAGGTCGCGAAGAATCGTTATGCGTCGCAGCAGTACCACGATTTCATCGGGTTCAACGTGTCAAAGTCCCTGCTGGAAAGGGTCTTCCGGGTCGTATACGGCGTAGAGTTGAAAGACGTGCTGGCGCACGAGGATCTCGCAATCGGTTCCTATCGCTTTGCCGTCAGCCGGATGATCCCGGAAATGACCCAGGTCGCGCTGCAAACCCACAAGAAGGACCTGATGAGCGAGAGGCCGGATTTCGCGAAACGAAAGTTCCTCTACCGTCTCTCGCGGTCCGACTATGAGAAGGAGTGGGGAAAGGACTACACGAAGTCCGGATTCGGCACCCGTGTGTTGTCAACGCTCTTGCGCTACATGCCGAAAATTGGCCCCTTTAAGCCGCTGGCGTTTAATAATCCTACCGCGCAAACAGAGGACATGTATTTCAAGAGCATCAATACGACCGTTGACCAATATCGCGTTTTTCTTGAGGAAGTTCGCGCTGGCACCCTTCAGCTTCCGAATCGTGATTTCGATAGTGGCGAGGAAACCAGGGCCGCAGAATACTCGCTCTCGGACGACACCTATGCAATGTTGTTGGCCAGGATGTCAGCACGAAAGTTCGATCTGACCACGCCTGAGCTTCGTGACAATATCCTGCACTTCTATTCCGATCTCTCAGCCCCGATCGAGACAAAGAAAGATACGGCCCACTGGCAAAGTGTGCTGACGTCGCTGGATCAGTTGAAGTTGATGACCCCCCTTCCGACCCTCGCGGCCAGCGCTGGAAAGTGACCGCCAGACGAACCATTAAATAGTATGCACAAGTGAATAGATAAACATCGCGAATGTGTATGCAATTGAACGGAATGTCAGATGCGATGAAACGTGACGGGTTCGGCATCACGTCGGCCTGCAGTTTCGAGGATGTGTTGCCTTACTTTGTTGGCGGGTAGGTTATTGCTCGTGGACTACGGCCTGAGCATTCCCGTCCGCCTTCTTCTTTGCCCGCCACTCATCGATACAAATGAGTTTTGCGACGTCCTTCTTCGGAGTTAGAAGTACCATGCCATCCAGATTCTTTTCTCGCGAGGATTTTACCAGAGGTCGTCGAATGCACCGTTCTCTGCGAGACCTAGCATGCACGCCTTCCACGGTGCACCGTGCTCGTCCCCGGGTTCGGTAACATCCCACACACGAATGTGGCACATCTCGTGAAGGAGCGTCACCTCAGCAGCTTTGCGGTTATGGGCGTGATACCTCGGGTCGATATAAATTACGAAGTGGCTGTTCTCGACCTCAGTCAGACCCATTGTGTCGGGTCGGTCGGGAGCAGTAGAGTACTTCACTATAACGTTGTCAGGTAGATCGCCTGCGAACCAACCTGAATTATACTGGCGGTAATCTTCCTGCAGTTGGACCTGCGTTGGTGATGCGGTCACCCAGAACGGCCGTGCGGCGTATATTCGCTGAGTGATACTTATCCCAGCCGTTGAGACAACCAGCGCAGCAAGCACCCCTTTAAGTTTGGTTTTGAACCTCACGGGCGCAGACCCGTACTATGAAACTGCGGTGCTAGTTGGCGGCGAGGCGCTGCATCAGTGTGCTGGCTTACCACACCGACCGCAACCGCGAGCAGCAAGGCCAGAGTTAGAAAGGAGAACGGTCTCATCAGAAATATCCACTGTTTGATACATCAACAGATTGCAGTATAAACCGCGAGTTCGACAACAGTACGGAAGTACCGCTCGTACCGCACTATGGGCGAGTTGACGAGACCCGCATGAATTCCGCCCTCTTCGCACAGACGAGCCCTGAAGGACAGTGCTCAACTTCAGGCTATACGAATTAGCGCGAGCCTGCGTGCATTTAGACCGAAACGCGAACACCCGTCCCAGGTTGCTCATGATCTTCCCGCCTGTCTCGTCTTCGATAAGTCAGCCCTCGAGTGGCCTGGTCCGGATGAGTCTGTATGGCTTGATCAGTTTTTCCTCACGAACCTTACCCGAAGAATGTTTTCCTGCGCATTCCCTGCTTGAGAGGTTAAGGATACAGAGTTCCAGCGACGCAGCGGAGAAGAGCTTGAACGGCTGCGTGGGGACGTCGCGTATGCAGGCAACGTCAAGATCTATGATGCAACCTATCACCGTTAGGCGACATTGTCTGACCGGCTCAATGATGTCGATGATCTGTCTGGCAAGCGGTTCACCAATCGCGCTTTGAGGGGTTATCTGTGAGGGGCGACCTAGTGCTAGTTCGCCTGACTACTTCCGACTGTGGGAGGTGACAACATGTGTATCAGTTCACGAGCAATGGGATTGACTTGGACGAGCTTTGGGCTCGGCTCCGAAAAATGACGGACAAATCCTGCTCCGCTTTGGACGAACAGCCGCCCATATGTGCGCTCACCAGGCCAGTTATCATGAACCGCGCCAGGCGTTCGTTGCCCAATTGGAGGAAGCGGGGACCGAATAGCGGCGCGGGGAAGCGATGTGAAGAGTCTGATCGGCAGCTCCGTCCCCTCTACGCCGGCGCGCCGTCTACGGCATCGGAGTTGATAACGAGTTTGTCTCCCGTCTTTTGGTTCAAGATTATGTACTCACCGGGTGAACGCAGCGCCAATTCTTGGACACGTGCCTTGGCGCCCTCAAGGTTTTCCGCTGCTTCAAACCAGCGCACGCTGCCTTCGGTCTCTGCCTGGAAAATATCGAATGGATAGATCATGAATTACCACCTGTCCGTTCTTGCGCCCTAAAAGTTTCTCTTCCAATGCTTCCTCGTGGTTCCTTTAGCGGGTTCGGTCGTTGTTTCCCCCGGATTTGTTCTTCAACAATCTTTCTAACTATCTCGTCAAGCGGAACCTGCTCGAAGTCTGTTTTTCGGCTTGGACATTAGAACTCCTTCGGATCACCTAGACGCTAACATCCCGGAAGTCGTACGGGTCATATCTTTTGGAATCCGAACTGCGGCGTTAGTTGGGGCTATGCTGCTCGCTTAGCCGAGCCCCCGGCTCCGGTAACGTCACGTTTGTTTAACGTATCATCGACAGGGGAGGTTTATATGAGACGCACTCGCACCTAGACAACACATGCACGTCAGAACGAGGGCGATCGCCAAGCGGTATGCAAATTGCCCCCAATTGAAGCTCAAAACGGCATGCGGCACGGTCACATATTTTCGGAACGTCGGATCAGACCACGTTGAGGCGAAGTCAGCCCAATGGCCATGGCAAAAAGAGTCAAGAAGGGAGATGTTAAGGCGTTTTCCGACGTGTCTGATCGTCCCGAAGGCAGAGAACCCAGCAGATTGATTTAAAAGACGAAAGTAACTCAATCGTTGACCCAAGACGAGATTCAGAGGGCGCGCGAAGTGGTCAAGCGATTACGCACGATCGACGGCCAGAGCGACGCGGTCGAGGGAATCGCTGAGAACAGGCAGAAAACGCGAGGGGGAATAGGCTATGCAACTCCATGGTAGCTCTATAAAACCAGGCCGCCCTGAGTCGTCTTATGCCTTAACGGATCAAGAAAAGCGTGTGGTTGTGCTCCTGGCCGAGGGCCTCCAACACAAGGAAATCGCCGATCGACTTGGCTGTACCAAAGGAACCGCCAAGCGTCATGTTTCGAATATCCACGAAAAGTGCGGGAATCCTGGGAATATGCTGCGACTGTTCATGCCGTGCCCATTTGACGCACGTTCCATGTACGATACGACTCTGCTTGGTTTACGCCCCGCGTGAGCTAAAGTTCAGCCGGCTATAGCCGATAGAGAAACTAGGGCGGTTGTCTGCCATAGCCAGCCGCAAGGGCAACTTGCCAATCGCACTGCCCGATGCATTGCGTCGCTTTGTCCGTACGGATGGGTGAAGGGGGCTGAACAACATGAGGACGTTAATGAGAACAATACTGCTTGCCGCGATGCTGTTGGCCACGGTCTCGGCAATTGACGCGCAGGTTTCCATTGGAATCAGAATTGGCCCGCCACCTCCGCCACGTGTAGTTCAGGTTCTGCCAGAAAGGCCAGCTCCTGAGTTCGTGTGGGTGGATGGCTATTGGTATCCCGTGGGAAGGCATTACAGGTGGCATGGGGGCTATTGGACTCGACCACCGTACGAGGGAGCTCGCTGGGTTGAGCCGCATCATGATGGGGAGCAGTTCTTTATTGGTTACTGGGAAGGAGATCGCGGCCGTGTTGAACACGATCACCACTGGGACCGCGACCACGAGCGGGACTTCCACGACCGAGATCATGGCTGGGACCGCGAGGGGAATCACGAGAGGGATCACGAGCGGGATCACTAACTACGAAGGCGCTCAGAACGGCCCGAAAGCAGTTACGCGGCCGTGGCAATCGCAGACGTTTTACCCCTACGCCGCGTCGCGAGTTCGTTTTATGTAGCTAGAACCCACCTCCACGGCGAACGAACGGCCATCCAAGGAGGATGCTTCCTAGATGAGGCAAATGAACGTGGCCAGTGAAACGACGCTGGATCTTTCGGGGCTATGACGGCCTCACCAAGCTCTAGTTAGAGGGAAGAAAAGTTGACGCTGGCCAGCTGAGCAGGATCAGTTGAAGGCTCTGCCGATGGCTCGACGGCGAAAGTTGGCTTAGACTTCAGAGATGGTTGGTGCGTTACGCAAGAAGGCGGACAAAGATAGCCAATAGTCTTCTTCGAGTGCGAAGGGATGGCCCGCATGACACGTTATACGCCAGCAAGCGAATGGAGTGTGCAGACGGGCGGGAGGTCAGGGCATGTTGTGGATTATGGGCCCGCTTGCAGGCATAAGTACCTGGTGACCGAGATGGTCTGCTGGGCCACTGGCGGTCCCCAAAAATACACGGGTAGGTCGATGGCTGACTCTCATGCCAATTGAAGATTACTGGCGAGAAGTGGGAGGCGTTCCTGGACGATTTCCAGCAGACGCTAGAGAGGTTCAACGTGCCCGCCGAGGAGCAAGCCGGGCTGAAGGCAATCGTCAACAGCACCCGATCGGATATTGTCGTCGTCTCCGCGCTGGGGGCAGGCGCGAACTAACGCCGAAGTGTTGACGAAAGGTGGCCCAGCGGGTGGGGGGCCGAACGATGACGTTGTGACGCAAAGGATTTTGGGTTCCGTCGTTTCTCCCTGGCGGTACCCAGTCTCTGCCCATTTGCGCGCGCCTACCGAAGAATGACGTCTTGTAAGGTGGCCTGCACATAGTGCGCCAGGGCAGATCTCCCATGAGCTACGATTGTTTTTATCCCACTTTCCGCCCGCTTGACCTCCCAAGATCTTAGCCGGGAGCGGGGATCTTCCTCCTGAGACAAATGGAAAAGAATAACGCTTTTCGCCTACAGCTCTTTTAGAAATTGTGATTCAGAAGATTGGCCAGTAATAATCGGCAACTCGGAAGCTATCCCGAACCGGTGATTTTGGTGCCGGCTACGTTGCGTGTGATTTTTCAGGATCAATCGACCACCTGAAGCGGTAGTTTTTCACGAACATTCACCCACCCATTTTCACGAACATTCACCCGTTTTTCAGCATCATT
>Ga0209526_10003983_pt1 | contig 10055 bp, 7 predicted proteins | sample JacPinW_OM2H0_M1_FD_188566 | JGI IMG/M metagenome (GOLD analysis project Ga0209526, IMG submission 188566) | Forest soil microbial communities from Algoma, Ontario, Canada - Jack Pine, Ontario site 1_JW_OM2H0_M1 (SPAdes) (version 2) | ecosystem: Environmental > Terrestrial > Soil > Boreal... | reverse complement strand
GATTTGCCGAGGCATCGGCACTGAATAGTGTATCCGGCGACGGCGAGACGTCCCCATCATATCCGCTCTGTCTAGATGCTTGCGTACTTCGTGCGGGGACGCCAGAAGGGATCAATATGACTTTGTTTGCGGCGCGCTCTGTGCTGCCGCCCGCCTTGCCTATTACGTCGAGAACAGTCTCATCGGGGCTATCGAGAGTATATATTCCTGGTTTTTGCACCATTCCCATGACGGCGACCTCGCGACTGTGGTACTCACGCACAAAGACGTCGACCTGAGGATCGTGCACATACCGCGTCAGGCGATCGCGGATACGGCTTTTGACTTGATTCTGGTTAAGACCAGCAACGTCTAGCTCGCCCAGTATAGGAAGTGAAATGCTGTTTACGCCGCTCACCCGCGCCATCCGTGATCGTAATTCCGGCATATCCGGTACCGATACTTCCAAAACATCGCCTGGTCCAACTGGATAATCTGTATCGAAGTGATCGTGCAACCGCTGGCGAGCGAGAGCAGCGAGTTGTCTGGCCGAGGCACGGTCCTCGCTTTCGTTGCCATCACCCACGGTAACGGGGTCGTTACGCATGACCGACACAGCCGACGGCGGAGCTCCTTCACTGGCTTGCGGGCGATTTGTCTGTGCGCCGCAGGACGCAACGACAATTGCGAGGGCACAACACAGCAAGGCAGGCCGAAACGCGTGCCAAAGCGATCCGAGCCGCGGCAGAGTGAGCGTACGTAGTGTTCCAACAAATAGGCGCATAGTACCCAGGACCAGTTGGACAATTATAGAGTTAAAGGGCCAACACCGATGGGAACCAGTCGTTCTCAACCTAAAGACCTCCGGGCTCGCTGACTAGCATGCACCACTACCTGCCACGACGGCGAAGATAGTTCGCGCCAAAATATAGATGTCCAGCCACAGAGACCAGTTGCGTATGTAGAACGTGTCGTACAACTCTTGCGCCTTCACATCGCCCGCACTACGGATCATTACCTGCCACATCCCCGTCAGCCCAGGCCGCACGCTGGTGCGCAGCGTGCGAAAGCGAGCTTCAAAAAGTTTGAGGTGATATTCAGGAAACGGCCGGGGACCGACCAGACTCATATGCCCACTTATAACCGCGAACAGCTGAGGACTTTCGTCAATACTGAACCGTCTTAGAAAATGTCCGACTACCGGTACTATTCGAGGATCGGGGTTGAGCTTCATAGTCTCTTTCCACTGGCGCGCGAGGTCCGGATTCTCTGCCAGGGTCGCACTGAGACGTTGTTCAGCGTCGACATACATCGTGCGCAGCTTCAACACCTTGAACTTGACGCCATTCAGGCCTTCACGCTCCTGTGAGTAAAACATCGGACCGGGGCTAACGAGTTTAATTAGCCCTCCTGAGACGAGGATTACTGGCAATGCGACAGCTGCGACAACAGCACCGAGTACGGCATCGATTGTACGCTTCACTAGTTGGTTCTTTGCCCGAAACAAATGGCTTGTAAATTCGATGCCGAGCACGCCACCGAGATTGCGGATGCGCAGGTGTTCGATAGGTAAGGCGCGTTCGTCTCGAACCAAAATTACTCGCGGAAAATAGTGTTGGAGGTTTGCGACGAGAGTCGCGCTCTCAGAATTGTCCCATACCAGCGCGGCGCGAACCCCCCGTTCGCTCAGTCGTTTCGCTACGTCCAACCCACCAAGTACCGGGATTCCGTCAACCTCCTGAGCAGCGTCGGCTTTATCTGGAGTAAGAGATAGGACGCCTACCACGCGGTAACCGAGGGAGAAGGCGTTGCGCAAAGTGCGAATGGTAAGGCCGGCTTCATCTCTGGTGCCGATTACTACCGTCTTATACCCCCACCACCTCAAACTGCTGACGGCTGAAAGAGCTACAAAGCGAAACAAAGGGACGCTAACTAGAGCCAACAGCCAACTTATCAAGAATGTGAGTCTCGAATATATGTCACCTTCCTTAAGCGCAAAGCTAGCGGCCGCAAGGGTCAGAAAGCCGAAACAGGTGCAGTAGGTGACTCGGCGGATAGTCTCGACGGCACCCAGGCCGAAACCAGGATAAAGGCCCGAACTAGCGTATGCGGCCGGAAACACGAACAGTAGATACCCGAGATCGCGATAAAGCTGAAGCGGCATATGCAGAACAGCATGCGCCCAAATGCAGTATCCCAGTGAACAGGCGGCGAGAAGTGCCAAAATGTCAGAAAGAAGTAGGACACCGATACTGAAAAGCACTGACAACGCGTATCGTTGGTTGCCGAGCGCTGCTTTAGGCTTATGGGCACCGTGGATTGCCTGAAATTCAAACCCGGCATTCCAGTCCAGGGCCAATGGTTCATAACGGAGCATAACGACGCCTCCCAGGAAGATGACTAGAGACCCGATTCGTGACGTAGGAGGGCTTCCTAAATTCAGAGCGTTCGCGTCGCATCAATCGAATTGCGAGTTCCTGATACACGTCAGAGTTTTGCCGGGGGCCAGCCCAACAACTGACGGGCCGCAAGCGCAACAAACATCGGGTTGTTGATAGCGTACCTTCTCCAAAGACGCTTAGGTTCGGTAATCAAACGAAATAGCCACTCGAGGCCGGAGTTTCTCATCCATGCAGGTGCTTGAGGCTTCAATCCGGAATGAATGTCGAAAGCCGCCCCAACGCCGATCAGAACCGGCGCTTTCAATTTCTTCAGATGTGACGACATCCATTTCTCTTGTTTGGGGGTGCTTAAGCCTATCCAAACGATCTGAGCGCCCGAATCATTAATCATCTTGATAACCCCCTCATCTTCGTCGGGAGTGAGCTCACGAAACGGCGGTGAATAAACACCTGCCACCTGAAGCCCAGGAAACCGGTCCTTGAGCTCCTCTGCGAGCTTCTCAGGTACTTCTGGAGCACCGCCGTAAAGGAAATGGCTATAAGCTTTCCCCATTGAATACTCGCACAGCGCGAGCATTAGATCAGGACCGTACACCCGCTTGATTTGACCGAAACCCAGCCTGCGGCCCAGCCACACCAGCGGCATGCCGTCGGGCGTAACCAGTCCGGCCGCGTTGTGAATCTTACGTAGAGTGGGATCGCGATAGCTCTCCATCACCCCATGTACTCCGGTTACGCAGACAAAGTTGCGATCGTTCCTGTCGATCCAGTCACGAACGGTATTGACGGCGATTGACATGTCAATAGCGTTCACGCCCACACCAAGGATATTCACTCGCTGGAGTTCGGCCGGATTCACCTGGCTGCTCCTTCAGCGTGCGCGTCGGGCCTCGGTTTCAACGCTGATTTGAGTTGGCCCTCTATCCAGCGGTATGTCCGTTCGAGCCCGACTTCCAGGCTGATGCGAGGCTCCCACCCCAGGACTTGTCTAAGTCTGGTGTTATCGGAGTTCCTTCCGCGCACACCCTGAGGACCAGTAACGTGCCGCTTTGAGACTACAACCCCCGCGATCTTAGCGATTATGTCAGCAAGCTGATTTATCGAGATGAGACGGTCCTGTCCGAGGTTGAGGGGTTCGTGGTAATCGGATCGCATCAAGCGGTAAATGCCCTCGATGCAATCGTCGATATAGCAAAAAGATCTAGTCTGTTCGCCATCGCCCCAGATCTCTATTTCCTCGGCTCCGGTTAGTTTCGCGAACGCTATTTTCCGGCACAACGCGGCCGGGGACTTCTCACGTCCGCCTGTCCAGGTGCCAAACGGACCGAAAATGTTGTGGAACCGGACGATCCGGGTTTCAAGCCCGAAATCCTCGCGAAAATGGGTGGCCATACGTTCAGTCACAAGTTTTTCCCACCCATAGGCGTCCTGAGGGAAGGCCGGATACGCGTCTTCTTCCTTCAATGGCGAGACATTCGTCTCGGTTTGGCGATATTCAGGGTATACGCAAGCCGATGATGTATATAAGTAACGCTTTACTCCGTGTTCGCGAGCCGCATCCAAGCTGTGAGTATTGACTAGAGAATTATTGCGCAAGATTTCGGCATGATGGTTCGATATGAATCCCATGCCACCCATATCTGCCGCGAGCGCATAGACCTCATCGACTCCTTCAGTGGCCTTCAGGCAATTCTCCCAGCGGCGAAGATCGAGTATCTGGAATTCATGAGCGTCGGTCGTCGAGAACTCTGGATACTTAATATCTACCCCTCTTACCCAATAGTCCCGTTTTCGTAGAAACGAGACTAAATGAGAGCCGATAAACCCGCCTGCACCGGTTACTAAGACCTTGTTCATGCGATCACCTCCTTAATTGGCGTAGTTAGTTTTGCGTGCCGCTCCGGGCGGCTGTGCGATCCGTGACTCCTAGCTGGGACACTCGACGGCGGGCTGAGCAGCTTACAGCCGATCAAGCTGTATGGAGCTGGTTAGATGATGAGCCGACGAGTTGTGAATCGTCGAAGAATCCGCGACGTGTTCCCAGAAAGGCGCTCCACCGGTAGTTCGCTTTAGCCTTATTTCCGACAAGCCAGCAGAATGCAGCGTCCGCAAGGTACCGCGAGGAGTAATAGTATAGAAATGACGCAGGGTATTGATGCTTTCTCAGGAAATGACCGAATCCCTTGGCGTCGCCGTACCGTCGCGCTCTCTTTTTCTCATCGAAGGTTGAGGGGAGATCGTCGTGAAACACTCTGAACTGGGGCGAATACAAAACTCGCGCCGATTGGTCGGCCGAGGCAGCGCGCAGCAGATAATCGAAATCTTCCGCTCCTGGCCAGGGAACATCAGGTCCTAAACCCAGGTCTTCATCGAAAAGCCCGATTTTGTCGACCAGTGACTTGCGCAGGAACATCGTGAACGAAATGCAGCGGCCGAAGATTCGATATCTTGATATCAGCTGTGATGTTTTCGCCCACCTACCCCTCGATGTGCCTCGCGTTGTTGTGCAAATGCCTGAAATCCCTCCAATCTCACTACGAGAGGAGAGGAAACCGGTCACTTGCGCCAGCAATTTGCCTGGATACCAGCAGTCGTCATCTGGGAACGCCAACAGGTCCGTGTCCTGGCTAATGTGCTTCATGCCTTCATTTCTTGATCTCGAGAGACCCGGCTTGTCAAAGCGCACATGTATGATGGGAAACCGCCCGCGATACTTGCGCAATATAGGATCGAGCCGCGCATCAGTGTTCTGGTCGATAACGATTAACTCGAAATTTCGATAGGCCTGGTTGTCCAGAGAAGTCATAAATCTGTCGAGCTCTAGACTGCGACCCAGAGTGGCCATGAGCAAGCTGACTTTCATTAGTTGTCCTTTCGATGCATCACAGCTCAGCCGCAGGAACGTTACTTGTCGCTGCAGCCTTTCTGTCGACGTTCACTCTTTCGTTCGTATCCATCGACTAACCAGTCCTGAACCTTTTCCAGGTCCAATCGCCACTGCCGCCCGACCTTGAAACTTGGCAGTTGGCTCCGCTTGATGCGACGATATAGAGCGGTAGGCGGTACATTCAGGTATATCGCGAGCTCTTGTAGAGTAACCAGTTTCCCTGGATTCCCTGGTGTTGTGTTCTGAACGAGCGACTCGCGTTTGCGCTTTGCGCGGGAGCGTCTCGTTCGAACCGGAGATCCAGGTTCCTTAGCCACCGCGCCTTGATCAGGCAAGCCCAATCGCTCACAGCTCGTCACTCGCACCGCCTCGGTCACATGGTGGCAACCGCCGAGCACATAGCGTCTAACATCTTTGTGGGTAATGATCGGATAAGCTTCCGCCGTCCCCACCCGAGGCCGGCACAGACAACTTAGTCAAGCAACACACCACCTATAGTTGAGGCGTCAAAGGTCGAATGACGATGTAAATCATTCGGATACATAATCGCTTACCTTTTAGAGAGAAGTGAATCTCTAAGGGAGAATGACCGTGCTAGAACGACGCAGGTTGGCTCGTCGCTCCACGATCGACTTCAAAAGCTACTGGGGCTGAAATGCTGCTTCAGCCAAGGCTGACTACGCGGAAGAAATCCCGGCGCGACTTAGCTACGCGCCTGGATCGAGGTGCAACACTTTACTGCTAAAAAGTAGGGAGTGACTTTAGTAGATTTGAGGCGACACGCTTTTGCGCGTAACTCGACCGTTTGACTATTGACCTTTCAGTCTCTATGGGAGTCGCTATGAGCTTGTATGCGTGTTCTTGGCTTGCCTTCTAACGGCTTCGTCAACATAGGCCTCTAATTTACGAGCGCCGAGTGGCGCGCAGAGAGTAAGAAGGGATCGCAGCTACATTTGCCAAGGAGCATCAGAGGCCGGTTCAGATTCGAAAGAGCAGAAGTTTCCGGTACGAAGTGAGTGCGTCAGGCGACGTCCGAGAGAGGTATGTTGTTTAGCAATCTTTTTCACGGTCGACTTGACTGCCATTGTCACTCTGAGCCGGGCGCGCTCGGTGTTCGAAGATGCTCGTCGGTCGCGTCCGCCTAATCCGACCGCCCGAGCTAACTCTCGCGAGATGAATTCAATTTCGTTCTCAATGTTGGCGATTCTCCCCAGATCGTTAAATGACTCCGCCTCTCTGAGCTCGTCGCGCAGGTCGTGCAAGCGTTGGCGGTAGGACGACTTGGCTGATGGGTCGAGTTCTGGACCCGGATCGCCGAATTCCTGTGCGAGTCCATTAGTCTCGGCTCCAATAGCAGGCCTAACCGGCACTATGCCACATTGCCCGAGAGTGGACAGATCGCTCACGTGGAACTCACGCCCAGCATGGGCCATCAGGTGTGCGATATATGCCAGACCCTTGGAATGTCTGAGGCGAATCATCTTTCCTTCATAGGCAATGGTCCAATACTCGCCCTCTCGCCGGAAGATCTTTTCCGAAGGTATTGCCGTGGCTGGATTCTTTGGCGCGCGTGTTTCTGAGTGACCGTTGCGCACGTATAGAAGACTTGCACCCTCGGGTTCATCATTTTGCGTAACATGCGCGCGCGCCGTCTGTATCCGATGGGAGTCGAGTTGGGCCTCCACGCCGAAATCTTTCTGCTCCTCCGAATTGCCGATCGCCATGTGTTCGCGCAAGTTTCCGCCGTTTTGCGAGAGTCCTTCAGTTGTTTTGAAGTCAGGTAATCCCTTCGCCTGGGCGTTCCGATCCGCGAGAGCCGATACCCTGGGCCACTCGTCACGTGTTGCGAGACCCGTCCCATCGAAAGCTCTACCCCGATCAACAAGCTCCTTGTCGCGCTTGTAGCTCGGTTCACCGCAGCTCGAGTGGAGTGCCAGAGCCGATTGCACCATATGAAACAGGCGCGAGGATTCCTGGAACGTTTGTCGCTGGCTCGCGTGCTCTGCGGCGCGCTGACAGTACTCTAAGGCCTTTGCAGCGTGGCCCACCGCCGCTCCTTCAACGAAATGGCGTGCAATGTCGGCGAGGTCGACATCGACACCGCGCTCGTAAAGCGCTTCAAGTGTCTCTGCGATCCGGCCATGAAGCCTGGCTCGCTTGGCGCCGGTTATGGTGTCACAAAGCGCTTCCCGCACGAACTCATGAACGAAACGATAACGCCCGCTGGGAGTGTCTACCCGCTGCAAAACTCCTGCGAATTCGCTCTCCGCGAGCACGTTCAGTAGCTGCTCCGCCTCGATCGGCGACGCCGCCCGTATGACCGCGAGTTCGAATTCGGCACCGATAAGCGATGCCAGAGAGAGCAGATCCCTGGCGGCAGACGAAACAGTGGACAGATAGCGCTCGACTGCAGGGCGGAGCACCTCCGGAATGCGTCTTATTCGTCGCTTCTGCCAGTCAACCAAGCCATGGCGTAGCGCAATCTCGGTAAACAAGGGGTTGCCACCAGTCTTTTCATAGATGGCTTCGACGAGGCTGCCTTCGGGAGTCTGTCCGATGGTTTGCGCAATCAGTTCGGCAAGCGCGTAGCGACTTAGCCCGCCGAGCGAAATACGCTTTGTTATGCGCAACGCGAGCTCGCGGAAAAGACAACCAGTCGGCAGAGAGAAATATAGTTCGGCCTCTCGAAAAACCAGGAGCATCAGAATCTTCGCGTCTGCCAGTTCACGAGCGAAGAACCCCAAGAGCAAAAGCGACGACTCATCTGCAGCGTGCAAGTCGTCGATAATGACTACCAGCGGCTTCGAATGAGTAGACTCTATGAAAAGCCTCCTAATCCGATCGAACAGCTTGAAGCGTTCTGGCCGTGTATGACTGGGCTCGTTTTCAAGCAGCTGGCAAATCTCTCTGACCTCCGTTGCAGCGTCGTCGCCCTCACATCCGCGCACAATTTGGATCCAGGGCCAATTCGGTGGCACTTCGAAAGTCGAGCATCGTCCCCATACAACCCTTGCCCCACGGTCCCGTGCGCGCGTTGCAAACTCATTGGCCAGCCTGGTCTTACCGATTCCAGGCCCTCCTGTTACGGAATAAAGACAACCCTCCCCGGAGAAGCATTCTTCAAGGGCGAGAGTAAGAATGTTCATCTCCTGTGTCCGACCCACCAGCCGCATACAACAAGCAGCGGGGTCGTGAGAATTCGAGTAATTTCGGTTCACAAACTTCTCCTGAACCGCGAGGCACGGCCGACGCCATCGAAATGACCGTCCCTTTCCTTCTTTTAATCGATCTAAAAAAGGAGTTAATCGTGCACACGCTTACCGATGTACCTACAGCGACATTTGGTAATGTTAGCGGATGCACATATGAATATAGTAATCGTCAAACCGCTTGATACATATTAGGTCATTTTTGTGGCATGTATTTATGAAGCATGTCTAGGATCGAAAGCAACTGATGACGCGGGAAGAACAAGACGAGGACCCGCGTTCTTCAACGAAGAAAACAAAATTCTGACTCTCTCGGTTCCGGCAAGATATCCTTCGAACACCGCACCTAAGCCGCGAAAGGGGCCGCGCAACACCTGCACAGATTCGCCATTTCTAATGGGTGTATCGGGGAGCTCGATAGGCCCGTGCACGCACCGCCGCTTGAGATTCTCTATGACGGAATCGTTAACCGCCAAGAATTCACCGCCAACGCAGGCCACCTCGCGAACCCCAACGGTGTACCTTACCAGGCGATACCTTTGCTCGATGTCAAACAAAGCAAAGACATAACAAGGGAAAAATGGGACTACGGAGTCTACAAGCATGCCCCAGCGTCGTACTTTGGTTTTGAGTAACGGGAGAAACAGTTCGGGCAAATGGGAGTCTAACTGCTCTCGAACCCGGCGCTCCAGCCCCGATTTTGTGCGGATCAGATACCAGTGGTCCATAAGATACTCCGCTCACATAAAACCAAAAGGGACGCGAGCCGCTAAGTACGGGAGCGTTTTCGAGGAGCGGTTTTCCAAAACCGCCGAACGATTGATTGATGTGCCCCTGACAGTAAGTGCCCATTCGGGTGCACCTTTACCGCAGTTTCGCAGATCGCTGTGTTTACCCATACTGTTCAAGCTACCAGATGTGCGTCAATTCGATCTTGCGACATTTAACTCGTTTAACAATATCTTTATCTTTTCATCTCCTCCGACTGCTTCATTTGATGCTGCGAAATCAGAAACTCACGCGTTCCCTGAGAGCGGCCTCGATCTTCACTTTGCCGCTCCGTGACGGCTCGCAGGAGACTCGGGCTCCCAGCGATCAATGGGGTGTACCCGCAACACACGTGCCAACAAGAAAAGTAAAGGGAATCGCCGTCCTGAGCATGCGGCGATGATCTCTTGTTGATTCTGCGCTGGGCAGATGCCCGATTGACGGGCAACGGGCTCACTCCCTCGACAATTAATTAAGTGATCGGCGTAGCCTGTTTGGCGCCCGATCTCTTCAAGAACTCTCGTGCCTGTTCAGAGTCCAGACAAATCTCGTGCAAGCGATTGCGTGGCAAATAGAAGTGCTCGAGGTTCTCATCTCGCCTATTGCGAACATAAACAGCAAATGGCACAGGACTGTGGTTGACTCGGATTGCTCCGGCCGGGGGGCTCTTGTGCTTAGTCAAAACCTGACCCTGGTATAGTGATGATGCAGCCCGCCCGTGAGCGCGGCGCGGTCGGATGATCGCGGATTCTCATTGCCCGAATGCGATAGGTGTAGGCTGAGCCGAAGGCACCGTAGCGATCGCGAATT
>Ga0209526_10003982_pt1 | contig 10059 bp, 11 predicted proteins | sample JacPinW_OM2H0_M1_FD_188566 | JGI IMG/M metagenome (GOLD analysis project Ga0209526, IMG submission 188566) | Forest soil microbial communities from Algoma, Ontario, Canada - Jack Pine, Ontario site 1_JW_OM2H0_M1 (SPAdes) (version 2) | ecosystem: Environmental > Terrestrial > Soil > Boreal... | reverse complement strand
CGAACCAGGCGTAGGCCATCTCCCTAATCGTGGCCGCGCGCGTATCCGTCATAGAGGGGACCGTCGGGCCCAACCTGCATAGACGCGGGCGAGTTGTCGATCTGGACGTTGCCGGGCGACTGGCACACGGCCGAGGCGGGCTGGCACGACTGCACATCTGCCGCGGCGGCGGTCGGTGCGGCGCTGATCGCTGCTGCGGCAGCCCCCGCCGCCAACAGCAGGGTGAGGTTTATCGGGCGTTCGCGAAGCGAACCCGTATGGGCCCCCCGGCGATTTCGGGACTAGTGGATCTCCTCGATCAGCACGTGCGCGATCGCCCGGACGCTAGGGCGCTCGTCGTCACCTGCGATCGGGTGCAGGTGTCCTATGGCGTTCTCGCCGCCTAGGCCGACGACGTGGCGGCTGGCCTGTCCGGCACAGGTCTGCGCCGTGGGGACGCGGTCGGCCTCGTCAGCGCCAACACCGTCGAGTTCGTCGTCGCGCTCCTTGGGGCGGCACGGGCCGGGCTGGTGATCGCTCCGCTGGATCCCGCGCTGCCTCATTCGGAGATGTCCGCCCGGCTCGAAAGGCTGGGGGCACGGGCAATCCTCGTCGGCCTATCCGCGGTCGACGCCGCGCCTGTCGCGCAGTTGCCCATTCCGGCATGGGGACTGCGGGTAGACATTTCCGCGGGCAGGACCGCGATTACCACTCTCGAAACCGGCACGGGTCTGGCGCGACGCGTCAGGGGCGCGGCACATGAGCTGTCGGATGACGACGCCCTTGTCCTGTTCACCTCTGGCACCACCGACCAGGCCAAGATGGTCGCGCTGACCCACGCCAACGTGGCCGCATCGGTGCGGGGCATCTGCGCCGGCTACGAGCTGGGACCAGACGATGCGACGGTTGCGGTCATGCCGCTGTTCCACGGGCACGGGCTCCTCGCTGCGCTGCTGGCGTCCCTGGCCAGCGGCGGATGCGTACTGCTGCCGGAGCGGGGCCGGTTCTCGGCCCACACGTTCTGGGACGACATGCGCGCGGCGGCCGCGACCTGGTTCACCGCAGTTCCGACTATCCATCAGATCCTTTTGCAGCGGTCCGCGCGCGACTACCCCGGCCAGGACGCGGTCCCATTGAGGTTCGTGCGCAGCTGCAGCGCCCCCCTCGACCCAGTCACGGCGCGGGCGATGGAGCGTACGTTCCGCGCGCCCGTACTGTCCGCCTACGGGATGACCGAGACCACACACCAGGCGACCAGCCAGCCGCTCCCGCTGCGCGGACCGGCGAAGCAGGGATCGGTCGGCACGGCAACCGGGGTGGACCTTCGCGTCGTCGACGCCGAAGGGCGAGCGTGCCCGGCCGGCACGGTGGGCGAGGTGTGGGTGCACGGTCCCACGGTCGCGCGCGGCTACCTCGCCAACCCAGCAGCCACGGCGCACAGCTTCGCCGACGGATGGTTCCGCACAGGCGATCTGGGCTCAGTGGACGAAGACGGGTACCTGTTTCTCACCGGGCGCATCAAGAACATCATCAACCGCGGTGGCGAAAAGATCTCGCCCGAGCACGTCGAGGCGATCCTCGCCGAATGCAATGGTGTCACCGAGGCGGCCGTGTTCGCGATCCCCGATGCGACCTATGGGGAACGAGTCGGTGCCGCCGTGGTCATAGCCCAGGGCGAGAGCGTCGCGCCCGAGGAGATCCTGCAGGACAGCCGTGACCGACTCGCCCCCTTCGAGGTACCCGCCCGGCTCACAGTCGTCGCGGCCTTGCCTCATACCGCCAAGGGCGCGCTCGACCGGCGGGCGGTGGCGGCCCAATACGCGGACTGACGCCGCGCGCCCCTCACCGAAGGAGGGGCTCCGTTGTCAGCGGCTGGTCGAAGAACTCGTCCAGCCGCAGGCCCTGTGCCGCGGTCACGAACGCGCGGGCCACGACCGAACCCGGGGTGGCCGCGTGCGTCGCCACCGAGACCTGTGCCCTGGTGTCCGGCTCAACCAGTCGGACCGCTCGCGCCTTGCCGACCACCGGCATTGCCCGCAACCACGTGTGCGGCACGATGCTCGCCCACGCTCCGACGCCCACCTGGGCGTAGAGCGAAGCGACCGAGTCGCTCTCCACCTGCGGGGTGACCACCACCCCGCTTTCTGCGAACGCCTTGTCGATGACCTGGCGAATTCTCATGTCGGGTGTCAGCAGCGCAAGCGGCAACTGTGCGGCGTCCGCCCACGTCATGGTGTGGCCCTGGCGCGGCAGCTGGTCGGCGGATGCCAGCACGATGAACCGCTCCTCGTACAGCGGAACGACCTGCAAGCCGGCCTGATCCTCGGCAGAGAAATGAGCGATCGCAGCGTCCAGTTCGTATTCGCGCAGCCGACGGGACAGTTCCATCGTCGACAACCGGGAGTCGATCTGCACTTTGGCCAGCGGGTGCGCCGCGCAGAACGCGGCTACGGGAAGGGCTTGGGTGGTCGACGCGGTGGGTTCTGTCCCCAGCCGCAGCGTCCCGGTGACACCCGACTGAACGGCGGCCACCTCCGCCTTGAACGCCTCCTGTTCGGCGAGAATCCGCTTGGCCCAGACGACAAGCCGTTCACCCTCCCGGGTGAGACCCTCATAGTTGTGCCCGCGATTGATCAGCGTGACGTTCAGCTCCCGCTCGAGCTTGGCAATCGACGCTGAGAGTGCGGGCTGCGAGACGTAACAGGCGTCGGCGGCCCGCGCGAAGTGTCGTTCTCGTGCCACCGCGACGAAGTACTCCAGCTGTCGGAACAGCACGAGCGATTCCTCTCCCTAAGCAATTGGCCCTCGCGTCATGTTTGCCCGTCAGCGAACAAACGTCGTCACCGCTGACCGCCATCAATGCCCCCTGCTAGCTGCAAATTTGCTCGATCCGTGCCGTGCCGGTCGCCTCGCCGGTGCAATATGGGTCATGGACCGGTCCGCCACGTTTGGGAGACCACAAGCTCCGGGCCGGCCAGAAGGTGGTGACTCGAGTGCGAGTGGTGGTTGCCGACGACGATTTGTTGCTGCGGGAGGGTTTGGCCAGCCTGCTGGAGCGTTCGGGGTTCGAAGTGGTGGGGCAGGCCGGCGACGGTAACGAGCTGGTCGCGCTGGTCCGCGAGGCGACGCCCGACCTCGTCGTGGCGGACATCAGGATGCCGCCCACCCATACCACCGAGGGGCTCGATGCGGCGCGGGTGATCCGCGAGGAGTTCCCTGATATCGCCATCATGGTGCTGTCGGCGCATGTGGATGTCGAGCATGCGATGGAATTGTTGGCCAGCGGGCGCAGCATCGGCTATTTGCTGAAGAATCGGGTTACCGATGTGGCGGATTTCGTGGACACGCTGGAGCGCATCGCCAACGGGGCGTCGGTGGTCGATCCCGCGTTGGTGTCGGAGTTGGTGTCGGCGCAGCGGCGCGATGATCCGTTGGCGGCACTGAGCGCGCGCGAGCGTGAGGTCTTGGCGCTGATGGCCGAGGGGCGTTCCAATGCCGGTATCGCCCATCGGCTTTGGGTGACCGAGGGCACCGTTGAAAAGCATGTGCGCAGCATCCTGACCAAGCTGAACCTGCCGGAGACCGGCGACGATCACCGCCGGGTGTTAGCGGTGATCACCTTCCTCGAGGCGCGCTGACCCGCCGACGAGATCTTCGATGGCGCCGCACGTCAGGGCGGACTTGGACAGGAACCCGACGGCCGGACTGCTTTCGATCATGTCCGCGAAGTCCTGCGCGGCGTGGGTTGAGATCAGTACCACCGGTGACGGTGACGGCCCCCCCGCCAGGTGGAGTTGCTCGGCGAGTTCGAAGCCGCTCTCGCCACCGAGGTTGATGTCGACCAGTGTCACATCAGGACGCAATTCCTCGAAGAACCGGAGCGCGTCGGCGCTAGTCGACGCCACGCCGACGACCGTGATGCCCTCGCACTCCAGCAGGCCGCGCGCTGCGTCAATGAAATCCGCGCTGTCATCGACGATTAGACAGCGCATCGGGTCACTCGCAGAGCCATGGGTTCAGCTTTCCAGTGTGCGGACGGTGTTCGCATTCCTACTAGCTGCAAAAGTTTGCGTACCACCACAGGGGTGCGGCTTGCGGCAACGTACAGACTCCAGCTAGCAGGGGGTATCGATGGGTATCAGCAGTAGCGACACAGGTTCGCGCGCAGGCAATCCTGGCATACGACCACGCCCACTCAGGCCTGCCGACGGCCGATGAGATTGGAACAGTATGAAGACCACGACATTGGGCCGAAGCGGCCTGGAAGTCTCGCGAATCGCATTCGGTACCTGGCAGCTCGGGGGCGACTGGGGCCGGTTCGACGAGGACGCGGCCGTCGCAGCAATTCGCCGCGCCCGCGAATTGGGTGTCAACTTCTTCGACACAGCCCAGGCGTACGGGTTCGGCGCATCCGAACGCATCCTCGGCAGGGCGCTGCGAAACGAGCTCGTCGGTGAGCGCGACGAGCTCGTCATCGCCACCAAAGGTGGCCTGCGCCAAAGCCATTCCGGCCTCGTCCGCGACGCAAGCCCGGACTGGCTACGCAAAGGGGTGGACGCAAGCCTGACCGCACTGGGCATCGACCACATCGACCTTTATCAGGTGCACTGGCCCGACGCGACAGTACCTGCGGCCGAAACTGCGGGTGCCCTGCATGACCTGATCACCGAAGGCAAGATCAGCCACGTCGGCGTCTCCAACTACAACGCCGAGCAGATGGCCGAATTCTCCGCGACGCTGCCGGTTGAGACGCTGCAGCCGCCCTATCACCTGTTCCGTCGTGAGATCGAGGACGAGGCACTGCCGTACTGCCTCGACAACAATATCGGTGTGCTGGTGTACGGGCCGTTGGCACACGGGCTGCTGACCGGCACGCTGAGCGCGCACACCGCGTTCGCTGATGACGACTGGCGCGCCACCAGCGCGGTCTTCCGGGGCGGCACGTACCGCCGCAACCTGGCAACGGTGCGGGCGTTGGAGAAGTTCGCTGCCGACCGCGGCATCACCGTCAGCCAGTTGGCGATCGCGTGGACGCTGGCGAACCCGGCCGTGCACGTCGCGATCGTCGGTGCCCGGCAGGTCGGTCATATCGAAGACAGCCTCGGTGCCGTCGAAATCTCGCTTACCGACTCAGATCTCGATGAGATCGACACGATCATGGACGACGCCACACCGGTCGCAGGACCGTCCCCCGAAGGTATGCCGTGACCAGGCCCGCGGTGACCGTTGCCGTGCTGGGCACCGGGACGATGGGCGCTCCGATCGCGCGCAACCTGCTCCATGCCGGGTTCAACGTACGCGTATGGAACCGCACTCCAGCCAAGGCCGCGGCGGTGGGCGTCGATGCCCACCGCACGTCCACGCCAGGGGAGGCCGCCGATGGTGCCGACGTGTTGATCACCATGCTGGCCGACGGCGCCGCCGTCGAGCAGGTCATGACCGGCCCGACAGGTGCGCTGTCGATGCTTCCATCGGGCGCGATATGGATCCAGATGAGCACGATCGGTGCCGAATGGACTGACCGTCTCGCCAGCCTGGTGACCAGCCATGACGTGGCGTTCGTCGACGCCCCGGTATCGGGCAGCTCCGGTGCCGCGCAGGACGGCGAACTGGTCATCCTCGCCTCGGGTGCAACAACGGTCCGTCCCAAGGTGGAGCCGATCTTCGACGTTTTGGGACATCAAACGCTGTGGCTACAGCGCACCGGTGACGGCAGCCGGCTCAAGCTCGCGCTCAACAACTGGTTGGCGGTGCTCGTCGAAGGGATGGTCGAAACACTCACGCTCAGTGCAGCACTCGGCCTCGACCCCCACCTGCTCCTCGAGGCCGTTGGAGACGGTCCGATGGCGTCGGACTACGCGCTGGCAAAGGGCGCGGCGATGCTCGACGGCGGGTTCGTCCCCGGCTTCCCGTTGCGACACGCGACGAAGGACGCGGAACTCGCACTGAGCGCCGCCCACCGGCACGGTGTGGAGCTTCCGCTGACGAGCGCTCTACTACCGCGCTGGTACGAGGCCATCGCAGGAGACCACGGCGACGATGACGTCGCCTCCGCCGTCACCGCGGCGGCTACCACCGCGTCGCCACCCGGCAATCGCCTGACGGTCGCCGCATCATGACGCTGTTCCAGACCGCTGAATTGCGGAGTGAAACAACGCACCCCGCGATTGATCCACATGCGTCGCACCTTGCCAATCGACTGAACTGGCTGCGTGCAGGGGTGCTCGGGGCCAACGACGGAATCGTCTCAACGGCGGGTCTGGTGGTGGGCGTGGCCGCGGCCACGACGACCGGCGCGGTGATCTTCGCCGCCGGATTGGCCGGCCTGGTCGCGGGCGCGGTCTCGATGGCGCTCGGCGAGTACGTGTCAGTGAGCACGCAACGCGACACACAGCAAGCGCTGCTCCTAAAGGAGCGCCAAGAGCTAGCCGAGATGCCCGAGGCCGAACTTGAAGAACTGGCAGGGCTTTACGCGGCGAAAGGGCTCAGCGCGGAAACCGCACACGTCGTGGCAAGGGAGCTGACGGACCGCGACGCCTTCGCCGCCCACGTCGAGGTGGAACTCGGCATCGACCCGCACGATTTGTCCAACCCGTGGCAGGCCGCGCTGTCGTCGGCGGTCGCCTTCACGCTCGGCGCGGTCGTTCCGCTCATCGCGATTCTGCTCCCGCCCGTCAGCACCCGCGTCCCCGTCGCCTTCTTGTCGGTCTTGATCGCGCTCGTGTTGACTGGGACCGTGAGTGCCATCCTTGGCGGTGCCCGCAAGAGGCGCGCGGTCCTGCGTGTAGTGCTCGGCGGAGCGCTGGCGATGCTGGTGACCTACGGCATCGGGCAGCTGGTCGGAACGACGATTTGATCCGAGCGTGGGGTCGAGGTGCGCGTGGCACGCAGTTCTGATGCGGGGGCGGCCTCGCCATCGATGAGCGGCCGCCTGGTCGGCCTATTGGTGCGCCCCACGGCCCCGCCGCTCGCTGTCGGCATCGGTGTCGCCGCGGCCTTCATCGTCGCGGAGACAGTTCTGGTGTATCTGCTCGAGAAGATCTTTCCGGGGATGCCCTTCGGTGTTCTCTTCCTGCTCGGCGTTCTGGTGGTCTCTGCCGGGTGGGGGTTCGGGCCGGCGGTGTCGACGACGTTGGCGAGCGGACTTGTCTACGCTTTCGTCCATCTTGATGCCGACGGGCACATCTTCCCAATCACTCTTGAGGATTGGCTGACGATCATCATCTTCGTCCCCGTCGCGCTATTGGCCAATGTGCTGGCGGGCCAGGCCCGATTACGCGCCGCGGAAGCAAATCGGCGCCGCATGGAGGCCGAGGAAAGCCGGGATGAGCTCCGCGTGCTCGCTGGCCAGCAGGCCGCGCTGCGCCGCATTGCCACGCTGGTCGCGCGTGCCGTCGTGCCGTCCGAGGTGTTTACCGCGGTAGCCGACGAGTTGGCATGCTGCCTGGGTGTCGACCACTCCGCTCTGGTTCGCTACCAGTCCGACGGTACGGCCATCGTGCTCGCGAGCCACGACGACCACGGGTCAAGGAAGATGCTCGTCGGCAGGCGGTTTTCGTTCCAGGGCGAAAGCGTCGCGGCGTTAATATTCCGCACCGGACGGGCTGCCCGGATAGACAATCACGCTGAAACGGCCGGTTCCGACGCCAAATACATCGCTGGGCTGGGTCTGCGCTCAGGCGCAGGCGTGCCGATTGTTGTGGACGGCCGGCTGTGGGGTGCCGCGGTCGTCGGGTCGTCGCGATCTGAGCCACTACCTCCCGACTGTGAGGCACGCGTCGGGGACTTCGCGGACCTGGTGGCGACCGCGATTGCCAACGCGGACGCCCGCACAGAGCTGACGGCTTCACGGGCCAGGATCGTCGCGGCGTCTGACGCCGCCCGGCGCCGGTTCGAACGCGACCTGCACGACGGTGCGCAACAGCGGCTCGTGTCGTTGGGCCTCCAACTGCGCACGGCCGAGGCGTCGTTGTCGCCCGAGTGCCGCGCATTGAGGGCCCAGATTTCTGACATCGTTACGGGGCTCACGGGTGTATCGGAAGATCTCCAAGAGATATCCCGCGGAATTCATCCCGCAATTCTGTCCAGGGGCGGACTCGGCCCAGCGCTAAAGATGCTGGCTCGTCGCTCCGCCGTGCCGGTGCAGCTTCACCTCGGCATTGACCGACGCTTGCCCGAGTCTACCGAGGTAGCCGCCTATTACGTTGTCGCAGAAGCGCTTACGAACGCCGCGAAGTACGCACAAGCGTCCGAGGTGAGGGTAAGCGCCGAAGCCGACGGTGCGACCTTGCGGCTCTCGATTTCCGATGACGGAATTGGCGGTGCCGACTGGCACAAGGGGTCAGGACTGATCGGGCTCATCGACCGAGCCGAGGCGCTTGGCGGACAGCTACGGATCTCGAGCCTCGCCGGGAGCGGCACGTCAATTCTGGCGACGATCCCCTTGGAAGGATCCTGACCGCCATACCTGGCCGTGGCCACCGATTCCCGTTAACGGGACCGCATTGATGGGTGCAGGCGGTGACGACATGGCCTCGCGCGCGAGCGACTCTGGAGTTGCAAGGTACATCAAATGCCGGCTTATCGATGCCGATACACCGGCCATCACGAGAGTGCGATTATGCGAATGAAACTGACCCACATCACACCGGTGCTGGCGGCGGGCGCTGCTGCGCTGGCCATCGCCGCGGCACCAGCGGCCGCGGCCGAGCCGACCGCGGCACCGATGACCAATCCGTCCACGGTCGTGGCGAGCCAGGTTGTCCCCGCCGGTTTTCACGGCGGCGGCGGCGGTTTTCACGGCGGTTACGGCGGATTCCACGGCGATCGCGGCGGTTGGGGCTGGAACCGGTGGGGCTGGCCATGGGGCTGGGATCGACGTTAGCAGCGGTCAATAACGATGGCGGAAGCGGTGTTTTGACATCGCTTCCCCATCGTTAGGTGTCTACTGGTTGGCGAAACCCGCTGCTGCCAACAACTTCTGCCCTACACCCCCGTACCGCGGTGCATGCTGACAGGCAGACACAGATTCCCGGTGGCGGACCCGCGGATGGGTGTCAGCAGTGACGACACGGCTTCGCCAGACGGTAACTCTGGAACACGGACAGACACAACCAACCACCAAAGGAGCGCCACCATGCGCGTCAAACTGAGTTACATAACACCGTTGTTGGGTGCGGCCGCTGCCGCCACTGCGATCATCGCCGCACCGATTGCCGCCGCCGCCCCTGCTGTTCAGAGTTCGGTCCAGCAGTCCTGCGGCGCGAGCGGTTCTGCAACGATTTGTCAATCGCCGGGCAACACCCAGATCAACGACTCCCCACCGCCGGTCAATTTCTATCCGTACGGCGGCGAGGCCTTTCTGCTCGGCGGTGGCGGCGGCGGCGGATTCCACGGCGGCGGTGGACACCGGTAGCGGTCAATGACCTTGCGGGGGCACCGGTGTGACATTCGTTGGCACGCAGGCGCCCTTCCGCAACGTGGCGGCTGAGAGACCCCCAGCTAGCGGGAAGCATTGATTGGTGTCAGCAGTGACGACAGGCGTTCGCCGAGTCGCAATTCTGGAACACGTACATACAGATCCGGCCATCGAAGGAGAGCCACCATGCGGATCGGACTGAACTACATCGCACCACTGTTGACGGCGGGAGCTGCCGCGGTAGCTATCGCCGCCGCACCGATTGCCGCTGCCGCACCGACGGCCACGGGCGATCCAGGTCAGGTTCAACAGTCCTGCGCTGCTTTGGGGGGCACGCAAACCCAATGCCAGACGCCAGGCAATGTGCAGGTCAACGATGCGCCTCCGCAGGTCGATTACTTTCCCTACGCAGGGGGCGGGACTTAATCTCCTCGGGGTCAACGGACCCATGCCACCAAAATCGTTGTAGCCCTCGATGTATGGGTGCGGACACACGTTCTCGAGGCTATCCAGAACAAGGAGATGCTGTGTGGGGAAAACGCCGCGACATGACGGTGCGCGCCCGGTTGCCGTTTAACGCCGAGCCACCCGGCTCGGTGTTGGCTGGAGCTGAGATCACCGCTCTTGATGCCTTCTACAGTCGAAATCACGGTCAGTTTCCC
>Ga0209526_10003981_pt1 | contig 10059 bp, 8 predicted proteins | sample JacPinW_OM2H0_M1_FD_188566 | JGI IMG/M metagenome (GOLD analysis project Ga0209526, IMG submission 188566) | Forest soil microbial communities from Algoma, Ontario, Canada - Jack Pine, Ontario site 1_JW_OM2H0_M1 (SPAdes) (version 2) | ecosystem: Environmental > Terrestrial > Soil > Boreal... | reverse complement strand
GAGCCGAGATAAACGATCTTGTTCCCAACTCCGCTGGCCTTGGCGTAGAAAATTTCGTTCGTGTTCGCGATGCCCACCGCCATGGCGTTGACGAGAATATTGCCGTCGTAGCTCTTGTCGAAATTCGTCGATCCGCCGACCGTCGGCACCCCAAAGCTATTGCCGTAGGCGCCGATCCCGGCGACGACGCCCGCGACGAGATGGCGCGTTCGCGGATTTTTGGGCGCGCCGAAACGGAGAAGGTTCAAGCACGCCACGGGCCGCGCGCCCATGGTAAATACGTCGCGCAAGATTCCGCCAACGCCCGTCCCGGCGCCCTGGAAAGGCTCGATGAAGGAGGGGTGGTTGTGGCTCTCCATCTTGAAGACGCAGGCGAGGCCGTCCCCGATGTCGATGACGCCCGCGTTTTCTCCCGGCCCCTGAATGACCCAAGGCGCCTTGGTGGGGAGCCGGCGCAGATGAATCCGCGACGATTTGTAGGAACAATGCTCGTTCCACATCGCCGAGAATATGCCGAGCTCGGTGAATGTTGGCGAGCGCCCGATGAGCGCGAGAATGCGCGCGTATTCGTCAGGTTTTAGGCCATGCGCGGCAACGAGTTCGGGGGTGATTTTTGGTTCAGGGCTCAGGGGCAATGGCGGTTCCGGTTTTGCGCGTGCCAGTTAGATACGCATGGCATACCTTCTCCCGCAAGCGGGAGAAGGTTATGTCGCCGATTTGCCTGCATTTCCGCGCGGATTATCGTCGAGCTAGACGGTCCGCGGCACGATGAGCCCAAACACCGTCTTCCCGACATGCACCGTGACGCGCGGCCGCGCGCGCGGTGCCGGCAAGTGCTGCGATTTTCTGATGATCTCGCGACCGGCGGCGGCAACATCGTTCTTGAGGAAATCCAACGGGCATTGAAAGCGGCTGAATCGCCCTCATCCGGCCTTCGCTGACGCGAGGGCCACCTTCCTTGGCATAGTGCGAGACCCCTCGAGCGCACGGCGCTGGCTTTCCTGCGTCTCGCCTCAATCCGCCTCATGCTCCGAAGACTCTGTACTCCCGCCTGATGTTTCCGAGCAGCCTCTTAGGCTCTCACTGTTTCATAGAGAGCGCTCATCGCCTCGAAATAGGCATGCTCGGAATAATAACGGGAAACCAGCTGCCGGCAGGCGACCGACATCTCGGCGAGGTGTGTGTCCGCGGTGTCGCGCGCCACGGCCAGAGCGCGCGCAAGATCGGCAACATCACCGGCCCGGAACGACCAGCCGGTCCGTCCCTCCTCGATCAACTCGGGAATGCCGCCGATCCGCGCGCCAACCAGCGGCTTGCCGCGCTGAAAGGCTTCGACGCCGCTCATCGGGCTATTCTCGTACCATTCGGACGGCAGCACGATCGCCCGTGCCGCATCGACCTCGGCCCACAGCGCGTCACCCGCCAGGAACCCCACGAAGACGGCCGGAGCGTCGAGGGACCGTGCAAGCGCGCGCAGCTCCTCCTCCTGCGGTCCGCGCCCGGCGATGCGAACGGGAACACCCGAGGCTGCTGCTGCCGCGATCAGCGTCGCAATGCCTTTCTCAGGCGTCAGGCGGCCAAAATAGAGAAGGTGATCGCCGTATGGGGTTGCGGCCGGCAGCGCCGCATCGGATACGAAGTTCGGAATATGCACCAGCTTTTCGGCCGGCCAGCCCCACTCGATCAGTTTTTCGCGATAGAAGGCGCTCGGCGTGACGATCCGGTCGATATGCCGCGCGTAGATTCGCAACGCCTTGTGGATGGCCGACTCGACCATGATCAGCCCGCTCAAGGCAACGCTGCCTTTGATGCAGCGGTGGATCGCAACATTCCAGACCCGGCCGCCCTTACAGCGCTCGCATACCCCGGACAGGTTCCGCATCGTATAGGCCGGGCAGGCGAGCTTGAGATCGTGCGCTGTCATGACCACCGGAATGCCGCGCTGCTTCAGCTCCACGAGCACCGACGGCGACAGGTGATGGTAGATGTTGTGAACATGGGCAACATCGATCCTTCGCGTATCGATGAGCCGCGCCAGCTTGGCCCGGGCTTCACGCGAATAGATGATGCGCGCGGCGACGACCGCCTTTTCCCGGAGCGACGCCGACGCACCAAAATCGACGTGCTCCGCGAAATACCGGTTGTCCTCGCAGGGCAGGTTGTTCGGGTCGTGCATCGCGTAAAACGAATTCGTCCATCCGTGCCGTTCCATCAGAGCGGCGTGGGCAAAATAGACCATCTCCGAACCACCCTTCGGATAGTGGTAGGTATTGATCGAGAGGACGTGACCGTTCGACACGATTCAACTCTGCTCCATCGGTCCAATGGGCCCCTTCCGTATCGCTCCTGCCCTCTTTCCCATGAACAAATCCAAATGCTGATCGGAGAGGCTGCCCTAACTAAATTGGGTCGCGAGATACTCCGATGCGACCCTCGCCAGATCCGCCAGCTGTTCAGGCTCGTCGAGCGCCCATTGCAGCTTCGCTGTCAGATCGCCGGCATCGCCGGTCTGGAAATAAAGACCGTGCTGGCGATGCCAAAAGCGTTCTGTGGAATGTCGTCGCGAATGATCGGCGCGCCGAGGAAGGACACTTCAAATTATGACCGGTGAAAGCCCCCCATAGCGGAAGGCTGGATATAGGCGTAAGCATTGCGCACCAAGGCGAGCGTGAAGTTACCGCTTTTTGAGGATTTTGGCAATGCCAAATCCTCGACATGAGGGCTCCCATGCACCCATGCCTTTCCCCTCCTGTTATGTCCACAATGCTGTCATCTTCGACAACATATATGCCCGCGAGCAATTCAAGAAAATGTTCAACAAGCCGTTCGAGTTCGTGCTATATCAAGCGTTCAAGCGTTTCTGGTTCGGCTATGGGTTAATGCCGGATGCGCCGGGAGGACACGTCTCGGTCACCTGACTAGGAGAGTAGGCTATGGACTTGACGGTCGTATCGACTTTTCGCTGCAATTCGCGCTGTCAAATGTGCCACGTATGGAAGTACCCCACCGCTCCCGAACAGGAAATATCGCTGGAAACGCTGGCGAAGCTTCCCGGCGGATTTGACAATCTGAACCTGTCGGGCGGCGAGCCTACGCTGCGTCGCGACCTCGCGGAGATGATCGATATTCTGTACCCGAAGGCGCGGGTCATGGAGATCAGTTCCAACGGCCTATACCCCGAGCGACTGGTTCCCATCATCAAGAAATATCCGAATATCAAGGTTCGCTTCAGCCTCGAAGGCGACGAATCGACGAGCAATCGAATCCGCGGCGAGAAGGACGGCCATAGCACCAAGGTGGCCGGGCTGCGCAAGTTGAAGGAGGCCGGAGGCACGGACCTCGGATTTGCGTTTGTCATTCAAGACGAGAATGTCGGGCAACTGCTAAACGTCTATGAGTTCGCGCGTTCGCAGGGTTTCGAGCTGGCGACGACGACACTGCACAACGCCTGGCAGTTCTACAAAAACGACAACCATTTCTACGACAGAACCAAGGTCGCGAAGCCGATCGAGAATCTTATCACCGAATTGCTGAAAAGCCGCAACGTGAAGAACTGGTTCCGAGCCTACTTGAATCTCGGGCTTATCGAGAAGGTACTTGGACACGAGCGTCTTATCCCCTGCACCGCCGGAAGCGACTTCGCGTTCATCGATCCATGGTCGGATGTGTGGGCGTGCAATGTGCGCTCGGATATTCCCCTCGGCAATCTGGCGCGCCAGAGCTGGAGTGAAATCACGCACAGCGATCTGGCGAGCGAAGGCCTCAAAAAGGTCGCCTGCTGCACCCAGAACTGCTGGATGGTTACGACAGCCCGCACTGCCATGCGGTCGCGGATCGTCCCGCAAATGCCAAAGATGCGGCCGATGACGTGGGTGCTGAAGAACAAGCTGAAAGTGGCCCTGGGTAAACCGATCTGCTTTGAGCAGTATATCGATTACGGCAACGTCAAACCCACGCGTCAGGTCCCGCGTACCTCTTATCTGGGCACGAAGCACAAAGGCAACAAGCTGGACCGCAACCGGCAGACGCCGCAAGAACGCTATCCGCAGCTCGACTATATCAATGAATGACCCCCTTTGGCTGAGAGGGGGGTGACTGGAAATTCAAGCTAAATGAGTTCAGTGCTGGGAGGTAAGCATTGGTCAACCGGGGGGTCGTCGAGGCCAAATTTCGACAGCGCCAGAGGATCAGCCAGCTGAATCAATTCTACGTTGGCCCGGCAAGCTATTTGAGAAACAAAGCGCCAATTTCGAACCCGGCTCTAAACGCCATCCGCGAATGTAGCGCCCATGTGATGGTTGTGGGCCTGCGCGGATTTCCTGGGGTGCAGGGAGGCGTGGAGACGCACGCACAGCATCTCTATCCGGCCATTGCCGCCGCGGGCTTCAGGGTGACGGTCGCGTTGCGCTCGCCTTATATTAAGAGCGGCCATCCATCCGAATGGAACGGTGTCAAGTTCGTGAAATTGTGGGCGCCGCGTTCCAAACATATGGAAGCCATTGTCCATACTTTTCTGGCCATCATGTACGCGGCATTCCGCAGGCCCGACGTGCTTCACATTCAGGCCATCGGGCCGGCCTTGCTGACGCCGCTGGCGCGGTTTTTTGGCCTGAAAGTCGTCGTCACCCACCATGGCGCGGATTACGATCGCCAGAAGTGGGGGCCCATAGGCAAAAGTGTATTGCGATTCGGCGAAGCGTTGGGGATGCGCTCCGCCAACAAGCGGATCGCGGTTTCCCGGACAATGCAGGGGCATGTGCGGAAAAAATACGGGCTTGAGGCCGCGTGTATTCGGAATGGCGTGGAGCCTTCCGTTACCCCTTCCAGCCGTCAGGCACTGGAAAAATTCCGGCTCGAACAACGCAAATATATCCTCACGGTGAGCCGCATGGTCCCGGAGAAGCGGCACCTGGACCTCATTGATGCCTTCGCGCGCGCGGATTTACCGGGGTGGAAGCTCGTGCTGGTCGGCGGAAGCGCCCACTCAGACGCCTATTCCCGGTCCGTTGAAGACCTTGCCGCAAAAACGCGGAATGTCGTTGTGACGGGATTCCAGGAGGGATCGGCGTTGCGGGAGCTTTACGGTCATGCGGGATTGTTCGTCCTGCCCTCGTCGCATGAGGGATTGCCCATCGCCTTGCTGGAAGCGCTGAGCTATGGCCTGCCTACCCTTGTTAGCGATATCGAGCCGCATCTCGAGGTAGAACTTCCTGCGTGGCACTATTTCAGGATGGGCGATGTCGATGCCCTTGCGGAAGCGATTAAACGGATGGCCGCCTGCGAGGTCTCGGAAGAGTGGAGCGAGAACCTAAAGCAATGGACGTCCAGGCGCTACAACTGGAGCGCGTCCGCACAAGAAACTATCGCAATCTACCGCTCACTGATAGGGTAATTAGTCTAGCCGCGCATCGCTTAATCTAGCGCGCCTTGCCGAGAAAGGCGGCGAACGCGGCACGGGCTTCGTTCGACCGGAGCGCGGCGGAAAACAACCGCGCCTCTTCCTCGATCCGGGCGAGGATTTCCAGGCCGTCGCCGCGCATGAGGCGGCGCGTGGCGGCAATCGCCGCGCGGGGTTTTGTCGCGAGTCGCCTTGCCTGCTCGATCGCGAAACCGCGCAGCTCGCACGCCGGAACGACGGCATTGGCGAGCCCCAGCCGCACCGCGTCATCGGCGTCGAAGGGTTCGCAAAGCAGCAACAATTCAGCGGCCTTCGCCATGCCGGCACGGCGCGGCAGAAGCAGCGAGGATGCCGCCTCCGGCACCAGGCCAAGGTCGACGAAGGGCAGGCGAAAAACCGTCCCGGGCGCAACATAGACGAGATCGCAATGCAGCATCATCGTCGCGCCAATGCCTATGGCAATGCCTTCGATCGCCGCGACGACCGGGGTCTCGCACGCCGCGAGCGCCTTGATGAATGGAAAGGCCGGAAATTCCCCGGGCTCGGCACTCGCTTCGAGAAAATCCGCGATGTCGTTGCCCGCGGTGAACACCCCACCAGACCCGGCAAACACCACGGCGCCGATGGACCGGTCGCCGCCAACTTGTCGCAAAGCCCCGGTCGCGGCCATATACATCGCGCGGTTGAGCGCGTTCTTTTTGTCCGGCCGGTCGAAGGTCACGCAAAGAATTGCGCCGTTGCGTGTGATCTTGACGTTTGGAGAAGGCGTCATCGGAGCAGCGCGGCAGCGCTCGCATGCACCGAGTCGGCGCCGCGAGTCACATCGCGTTCGAGGCCGCAGGCGCCGGTGGCGATATTTTCGGCAAAGAACCGCGCCGTCGCGATCCGCGTCGGCAATGCGGAGTCGCTGTTGCCCGCAAGAGAGAGACGATGGGCGGCAAGCGCACCTCTTGCCAGTGCCGTGCCCCCTCGGGCAACAGCAAAAAGCCGCAAATAGGGCGTCGCGCCCGCGAGCACATCGCCCACGCGTGTTGTCGAAGCGTCCAGCATGAAGGCGGTGGCGCGCTCCAGCGCGTCCACTGCTTCCGCCAAGCACGGCTCCATTTCGCCGAAGCCGTCGGCATTGCTCTTTCGCAGCGCCCCGACCGCGGCTCGCATATCGGCCATTTCGCGATGCACCACCGCGCCCCTCGACAAACCGAGCTTACGCTGCACTAAATCGATTTCCTGAATGCCATTGGTGCCTTCGTAGATCGCGGCGATCCTCACGTCGCGCGCGAATTGCGCCGCGCCGGTCTCCTCGATATAGCCCATGCCGCCATGAACCTGGATTCCGAGCGAGGCGGCCTCGTTGCCGATGTCGGTGGAAAAGGCCTTGGCGACCGGCGTCAGCAAGGAGGCACGCTCCGCGGCCCGCTCCCGCGCCGCCTGGTCCTTTTCCCGGCGCGAACGATCGATCGAATCGGCGGTGATAAAACAGATCGCCCGAGCGGCCGCCGTCATCGCCTTCATCGTCATGAGCATGCGGGCGACGCCGGGATGTTGCACGATGGGGGTCATCGCCTCGCCCATATCGCCTGGCACATGACCCTGGCGTCTTTCCTTTGCGTAGGCAAGTGCTTGCTGAAACGCACGCTCCGCGATCGCGACGCCTTGCACGCCGACATTGAGCCTGCCACTGTTCATCATCGTGAACATGCAGGCAAGCCCCTTGTTCTCCTCGCCGAGAAGAAAGCCTGTCGCGCCGCCATGATCGCCATAGACCATCGTGCAGGTGGGCGAGGCATGGATGCCGAGCTTATGCTCCAACGAGATGCAATGGACATCGTTGCGCACGCCAAGCGCGCCATCGGCATCGACGAGAAATTTCGGCACGAGGAAGAGCGAGATGCCGCGCGTTCCCTTTGGCGCATCGGGCAAGCGCGCGAGCACGAAATGAACGATATTTCCAGTCATGTCGTGCTCGCCATAAGTGATGAAGATCTTGGAGCCAAAGAGTTTGTACGTTCCATCTTGCTGCCGCTCGGCCCTGGTTTTGAGCGCGCCGAGGTCGGAGCCCGCCTGCGGCTCGGTCAGATTCATGGTGCCGGTCCATTCGCCCGAGACGAGCTTTGCGAGATAGACCGCCTTCAACGCTTCGCTTGCATGCGATTGGACTGCCTCGATCGCGGCAAGCGTCAGCAGAGGGCAAAGGCTGAACGCCATGTTCGCCGCGCTCCAGATTTCGATGCAGGCGGTATTGAGAAGCACCGGCAGACCCATGCCGCCATATCCGGAGGGGCCGGTGATCGCGTTCCATCCCCCCGCCGTCCATTGCCGGTAGGCTTCGGCAAAGCCGGGCGCTGCCGTGACCCTGCCCACTTCGAACCTCGCGCCCTCTTTGTCGCCAACGCGGTTCAACGGCGCGAGGACATTTTCGGCGAATTTTCCCGCTTCCGTCAGGGTCGCCTCCGCGAAACCATCGCCAAGATCTGCGTAGATTCCATCTTTGAGTCCAAGATCCAGCCCCGCCTCATGGGTCATGGCGAAAAGAATATCGGCAATGGGCGCGCGATAGCTCATCGATGTCTCCTCGAATGCTCCGGGCTTTGACCGCGAGGGAATCCGCGTCCCAAGGGTGCACCGGGCCAAGGATTGAATTATAAGCCACTTGCACCTCTTGTGTCGTCAAGGATGAATATCGACGGATGAAGAGCGATTTTGTTGCGCCCGGTCCCCCGCCCACCGCGAAGCAAGAAATGGCGGCGGACGCGGCGGGCATTGCCGAGGCGGCGCGCATCTTGCGCCGCGGCGGTCTCGTCGCGGTTCCAACGGAGACTGTTTACGGCCTGGCCGCCGACGCGACCTCGGACGCGGCCGTCGCCCGCATTTATGCGGTTAAGGCAAGGCCAAAGTTCAATCCGCTCATCGCCCATGTCACGAGCCTTGCAGCAGCGCTCGGGCAAGGCATTTTTCCGGCAGATGCCTTGCGCCTCGCCGAGGCATTCTGGCCGGGGCCGCTGACCCTTGTGGTCTCGCTCGCGCCCGGTGCAACCGTCTGCGCCGCCGCGCGCGCGGGCTTGCTAAGCATCGCGCTGCGGGTGCCGGCGCATCCGGTTGCGCTCGCGCTCATTTCGGCGGCCGGACGGCCATTGGCGGCGCCTTCGGCCAATCGCTCGGGCCGGATGAGCCCTGTCACCGCGGCTCACGTCGCGCGGGAGTTTGCCGGCGAAATCGACCTGATCCTCGATGGCGGGCGCTGCCCGGTTGGCCTCGAGTCGACGATTATCGCATGCCTCGAAGAGCACCCGCGATTGCTGCGGCCGGGCGGGATCGCGAGAACGGACATCGAAGCCGTGCTTGGCCATGCGCTTGGCGAATCTTTGGGGCAAGGCCCGCTTCGGTCGCCCGGAATGCTTAACTCCCACTACGCGCCGCGCGCAAAACTTCGTCTTGAGGCGGCAAAACTCGATGAAGGCGAGGCGGGCCTCGATTTCGGCGGGATTTTCGGCGAAGGTAAAAATGTGCTGGATCTTTCGCCTCGCCGGGATCTCGCGCAGGCGGCGGCCAATCTTTTTAGTTTTTTGCGCGAGCTTGACGCGCGAGAACCCGCCTGCATCGCCGTCGCGCCGATTCCTTGCGAAGGTTTGGGCGAGGCGATCAACGACCGGCTTGCCCGCGCCGCCGCGCCGCGCGGTGCACAATGAGGTCTGCAATTGACAACTAATACAAGCGGCACGGGTTTGACGATCGAGGCCACGCGGCGCGCACTCAGCTCGCTGATGTTCGGCTTAGCGATTGCGGCCATCGTGCTTGCGCGAAGCGCGTTTGGCGGGGCGGACGCAGGCACCGCCGCATCGGGCAGCGCCGCCGCGCCCGTCGTGTTCGCGGCCGCCAGCATGAAGACCGCTCTCGATGCGGTCGCCGCCGCATGGAAAGCCAATACCGGCAAGACCGTGTCGATCGCTTACGCGTCCTCCGCCGTCCTTGCGAAGCAGATCGAGCAGGGCGCCCCGGCGGACATTTTTATCTCCGCCGATCTCAAATGGATGGATTACCTCGAAAAGGCCAAGCTCATTCGCGCCGGAACACGCAAGAATCTGTTTGGCAATAAGCTTGTTCTCATCGAGCCTAGCGACGCCGATGTAACGATCGAGATCGCCAAAGGCTTCGATCTCGCGGGCGCCGCGGGCGATGGCAAAATCGCGGTTTGCATGATCGACTCATGTCCTGGCGGAATGTACGCCAAGGAAGCGCTCGAATCGCTCGGCGTCTTTGCAAGCGTCGAACCAAAGCTCGCGCAGACAGACAATGTCCGCGGCGCGCTTGCCCTCGTTTCACGAGGCGAGGCCAAATTCGGCATCGTCTATGCAACCGATGCAAGAGCCGATCCCAAGGTGAAAGTCGTTGGCACTTTTCCAGCTTTGAGCCATAGCCCGATCGTCTATCCTGTTGCTCTCGTCGCGGCCTCGGCAAATCCGGATGCGGCGCTTTTCCTTACTTATTTAAGCTCGCAGGCGGCAACCAAGATCTTTCTGGAACAGGGTTTCGAAATCTTGCCGAGGTGATCCTTGCCCCATGCCGGGTGGAAGCGGAAGTGCGTCGCGGGCTCGCACGAACTCAATTCTGCCGAGGCGTTCCCAATGGGCTCGAGTCGGTCAGACATTTCTACGAGTCGATCT
>Ga0209526_10003980_pt1 | contig 10060 bp, 5 predicted proteins | sample JacPinW_OM2H0_M1_FD_188566 | JGI IMG/M metagenome (GOLD analysis project Ga0209526, IMG submission 188566) | Forest soil microbial communities from Algoma, Ontario, Canada - Jack Pine, Ontario site 1_JW_OM2H0_M1 (SPAdes) (version 2) | ecosystem: Environmental > Terrestrial > Soil > Boreal... | reverse complement strand
CGATACGTCAAATACCGCCCGTTCTCGGCCAAATTGCGGCGCCACGAGCCGAGATGAACTTCATAGATCGAGATGGGCGCCTGGCGATCGTTGCGTTCCCAGCGCTCGGTCATCCATCGCCCATCCTGCCACACATGTCGCGACGGCTCGGCAATGATCGATGCAGTGTTGGGCGGCCGCTCAGCCCGTTCAGCCTGCGGGTCCGCCTTGAGCGGCAGGAGCTGGCCGTCGGCGCCAAGGATCTCGTACTTGTAGAGATGACCGGGGCGCAGGCCCGGGACGAACAATTCCCAGAAGCCGCCGACATTTCGCATCGGCATTCGCCGGCCATCCCATCCGTTGAAGTCTCCGACGACGCTGACCCGGTGCGCGTTCGGCGCCCACACCGCAAAGGCGACACCCTCGACACCCTGATGTACGAGCGGATGCGCTCCAAGCTTGCGGTAGCTCGCCAGGTGGTTACCCTCGGCGAGCAGATGAATGTCGATCTCGCCAAGAACGGGCGGAAAAGAATAGACGTCGTAGAATTCGTGTTGGGCGCCGCCGCTCGACACACGCAACCGATAGCGGAACGCCTCCTTGTGGTCGGGAATTGTTGCGACAAAGAAACCGTCACGCTGGATTTGGACAGCCTTGGCCACAACTTCGCCGGTCGCGGATTCGACCACCCACATATCCTGTGCGCCCGGCAGCATCGCTCGGACGTATATTCCGTCCGGCGTCTTGTGCATTCCGAGAAACGAGAACGGGTCGCTGTGGCGGGCCTCGACTATTGCCGCGATTTGTGGATCAGGCCGCCGCAGCACGCTCGGCCCCCTCCATCTTCGCCAAGAGCCCGAGCACGCCCTTCAGCGGAATGTCGACCCAGCCGGGCCGGTTCGCCAGCTCGTAGGAGACTTCGTAGATCGCCTTCTCGAGTGTGAAGAACGCCAAGATCCTGCGCCCCTGATTCTTGTTGGTTGGGTAGGCAACGCAACCGCGCATCGCCTTGCGGTAAGCAGCGCGGAAGCCGTCGACTGCTCGGTGTCGCCAAGCCTCCGCCAATTCCAACATTCGCGGTTCGGCTGCCGGTCGCGCCTCGGCGAGCTGCCGCACGGCGGTAAAGCTGGCGTAGTCGAACGAGCGGATCATGCCGGCGACATCGCGCAGAGGCGAATTTTTGCGTCGACGGTCGGCGAGAGGCCGTGCCGGCTCGCCCTCGAAATCGATGATGAAGAAGTCGTTCTTCACCGCGAGAACTTGCCCGAGATGAAAATCTCCATGATAACGGGTCTTTTGGGCTTCGGCCTCGTGCGGAATCAACGTGCGGATCAGGTGGAAAAGCGTGTTGCGGTCGGCGATGAGCCGCTCCACGAGTTCCTGCGCCGAAGCCGGCAATCCGGCCCGCTCGCGTTCCAATTTGGCCAGCAGGTCGGCGGCGGCCGCCTCGAGCTCGCGTCGCCATTGGCCGATATCCTCTGCCGTTATCGGTTCGGGAGCAAAGTCGGGATCATCATGGCCCGCCTCGGCTAAAGCTCGATGCATTTCGGCAGTGCGAAGCCCAAGCTGGCGCGCCAACGAAAGGAAAAACACGTCGGGATCCGGCAGGTCAGATTCACGCGTCCCGGTCGACAGCGCATCGTCGAGATATCGTGTGAGATAGTCCAAGGCCTGGGTCCAGCCGTCTCCTTGATTGCGAACAAAGCCGAACAACACGCCGAGCGCATGCGTTTGCGGTTCACCGCTGTCGAGATCGAGTTCCATGAGCGCCAAGAGGGGCGGCGTGTTCGCAAACCCGGCCTGCTCGACCAGAAAACGCGACATTTCAATTTCGGGATGCGGACCGGGCTGCAAACGCCGATAGATTTTCAGTATGCCGTAGTCGTCGAAGACGATCGAGCTGTTCGACTGTTCCGCCCCGATGCGGCGAGCTATCAACCGCTCTGGCAACGCGATCTGATCGAATAACGGCGTTTTGCGGCACCGGATCTCGCCTGCCCCTTCGAGCCGCATTGTCGCGCCCTGCCGGATCGCTTCCATCAATGCCAGCGCAAAGCCGTCCTGCGACAGGGCATCGACCAGCGCTCCCTCTCGCCGGAATTGCCTCAACTCGGCGAGTGTTACCGGGACCAGAGATTGGCGCGCCTCGGTATCTGCGGACGACCAGATGGCGGCCAGCGGCAGGAAATAACGTTGCCGCTCGCCGCGTGCGAGTTGCGCCTCCACGACCCCGGCCACGAACGTTTCGGCCGCCTGCCCGTCTTCGGGTGGTCGGGTAATTTCGCAGCGCGCCACCACAGTGGCCGCCTTGACCTTCTGGTCCTTAGCCCCGAACCAGCGTTGCCGCGGCAAGAAAGCCGGGACTGCATCACCCTCGAGCTGCGGCAAATTGTGCTGACGAAACAGATCAGGCCAGCCATGCGGCATCACCAGCGTGAGAAATTCTGGTGGCGCTGCTCGCAGGCTCCCGGCCTCGGCGGCGGTAGGCAGGAGCTCGAACCAGTAAAAGCTGTAGCCTTGCAATGTAAGGAGATACGGCAATTCGCCAATTGGCGGAAAGGCGCTGCGCCCGAGCAGTTCGACTGGTTGGCGGCCGCGCCACTCGGACAAATCGAGTTCGACCGCTTGCGGAGTGCGCGACAAATTGGCGACGCACAGGACGATTTCATCGCCATAGGCGCGGATATAAGCGATGACCTTGCGGTTCGACGGGTAGAGAAACCGCAGGGTCCCCCGGCCGAAAGCGCGTCGCGACCGACGTGCCGCGATGAGCCGCTTGACCCAATTCAAGAGTGACGAAGGCGAGCGGCTCTGCGCCTCGACATTGACCGCCTCGAAACCATAGACCGGATCCATGATCGGCGGCAGGTAGAGCCGCGCCGGGTCGGCGCGTGAAAATCCGCCATTGCGATCGAACGACCATTGCATCGGCGTGCGTACGCCGTCGCGATCGCCGAGAAAAACATTGTCGCCCATCCCGATTTCGTCACCGTAGTAGAACACCGGGGTTCCGGGCATGGAGATCAACAGCGCATTCAACAGTTCGATCTTGCGCCGGTCGTTTTCCATCAGCGGCGCGAGGCGACGACGAATCCCGAGGTTCAGCCGCGCCCGCCGGTCGGCGGCATAGTAATTCCATAAGTAATCGCGCTCGCGATCCGTCACCATCTCGAGCGTCAGCTCGTCGTGGTTGCGCAAAAAAACCGCCCACTGGCAGGTCTCCGGAATATCCGGCGTCTGCCGCATGATGTCGGCAATCGGGTGGCGGTCTTCGGTGGCGACCGCCATGTAGATTCGCGGCATCAGCGGGAAATGAAACGCCATGTGGCATTCATCGCCCGCGCCGAAATATTGCAGCACGTCCTCCGGCCATTGATTCGCCTCGGCCAGCAGCAGGCGGTCGCCGTAGCGCATGTCGAGTTCGCGCCGCAGTCGGCGCAGCACCTCATGGGTCTCGGGGAGGTTCTCGTTGATCGTTCCTTCGCGCTCGATCAGGTAAGGCACTGCGTCGAGCCGCATGCCGTCGACGCCGAGATCGAGCCAGAACCGCATCACGTCGACAACTGCTCGGAACACGCGCGGATTGTCGAAATTCAGGTCGGGCTGGTGCGAGTAGAAGCGGTGCCAGTAATATGCTTGAGCGACTGGGTCCCAAGCCCAGTTGGATTTTTCGGTATCGACAAAAATGATGCGCGTTTCCGGAAACTTCTGGTCGGTATCGCTCCAGACATAGAAATCGCGCAGCTTCGAGCCCGGCTTCGCCCGCCGCGCGCGCTGGAACCAAGGATGCTGATCAGAGGTATGGTTGATGATCAGCTCGGTGATGACCCGGATATCGCGTCGGTGCGCATCTCGTATGAACGCCTTGAAATCGGCCATCTTGCCGTATGACGGGTTGATGTTCTTGTAGTCGGAGATGTCATAGCCGTCATCGCGTAAGGGCGAGGGATAAAACGGCAGCAGCCATAATGTAGTGACGCCGAGATCCTGCAGATAATCCAGCTTGCGGCGCAATCCTTCGAAGTCGCCAATTCCGTCATTGCTGGAGTCGAAAAAGGCCTTCACGTGCAGCTGATAAATGATCGCGTCCTTATACCACAGCGGGTCGGATGCCATGGTGCCCGCGATTGTGCCGCTGTCGAGCGCCGGACGCGTCAAATCGTTTAGCAGTGTCATTTGGCTACGCTTATCCCAAAAAGTTCATCCATTAACTAGAACCTCTAATCCTGAAAAAGGGCTGAAATCGGGCCTGCCGAGAAGTGCGCCGCACCGCCCGATTTATTCGCCAATCCCATACGGCCGCCGAAGACAGAAAACCAAAGCGGGGTCGATCGCGGGATCGAGATGAAAGCGCTGATGAGCACCGCGGCAAGCGACAGCGCGGCCGTTAAATGCCTCCTCGAGCAAATATGCCGCATCGGCCGAAATTCCCAACTCCCCGAGCGGCAGCTCGACGGTATCCTCGTGCGCGCCGTGCGGGTCGAGATTGACAACGACGATGACGACGTTGACCCGGTCCGAGGAGATCTTCGCATAAGCCAGAATGTCCGGGTCATTGCAGTTTAGGAATCGCAGGTTGAGAAACTCCTGCAGCGCCGGATTATTGCGCCGGAAGCGATTGAGGACAGCGATATCATCCTTGATATTACCCGGGCGGTCCCAATCCCACACTTTGTATTCGTATTTCTCGGAGTGGAGATACTCCTCACGCCCCGGAATCGGAGTGTTCTCGCACAGCTCAAATCCGTTATAGATGCCGTAGACCGGCGACAAGGTTGCGGCCAACACCAGACGGATGCGGAAAGCCGGCCGCCCTCCCTCTTGAAGAAAGACCGGCAGGATGTCCGGCGTGTTGGTGAAGAAATTCGCCCGAAAATATTCTTTGGCCGGATACGCCGTCAGCTCAGTCAGGTATTCGATCAACTCCGATTTCGTATTGCGCCAGGTGAAGTACGTATACGATTGGGTGAACCCGGATTTTGCCAAGGCTCGCATCATCTTGGGCCGGGTGAACGCCTCTGACAGGAAAATCGCTTCCGGGCAGCGCGCCTTGACCTCGCGGATCAGCCACTCCCAGAAGGGCAATGGCTTGGTGTGGGGGTTGTCGACGCGAAAGGTGCGTACACCCTCGCCGACCCAGAAGAGGATCGTGTCGCGCAATTCGGTCCACAATCCTTCGCGGTCCGGGTTGTCGAAATCGACATTGACGATGTCTTCGTACTTCTTCGGAGGATTCTCGGCGTATTTGATCGTTCCGTCGGGGCGAAAACGGAACCACTGCGGATGCTCGCGCACCCAAGGATGGTCGGGCGCGGCTTGGATCGCGAAATCGAGCGCTACCTCCATCCCGAGCGCCGCGGCGGCACGGACGAAGCGGCGGAAGTCGGCAAGGGTACCGAGCTCGGGGTCGACTGCCCGGTGACCGCCTTCTTCCGAACCGATCGCATAGGGGCTGCCTGGATCACCGGGCTGCGCAACCGTGCTGTTTTCCCTGCCTTTGCGGTTGACGCGGCCGATCGGATGGATCGGAACGAGATAAACGACGTCGAAGCCGAGCCGAGCGATTTCAGGGAGTCGCGCGATACAATCATCAAACGTGGCGCCTTTGGCGGGCTCCACCCCTTGGCTCCGTGGAAACATTTCATACCACGCGGCAAAGCTCGCCGCCTTGCGGTCGACGACCACCTCCAGTTCGCGCGCATAACTCACCGCATCGTTGCGCACCGAACAGCGCGCCATAGCGTCGCGAACTTCGGATGAAAGAAGCAGCTCGGCGCGGCCGGCGCTGTCGTGAAGCTCGAAATCACGCAACATCTGCCGGATACACGCCCCATCGCTGGCGCGCGCGGTCGCCAGCGCGGCCTCCACGATCTGCCGCCCCTCGGCGAGTTCGAGATCGATGCTTTGGCCTGCCTCCAGTTTCTTTTCGACCTCGTCGCGCCAACTTTCGAAGTGATCGGTCCAGGCCTCGATCGTGTAGCGCCAGAGGCCGGCCGCATCCAGCCGGAAGCGGCCGACCCATCGATCGTTATCAAAAAAGACGAGCGGCGCTTCGCGCCACGCCTCGTCTTCGCGCCGGTATTTCACGACGGCGCGCAGCTTGTCGTGCCCGTCGCGAAACAGGTCGGCCCACACCTCGAACAGCTCACCGACAATCCGCTTGACGGGATAGCGCCCGCCATCGAGCTCGGGATACACCTCCTCGATTTGTATCCGGTGCTCGGGTTGCCATTGCGGATGTTGCGCGACCGGACGCTCGGACTGGATCGAGCCCGCCCGCAAGACCCGCACCTCAAACGGCGCTACGGCGACGGAAGATCCTTCGATTTCGATCTGGCTGGTTTGTTGCTCGTGGGTGTTGACGAGGACGAAGGCGCGGTCGTCACCGCTTTCGGTCCGCCGCTCCAGCACTACCAGCGGCTCGGCCTGGTTGCTCAGCCGCCTCAGCGGGCCCTCTTCGTTCAGAGCCGGAATAGATTTTTTCATCGCATTGACCTCGGCCACGAATTGGCTGAGATCAAAGCGCCCGGGCTCGGGGTCCCCGTCGGAGTTGGCAACGACATCGAGACGCCGCGACCAGCCGTATTCGAAACCCATCGGCATCATCACACCGGTCGAATAGGCCGCGGCAAAGGCATAGGCTTCCCGATACCGCGGCTCGATCTGGGCTTCCGGAATTCCGGCAGCGCGGAGTTCATTGACCAGCCGGTCGGTGTCGTGGCTCTCCGGAAAACCGATCGACGGCGCGATATGGCGAAAATCTTCGTACTGTTCGAGCAGCCAGGGGCTTTCGAAATCCCACCACTTCACGCTGTTGAAGAGATAATCGAAACCGGCGCCGCCGAGCGCGAGGACCGCTTCTTTCGGCGCCCCGAGGTTTTCGGCGCAGAACACCACGCCGGGATCGGCCTGCTTGGCGTCGCTGATCAGGTCGCGCCAGACCTCGGCGGGCACCTTATAGGCCGCATCGCAACGAAAACCGCCAAAGCCCAGGCCGATGTAATGGCGCACCAGCTGTTGGAAATAACCAAGGATCTGACGCTGCTGCGGCGGCCGGTAATCGAGTTCGGCGAGGTCGCCCCATACCGTCTTTTGGGTGGGGTCGGCAGGATCGGTTGCGAAGGGTGAGACGACATTGCCGCGCGCATCACGAGTGAACCAGTCGGGATTGCTGGCGACGAGCTCGCTATCCTTCGACGTATGATTGACGACAAGGTCCATGATAACGCGCAGTCCGCGCCCCCGCGCCGCCTCGGTAAAGGCGCACAACAGATCGTCGTCGTCGCCGGGCTCGCCGCCGCGAAAGCGGGGATTCAGGCGGTAATAATCCTTGACCGCGTAGAGGCTCCCGGAAAAACCCGGGTAATGAAACGGGTTCACATAGACGGCATTGAACCCCATCGCCGCGATCCGCGGCAGATGCGCCTCCCATTTCCGGGTGGTGCCTGCCAATGTCGGAAAGAGATTGTAAATGCGCAGCCCTTCGCTCATTGCGACAGACCTGAGTTATCCAGATTGCCCCCGATCCCCGCCATCCTGACCTAGTAATGGCCTCCGACTTCGTGAAGTTCCACTCGGGCCAGCAGCGGCCGTTCACCCGCCCGGAAGAACCATTATTTCCGGTTCGGCCGGCAACGCCGACCTGCTAAGAACGACGGTGCGCGCCTCCGCATGCCGCACCGCATAAAAATCTCCGATCTTTGTCAGAAATTTGTCCAAAGTCGCCTGCGTGAAAATGTGCATCGGGATGATGATTTTCGGTTTGATCTGCCGCAGGACCTCGATCATGTCGTCGTGGTTCAAGGTCCAAGCGCCATCCACCGGCACCATCACGACGTCGATCGCGCCGAGATCGGCGAGATGGGATTGTGTCAGGATGTGATGCAAATGGCCGAGATGGGCGATGCACAGATCGGCAATGTCGAACACGAAAATCGAGTTGCCGTTGTACCGGGTGCCGCCGAACTCTCGCACATTCGTCGGCACATTGTGGATCCGCACATCGCGGTATTCGAGGCGGTGGATGGCAACCCCGCCGCCGGGATCCCAGCCGCGCAGGATGAATTTCACCCCCGGCTCTACCGCATCGCTGTAATGCGTCGGATGGGCATTGTTCATCGTGACGATGTCGGGCGTGACCGGCGCTCGTATCGCATCGTTGTAATCGGTGACGATCCGAACGCCGCCCGGGCTCTCGATCAGAAAGCTCGCATGGCCGAGAAAGGTGATCGATACCGCTTCTTCCGCGCCGGCAGCCGCGAGGCGCAGCGGCCCCCCGGCAACCACCCCGGTGCACGCTGCCTGCGCCGTTTGTACGCTAATAGCGAAGACGACAGCGCAGATCAGCAGCATGCCGCGGTGCAAAGCCGAGCGCCGGATCATCTCGATTGATCACCGCCTTTGAGGATTTGCAGCGCGCCGCTGCAAGCGGCCTTCAGAGGCGGCAGGTCGCGCTCGATCAACAGCCAAATACGGACCACATCGATGTTCCCGTAATCGTGCCGCAACCGATTCCCGAGACCCCGGATTTCCCGCCATGGAATCTCCGGACAGAGCTGGTTGGCAATATCGCCTAGCTTCGTGGCAGCTTCGCTGATCGTCAGAAGCGCGTATTTTGCCGCAAGAATGGTTTGCTCGGCTGCGGCGAAGGCCTGAAGGTTCATACCCGCTGTGAAACGCTCGATCCGTTCGATATTCTCAACGATATCGCTAAACCGCTGAATGGGATCGCTAGAAGGCACGCACTATCTCGCGGTTTACGGTTTCCTCGACACGCGGCCTCAGCGTCCCTTCCTCGACCAGGTCCACCGGACGGCCGATCAGGTCTGCAAGCCTGTTCTCGATGCCAATAATGTCAAGTAACGAGAACTCACGCCCAGCATCAAACGCCGCAAGCAGATCGATATCGGAGCCTTCTTGTGCCTCGTTTCGCGCGACAGAGCCGAAAAGGGCCAGTCGGGTAACACCCGCAGCCCTAAGCTCCGGCTCGTATTCCCGGAGGGTGGCGATGATCTCGTCCCGTTTCATGCAGCGGAAATAATGCTGATGCGCCAATTTTCACAGGACTACCTCGACAAGGAAGGGGCCGGGGGTAGCGATGCCTTCGGCAAAGCGGTCGTTGAAGGCATCCATTGTCGTGACCCGCGCGCCGGGCACGCCCATCGAGCGCGCGAGACCTACCCAGTCGAGATCGGGATGGCCGAGATCGAGCATGTCGAGCGCCTTGCGGCCGGGATTGCCGGCGCCGACATTGGCGAGCTCGCCGCGCAGGATCGCGTAGCTGCGGTTCGAGAACAGCAATGTCGTCACATCCAGCCCCTCGCGCGCCTGCGTCCACAGCGCCTGCAACGTGTACATGCCGCTGCCGTCGCCCTCGAGGCAGATCACCTTGCGGTCCGGGCACGCCACCGCCGCGCCCGTAGCCACCGGCATGCCCATGCCGATCGACCCGCCCATGTTCGACAGCCAGTCATGCGGCTGCGCAGAACGGGTCGGCGCGAAAAAGCCGCGGCCGGTGGTGACCGCCTCGTCGACGACAATCGCATTCTCGGGAAGCAGCGCGGCCAGCGACCTGCCGATCGCATCCGAATTGATTGCCCCGGTTGCCGGCGCGGGTGGGGGATCATTGGTAACCGGCGCCGGGGTCGAATGCGCCCCGAGCTCGTCGGCCAAAGCCGCGAGCGCGCCGATCAGATCCTCATCGGGCCGCGCGAGGACGTGACCCACGGCATCCGGAGGAGACAGCAGGCTCGGCTTGTCCGGATAAGCGAAGAACGCCACCGGCATTTTGGACCCGACCAGGATGATGTGCTTGAGCCCGGCCAGCACCTTGACCGCTTGGTCGACGACGTAAGGCACCCGTTCGACAAACACTCGGCCTCGGCCGCGATGGGTGCGGGCGTTGGAACCCTGCGCAATCAATCTCGCTCCGGTTTTCGCTGCGATGCGGCCGGCGAGGTCCAGCCCCTCCTGGCGCAAGGCGCGCCCTGTTACCAGCAAGAGGCACGGCTCGCCCGAGCGCAATGCCCGCGCCGCCTCGGCGACCGCCTCCGGCGACACCTGCGTGGGCTGCGCCGCGGGC
>Ga0209526_10003979_pt1 | contig 10065 bp, 10 predicted proteins | sample JacPinW_OM2H0_M1_FD_188566 | JGI IMG/M metagenome (GOLD analysis project Ga0209526, IMG submission 188566) | Forest soil microbial communities from Algoma, Ontario, Canada - Jack Pine, Ontario site 1_JW_OM2H0_M1 (SPAdes) (version 2) | ecosystem: Environmental > Terrestrial > Soil > Boreal... | reverse complement strand
GCGGCATGAACAGCGCCTCGCCCCACGCCGTCGGCGTGAACCAGGTCTGCCGCAGCAATTGCGTGATCTGCGAGCGCGAGTAAGGCCGGCCGTGACCGAACGGCGTGGCGTCGGTGCGGGTCCACACCCCGCGCCGGTTCGGAATGACCGCGATCATCCGCCCCGACGGCGCCAGCACCCGCCACACTTCGCGCAACAGCACTTCCGGATCGTCGGACATTTCCAGGGCGTGAACCAGCAGGATGCGGTCGACCGCCGCATCCGCCAGCGGCAACGCAAACTCGTCGACCAGCGTTGCCAGCGCCGGCCGCGCGGTCGGCCATTTCAGCACGCCCTGCGCCGCCGGCATGAAGGCGATGCAGCGCTCACTGTCCTCGCGGAACAGGCCGAGATAGGGCGTCGGATAGCCGATGCCGAGCACGCGCTGGTCCTTGGCGTCCGGCCATCGTTCGCGGAGGCCGCGATTGATGAGCTGCCGCGCCACGATGCCGAGGCGCCGCGAATAGAAATCGCGTAAGTCGATGACATCCATGAAACTAATCTAACACGGCGCTATGCCGTGATGCGTGCAGAATATTGCATTGCTCCGGAAGCGTTAACGCCATATCTCTTCCAACGGGCTGCGAGACCTGACCGCGCACAGATGATGGAGATATCATGGCCGCCGAGATCCGCCTGTTCCCCTGCCTCACCGACAATTTCGGCGCCCTGATCCACGACCCCGCGACCAAAGCGACCGCCTCGATCGACGCGCCGGAATCAGGCCCGATCGAGCAGGCGCTGGAACGCGAAGGCTGGCAGCTCACCGACATCCTGATCACCCATCACCACCACGACCATGTCGGCGGCGTCGCCGCGCTGAAACGGAAATATAATTGCCGCGTCGTCGCCCCGCACGACAAGTCGGCCAAGATCGCCAATGTCGATCTGCGCGCCGCCAATGGCGACGTGGTCAAGGTCGGCGGCCTGTTGGCGCGGGTTTTGGAAACGCCGGGCCACACCCTCGACCACATCTCTTACGTCTTCGACGGCGACAAGACGGTGTTCGCCGCCGATACGCTGTTCTCGATCGGCTGCGGCCGGGTGATCGAGGGCACGCATCCGATGATGTGGGATTCGCTTCTCAAGCTGCGGGCACTGCCCGACGACTTCAAGCTCTATTGCGGCCATGAATACACCGCGGCCAATATCAAATTCGCGCTCTCCGTCGAGCCCGACAATGCCGCGTTGCGAGCCCGCGCCGAGGAGGTGACGCGGTTGCGCGCGGCGAACACACCGACGGTGCCGACGCTGATGGGGGAGGAAAAAAGGGCTAATGTGTTCCTGCGTGCCGACGATCCGTCGGTCGCCGCAAAACTGCACATGAAGGGCGCAAAGCCCGCCGAGGTATTCGGCGAATTGCGCGAGCGCAAGAACAAATTCTGATGCATAATTCTGATGCATAAATCCTGAAACCACTTCCGATGACGAGATGACGACCGCAGCCGACATCATCACGCGACTTGAACTGAGGCCGCACCCGGAGGGCGGGTACTATCGCGAGACGTTTCGCGATAGCCGCACCGACGCCCAGGGCCGCGCGCTGTCGACCGCGATCTATTTCCTGCTGGCGCGCGGCGAGCGCTCGCACTGGCATCGCGTCGATGCGGTCGAAGTCTGGCACTATTATGCAGGCCACACGCTCACCTTGCACATCGCCAATGAAGGCTGCACGCCGCACGCGGTGAGGCTGGGACCCGACCCTGCGGCGGGTGAGCGGCCGCAGGCGATCGTGCCGGCGCATGCGTGGCAGGCCGCCGAGAGCACCGGCGACTGGACCCTGGTCGGATGCACGGTGTCGCCCGGGTTCGAATTTGCCGGCTTCGAACTGGCCGAGCCGGATTGGTTCCCCGCCCGCTGAAAAATGTATTCGGGATTCGGGTGGGTGCGAAACCACAAACTCACTACTCGTAGGTTTCACACAGGGAAGCCTACATGCTCAGCACAATCGATATCACCGATACCGCGAACTCGCAGGTTATCGAACCGGCGATTCTGTATTTCGGGACACCGGTGGTCCTGATCGGCTCCAGAAATGAGGACGGCTCACCCGATCTCGCGCCGATGTCGTCGGCATGGTGGGTCGGCTGGCGCTGTATGCTGGGCCTGGCAAGCAACTCCAAGTCCACCGAAAACATGATCCGCACCGGCGAGTGCGTGCTCAACCTGCCATCCGCAGATCTCGTCGATGCCGTCAACAGTCTCGCGCGTACTACCGGCTCGAATCCGGTGCCCCCGGGCAAGATCAAGCGCGGCTACCGGCACGCGAAAGACAAATTCGACATCAGCGGCCTGACCGCGCTGCCGGGCGAGACCGTTGCAGCACCTCGCGTGGCAGAATGCCCGGTACAGATCGAAGCGAAAGTGGCGCATGTCCACAAGATGGCGCAGGACGATGAGGTCTGGCGGGGCAATCTCGTAGCGATCGAGGTTCGCGTCACCCGCGTGCACGCGCACCCGGGAATCATGATGGACGGCGAGCCCAACCGCATCGACCCCGACAAATGGCGGCCGCTGATCATGAGCTTTCAGCAGTTCTACGCCCTCGCGCCTGGAAAATTGCAGCGATCCGAGCTCGGTCAAATTCCGGAAAGCCAGTACAAGCCGCCGGGCTGGCGGCCGGCGGCTTAAGGCGTTTTCAAGAGAAGGGGATGCCGGTTCGCGTGGCTGGAGCCAGGTTGTTCGACATTGGCTGCCTGCGCATGAACACGTCAGAATTCTTCGAAAAAGGCAGTCTCGCGCCCTGGCAGGATGCCCGCTCTAGCCTGAGTTCTTGCAAGCTGCGGACTGGCGCTGAAAGCCTTGGCATTTTCCTCTGTGTCCCAGTCGAACAGGATGAGCAAGTGATTGGGGTTTGCGGTTGAACGAAAGCGGCGGACGCGCTGGCAGCCATGCGCGGTTCGCGCCCCGGCGTTCTCGTCAAAAACCTCTCTCCATCTGTTGAAGTCCTCGACATCGCCGCGAACCATTAGGACTGGCATTTTTATCTCCGTTTTTCTTGCAACTTCACTTTCAACTCGACAAGCACCCGAGCTCTAACAGGCTGGCGCGAACTGCTTTGTCGAGAGGTGTGTGAGGCTCGTCGCCGATCAACGCAATCAGCTTGGAATTGTCGAGCCGAAGAGGGACATCCCAGAGATAGCGAACTTCTTCGACCTCACGCAGCAGCGGGACGAAGGGCGTGAGCAGCCGAACGGCGAACCATGGAAAGCGGCGAATGGGGAGATCGAGCTTTCCAGCCGCGCGACGAATGGATTGAGCGAGCTCGATACCGGGTTTGATCCAATGTCCGCCAAAGTGAACGACGTCGAACGACGGCAGATCGGCTTCGATGTCTGCAAGTCGCGCAATCGCCTCGGCGTAGTCCGGCAGATAGGCCCAGGCATGACCCGTCGCAGGGGGACCTGGATACACGATGGCACGCAGCGGCTCCCCCGGCTTGATCAGGACATTCGAAAAATTTGAGGATGGCCCGTGTCCACCGAATACGTCTCCAGCGCGCACGACGAGCGATCGGGTCCCAGTCGCCGCCGCCGCTCTCAGAATGTCTTCCATCTCGCTGCGAACGCGGCCCTTGCGCGTGTTCGGGTTTTGCGGCGCAGTCTCGGACAACAGCGGACCGGCGTCCGGTCCGAAGTTATACAAGTTGCCGGGGAAGATCAGTCGCGCGTTCGAGGCTCTCGCCGCTTCGATCGAGTTACGAAGCATCGGCATCGCGAGTCCACGCCAGTTTTTGTACCGCGGTGGATTGGCCGCGTGAACGATGAGGGCGACATCTCGGGCTGCGTTGGCCACGTCCTCCGCCTTCATCGCGTCTCCCTTGATCCAGGCTACGCCGTTACCCGGTAGAGAGACCGAGACTTGCTTTGGCTTGCGGCTCAAGCACCGAAGTTGCCAGCCGCGGCGCGCCAAGGCCCTTGCGACCTCGCGCCCTACCCCTCCCGTCGCTCCGATCATCAACGCCGTTCTCGTCATGTGTCTCACCAGCTCCGCCGCGAACTGCTACTCAGCGGCAAAATCATCCTCAGAATTTCCAGTTGATCTCGCCCCTGGCGGCGTGGTCCTGGGCGGCCCGCGCAAGCTGCCCGGAATAGGTCAGGCCGATGCTGGCATTGCGCATCAGATTAAAGCCGATGCCCGCTTCGACCAGCAGCGCATCGCGCGTGATCGGCACGCCGGCGACGGTGAACGGCAGCCCACCGTCGCGAAACGCCAGCAGCGCTTCGGGCGTCACGTCGCCGAACGCGTGCCGCCAGCCGAGTGTGCCGCGCACGGTCAGCGGTTTGCCGTCGGCCAGCGCGACGGTGCCCGCACCGTGCAGCCCGAGCGTCGTGAAGGCGGTGGCAAAGGCGCCATCGCGGCCGGTCAGCGCCGCAGCGCCGGTTTCGGCAAAACGGCCGGTATCGAGATGCACATAGGCCAGGCCCGCAAACGGCTCGAGCGCGACAGGGCCGAGTGCAAAGCTGCGGCCGACCTCGCCGAACATCTGTGCGGTATGGGCGTCGTAGCTTGCCTTGGCGACGTCGAAGAAGCCGGGAAACACGATCGCGCGATCGGTATCGATGGTATGCGCGGCGAAAGCGGCGCCGCCGCGTAGGCCCCAGGCGCCGAGCTGGCCGCCGCCATAGAGCGCGAGGTGGTAATTGTTGATGGTGGCGGCGGAGCGGCGGTCGTCGACATTTAGCGAGGATTGGCTGTAGCCTCCGGCCAGCCCCAGCCGCCAGCGTTCGTCGAACGTCGCGTCCACGCCGGAGATGACGCCGCCGGTCGAGCGCCGCAGTACGGCGGCATTGCCGTCGCCGTCGGTATGTCCCCAATCGCCGATGCCCTGCGCCCAGGCGGTCATCACCCGCTCCTCGGCCGGCGGCTTCGCTGCCGCCTTGAAGGCCGGCTCCGCCGCGTAGGCCAAGGTACCGGCGCTGGTGCCGTCGATCGCCGCGACTTGCGAACCAATCGGGGCCATTGCCGCGAACGGCCCATCCGTGCCGCCGAACGGCTGCCGCAGGCGGTCGACGACGGCGTCGCGGACGTAACGCGAGTCCTCGAGCATCGCGCCCGCCGCACTGGCGTGCAGCTCGCCGGAAAGCTGGTCGAACGCAACTCGCGCTTGCGCAGGCGTGCTGCTGGCTGCGACCGCGTTGAACGCCGGCCCCCGGCCGAGGCTGTCCAGGCCTGCGCCGGTCGCGATCTGGTTGCGCGTCTGCCCCGCGCTCGCGAAACTTACATTGTTGCGCGCGAAGGTGAGGAACACGTCGTTCGGATCGTAGCTCAGGCTGGGCGTGACGAAAATGAAGTTGCCGGCGACCCCCGAAAACGTGCCCGTCCGACCTCCCGCCGCCGTCAGGATCGTATAGGGCGTGTTGACGGCGATGCCGCCGTTCGCCGAGGTCACCTGCACCGTCGCGCGAATAAGATTTGCCGTGCCGGTCGCGGCGATCCTGTCGCTGCGCCCTGCCCCATCAAGGTCGACCGCATAGGTCGCGTCCGGCGTGACAATAAGGTTTCCCGCGACATGAAGCGCGCCGATCATTCCGGTCGCGGCACTGCCAGGCGCTACCATGCCGCCTAGAACAGCGGTGGCCCCGACGACGCCGGTACCGGCGAGCGTGCCGTCGGCGACGGTCACCGGGGATTGCGCGATCGCGCCATTGACGACCAGCGTTCCTCCATTAACGCGCGTCCCGCCGGTGTAAGTATTGATACCGGAGAGCGTCAGCGTGCCGGTGCCGACCTTGACGAGGCCGCCGCCGCTACCGGCCGGCTCAACGCCGCCGTCAGCGATGACGCCGGAGACCTCGGTGCTCAAATTGTTCGAGCCGACGGTCAGCGTCTTGCTGCCGAGGAAATAGGATCCCGTGCCCTCGATCGAGCCTGCTGTCATGCCCGTGCTCTGGAGGCCCGACATGTCGAACGTGCCGCCGGCGTTGGTGACGAAGCGCGCGTTGCCGCCGGTGCTGTTGCCCAGGAAGCCGATGCTGCCGCCGGAATTGGTGGTGATCGTTGCGTTGCCGGCCGAGCTGGTGTCAGCGAACGTCGTGCCCCCCAAGGCGTTATTGGTGATCGAAGCGTTGCCCGCACTGGCGTGGTTTCCGAATTCGAGAAGCGAGCCTAAAAAATTACTGTTCGCGGATGTATTGATGATTGTCGCGTTGCCGGCCGTGGCGTTGGAAAAGAAGGAAGCGTGGCCGCCGTCCATGTTCCGGATCGTAGCGTTGCCCGCCGAGGCGCCTTCGCCGAAGAAGATAGCTCCACTTCCGTTAGCGATAGTGGTGTTCGCTGCGCTGCTGCTCAAACGAAATTCGATCGTCCCGCCGCCCGCGTTAATGAGAGTAGCGTTCCCAGCGTTGCTGGTATTCTGAAAACTAACGCTACTGTTGCCTGTGTTGGTGATCGTCGCGTTAGCGGCCGTGCTGGTACCACCAAAGACAATCTCACTGGAAGTGCTGTTGTTGATGATGGCATTGGCGGCCGTGCTGGCATTCCGAAAAACAATTCCACCAGCGGCACTAAAGGTGAACACCGGCGCCGACCCGGAGCTGTTGATGATCCCTCTATCTGTGAATTCCAATAGGTGAACCATGAATGTATAAGCGGGAGCGCCGCTGTTGAATTGCATCGTCCCGATTGAAGTGTCGGGCTGCGAAAAACTGATCGTGGTCTGGCTCGACGCACCGAACGTCGCCGTCCCGGTCGGCACGGTGCCGGGGCTCCAGGTCGCGGCCGTATTCCAGTCGCCCGACGCGGGGTTGGCGCCCCATGTCGCGTCCTGGGCGCGGCCCGCGCATGGCAGCAGCGTGGCAGCAAGTGCCAGCGTCCAGACCGTGATCATCGCCGTCGAGCCCGTGAGCGTTCGAGCCCGGCGCGCAAGAATCGCGCCGGCTGATACCCCGTCCCGTGCCCTGTCCTGTTCCGAGACACGCATCCCAAACTCCCGTTCGTCGATTCCTGCGGCACGACGTGTAGGAGGTGATCGGATGCGCTCTCTTGGGCTGGCGCACCGGGGGCTGGGACACAGACGCCACCGTTGACTTTTCGAGCCGGGTGAAGCAATGCCGCAACAACTGTCAGGACGGATGCCCGGCACGGGAACGAGCCGCCGATGTCAAAGCCACAGGCGCCCACGACGTTTCGGTTCTCGACCGCCGATTGGCCGGAACGGGATCGGCTGGCGATTTGGCGCGAGTCGGTCGGGCGCACCGTCATCCAGCTCGATACGGAGCCGTTGTCCGACGCAGCGTTCCATGCCGAGGCGACGGTGCACGCGCTGCCCGGGCTTTGGCTCGGCTCCTGGGCATTGGCCAATTTGCGCATCGCCGTGACGCGCGAGCTGCTCGACGGCAGCGACGATCTCGTGCTCGGGATCGCGCTGAGCGGCGCGCCCATCATCTCGCACCGGAGTCGCGAAGCCACCGGCGACACCGGCGATGCCATTCTGATGTCGACCGCGGAGCCGCGGGTGAGCGTCTACCCTTCGCTGGTGCGCTTCATCCACCTCCGGCTGCCGCGCAAGGCGCTGACGCCGTTCGTGCCCAACCCGGAGGATGCGCTGATGCGTCCGGTGCCGCGCGACATCGAGGCGCTGAGGCTGCTGACCTTTTACGTCGGAGAGCTGAGCCGCACCCATCTCGCCGCAACGCGCGAGCTGCAGCATGTCGTCGTCACCCATGTGTATGACCTGGCGGCCCTGGTGATCGGCGCCACCCGCGACGGGACGGCGGTTGCCGCCGGCCGCGGGCTGCGCGCCGCGCGGCTTGCCGCCGTCAAGGCCGATATCGGCGCGCGTCTGGCCGACCCCGACCTGACCTTGACCGCGGTTGCAGCGCGCCGGCAAGTCTCGCTGCGCAGCCTTCAGAGGATGTTCGCCGACGAAGATACGAGCTTCTCGGAATTCGTGCTCAACGCGCGCCTCGCTCATGCCTATCGCCTGCTGACCGATCCGCGCCGGCTTGACCGCAACATCAGCAGCATCGCGTTCGAAGCCGGCTTCGGCGACCTGTCCTATTTCAATCGCGCCTTTCGCCGCCGCCACGGCACGACGCCGTCGGAGGTTCGCGCGGCGGTGTCGCGTTGACTGCCATGGCGACCGGTGTCGTCTCAGGCCGGTCCGTCTGGCGCGAGAGTCCGAGATTGCTGCGGCCGCCGGCTCTATCGGATCGGCCTCGAGATTTGCCTCGCGGTGGAAAACATTGAGGGAGGAATCATGATCGGATACGTCACGGTTGGCACCAGTGACCTGAAAAAGGCCAGCGAATTCTACGACAGAATTAGCGGCGAGTTCGGCATGGGACGCTTCATCGCGAATGACCGGATCATCGCCTGGGGCGGTCCCGGCGGTGGCGCCGGCTTTGGCGTCGCGCTACCCTCGGACGGCAAGCCGATGACGGTCGGCAATGGCGTGATGGCCGCGTTCAGCGCCAAGGACAAGGCCCAGGTCGACCGAGTCTACAAGCTCGCCTTGTCGCTCGGCGGCAGTTGCGAAGGCCCTCCCGGCCCAGCGCAACGAAAAATTCTATGCCGCCTATTTCCGCGACCCCGAGGGCAACAAGCTCAACGCCTTCGTGATGGGCTGACGTAAACCTTACTTTCGCGGATTTTCTCTTTCCCGAATTTTCTTGGGCACGCGCCACTTCGAAAGTTAAGGAGGCGTATTGCTTCTCAAACCATCCGCTCCATTCGATTTCAACCATGGCCCGCCCGACTTTAAAGAAATTCCGCCGTATCGTCGTCAAGCTCGGCTCGTCGCTCTTGATCGATTCCGATGCCGGCGAAGCGCGGGCGTCGTGGCTATCAGCGTTGGCCGCCGATATCGCCAAGCTGCATAAAGAAGGGCGCGAGATCCTGATCGTCTCGTCGGGATCGATCGCGCTCGGCCGCAGCCGCCTCAAACTGCCGCGCGGCACCCTGAAGCACGATCGAGAGAGTCATGCAAGCAAATGATCCAGGCTCGCCGAAATTGCCCGATTGCACCCCTTTCCGGTTCTCGACTGCCGATTTGCCGCAGCGGGATCGACTGACGATCTTTCGTGAAGTGATCGGGCGCGCGACCGTGAAGCTCGACCTGGCGCCGCTTGCCGATCGCCCGTTCCGAGCCGACCTCGTGGCGCAGGCGCTGCCCGGGCTCGTGATCGTGTCCGGGGCGAGCGCCAACGTGCGCGCTGCAAGAACACGCGAGCTGCTCGACGATTCCGACGATCTCATCCTGAAGATCTTCACGAGCGGGATCGGGGTCGCATCGCAACGCGGTCACGAGGTCACGCTGCGCGCCGGCGATGCGCTCCTGATGTCGGCGGCGGAAACCAGCGTGTCCGCGACCTCGTCGCTGTCGGGCTTCATCACGCTTCCGTTGCAGCGCAAGGCGGTCGCATCGCTCGTGTCCAACCCAGAGGATGCGCTGATGCGTCTGCTGCCCGGCACCGACGCGCTGCGCCTGCTCGTCAATTATGTCAGGGAGCTGCAGGACAGCGCACAACTCACGACCTACGAGCTGCAGCGTGCCGTCGTCACCCATATATACGACCTTGCAGCGCTCGCGATCGGCGCCACCAGCGACGGGATAGCGCTTGCCGGCAGCCGCGGGCTGCGCGCCGCGCAGCTCGCCGCGGTCAAGGCCGACATCAATACGTATCTTGCCGATCCCGACCTGACATTGACCGCCGTCGCGGCGCGCCAGCGGCTCCCGCCGCGCAGCCTGCAGCGGCTGTTCGCCGACCAGGACACGAGCTTCTCCGAATTCGTGCTGGAGGCGCGCCTGACACTCGCGCATCGCCTGTTGAGCGATCCGCGCTGGGACGACCGCAACGTCAGCAGCATCGCGTTCGAAGCCGGGTTCGGCGACCTGTCCTATTTCAACCGCAGCTTCCGCCGCCGCTATGGCGCAACGCCCTCCGAGATCCGCGCGGCGATACGCCGTTAAGCGTTGACGCGAGTACTAAGGTCCGTTTACAGTCAGGGATTCCCAAGCGGATAGAAAATTGATTCAAGGCTGAAAATGGAGATCAGCCTTGATTCGATTGATGTTGAGCGACG
>Ga0209526_10003978_pt1 | contig 10067 bp, 6 predicted proteins | sample JacPinW_OM2H0_M1_FD_188566 | JGI IMG/M metagenome (GOLD analysis project Ga0209526, IMG submission 188566) | Forest soil microbial communities from Algoma, Ontario, Canada - Jack Pine, Ontario site 1_JW_OM2H0_M1 (SPAdes) (version 2) | ecosystem: Environmental > Terrestrial > Soil > Boreal... | reverse complement strand
TCTCTGCAAGCATCTTGTGCCGACCGACGAATTGGCCTGCAATCCAAACCAAATAGCTTACGCCATGTAGAAAAAAATCAGATGGGTATCCCCTTGACTCAGGTAGCCCCTACAGATTGTGGGTTGCCTTTAGCTTTCCTGGAGGTCGGGTGTACGATCCGGTAATATGTGACGGGATCGACAGCCACTGCTTGCTGCGCGTCGGCCACCGAAGTCGCGCCAGGTATGCCCGACACGCCTCTTCGGTGGCGAGGTTCGCCTCCAACTCCATCAAGAATTACGCGGATACTCTTCCACCACCGCCGCCTACTAGATGTTGGGCCTACCTGAGTCAAGGGGATACCCAGCAAAAATCATTTTAATGTAGCGCGCAACGTTTTGGCGAACTACAGCGGGCTCGGCTCAAGTATCTGAGACTCCGGGCATTATCGATTGCCCTGCGGACTGCTGGAATGTAGCGCGCTTGATGGGCGCAAGCGATTTATCAGCTCACAAACGGCCAGGAAGCGGTACGACAGGAAGAACGGGCGGGATTCATTGTGGTACGGTAGGTAGAGAGTACACATCCGCCGCTTTTGAGGTCCGAATGTTTAGATCCATTGCTTTCGCAACAGCCACACTTTGATGGTCTGCGTAAGGCATACATAGCCGAGCAGCGTGAGCATAAGAATTGGCCAGTACAACCGCGGCAGGTGCGTGAAGCCCAGCGCAGAGGCCAAAGGGGAATACGGTAGCCACACTCCGACAGCCATGATTGATAATGTTGTTGCCGTCAGGGCCCAACTCGCTCGGCTCTGGAGGAAGGGAGTCTTATTTGTACGAATGACGTGAATAATGAGCGTCTGGGTCATCAACGACTCGACGAACCAGCCGGTCTGAAACAGCGACGCTCGGGATGGATTCCAGCAGTTGAAGACCCAGAGCATGACGAAGAAAGTCGAGTAATCGAAAATTGAGCTGATGGGACCGATAAAGAGAATAAACCGCTTGATTTCCCCGATGTTCCAGGGCCGCGGCTTAGTTTGTTGCTCATCGTCCACGGCGTCCGATGGGATCGGCACCTGCGAGAAGTCATACAGAAGGTTGTTCGTCAAGACCTGAATCGGGGCCATCGGGAGGAAGGGGAGGAAGGCACTCGCCCCCAGCACGCTGAACATGTTCCCGAAGTTGGAACTCGCTCCCATCCGGATGTACTTTATGATGTTCGCGAACACCTTACGGCCTTCAATAACGCCCCCTTCCAGCACCATGAGGTCCTTCTCCAGCAAGATCAAGTCTGCCGAGTCCCTGGCGATGTCAGTGGCGGTGTCCACCGAGATGCCGACGTCCGCCGCTCGCAGGGCGGGAGCATCGTTGATTCCGTCGCCCATGAATCCGACGACGTGCCCCTTGCCCCGGAGGACGCGGATGACCCGCTGCTTGTGCGCGGGAGAGAGGCGGGCGAACAGAGCCGCCTTCTCGGCTGCTTCGGCCAGTTCGGCATCGGACATTTTCTCCACGTCGCCGCCCAGCAGCATTGGGTCGGCTAAGAGGCCAACGTCCTTGCAGACCTTGCGACTGATAAGGTGGTTGTCCCCCGTGAGGATTTTTACCGCGACGCCATGCTTGAGCAGAGCCGCCAGGGCGCGGGTCGCAGTGTCCTTGGGCGGGTCCAGGAATGCGACATAGCCTCGAAGTACGAGTTCGCGCTCGTCATTCTTCGCGCAAATTTGCTTCCCGGGCAGGTCCTTGGTCGCCACTGCCAGCACGCGAAAGCCGTCGTTGCTGAGGCTGTCGTACTCTTGCTTCAGCCCGACCATCAGATCCGGGTCCATCGCGGATAACTTGCCGTCGAGTTCAAAATGCGAGCAGTGGTGGAAGACTTCTTCCGGAGCCCCCTTGGTGAGGAGGATCGCCTTACCTTCGGCGTCCTGCACCAGGACCGACATCATGCGTCGAGTGAAGTCGAACGGGATCTCATCCAGCTTCTTATACTTCTCGACCAGCACCTTGCCGTGGAAGTCGGCACTGTCCAGGATTGCCCGGTCGAGGAGGTTTCGGAGGCCCGTCTGGAAGTAGCTGATCAGGTATCCGTCCAGGAGCACGTCCTCGGTTTCGCGCCCGGCGACGTTGCAATGCCGCATGAGGACGACGCGGTCCTCGGTGAGCGTACCCGTCTTGTCGGTGCACAGCACGTCCATGCCACCGAAGTTCTGGATTGAGTTGAGCCGCTTGACGATCACCTTCTTGCGGCTCATCGCGAGCGCCCCATTGGAGAGACAGACGGAGACGATCATCGGCAACATCTCGGGAGTGAGGCCTACCGCCACAGCCATTGCGAAGAAGAAGGCTCCCTTCCAATCGTGCTTGGTGAAACCGTTGATGAGGAAAACCAGAGGCACCATCACAGCCATAAACTGCATCATGAGCCACGTGAAGCGGTTGAGGCCCTGGTCGAAGCTCGTCAGCGCTCGTTCCTCGGTGATCGAGTGGGCCATATTACCCAAGTAGGTTTGCACCCCTGTCGTGACCACCGCTGCCGTCGCCGTGCCGCTCTCGACGCTCGTCCCCATGAAGCATATGTTCTTGAGTTCAGTGGGTGAGCTCTCCTCTTTAGTTTCGGGGTCGTGGAACTTCTCGACCGGGAGTGACTCACCCGTGAGGCTGCCTTGGCTCACGAAGACGTCTTTCGAGGACAGCAGCCGCACGTCGCCGGGAATCATGTCGCCGGCGGCCAGCTTGATGATGTCACCCGGTACCAAGTCCCTGAGTGGAATCTCCTTCGCCGCGCCGTCCCGCACGACGGTAGCGGTCACATGGATCATGGCCTTCAGCTTCTGTGCCGCAGTGTCCGCTTTCGCTTCCTGCCAGAAGCGGAGTCCCACACTCAGCGCCACCATACCCACCATCACAGAGGCGGCGCGCGCGTCGCCTGTCAGGAAGGAAACCGTCGACAAAATCGTCAGCAGGATCACCAGCGGGTTGCGGATGATTTTCAGAATGCGGACGGCCCAGCCTTGCTTCCGTTCTTGTGCGATCTCATTCGGACCCGTCGTGCGTGCCCGTTCTTCGGCCTCAGCTTGCGTTAGGCCATTGGGAGACGTTCGCAAGCTCCGGAGCAGTTCTTCGCCGTCCTTCCGGGCGGCATCGAGGACTGCGGGCGAAACACGGATATTCTGGTTCTTGGTCTTCGTTGGGAGCGCCGGCTCGTTCGGGGGAGCCGGTGGACCCGCGAGCTTAGGACCTACCGTTCCAGCGTCGACCAAAGCCTCTGCCGCGCTATCCGCGTTCGGTGTTGTCATCGTCTCTTTGACCGGTTTACAAGTGAAGCTCTCAAGCCAGATGGCATACTCCGACGAGGCTAACCAGTTCGCACAGGAAGCTCATCGGACATCGGAAGACGTGCTGGTTAGAAAGAATAGACCCTGCGGCTCGCGCCGCCGATTAAGAGTCCATAAATAATTAGCCAAGCGCGAGGTTCATTTGATACGCCAGCGGGTCTTTAGCGATTGTGTACAAAAGTGAACATTTTCCTGATCACGATTCTGCCAAAGTCTTGAGGAGTGTATTTCTGGATTTGAAGGAAGTTTTTGCTGCCACCAACCAAATAGACTTCATAGTAGCCCACGTTTGTGAAAACCAAATTGCAACAAATTCCCGTCCTGACAGGGATAAAGCTCTTCCACACGGCGGTTTGGCTCTTCTTCGCCGGATGCATTGTGGCGATTCCCTTCGCTGGTGCTCGGCGTCAGTTTCGCTTGGCAGCCATTCTGACCGGTTTGATGCTGGTCGAGTGCGCGGTCCTCGCGATGAACAGTGGCCGTTGCCCGTTGACTGATCTGGCGGGCCGCTACACCGAGGATCGCATGGACAACTTTGACATCTACCTGCCGCTTTGGTTGGCCCGACGCAACAAAATGATCTTTGGGACGCTTTTCGCCATTGGGGAATTGTTCGTGCTCGGGCGGTGGTTGATTTCCTTGCGGTGAGGCCACCTCACAAGAATGAATAGATTTGGGGTCTGATCATCTCCACTTTTCGGACCCGCGCAGCCCTGCAGACGGAGGTTCTCGCTCTTCGTCACCAACTGGCCGTTCCTTGGGCTTGCAATGGCAAGACGTCAGTTTCGCTGACGCAATGATCCAAGTGCGTCGGACGTGGACGTGCGGCCAAGTAGGTTTGCCAAAGAGCAAAGCGTCCAAGGCACCGGTGCCACTCCACCCGTTGCTCGCCGAATTTATACTTCTCTGGAAACAGAAGACACCGTATTCACAGCCGGGTGACTGGGTATTTCCGAATATCGGGATGGCTCTGAGCGCAGTATTTGGAATTGTTCTGGTTTGGACATCCGCTCCTTTGGTCAAACGGGAAACCGAGCGGATTGACCGAGCCTTTTTCCGCAGCGCGTATGACGCGCACGTGATCCTGCAGGGCCTGGCGGAAAAAACACGCACGGTGACGGACCGCCACGAGCTCGCGAAGTTGCTGGAGATTCAGATAGCAGGAGCGCTGCATCCGAAATCGTTTGCCTGTTACCTGGAAGCCGGAGATGGAAATCTGGTTGCGGAATGCGGACTCGGGGAGCGGGAGGTCGACACCATTTCAGCCCCACTGCCTCGGCCGAACTTCCCTTTCCGCTTTGGCGCGTTCTTCGTTCCCAGAAACGTGGACACAATTCCAGCCACGCTGCCGCTGCTCAAGGAAATCGCGCAGCGCGGAAAAGCGTGGGATGTCCCGCAGGGTCCCGAAGCGGCCGGCGACCTGGGACCCCTTGCGCCGGAATGCCTGGTGCCGATCCTGGGCCGTGAGAACAACCCCATTGGCATGCTGGTTCTTGGGCAGCGGCTTTCCGAGGAACCTTATTCCGGCGAAGACAAGCGTTTGCTCGATTCGGCAGCGGCCCAAGCGGGTATCGCTTTGGAGAACATACGTCTCGCGGAAAAGATGGCGGAGCGCATGGAGGCAGATCGGCGCAGCGCTCAGGAAATGGAATTTGCTCGGCAGGTACAAGCAAGACTGTTTCCGCAGAAACGGCCCGCGATGAAGACCCTCGAATACACGGGCGCCTGTCTCCAGGCTCGGAAGGTGGGTGGGGACTACTACGACTTTCTCGAGCTTCGCCCCGGCCGCTTGGCGCTGGTGCTGGCGGACATTGCGGGAAAAGGGGTGTCTGGTGCCCTGCTAATGGCCAATCTGCAAGCCAACTTGCGCAGCCAATATGCGATGGCGGTCGACGATCTGCCGCAACTGCTCGCCTCGGTCAACCGCTTGTTCTACGAAAGCACCGACGATGGCAGTTACGCTACCGTATTTTTTGCGGATTACGACGACTCAAGCCGCAAGCTCCGCTACGCGAATTGTGGACATCTACCCCCACTTCTCCAGCGCGCCTGCGGAAGCTCGCGATCGCAGGTTTCGGAGGCGCCGAAGGTGGAGTGGCTGCATTCTACCTGCACCGTGATGGGATTGTTTGAAGACTGGCGTTGCGAGATTGCGGAAGTGCAGCTTTCTCCAGGTGACACGCTGGTCCTTTATACAGATGGAATCACTGAGGCTACGAACGCGGATGGAGAAGAGTTTGGCGAGTCCCATTTGCTGGACACCCTTGGTAGGCATTCTCACCTTTCGGTGGGACCCCTTCTGCAAGCAGTTGTCGGGGCGGTCCAGCAATTCAGCAGCGGTAGCGAACAGCAGGATGACATAACAGCGGTGATTGCGCGGTCTCTCGAGTAGGTGGGTCCCCGTCGTGCCCAAGCTGTGGCAAGACTCGGACGGGCGGTCAGGGAGGGATTTGCTTTCTGCTGCTTTCCCGCAAGCCGGCAACGGCCAACACAGCCAAGTAAAGTCAAGCAACGGGATTTACCGTAGAGAGTTACATTTCCCGACGCTGACGCGAGCAAGCGGGGGCAGCGGAAAGCTCATCGCCTGCCCGTGCCGAGAAGCAATGAGGAACGCGCCCGCCTTCGCCGCAGTCAACAGGAAGAATCAATCGACCAGCGCCGACTAACAGCGCCGTCTAGTGTCCTCTCCTGACCGTGGCTGCATACATCGCGTCCAGAAGATCCTGGGAGTGGCCGTCGTAGTCGGCATCGAGCGACCACATAAAGGTACCGCCCAGACCACGTATCCAATCGGAGTACCAAACTCTGAGATAGGTCGAAACGGCGTCATCGTAGGTGATGTAGCCGTCTGTTCCATCGGTTTTCAGCATGTAGGGAACAAGTGCAATTGGATCATAAAACGTCTGCCACCCGTCTCGGTTGATCCGCCGCTTGATGAATGGGGCGTAATTCTCGGTTCGAACCGTGTCGTCGCAGGCTTGGTCCGGAGTCCAGGCAGCGTTCGGGCACAACCCGAATAACCGGTTGATGTTGGTGTAGTAGTAGCCGTAAAAGGGCATTCCCATGTTCAGTTGTGAGGCCGGTACCTTTTTGAGGAATATGTCGGCGGCCTCCTCGGCGCTGCCCCCCGGTTGGCACTCCCAGGGCGCAGGATCGTGATGATCCCAAAAGATCGGCGAATTGAGCTGGCCGTAAGCAGTCCACGGGCCAGCGCAGTCGTACATCATGACGTTGAAGAAGTTGAGCGATGTTTGCAGATGAATCAGGTCGTATCCATATCCGCCCCAGGGTGGCACGTCGATGGAGAGGATATAGGCGGAGTTTGCCGCGCGGAGTCGTGCCATCAGTTGAACCAAGAAACGACGATCCGTCGTGGTTGTGGGAAACTCCCAATCGAGGTCGATGCCGTCGTAGTGGTACTGGGTAGCGAAAGCGACAAGGTTCTCGACCAGGACGGAAATACTGCCGCTGTTCTCAACCCCGGGAAAGTCGCCGCCGGCTAGCAGAATCACCTTGACCCCGTTCGCATGTGCCAAGTTGATGAGCTCGGGCTCAACGAAGCCATCGGGAACGGACAACGTGCCACCCGCGGCAAAAGATACCCCAGCATGGTTCACGTGCGTCAACTTCTGAAACGGAATCTGTGCTGCGCTGTAGGGTGGTCGCGAAAACTTACTCCAATAACCGTAGTCTCCCAGCAACCGTTTGGGCAGGCGTTCGCCGGCGACGGAGTCTTGTGCATGCGAGGGTTGAGAGTAGACCACACCAACGAAAACCGTCAGCAACAGCAGATGAACCGGCAAAGGTGAATAAAATCTCATTGATTCGTTCCCTGGGACAACGTCTCTTTGGGCATGGCTGGACTGCCCGGGCTTACCCGCGCCCAGGCCGCGAGTCCGAGGATTCTATCACGGGATCCACGAGGAAATTAGTGTTGTACATAGGGGATTCGCCTGTGACTCGGTTGCTGGCGACCATCTCGCCGAACAAATTAGAAGCTCGGCTTGTATCCGCAGATGCGAGGCGGAACCTCACCTCAGCTATTGAAGGATACTGGTGACCTGATCAGTCTGTTCTCAGCATATTGCCAGAGATCAACTGAGGTGCGTAATCGTGTGCGGCAAGCCGGAGTTTCCGTTTCGCCTTCCGGGCCGCTTCGATGCCATTCAGTGCCTCTGTCACCGCCTGGTCGCCAATGGCATGAATATGCACGATCATTCCCTGCTTGTCCGCAGAAATCGCAATTTTCGCAAACTCGGCCGGATCAAACAGCAGCTCGCCGTTCTTGCCGCTGGGCCGATACGGCTTGGAGAGGACCGCCGTTTGCGAGGGATATTCCAGGACGCCGTCGGCGAACACCTTGATTCCCGCAACCTTCACGTCAGGCACATTCTTGAAGTCCTCGCGAAACTTCAACGCCGTCGCCAACTGCAGCTCCGGATTCCCCTTTTTGAACTCGATCACCGGCAGCGCCACAACATGCGAGTTCAGCTCGCCACTTTCAGCCAATTTTCGGTAGGTCCCCAGAATCGCCTGACTGGCCATCGGATCAAGCCACGCCGTGATTCCGAGTGCATGCATATGCTCTACAGCGGCCCGTCCGGCTGCGAGCATCCGCTCGTTGCTCGGCTCTGGAACTACGGTACTAACCTTGTCCACTCCTGCATCCACCAGAAACCCGTTCGGCTCAAGATTGGGTCCGAGGCCATAGTATCCCCGACTTACCGCATCCAATCCGCTAATCAGGTGCTTGTTGATTCCCGCGCGCTTCAGGAGCGCCTTGTTCGCCCAGGCAGTGTGGCCGTCCATACCTTGGAGCAGAACCGCCTGATCTGCGTAAGGTCCGGCGTTGAAGCGCTGATTCAGCTCATTGGTCTTCGACCAGAATTCGAGCGGGATCCCGCTCACGGTCGGGATATCCCCTTGCATGCCCCGGCCGCTGTTCTTCGCGTCGGCCGTGAACGCCACCAACTCATCGACGGAACTCACGTTCTCGCCGATATCGGCCGAAATCAGCGATAACCCGCCGTCCACGGCGTGACAATGGCTGTCGATCAGCCCTGGTAATAACAGATTGCCCTTGAGGTCAATCGCCTCCGCCCCGCTCGCCAAGGCCTGGGAAACCTCTCCCCGGTTGCCGACGGCCACAATCTTGTCGCCGCGGAGGGCCACTGCCTCCGCGTAGGGATGTTCCGGTTCCCCTGTGAAGATCTTGCCGTTGTAGAGCACGCGCTCGTCTGCCCCTGTTGCGAACGGAACGCCTTCAAGCCAAGCACACAGCAACAACGCGAACACCCAGTTCGCCCTCGACATTGACATTTACCTCGGGTTGATCGGATCTCCCGGGGCGACAGAGCACACCACAGAAGATCGGGCCACGATATCACATCGGTTGGAGTGTCCGACGCACAGAGCCGCGGGTGCGTTTCCGAAGCGGAATTCAGGATGAAAGGGAGTGTCTGAAGGCTACGCCCGCCGCAGTCCCATCGAGGCTCGCGGGGACGCAAACCTGATAATTTTTGGGGCTCTTTGGCGCCGCTCATTGCAAGACAAAGCTGCCCTTCCATTCGACGCGATATGCCTGACCGTGCGTCACCAGCGTTGAGGTGAAGTCGATTCTGTCTCCCGATTGGAACTGTTCCTTACCGAACACCTTCGCCGCTAATTCCATCGCGACCACATTCCCCACGCCCGCATTCAGGCCGGGAGGATTGACGATTCGTACTCCCGGTTCGTAAATCGTGGGCTCCCTCCCGGCACCGATGCGGCTGCGAATCGCCTTTTTGGCCCCATGGATTGCTATAGTCCATGCGGCGCGGTCACCTTCGGGAACAATTTTCTTTCGATAATATTCGTCCTCGGCGAGGTCCTGGAAATAGAGCCCGAGGTAGAGAGCATTCTCGCTCCAGCAGACGTACAGGTCCGCTACCGGAAACGGCGAACTGGGCGAGATGAACCCGCGATCCCGATCCCAATCCTCGAGAGCCAGTGTGGGACGGAATTGACCCAGTGGGTCGCTCGGCGCACGGGGCACGCCCTGCGATGCATCATGTTGCATGTGCGCAGGTTGATTTCTCCCTGCGGCCAGGTCAAGGGCTGAGGCTGCCTGGACGAGCTCCTGGTAGGGACGGTCGTGAATATCCACCAGGCCGAAATTGAAATTTTCTCCGTCCGCGCGGCCATGAGTGGGCTCATCCGAGTATTGGAACCAATCAGCGCCGATGACGTAAGGAATTCGCAATAGCGCGTGCAGCGTATTGCTAAAGCCCGTGGCACGTTCCTGTTGCGTTGTAACCACCGGAAAAATTCCGTGATCATTTTTATTGCCGCTACGATTTTCTCGTGCGGCCATGTAGAACTCACTGATGAGAATCGGTTTGCCGGTCAGGCCGTGCAGCGTCTCCAAATAGAAGCGCGGGAAGGTGCCCTCGTTCCAGCTGGCGTTAAGGTTCGTGGAGACCGCATCCACAAACGGCGCAGACGCACGCGCGACCTCCGGATAGAAAAACGATTGGTAACGGTCACCCAGAATCAGCGCCCGCTGATCGTACTTCCGGATAACCTCATGGACCAGGGAGTAGTAGCGTTCAGCTAGGAGTTTCAAAAACTGGCGCGTGGTGTGGGTGCCATTGCCCCCGGCACGCAGATGGAGCATGCCGTGCTGCCGCAGATCCTCCCAACTTCCAACCCCTTCGGGCTCAAAATCTTTAACCAGTTCGGCCCAGTTACCATGGTAGGTTTCCTGCA
>Ga0209526_10003977_pt1 | contig 10068 bp, 10 predicted proteins | sample JacPinW_OM2H0_M1_FD_188566 | JGI IMG/M metagenome (GOLD analysis project Ga0209526, IMG submission 188566) | Forest soil microbial communities from Algoma, Ontario, Canada - Jack Pine, Ontario site 1_JW_OM2H0_M1 (SPAdes) (version 2) | ecosystem: Environmental > Terrestrial > Soil > Boreal... | reverse complement strand
GCCTTCGAGCAGGAAGGTGCCGACGCCTGGTACATGGACGGCGCCCGCGAGCGCTTTCTCGGGTCGCTTGCCAACGCGGAATGGAAGAAGGTCGACGACATCTGCGACGTCTGGTTCGATTCCGGCTCGACCCATGCCTTCGTGCTGGAAGACCCGGTGCATTTCCCGGGCCTTGCCGGCATCAGGCGCAAGGTCGACGGCGGCCAAGATACAGTCATGTATCTGGAAGGAAGCGACCAGCACCGCGGCTGGTTCCAGTCGTCGCTCCTGGAAAGCTGCGGCACCCGCGGCCGCGCGCCGTTCGACGTCGTGCTGACCCACGGTTTTACCCTCGACGAGAACGGCCGCAAGATGTCGAAATCGGTCGGCAATACCGTCGAGCCGCAAAAGGTCATCGCGCAATCCGGCGCCGACATCTTGAGGCTCTGGGTCTGCGCCACCGACTATGCCGACGACCAGCGCATCGGCCCGGAAATCCTGAAAAACACCATCGAGACTTATCGCAAGCTGCGCAACTCGATCCGCTGGATGCTCGGCTCGCTGGCACACTTCAAGCCGGGCGAGAAAGTCGCGCACGCCGACATGCCCGAGTTGGAACGGCTGATGCTGCACCAGCTCGCCGAGCAGGCGGCGATCGCGCGCAAGGCCTACGCCGAGTTCGACTACAAGACCGTGGTCGCGAGCCTTGCGGCGTTCATGAACACCGAACTGTCGGCGTTCTATTTCGATATCCGCAAGGATACGCTGTATTGCGATCCGCCGTCGTCGCTGGCGCGCAAGGCAGCGTTGACCGCCATCGACCTGATCTGCGATGCGATCCTGAAATGGCTGGCGCCGGTCTTGAGCTTCACCTGCGAGGAAGCGTGGCGGATGTACAAGCCGGACGCCGAGCCATCGGTGCACCTGACGCTGTTTCCAGACAGCTTCGAGGGCTTTCGCGACGAGCCGCTGGCCGCCAAATGGGAGATCATCCGCAATGTCCGCCGCGTCGTCACCGGCGCATTGGAAGTCGAGCGCGCGGCCAAACGCATTGGCTCCTCGCTGGAGGCCTCTCCGCTGGTCTACGTCACCGACAAGAAAATCTTCGAGACGCTGTTCGATGTCGATCTGGCCGAGGTCTCCATCACGTCGAACGCGATGGTGACCAATGAGGACCCGCCGGCCGGGGCATTTCGCTTGCCTGACGTGCCTGGCGTCGCCGTCGTGGTCGAGAAGGCCGTCGGCATCAAATGCGCGCGGTCGTGGAAAATCCTGCCCAGCGTCGGAGAGGATCCGGAATATCCCGACGTCTCGCCGCGCGATGCGCAGGCGCTGCGCGAATGGAAGGCGCTGGGGGTGACGGTTTGAACCCCCACCTCCGCCCCGGGATCATCGCCGCCGTCGCCGCGCTGGCGCTCGATCAGGCCTCGAAACTCTGGCTGTTGTTCGTGTTCGATCTCGCCCACCGCGGCGCGGTGAAGGTGGCGCCATTCCTGGATCTGGAGCTGGCCTTGAATGTCGGGATCAGCTTCGGCTGGCTGCAAAACGACAGCCAGTTGGTCCAGATCGGCCTGATGATGATCAAGGCCGTGGCGGTGATTGTGCTGGCGATCTGGATGGCGCGCTCGCGCACCTTGATCGCAACCATTGCCCTCGGCCTGATCATCGGCGGCGCCATCGGCAACGCCATCGACCGCTTCGCCTATGGCGCGGTAGTCGATTTCGCCCTGTTCCACCTCCAGATCGCGGGAAATACCTTCAATTGGTACGTGTTTAACCTTGCCGACGTGGCGATTGTTGCCGGAGTAGCGGCGCTATTGTATGATTCCTTCCTGGGGGTACCCGCCGCAAAAGCGCCCTGATCCCGGCCGATACGGACTTCCAAAGCGGATAATTACCTACCGGAGTAGTGCTGCGCCTCTCATCGGCGCGCCCCGTGGAAAAAACAGGAAGATCGCGATGCGCCAGGCTAGAGCCAGCGGTTGGATGGGACAGAGTTCGTCGAGAGCGCTGCGGCTCGCCGTCGCAGCCCTTGGTGTCGGCCTGGTGATGACAGCCGGCGCCGCCCGCGCCCAGGACGCCGATGAAGACGACAAGACCTTCGAGGAAAAAATCATCGAGGGCATCATGGCCGGCATCGGCGGCACCAATATGGACAATCGCGGCATCGACTATCGCGAGCGATCGCCGCTGGTGGTGCCTCCCAAGCTCGATCTGCCGCCGCCGGCTGCTGATGCGGCCGAGGTGAAGGATCCGAACTGGCCGAAGGATCCGGATGTTGCGCGGCGCAAGGCCGCGATTGCCGCGCGAAAGAAGGCCAAACCCAATGAGATCGAAGCGGCCCGTATCCTGACGCCGAGCGAGCTCAATGCGGCCCGCACCGCCCCGCAAAGCCACGCCAGCGACGACCCGGTGCAGCCGGGCAATTCGCTCAACAATCCGATTCTGAGCCCGTCGCAGCTCGGCTTTACCGGCGGCTTCAGCAGTCTTTTCGGCGGCAACAAGGCCGAGGTGGCGCCGTTCAAGGGCGAGCCGACGCGGGAATCGCTGACCCAGCCGCCGAGCGGATACCAGACGCCGTCGCCGAATTTCGCCTACGGCACCGGGCCCAAGGAATCCCTGAACAAGGAATACAATCCGGCCCAGGGCAAGTATGGCGAATAGCCGTCATTGTCTCTGTCTCTCGGCTTCGTGACGCTGATCCGCAGTCACGCGGTGTATGGTGCCGCGGCTTTATCCCGAACGCTTTTGTTCGGACCTCCAGACAGGTCATGATGTCCTCACCCCGTTTTGCCGTCGCCACCCTCGTCACGCTGCTCGCGGCGTGCGCCATCCCCGCAAGCGGCGCGCTTGCCCAGACCACGGTAACCTCAGACCCTCCGGCCAGCTTCACGCTTGGCAACGGCCTGCAGGTATTGGTGATCCCGGATCACCGCACCCCGGTGGTCACCCAGATGATCTGGTACAAGGTCGGCTCCGCGGACGAGACCCCGGGCAAATCCGGCTTGGCGCATTTTCTCGAACATCTGATGTTCAAGGGGACGGCCAAGCATCCGGCCGGCGAATTTTCCCAGACCGTGCTTCGGGTCGGCGGCAACGAGAACGCCTTCACCTCGACCGACTACACCGGATATTTCCAGCGCGTGCCGCGCGAGCAGTTGCCCAAGATGATGGAGTTCGAGGCCGACCGCATGACCGGCCTGATCCTGAAGGACGAAAACGTGCTGCCGGAGCGCGACGTCGTGCTCGAGGAATACAACATGCGGGTTGCCAATAACCCGGACGCGCGGCTGACCGAGCAGATCATGGCCGCACTCTACCTCAATCATCCCTATGGCCGCCCCGTGATCGGCTGGCGCCCGGAAATCGAGAAGCTCGACCGCGAAGACGCGCTGGCGTTCTACCGGCGCTTCTATGCGCCGAACAATGCGACCCTGGTGATTGCGGGTGACGTCGATGCCAAGGATGTCCGCCCGATGGTGGAGCGCACCTTCGGCGCGGTCGCGGCGCAGCCGGCTATCCCGGCGCGGCGGCTTCGTCCGCAGGAGCCGGAGCCGGTGGCACCGCGCACCGTGACGCTGTCCGACCCACGGGTCGAACAACCCAGCGTCAAGCGCTATTATCTGGTGCCGTCCGCGAACACCGCCGCGGCGGGCGAAAGCCCGGCGCTCGACGTGCTGGCGCAGCTGATGGGCAACGGCAGCAATTCCTATCTCTACCGCGCGCTGGTGGTCGACCGTCCGCTCGCCGTCAGCGCCAGCGCCGGATACCAGGGCACCTCGCTCGACGCCACCCAGTTCGTCATTGCGGCTTCGCCGAAGCCCGGCGTCGACTTCGCGCAAATCGAGCGGGTTTTCGACAGCGTGATCGCGGACGTCGCCGAGAACCCGGTTCGCGCCGAGGATCTCGAGCGCGTCAAGACCCAGCTGATTGCCGAGGCGATCTACGCCCAGGACAATCAGGCGACGCTGGCGCGCTGGTATGGCGCCGCGCTGACCAGCGGCTTGAGCATCGAGGACATCCGCAGCTGGCCGGATCGCATTCGCGCCGTCACCGCCGATCAGATCCGCGAAGCCGCGCAGAAATGGCTCGACAAGAAGCGTTCGGTGACGGGCTATCTGATCAAGGATACCGCGCCGAAGCGCGAGGAGAAGCGCTCGTGACAAATTTCAAGGCTTGCGCCCGGCGCACGGGATGGATGGTCGCGGCCCTCCTGCTGACGGTGCCGCTGGTCGCAGCGCCGGCGCACGCCGCCGCAAAAATCCAGCATCTGATTTCGCCTGGCGGCATCGAAGCCTGGTTTGTGCAGGACGCCACGGTGCCGCTGATTGCGATGGAATACGCCTTCGGCGGCGGCGCGACCCAGGACCCGGCCGACAAGCCGGGCGTCGGCAATCTGGTCGCCGATCTGCTCGATGAAGGCTCGGGCGATCTGGACTCCAAGACGTTTCACGAGCGGCTCGACCGCCGCGCCATCGAGTTGAGCTTCAATTCGTCGCGGGACACTTTCCGCGGCAGCTTGCGCATGCTCAGGGACAACAAGGACGAGGCGTTCGAGCTGCTGCGAACGGCGCTGACGTCGCCGCATTTCGACAGCGCCGACGTCGAGCGCATTCGCGCCCAGGTCGTCTCCGGCCTGCGCCGCGACACCTCCAATCCGACCTCGCTGGCCAGCCGCAAGTTCCTGGAAGTGGCCTTTGGCGACCACCCCTATGGCCGCCAGGTCAGCGGCACCCTGGAAAGCGTGCCGACGATCAACGTCGCCGACATGAAGGACTATGTCCGCCGCGTGCTGGCCAAGGATACGCTGCGGATCGCCGTGGTCGGCGATGTCGATCCGGCCACGCTCGGCCAGTTGCTCGACAAGACGTTCGGCGGTTTGCCGGCCAAGGCCAGCCTGACGCCGGTGGCCGACGTGGAAGCCGCCAAGCCGCCGCAGCGCGCCTTCATTCCGCTCGACGTGCCGCAGACCGTGGTGATGTTCGGCGGTCCCGGCGTCAAGCGCCATGACCCCAATTTCATGGCCGCCTATGTCGTCAACCATATTCTCGGCGGCGGAACGCTGTCGTCGCGGCTCTACAAGGAGGTCCGCGAGAAGCGCGGGCTGGCCTATTCGGTGTACGAATCGCTGTTGTGGATGGACCATTCCGCGCTGTTCATCGGCAACACCGGAACCCGCGCCGACCGCGCCGGCGAGACCGTCGAGGCCATCAACAAGGAAGTTCGCCGCATCGCCGAGGAAGGTCCCACCCAGCAGGAACTCGACGAGGCCAAATCCTATCTCAAGGGCTCGCAGATGCTGGCGCTGGACACGTCTTCGAAGCTCGCCTCCGCGCTATTGCAATATCAGCTCGACAAGATGCCGATCGACTACATCGAGAAGCGCAACGCCATCGTCGATGCGGTGACGCTGGACGACGCCAAGAAGGCCGCCCAGCGGCTGTGGGGTCAGGGCCTGCTCACCGTGATCGTCGGCCGCGCCCCGCAAGCCGCCGCCCAGCCCGCCGCAGCAACTCCGCCGACGGCGAACTGAATCTTCGACTTATTGGCGCGCAGTCGCCGCACGCCTCGCTCTGCCCCCTCCCCCGCCCTTGCGGGGAAGCGAACGAATTGAGTTCGCGGCACAGCAAACCCCTGACAAACCCGCTATCCTCCGCTGGCCCGATTCCCGTTTAGGGATCATCCCGCTCCGGTGCCACCATGCTGCGGATCTCCCGCGACCTCACCATCGACGAGAACGACATCGATATCTCTTTCGTTCGCGCCTCCGGTCCCGGTGGCCAGAACGTCAACAAGCTGTCGACCGCAGCCCAATTGCGCTTCGATACCAGCCGCGTCGCGCTGGCGCCGGATGCTGTGGCGCGGCTCAACCGGCTGGCGGGAAGCCGCATGACCAAGGACGGCGTGATCGTGATCCACGCGCAGCGCTTCCGCACCCAGGAGCGCAACCGCGCCGACGCCATCGATCGGCTGCTCGAACTGTTGCGCGAGGCCGCGATCCGGCCGACGCCGCGTCGTCCGACCAAGCCGACGCTCGGATCGAAAAAGCGCCGGATCGAAGGCAAGAAACGCCGCAGCGACGTCAAGGCCAAGCGCGGCTCGGTCGGATTCGACGATTAGTGTCTGTGCTTTTTCGCGCGGCAAAGTCCGCAACACGGCTGCTTGTCCCACCATAAAAACAGCCCGCTACTACCACCGTTTGTTCCCGACGAACTAAGCTCGTTCGCGCCAACGGTATGATCCATGAGAAAACGACGTGCGATATTGGTCATGGGGCTGGGATTTTGCAGCGCGATATCGACTGTCGATGCAGCCTCGGCGCAAATGCCCTCGCCGGCGATAAAGCCACCCGATGGCGCCGCGCTTTTCAAACAGCAATGCGCCACATGCCATTCGACGAACCTCTCCGACGTTCCCCGGCAGGGGCCGCCGCTGGTTCAGGTCATCGGCCGCCAGGCCGGCAAGGTCGAAGGCTTCCACTATTCGTCAGGTCTTGCGCAGGCCGGTTTCACCTGGGACGAGGCCAGGCTCGATGCGTGGCTGACGGACCCGCAAGCCGTCATTCCCGGCGCCATCATGTCGTACCGCCAGGCCAAGGCTGAAACGCGCGCCGCCATCATCACATATCTCAGGGGATTGAACTGAATGGCAAAGCCGGTTCACTCGATGATCCGCGTTCTCGATGAAGACAGGTCACTCGATTTCTACGCCCGAGCGTTTGACCTGAAGGTTGCCGATCGCCTGGTATTTGCGGACTTCGCTTTGGTTTATCTGCACCACCCGTCGTCGCCGTTCGAACTCGAGCTGACGGTGAATTTCGGGCGAGAGGAGCCCTACATTGCGGGCGACGGATATGGCCATCTCGCCGTCGTCGTCGACAATCTCGATGCCGAGCACGCCCGGTTCGAGCGAGAGAAACTGTCTCCCGGGCCGCTGCGTGATTTCAAGCATGACGGCGCCACGCTGGCGCGCTTTTTCTTCGTCTCCGATCCCGACGGCTACAAGATCGAGGTGATCCAGAAGGGTGGCCGCTTCGGTTAGGCAATCAACAAAGATGTTCAATGGAGGATGACCCATGAGAGAAGTTGATCGTCGAGGCAAATATAACCGCCGAATCTTTCTGCAGGGCGCCGCGACCGCGCTTCCGGTCGTCGCCGTCGCGGCGAGCGCGGGGATCGGCATCGAGGATGCGTGGGCCGCCGATGCGACCACGCTGACGCCGGCGACATTGAAGACGCTGGTGAAAGTCGCGCGCGACATCTATCCGCACGACTTCCTGGTCGACAGTTATTACATCACGGCGATCAAGCCGTGGGACGCCAAGGCTTCGAAGGACCCGGCGGTCAAGGTGCTGCTCGAGGACGGCGTCCGGCGGCTCGATCAGGACGCGCAGGATCGGCACAAGGTCGCTTACATTCAAGTGCCGTGGGAGGCCGACCGGGTCGTCTTGCTGCAGGGAATCGAGCAGACCGATTTCTTCAAGAAGGTTCGCTCCGATCTAGTTGTCTCTCTCTACAACCAGGAAGAGCTGTGGCCGAAATTCGGCTACGAGGGCTCCTCCGCCGAGCATGGCGGTTACATCAAGCGCGGCTTCAACGACATCGATTGGCTGCCGAAAGTCTGAAGGCTTCGAACAAAATCCGGTTGGGAGGACATCATGGCGAAATTTGATCTGAACGACGATGGCGTGGTGGTGATTGTCGGTTCCGGTGCCGGCGGCGGCACATTGGGCAATGAACTGGCTCAGAAGGGCGTCAAGGTCGTGATCCTCGAGGCCGGCCCGCGCACCGAGCTGCAGGATTTCATCAATAACGAATGGGAAAGTTTCACGCAGCTCGCGTGGACGGATATGCGAACGACATCCGGCAACTGGCGCGTCGCCAGGGATTTTGCCAACCTGCCGGCATGGATCGTCAAGTCGGTCGGCGGATCGACCGTCCATTGGGCGGGCGCGTCATTGCGGTTCGACGAACATGAATTCAGGGCCCGAAGCGCTTACGGCAATGTGGCGGGCGCAAACCTGCTCGACTGGCCGATCACGCTTGCCGAAATGGAACCGTGGTACGCCAAGGCCGAAAACAAGATGGGTGTGACCCGCACCAACAACATTCCGGGATTGCCGGGCAACAACAACTTCAAGGTGATGGAAGCCGGCGCGAGGAAGCTCGGCTACAAGGAAGTCCACACCGGGCGGATGGCGATCAACAGCGAACCACGCGACGGCCGCGGGTCGTGCCAGCAAATCGGGTTCTGTTTCCAGGGCTGCAAATCCGGCGCGAAGTGGTCGACGCTCTATTCGGAAATCCCAAAGGGCGAAGCGACCGGCAACCTCGAAGTTCGCCCCTCAAGCATGGCGCTCCAGATCGAGCATGATGCATCCGGCAAGGTCGTCGCCGTCATCTATGCCGACGAAGCCGGAAACAACCATCGCCAGAAGGCGCGCATCGTTGCCGTGGCCGGCAATTCGATCGAGAGCCCCCGGCTTTTGCTCAACAGTGCGTCCAGCACATTCCCCGACGGTCTTGCCAACAGCTCCGGTCAGGTCGGCCGCAACTACATGCGTCACATGACCGGCAGCGTCTATGCCGTGTTCGACAAGTCGGTTCACATGTATCGCGGCACGACGATGGCCGGCATCATCCGCGACGAGGCGCGGCACGATCCGTCCCGCGGCTTCATGGGCGGCTATGAAATGGAAACGCTGTCGCTCGGTTTGCCGTTCATGGCGGCGTTCCTCAATCCCGGCGCCTGGGGACGCCCGTTCACCGCGGCGATGGAGGGGTATCCGCGCATGGCAGGGATGTGGCTGGTCGGCGAGGATATGCCGCAGGAAAGCAACCGCGTGACCCTCGACCCGAAAGCAAAGGACAAATTCGGCCTGCCGGTGGCCAGCGTCCATTACGACGATCATCCCAACGACATCGCCATGCGCGATCACGCCTATAAACAGGGCTCCGCGGTTTACGAAGCCGTGGGCGCGACGGTGACCTATCCGACCACGCCCTATCCCTCTACCCATAACATGGGCACCAACCGGATGAGCGCGAAAGCCAAGGACGGCGTCGTGAACAAATTCGGGCAGACCCACGATATCAAGAACCTGTTCGTCTCGGATGGCAGCCAGTTCACGACCGGCGCGGCCTGCAATCCGACGCTCACGATCGTGGCGCTTGCCGTCAGACAGGCGGATCATATCGCCGGCGCCATGCAGCGAAAGGAAATCTAGTCCGGACCTGCTTTGTCGCGAACGCAGATACTCATCCAGGATGCACCACCTGGCGCATCCTGGATGGAACGGTTGAATCTGCTAATGCTAAACCAGTTCAAGTGGCGCGATTATTCGGCCGCAACGAGCCTCGGTGCGGCGCCCTCGAGAAAATCGGGCATGACCGCGACGGTTTTCGATCGATAGATCAGGCACGAGCAGCGCAGCAGCGACGCAAAATTATGCACTTCGCCGCAATGATCAAGAACCTCGCTGTGAAGACGCGTCAGGAATTTCGCGAGACTCATGTCTTCCTTGCTCGCGATTTCTTCAAGCGTATCCCAGAACGCCATCTCCAGCCGGATCGACGTGCAATGGCCATCGATGCGAAGCGATCTGGTCTGCGATTCGTAGTCCCGTTGCGGTTGGTGAGCGAACAGCTGGCACATGGGTATCCTCCGGATCTTTTTTAGCTTTTCCAAACGATATACCCGGTCGGCCCCGGTCACAATGTCCCCGCCATCGACCGGCACAGAACGCCATTCGGGACACCAGGTCGGGGCCACATCCCTTGGCTCAGGCAAAGGTTTTTGAGGGATCCATTTCATCCCTACCGCTCCGGCAGCGGCCGTTCGCCTGGCCGCGCGAGGCGGCGACGCGGCCGACCCCGCGCCAGCCGACCAGGCCGAAAAAACTCCGGCCGCGGCGCGACCGGAGTTCCTGGCTTTTCGAAAAAGGACCCGCCGACCGATTGGCGTCCAAGAGCCTTTTCCGCTTCGATGGAATCGAAGCGGGGCTCCAGATTCTTTGACATGACGCGTTTTCTTGCCGCGAACCGGTTTCCACCCCGGATCAAGTCCGGGGCAGGCTTTCGCTTGAAACGC
>Ga0209526_10003976_pt1 | contig 10071 bp, 13 predicted proteins | sample JacPinW_OM2H0_M1_FD_188566 | JGI IMG/M metagenome (GOLD analysis project Ga0209526, IMG submission 188566) | Forest soil microbial communities from Algoma, Ontario, Canada - Jack Pine, Ontario site 1_JW_OM2H0_M1 (SPAdes) (version 2) | ecosystem: Environmental > Terrestrial > Soil > Boreal... | reverse complement strand
GAGCGCCGCGCGCGCGGCCTTGACCGCGGCATCGACCTCGGGCTCGCCGGCCTCGGAGACCATTCCGACCAACCGGTTGTCCACCGGAGATCGGTCCTCGAAAGTCTTGCCGGACTTCGCGGCGACAAACTCGCCATTGATGAAGTTCAGAATCTGCTTCTCTGCCATGGCTGACTCCCGATATCCGTTGTCATTTGCCTTCGTTCGATACGCCTGATTCGCTTTCGGCCTCGCGCTTGGCGATATTGGCTAGCAATTCGGCTCCGCGATTGGCCGCCGACAGTCCCCGGAACAAAAACGCGAGACTGACGACCGCCTGCATCTCTTCCCATGTCGCGCCTGCCCGTCGCGCAGCAATGCCATGCAGGGGCGCCGCATCGTTCATATCCATCAGCAGCATTCCGAAGAGCATCAACTGTGCGGTCTTGATATCGAAGCACTTTGGATACATTGCATGAGCTCGCATGCGCTCCTGCATGTCGAGCAGTTTGGGATCGAGCGCGCCGGTCACATTGATTCGCGCCTCAATACGCGGCGGCACGAAGCCGATCAGATCCTTGTAGATTGCGCTGCGTTGCTCGGCGCTCTGCTCCTTGTCGGCATAGGCACCAATTCGCTCGCGAACAGCGTCGACACTTACACGTGGTGGAATCATCGAGTCCTCCTCGGCCGGCCAAGCCGGAATAAAGCCTTGTCAGGTTTGGGAATCCGGCTGCGCCATCGCGCCGTCCGCGGTTGCCGTTTTCGCTGAATAAGATTCGCGCATCGGCGTCGACCCACCGCGAGCGCATCCGATTTCCTCGGAGCTCCTGCCCCGCCGGCAGAACCGTAAGCGCGCGAGTGAGCGCGTGAAAGTGCTATCGGCGCCGGGCTGGTCCCCCAAGGATCCTATTTGCGGACGATAGGTCGCCGCTGACGGTACGTCACCTATCGAAAGTTAGCGATTTCTTGTCCGAGCACGTCGCGGCGCAACACTGGAATCGCCTAGGAATCAGTCAAAGCGGTCGCTGAGTTGCAAACATCGGCACACCAAACGTTCGCATGCGAACACTCGGCTCCGGACCATTCCTTGGCAATCACGCGCCGTTGCGTAGCGGTCTGCTGGATTTCTCGAGCAGGCACCAGGCTCCAGGTGGCCGCTCCCCAGGTGAAGTCGAAGCAGCTGGGCTCGCTGGCGCCTCTTCAGCCGCTTGAAGCTGACAGCGGATCGTCCCCCCAATAGGGAGCCACCTCGTAGTAGTCGTGGACGTCCGCCGCCCAAGCCCGATCGGCCATGGAAGGCCAATGGTCCTTGTCGAATCCCGGGGCCGACTCTAGCTGCTCCTTGCTGACGTCGAGAATAAAGCGCTTGTGTCTCGCATCGAGGACCAACGCGGACCATGGGATGGCGAACAATTTGCCGCCCATGCCAAGAAACCCTCCAAATGACAAGACGGCGTAGGCGATTCGCCCTGAGGTGACATCGAGCATGATCGCCTCGATTTTTCCGAGGTCGTCGCCCGCTGCATCTACAACGTCGTCGTCTATGAGAGATGCCGCGTTCATCACGTCGGGCCCAGGTCCATCCGAATGATGAATCGTGTCCCGCACGATTGCGGGGTCCTGGTCCAATCCAGCGGCGGCTTTTATGTAGGTGGTTGTAGCCATAGTTTTCCTCACAATCGGTTAGTCATCATGTCCGTTTACATCAGCAAAGCGTCTGGTCAAGCGAGGTCCCGCACATCCCATCTTATGCGTCTGAAATATTGGAGACCATAAGCGGATGACACTGTGCACGTAGGCCAATCTCCTACAAAGTGGGTCGGTTGTTCTTCGTAATTCCGACGCGAGTAGCGCTATCGGAGTGGCAATCAATGCGCGCCGAGCTTGCGTCTCGTGCGTCGAAGCGCGAGCGCCACCACTACCAGAACAGCGGGAATCGCTAGAGCGATCGATAGTTCGGGGTCGATACCGAGGCCACCCGCCTTCAATCCTTTGGTCACGTAGCCGACGAGGCCGGCGGCGTAGTAGGTAATGGCGACCACAGACAACCCTTCGACCGTTTGCTGGAGCCGTAGCTGCAGACTCGCCCTTCGATCCATGGAAGCGAGCAACGCCTGGTTCTGCTTCTCACGAGCGATCTCAACCCGGGTCGATAACAGACTGCTCGCCTGCGCGACGCGCTCCGAAAGGTCTCTCAAGCGCTGCGAAACAGAAAAGCAGGTCGCCATCGCCGGGGCGAGGCGCCGTGTCATGAACTCGTCGATGGTCTGGATTCCGGGAAGCGGCCGTTCCTGCAGCTCGGCGATCCGCGAGCGGACCAGGTCGTAATAGGCACGGCTTGCGCTGAAGCGGTATTGACTCGCTACGAGGGCGCTCTCGACATCGGCGGCAAGCGTGGTCAGCTTGCCCAAGAGAGCCTCGTCTCCGCCATCACGCTTTGCGATCTGCTCGGCCAGGGATGCAAGCGAGCGTTCGACCGCAAGGATCCTGGGAGCATAAGCGCGCGCGAGAGGGAGCGCCAAAAGCGCCATTACGCGATAGGACTCGATCTCGAACAAGCGCTGCAACATTCGACCCGCCTGCCGCGGCACAAGACTTCGGTCGAGCACCAGGAAGCGCGCATAGCCGTCACCATGGATTTGAAAGTCGGTGAATGCAAATCCCGCGCCATCGCCGATTTCCGCGCCAACGATCGTCTTGCCGTCGAAGTGCTCGTCGACAAGCTCAATATCGGGTATGCGCCCGGTGTGCTTCGCCAGCTTCGCGTGCGCCGCGACGATCGTTTTCCCAGGAATGCCGGGAAGCCATCCGTCGGGCAGTGACTCCGACGCGGGTTTGTCGAAAGGCCGTGCGCCCTCACCCGGCACGATGAAGGTGTACCCGGAAAATTCGGCGTGCCGCTCCCATTTAACCCGGACCGGACCCAGCATTGCGCTGAAGTGGGATGCGGCAGCGGGCGGAGCGGCGACGCCGAAGTGTTTGCACAGCGCTGCCAGATGCAGTAACTCGTGCTCGCGCTCTTCTTTGTCGATAACTGCTGCCACGTAGGTCGCTCGTTGTGGCGTGTGGAGCGCCTCATAGGGTCGCGCATGCACCTCGTTAGCAAGTGCGATACGCTCGGGATGATTGGGTGGCAGGTTCGTGCCGCGCTCTGCGGGTGGTTTAGAAGAATGCGAATCCCGGCGAGTGGCGTCGCCCGTCGTTCCATCCATATCGACGGTCATAACTTCGGCGAAGCGTCCGTTAGAGCGTCGTACGGAACAGGATTGACGGCCAGGGCAAGACGAGAATTGAACGCGGGTGCCATCGCGCGGCTTTCAGACGAGGACAAGCGCAGGCTCTCTACATGGGCTTCCTGCCGCGCAACCTGGCGAGCGCGGCATTAGTCTCGGCCACCAGCTCCTCGCCGACAACCTTGGTGTATTTCTGGACCACCGGCTTTACCGCCTGGCGCATCTTCTCGGTCTCTTGAGGTAACAGCACGCTAAGCTGCATGGTTTTCTTGAGCTTCTCAAGCGCTTGCGCATTTTTTTCCTTTGAGAGCTTGCGCTCGAAATCGCGCGCATCATTTGCGGCCTCCTGCAGTGTGGCGCGCTCGTCACTGGAAAGCTTGTCCCAGGTTAGCTTGCTAACGAGGAATATTTGCGGGTTGTACACGTGACGAGTCAACGTAAGATACCGTTGGACCTCGTCAAATTTCAGGATGTCTATGGTGACCAGTGGATCGGTCGCTCCATCCACGACCTTCTTCTCCAGCACGTGATACAGGTCGGGAAACGGAAGCGGGACGGCATTGGCTCCCAACGCGCTGAGGGTCTCGACGTAGATGGGGGTTTGAATGGCTCGGAGCTTTAGTCCCTGGAGGTCTTCCAGCCTGGTCACGGGGTGCCTGCTATTGTGAATATGCCGAAAGCCCAGCTCCGGATACGACAGTCCGACGATCCCTTTCGCGGGAAGCAGGTCGATTAGTTTCTGGCCTATCGGGCCATCGAGTACTGAGTACGCTTCCTCTTCGCTGTCAAACAGGAAGGGGAAGTCAAGAATTGCGAAGTCTTTGGCGACTCCATTGAGCAGACTCGCATTCATCAGCGATATCTCGACGCTGCCGCGCTGCAGCGAAGAGATCACCTGCAGATCGCCGCCGAGAGCGCCGTCGCCGAACACCTTGACCGCAAGTCTGCCGCTGCTCTTCTTTGCGACCAGCTCGGCGAACTTACTCGCCCCATCGTATTGGGCGGTGCCGGGAAGCGTCTGCGTCGCCAGACGGAGCGTGAGCACCTGCGCCGGTACGCCTGCGGAATACAGGAGGCAAGAAACTAGCAAGCCTGCGTAGACTCCGCACAACCGGCGGGCACGGAGGTTCATCGCTTGCTTGCAGCGGGCTTTCCGGCGATTCCCCAGCAGGTGCGTGGCACTTCTTGCAGGACAACGCGAACCGTCTCGGGTTTCGCATCGAGCGATTCGACCAGCGCTTGCGTAACCGCTGCGATCGCACGAGCCTTCTTTTCGTCGTCCCGTCCTTCCATCAGGTGGATGATGGCAATCGGCATGTTCGTCACTCCACGACAGAAAATCCGCTACGGCCCAGGTGCTGAACCTCGCATTCAACCCAGAGGCCCGGCGACAACGCCTCGGCATGGCTTGCGCCCCCGGCCATGACGATCCAGCCAGGTTGCAGCGGCTCGTCGGCTTCCGCCGCAAAACGGGCTGCGGCCACCAACGAGCGCAACGGATTACCCAGGATGGCAGCAGTCGAGCCCACGAGCACGGGAATTCCGTTGAATGACACGACAATGCCCAGGTTGGAGCAATCAAGATCGGGCTGGTGCCAGGGGCCAACCACGAACCCCGACGACGAAGAGTTGTCCGCGACCACGTCCGTGAGCGAGAACTTGAATGCCTTGTAGCGCGAATCGATGACCTCGATCGCCGGGGCAATTGCCTCGACCGCCGAGAACGCCTGCAGTGGCGTGACCGTGCCCACAAGCTCGCGCTTGAGCAAAAATGCCACTTCCGGCTCGATACGCGGATGCACGTATTTTCGATACGACGTCGAGCCTCCATCTTCCACAATCATGCCATCGGTGAGGCGGCCCCAGATCATGTCGTGGACACCCATCTGAACCATCTTGGCGCGGCTGGTGAAACCCATTTTGATGCCAACTTGCTTTTCCCCGCGCGAAAAGCGATGAGCGATGCTCTGCTTCTGAATATCGTACGCGTCCGCCAGCGAAATCGGTTCGGTGAGCTGCGGGATTTCAGTTGCGTTTCTGGACGCGTCATCCAAATGCGTAGCCAATGCTCTGATGTCTGCCACGACTGCCTCCCGCTTGCTACGACGCAAACACGGTACGTACAGAACCGAGGCCGTTGATGCGCGTGTCGATAACATCTCCGGCGGCAACCGTTGCCATGGGTCCCAGGGCGCCGCTCATGATGACATCACCTTCCTTGAGCGGATTCCCAACCTCGACCATCGTGCGCGCCAGCCATAATGCAGCATTCAATGGATGCCCCAGGCACGCGGCGCCCGCCCCTAACGAGACGGCTTCCCCACGCCGCTCCATTACCATGCCGCAGAGGCGCAAATCCAGTCCGTCTAGCTTGCGGGGTTCCGCGCCGAGAACATACAAGCCCGACGACGCGTTATCTGCGATCGTGTCGAGCAACTTGATATTCCAGTTCTCAATCCTGCTGCCGACGATCTCGACCGCGGGCAACGCATAGGCAACGGCAGAGATAAGATCCGGGAGCGTTATTCCGGGATGGGTGAGATCGCGCTGCAACACAAACGCCACTTCGGCTTCCGCCTTTGGCTGAAGTACTCTTCCGAGCGCTACTTCCTCGCCGTCGTAGAGCTCCATATCGGCAAAAAGCATTCCGAAGTCGGGCGAATCGACGCCGAGTTGCTTTTGGACAGACTTGGAAGTGAGTCCTACTTTACGGCCCACAAGCCGTCTTCCCTGCTTCAATGCGTGTTCCGTGTTCGCTTGCTGTATGGCGTATGCGGCGTCTACGCCTCCGCCTGCAAGTTCATCGCGGATTGGCGGAATCGCCTTTCCCGTTTCGGCCGCTTCTCGAAGACGAGCAGCCACGGCTTGGACTGTTTTCGAGTCTATTTTCATGTCGTCATTCCGTTAACCGCTTCGCGATTGCCGGCACATGTGCATTTGTCGAGGCGCCTCCGGAACCACAGAAACTCGCGTTTTCTGGACGAGTCATACCGGCACACCATCAAGCGTGTGCTACTGCATGTGTTCGCCGTCGAGCTTGGTCTGGAAACTCCGCCTTGCCCTGCAACGCTACATTCTGATCAATATATCGTGTCCCGATGCCGCCCCACATTTACGGCTCAGCGCGCGCTTACAACTTTGTTCTCCCCGGATTCTAGTGCTCTTGTTCGAGCCGTCACCTATCAAAAGATAGGCCTCTGCCCGGTGAGTGGCTCGATCGATGCAGGACGCTGGCATTTGTGCAAATCAAGCATTCCCGCGATAGAGATCATCATCGGCGACGAGGGGGATCCCCTCGTCACGTCAGATGATGCGCTGGCGGCGGCCTTTCGCTGCAGCAGCGGTCCGGCTGCGTACCTGCAACTTGTTGAAAATCTGATGAAGGTGCCATTTCGTTGTCCCGACGCTGATCGAAAGTCTCTCGGCGATTTGCCGGTTAGAAAGGCCGAGATTGACCAAGCGAAGAGCCTTCACCTGCTTTAGGCTCAAACGAGGTTTTGGCGTCATACGCCGTTCCTCAAGCGTCCACGGGAACGCAAGACTAAGCTAATCAGAGGCTGGGTCATCAAACGCGGTGCTTCGACATCGTTAATATCTAACCATCGGCGTAGCGAACGCACCGTATGCGTGTGACCGACTCTAGTGAAACGCGGCGAGCACGTCACCTAACTATAGTTAGACGACAGCGTCTTCTTAATCCGAGTCCGCATCGACTTGTACATACGGTGCCGCCACGAACGTTGGATGTCAGCACCCAGCTCATCTCGCGCGTGCGCACCGAGCGCATCAATGATCCATCAATTGCTCGGCGACCTTCCGCGCAAGCGAACGATCCAGTCCACGATCTCGGGTTGTATTAGGGCCGAGGATCGCGATGCGCTTGCTGACGAAAACCGGCGACGTGCCCAGCTCCATCGCTGTCGCAGCGTAACTCGCCTTGCGAGCTGCCAGGCAGAGCACGCGCAGGTCGTCGAGTTGGAACTTGAGATTCACGATTCGTGAATTACAAAGCCACGTTTTACCTATTTATCGCGCAATTTGTGTTCTATAAAGTCTAGCCATCCCCAACCAACCCCGTAAATCAGGAGGAAACATGACCCGACCCATTTCACTCGCCGCGCTCACGGTGCTGGAACTGACACCGCCCGAGATGGTGGACTGCGCCGCCGAAGCTGGTTTCAGCCACGTCGGCATCCGGCTGCTGCCGGCCACGCCGACCGAGCCCCAATACGACATCGTCGGCGACACGCCGCTGCTGCGGGAAGTGGAGCGACGCCTGGCCGACACCGGCATCAAGGTACTCGATGTCGAGAGCTTCCGGATCAAGCCCGACACCCGGGTCGGCGACTACGAAGCCGCGATTGCCACGGCCGCGCGACTCGGCGCGAGCGAGCTGCTGATCGCCGGCAATGATCCCGACGAAACCCGGCTGATCGATTCTTTCGCTGCGTTTTGCGACCTCGCCGGCAGCTACGGCCTGGGTGCCGACCTCGAGTTCATGCCCTGGACCGATGCGAAGGACCTGCCGCAGGCCGCGCGCATCATCGAACGCACCGGCCGCGACAACGCCGGCCTGCTAATCGACCCATTTCACTTCAGCCGATCGCGGAGCCGCATCGAAGACATCGCGATGGTTCCGCCATCGCGATTCCACTTCATGCAGTTCTGCGACGTGCCCTCTGCGATTCCGCCGACGATGGACGAGATCCTCGCCGAGGCCCGTGGCGAGCGATTGTTTCCCGGCGAGGGCGGCGTCGACCTGCTCGGCCTGCTACGCGCCGTGCCGCGTGACCTCCCGTTGAGCCTCGAAGTGCCGACGCTTACGCTGGCAAAGACCGTCCGTGCCATCGAGCGCGCACGCCGCGCGCTGGCTGCGACGAAGCGCGTGCTCGCGCAACTCGATAATTAGTCGACCGCGGCCACTCGGCCGGCAGCCCGTCGCAAAGAGCGGGGATGACGCCCATAAAAGCGACCGACCCAAGTCGGATGAGATGCGACCTGCTCGTCATCGGCTCTGGAGCCTCCGCCCTCGCCGCCGCAGTAACCGCCGCGTGGCACGGTCTCAAGGTTATCGTCCTGGAGAAAGACCCGGTGTTCGGCGGAGCAACCGCCTGGTCGGGCGGATGGATGTGGCACCACGCAATCCGCTCACGAAGCGCGCCGGCATCGGTGAGGATCCGCAGCAGCCGCGGACCTACCTCAAGAATGAGCTCGGTGCTCGATACGACCCGTCGCGTGTTGACGCGTTCCTCGACAACGGGCCGCGCATGGTGGCGTTTTTCGAGGAACACACCGACCTTCAGTTTGTCGATGGAAACGCGATTTCCGACATCCACGGCAACGTGCCGGGCGCCGGAGTTGTCACCGCCGCTAGCAAGGGTTCCGGTGCAACAGCGGGCGTCAGCTACACCGCGTTGCCGACGGAGACGCTTATGACCAAACGCCAGGATCGTGACTACAAATTCGCTGGTGAATTAACGGGCCGGCACCCGGACCAGCGGCTTTAGGCGTCAAAAGCGATGGGCGCTAGGACGGCATTCAAACCCAGGGCCGTGTGTCTGTCGATCGCGCGTTAGCGGCGCCGCCGGACTGGCAGCCGGCGGCGCGTACCACGCTCAGTTCATCGTTGCTTCCACTTTCACTTCTTCGGCAGCCTTTTCGACGAGCGCGGCGACCGCATTTGGCTGCGATACGTAAATCGCGTGACTGCCCGCGACCTCGACGATGCTCGACCCCGCGCGCTTCGCCATGAAACGCTGGGCCAGCGGGGGGATCATCTTGTCGTCAGTGGCCACCAAGTACCAGCTCGCCTTGGCCTCCACGCCGGCTCGCTGATCGTGCCGCTGAGCGCTTCCACCCCCCAGGGGACTTGAGAATCGGCCATGAATGCAGCTCTTTGCGCGTCCACGTCAGCCGCGAATGAGGCGCGAAACTTCGCCCTGTCGAGAAGTAGATAGCCGTCCTGTGGCGGCAGTATCGGCGGCACAGGCGCGCCAGGCGGTGGATCTTTGATGAGCGTTGATACCGACTCGCCCTTGTCCGGCGCGAAGGCAGTGATATAGACCAGTCCAGCGACCTTTGGATCATTGCCGGCTTCGGTGATCACGGCTCCGCCGTAGGAGTGGCCGACAAGGATTACCGGACCGCTCTGCGTGGCAAGAACGCGCTTGGTTGCCGCGACGTCGTCGGCCAGCGATGTCGTCGGATTCTGGACGATACTGACGACATACCCGTCTTTCCTGAGGATCTCGTAGACGGACTCCCAGCCGGAGCCGTCCACAAAGCCACCGTGAACGAGAACAACGCTGGGTGCAGCCGCACTAGCCAATTCAGCCATGATGATCTCCTGTTTTGATGGTAATCCGTTGGTGGTGGCGCAAAGCGAGTTGCGCGGTTGCGAAACAGCGATCAGCCCTCGGAGGGAACATCCCGCCCGCGGCGGAAGCTAATCGCGGTCAACTCAAATCGAGTTGGCTAAATCACGCTGCTGTACGCGGTCGCCGCGATCCGTGACTGCAGGCAGGGCGACGACACGCAGCGTCTGCCCGCATTAGTTTAGTGTGGACTCCCGAGCCGACGACGCGGTGTCAACGCAAGCGGGCGATGTGTCAGCCGACACATTGGGTCGCTCGTAGACCCCGGCAATGAACAAGAGCTGCAATCGCTCTGGCATTCGGCGCAGCGAAGCGCTGCCCAATTTCGAAGGCCGCGAGCGCAGATTGGGAGCGGCGGACCTCAGTAGACCCCACGTTAGTGGATGCTATCGCTGCAAGCCTAACTGACTTCGGCAAAAGTCCGGCAAGCGCCCTGCCCCGGCGACGCCACTCAGACCGCCTCCTTCTCGGCGGCGCGTTTG
>Ga0209526_10003975_pt1 | contig 10072 bp, 6 predicted proteins | sample JacPinW_OM2H0_M1_FD_188566 | JGI IMG/M metagenome (GOLD analysis project Ga0209526, IMG submission 188566) | Forest soil microbial communities from Algoma, Ontario, Canada - Jack Pine, Ontario site 1_JW_OM2H0_M1 (SPAdes) (version 2) | ecosystem: Environmental > Terrestrial > Soil > Boreal... | reverse complement strand
AGATGTTGAGAAACGCACGCACGATCTCAGCGTCCAGCTGCGTACCGGCGACCCGCGTGAGCTCTACACGCGACGTGGAAACGCTCATCGGGAGCTTGTATGGACGCGGCGCGGTCATGACCTCGTACGTGTCGGCCACGGCGACGATCCGCGCGGCGTAGCTGATCTCCTGTCCTTTCAGACCCTTTGGATATCCCGTGCCGTCGTAGCGCTCGTGATGTTGCACCACGGCGTTGCCCCATTCGCCCAGCCAGGGAAGAAGCGGTGCTACGAGGCGAGCGCCCTCCTCCGGATGCCGGTGCAGCACCTCCCATTCCTCGGGGTCCGGCTTGCCGGCCTTGTTGAGAATCGACACGGGCACGTCGAGCTTTCCGACGTCGTGCAGCAGTGCTGCCCAGCGCAGGCGCGCACGACCTGCCTCGTCGATCTTCAATTCGTCCGCCAGCAGATCGGTGAATACGCGAACGCGCTCCGAGTGTCCACGGGTTCCCTTGTCGTGCACGCTCAGTGCGAGAACAAGCTCGATGACCGCCTGCATTCCGTAGGCTTCGTCCGCGCGACCGCTCGTCTGCGCCTGGACGAGCTTTGCTTGGAGGTCTTTCGGGCTGCCGGTCCGACGCGCGACAGCGAACCGAGCAGGTGCCTTGTCCGGGAACAGCAACGAGATGTTCAGCAAGGCTGCGAGGGGAAGGAGGCGACGAGCAGCGCGCTCGAAGATGACGAGTGACAACAGAGAACCGCTCACGACCACGGCAATCCACAGCGCGCCTGTCGCCAGGTTCTCGGCGCGGGGCAGAGCGCTGCTCAGCACGGCGGCGATCACGAATGACGCGGCAATCGGACCGGCGAACACGACCACGCGCAGGGCCATGCTGAGGAACGGCCGGCGATGCCACTCCCGCGCTGAAGTCTCCGCCCGATGGAACCGTAGTCTGAAGGACACCCTTCCTACTCCTTGGAACACCTCGGCGGCATGCTGGACACGACGCTCGCAGACACCGCCCACGATCTCCCGGATCGCGCCGTCACAATCCGGTTCCGGAGATTCGCCAGCCCTAACGCGCGGGAGACAGACACATGAGATTTGGGGTGCTGGGGACCGGTCACGCGGGCGCCATCATCGCGAGCAAACTGGTGGCGCTGGGCCACGAGGTGACCATGGGCTCGCGGTCGAGCGGCAACGAGAAGGCCGTGGCGTGGGCGTCGTCGGCCGGGCAGAACGCTCACCACGGCACGTTTCGTGAGGCCGCCGCCTTCGGGGAGATCGTGATCAATGTGACGGCCGGTGGCTCCTCACTCGAGGCGCTGCAGTCCGCCGGCGCTGAGAACCTCGACGGCAAGGTGCTGATCGATGTGGCGAATCCGCTTGCGGGAGATGGCTTTCCCCCGACGCTGGTGATGTGCAACTCCGACAGCCTGGGCGAGCAGATACAGCGCGCCTTTCCCGGCGCCCGTGTGGTCAAGGCGCTGAACACGGTCACGGCCAGCGTAATGGTCAATCCCGGCATGATCGCGGGGGGTCACAACGTCTTCATCGCGGGCAACGATGCATCGGCAAAAGCCACGGTGAACACGCTGCTGCAGAGCTTCGGCTGGGCCGCGCGGGACGTGGTGGATCTGGGCGACATCAGCTGCGCTCGTGGTGCGGAGATGTACATGCCGCTCTGGATCCGGCTGTATATCGCGCTGGGGACACCGAACTTCAACATCCGCATAGTCCGCGAGCCCTGACACACAGCCCAGACCCACGCGCTACGCTGGCCCCCGTGCCCCCGAACCCCAACCGCCTGAGCGCGCTGGATACATCATTCCTCGACCTCGAGGACGACGTCAGCCACATGCACATCGGCTCGCTGGGCATCTTCGAAGGGCCGGCCCCGGCGCAGGACGAGCTGGTGGCAAAGATCGCGGCCAAGCTGCCGCTGGTACCGCGGTACCGGCAGGTGGTGCGTCGCATTCCGGGCAACCTTGGCCGCCCCGTGTGGGTGGATGATCCGCACTTCCACATCGACTACCACGTGCGGCGCACCGCCCTGCCGACCCCGGGCGGAGAACCCGAGCTGCGCCGCCTGGTTGGGCGGCTGATGTCTCAGCAGCTCGACCGCAACAAGCCGCTCTGGGAGATGTGGATCGTCGAGGGGCTCGATGACGGCCGGTGGGCGTCCATAACCAAGGCACATCACTGCCTTGTGGACGGCGTCTCCGGTACCGAGCTGCTGGCCGTGCTCATGGATCTTTCGCCGGACGTGGAGCCTCTCCCCGAGCCGGAGCCGTGGCTGCCCCATCGCGAGCCCACGTCGGTGGAGCTCCTGGCGCGCACTGTTCTCGACCTCGCGCGCAGCCCGGCAGAGCAGGTGAGCGCGGCCCGAGGCGCCGGCCTCGCCTTCACGCAGGCGGTGGTTGGCTCAGCCCAGCTGGCCAAAGGCTTCGCCTCACTCGCCGGTCTCATTGCACCCACCGAGGCGTCGAGTCTCAACGGTCCCATCGGTCCGCATCGACGCTGGGCGTGGGCTTCGGCAACGGTTGACGACGTGAAGACTGTGCGCCAGGGCCTGGGCGGAACCTTCAACGATGTCGTCCTCGCAGTCATCACCGCGGGCTTTCGCGCCCTGCTCCGCTCGCGCGGTGACTCGACTGACCGGGTGCTACGCACGATGGTGCCGGTGTCTGTGCGCGGTCGTGACGCATCGGGGCGAGCCGTCGGCGATCAGAGCTTCAACAACAAAGTGTCGGCGATGTTTGCTGAGCTCCCGGTCGACCTCGCCGATCCGGTCGAGCAATTGCATGTGATCACCGAGCAGATGGAGGGACTGAAGGAGTCGAGTGAGGCCATGGCAGCGGAAGCGCTCACATCCCTCGCCGGATTTGCGCCGCCGATGCTTCTTGGACTCGGCCTGCGGATCGCATCGCGAGTGCCGCAACGCAACTTCAACACCGTGACCACGAACGTTCCCGGGCCGCAGCTGCCGCTGTACATGCTGGGCCGCCGCATGCTCAAGGCATACCCGTATGTGCCGCTCTGGGGCCGGATCCGGATCACCGTCGCGATCTTCTCGTACGACGGTCAGGTGAACTTCGGCGTCACCGGTGACTACGACACGGCGCGAGATATCTCCGTTCTGTGTCGCGGTATCGAGAAGGGCCTCGAGGAGCTGTTGCGCGCATCTCAGCCGGAACCGCAGCCCACCCGCGGTACGCGCGAACGAAAACGCTCCGCTAACGGCAGCGCCCCAAAACGGGCAGCGCGAACGGCTCAGACTCGCGCACGCTGAGGCGAGCGAGCGTCCCAGCGTCCTCTAAGGCGTTGCCCGGCAGAGCGCCGTACCGTTTCGTTTCATGGCCATCTCGCGCACCCGCGGGTCATTGTTTGCGGTTGCCACCCTCGGCGTGCTCACCGCTGCGTGCAGCATCCCGAGCGTCACGCCAAGCTCCAGCCCTACGCAGACCCCAGTCCCGGGCAGTGCGCAGAAGATCAAACACGTGATCGTGATCATGCAGGAGAACCGGTCGTTCGACTCCTACTTCGGCACCTATCCGAACGCGGATGGCATCCCTATGCAGAATGGCGCGCCGGCGGTGTGCGTGCCGGATCCCCAGACCGGCTCCTGCGTGCGGCCATACGTCGATCATGCCGATGTCAACGGAGGCGGGCCGCACGGCGCGGCCAACGCCACCGCCGACGTCAACGGCGGTGCGATGGACGGCTTCGTCGCGCAGGCTCTTGCCGCCAAGAAAGGCTGTGCCGACCCGGCCAACCCGGCCTGCACCAACTCCAAGGCCCCCGACGTCATGGGATATCACGTCCAGAGCGACATACCCAACTACTGGAGCTATGCGCAGAACTTCGTGCTGCAGGACCACATGTACGAACCCAATGCTTCCTGGAGCCTTCCCGCCCACCTGTTCCTCGTTTCCGAGTGGTCGGCACACTGCACGCAGACCAACAACCCGGCCAGCTGCCAGAACGCGTTGCAGAACCCCGGGTCGCCACCGGACTTCGGAGCCTCAGGCCACGCGGCGCCGATCTACGCGTGGACCGACCTGACGTATCTCCTGCACAAGAACCAGGTGAGCTGGGGCTACTACATTGTTCCGGGGAGTGAGCCGGACTGCAGCGACGACGCGTCGCTGAGCTGCGCTCCCGTCAAGCAGAACAGCAAGACGCCCGGCATCTGGAACCCGCTGCCGTATTTCGACACGGTCAAGAACGACGGCCAGCTGGGCAACATCCAGACCGTTGACAACTTCTACGCCGCCGCGAAAGCCGGCAGCCTTCCCGCCGTCAGCTGGGTGGTGCCGTCCGGCGAGGTGAGCGAGCATCCCCCGGGGCCGGTGAGCTTCGGCGAGTCGTACGTCACGAGCCTCGTGAACGCGGTGATGTCCGGACCGGACTGGACCTCCACCGCGATTTTCGTCACGTGGGACGACTGGGGTGGCTTTTATGACCACGTGGCTCCGCCGTCGGTCGATGTCAACGGCTACGGATTACGGGTTCCCGGTATCGTGATCAGCCCGTACGCGCGTCGCGGCCTCGTCGATCATCAAACCCTCAGCTTCGACGCGTACGACAAGTTCATCGAGGATGTGTTCCTCACCGGAGCGCGCATCGATCCGGCCTCCGACGGCCGTCCCGATCCGCGGCCGGATGTGCGCGAGACTGCATCAATCCTGGGAAACCTGGCGGCCGACTTCGACTTCACGCAGCGACCGCGCGCGCCCACCCTCCTCCCCGTGCATCCTGCGACAACGCTCACGGGGACGCCGTAGCCGGCTGACCACGTGCGAGCATCAGCGAACCCACCGTCGCGGGAATCAAGGTCAGGCATCCGGCCGCGACCAGCGCGGCGGCGTCGGCTGGGCTGAGCACATGTGTCGACAGTCCGAGGCTGGCGGCCGCGGCGGGCAGGCCGAGCTGCGCGGACGCGGCCAGGCCGGTTGCGAGGGAGTGTCCGCGTCCGGCCACGCGTGCGCCGATGAGATGTGTCAGTACCGCCGCGGCCGCCAGCATGACCGCGAGCAGGATGCGTGAGGGTGTTGTGAGAAGCGCCCGCAGGTTGACCTCGGCGCCGAGGAGCACAAAGAAGAGCGGGACGAAAAACCCGTTGGCCACGCCGGTGATCTGCAGCGCAAGTCGGTCTGGCTCGCGCAGGCGCACGATGATCATGCCGGCCAGAAACCCGGCGACCAGCGTGCTGGCGCCGGTGCGCTCGGCAATGGCTGAAAGACCGAGGAGCAACACGAGTGAGATGCGCAGCTGCCACGCCCAGCCGCGCTTCAGCGATTGCCTGCGCACTTCGTGTGAGAAGTGTGTCTTGCGCATGCGGAGCGCGGTCACGAGCACCAGGCTCCCGGCGGCGATGATCGCCACATCCCCGCCGATCGCGGACGCGATACTGCTCGCGTTCGTGAGCGTCAGGGGCATGAGCACCACCGTCGTGGCGTCCGCGATGGCGACCCACGCGATGAGCAGCGCGACGTGCGGCCCGGACAGGTTCCGCTCGATGAGTATGGGGAAGGCGATCGCCGCGGAACTCCCGGCAATAAGAACGGCAAGCAGCGTTGGCCGCCCGATGCCGAGTGCGTGGTCGATTCCAAGCCCAAGTGGAATCGCCGTGATCGCAACCACCGCAAACGCCACAAGTCCACGCGCGAATCCCTGGCGGATCGCGGGCGAGCCGATGTCGACCTTGGTACCCGCGGTGAGCATGAGCATGGCGAATCCCAGGGCCATGAAAGCGGCAAGTGGCTGCGTGCTCGGATCGATGACCCCGAAGCCGGTGCGCCCCAGGACGAAGCCTGCCGTGAGCTCGCCGATCACCACCGGCACCAGCCCCCGGGCGCCGAATGCGAGGAGCGGCCCAGCCAGACCGGCAAGCAATAGCACCGTGAGCAGCACGAACATGCCGAGGATCATGGCGCGGCTGCACCACTCCTAGGGTGTGCTGGCCGGGGGATGGGGAAGGACTAGCCGCTGGGCCGGCGCAGCACGACGAGAGAGTGGGCGAGCACCGGAACCTTGTCGCGCGGGCGGAACTGCAACGAGCCCTCCGCCGCCTCCGGGTTCGCCGTGTCGAGCACGAATGACCAGCTGTCACCCCAACCGGGTGGGATGACCCACGTGATATCGACGTCGCCCGAGTGGAGCAGCACCATGATGCTGTCACCGGTGATGCGCTGGCCGCGAGCATCGCGGTCGGGAATCTCGTCGCCGTTGAGGATCATGCCCAGCGATCGCTCGCCTTCGTTGAACCAGTTCGGGTCACGGAACTCGCGTCCGTTGGGCAGGAACCAGAAGATGTCCTTGCGCCCGGAACCGTAGATCTCCTGGCCGGAGAAGAAGCGCTTCCGGCGCAATACCGGCTGCGTCCGGCGAAAGTCGATGAGGCGCTGCACGTATGCGAGCATGTCCGCGTCCACGTGGTCCCAGTCGAGCCATGAGATCTCGTTGTCCTGGCAGTACGCGTTGTTGTTGCCGTGCTGCGTGCGTCCGATCTCGTCGCCGCCGAGCGCCATCGGGCAACCCTGAGACAGCAGTACTGTTGAGATGAGGTTGCGCCGCTGTCGCCCCCGCAGCTCGTTGATTGCCGGGTCGTCGGCCTCACCTTCGACACCGCAATTCCAGGAGCGGTTGTCGTCGGTGCCGTCCTTGTTGTTCTCGCCGTTCGCCTCGTTGTGCTTCTGGTTGTACGTGACCAGGTCGCGCAGGGTGAAGCCATCGTGCGCGGTGACGAAGTTGATGCTGGCCCAGGGCTGACGCCCCTCCCCCTGGTAGAGATCGCTCGAGCCGGTGAGCCGGTACGCGAGGTCGCGCACGCCGGGACTGGCGCCGCGCCAGTAGTCACGCACCGAGTCGCGGAACCCGCCGTTCCACTCCGCCCAGCGCACGGGGAAGTTACCCACCTGGTAACCGCCCGCGCCGACGTCCCATGGTTCCGCCACCAACTTGACGCGCGACAGCACCGGATCCTGATGAATGATGTCGAAGAATGCAGACAGGCGATCCACTTCGTAGAACTGACGCGCCAGCGCCGCCGCGAGGTCGAACCGGAAACCGTCGACGTGCATCTCGGTCACCCAGTAGCGCAGGCTGTCCATGATCACCTGCAGCGTGTGCGGGTTGCGCACATTCAGGCTGTTGCCGGTGCCGGTGACGTCGAAATAGAAACGCGGGTTCTCGTCCATGAGGCGGTAATAGGCGTGGTTGTCGAGGCCGCGAAAGCTGACGGTCGGTCCGAGGTGGTTGCCCTCGCCGGTGTGGTTGTACACGACATCGAGGATCACCTCGAGGCCGGCGGCGTGCAGTGCTCGCACCATCGCTTTGAACTCGCGCACCTGCTGACCGTGCGCGCCTGATGCGGAATACCGAGCCTCGGGCGCGAAGTAGCCCACCGAGTCGTAGCCCCAGTAGTTGACCAACCCACGCTCGACGAGAAAACCGGCGTCGATGAACTGGTGCACAGGCATCAGCTCGACGGCGGTGACGCCGAGGTTCTGTAGGTGTGCGATGGCCGCCGGGTGAGCCAACCCCGCGTACGTCCCCCGCAGCTCCTTGGGCACGTCCGGGTGTTTCTCGGTGAACCCCTTGACGTGCATCTCGTAGATGATCGTGTCGGCCCACGCCGTGTTCGGACGGCGGTCGTCGCCCCAGGGAAACGATCGGTCGACGACCACACAGCGCGGCATCGCCGGTGCAGAGTCGAGCTCGCTGGGCTCGGTGTCGTCGGCGCCGACGCGGTAGCCGAAGAGCTCCGGCCCATGGTGGAACGTGCCCGAGATCGCAAGCGCGTACGGGTCGAGGAGCAGCTTGTTGTGGTTGTAGCGGAGGCCATGGTCCGGCGCATACGGACCGCGCACGCGATAGCCGTAATGCTGCCCCGGATCCACCTTCTCGACGTAGCCATGCCAGACCAGGTCGGTGCGCTCCACCAGGTCGTAGGTGGACGTTTCCTGCCCGTCAGAGTCGTAGAAGACGAGCTCCACACCCTCGGCCATTTCCGCGAACAGGGCGAAGTTGGCCCCTTCGCCATCCCATGTAGCCCCCAGTGGCGCGTCGGTACCCGGCCAGGCGGCTGGGTGCTCGGCAGTCTCCGGGGTGGTCGGAATCTCAGGAATAGCCACGGACGGCCCAGGACGACCCACGCAAACTGATAGGATCGCGCTCCGAAAAAGTGATAGTTCTACACTCCCAAAGCACGGCCTGCGGCCGTTTTTCCGCGTGACCGCCGGGAACCGGCCGCCCAACCCCACGCGTTGGGGGGTGCAGAAAGAGTACGTGGACGCGACAGGCGTCCGCCGGACCGTCGCCCCCGGTCCACTTGCCGGGGTACTCGAGTCGCTCCGGGCCGACGGCGCCGGCCCGCCCGCGCGAGGCCCGGTGCTGGTCCATGTCGGGCAGCCGTGGCCGCGGGGCGGCAGGCGGGCTGAGCTCGAGGACGGGACCGAGCTGGCTGCATCGAGCAGCCGAAGGCTGCCTGCGGGATATCACGCGCTGGTGAAGCGCGATGGGTCGCGCGTCCCGCTGATCGTGAGCCCGAGGCGGTGCCATCTTCCCGCCGGCCTTCGCGCCTGGGGTTGGGCCGCCCAGCTGTACGCCACGCGCTCCCACGGCAGCTGGGGGATTGGCGACCTCGCCGACTTACGCGCCCTGGGCCGGTGGGCCCGCCGCCAAGGCGCCGGCATGCTGCTGGTGAATCCCCTGCACGCTGTGCGGCCCATCCTGCCCCAGGAGGCGAGTCCGTACTTCCCGTCGAGCAGGCTCTATCGCAACCCGCTGTATCTGCGCGTCGAGGAGATGCGAGGCACACGCCCGGAGGCGCTGGTGCGCCGGCTGGCCCGCCGTGGCCAGTCGCTCAACGCCGCGACGGTCATCGACCGCGACCGGATCTACGCGCTGAAGCTGGAGGCGCTGGAGGCGATGTGGGATCGCTTTCGAGGCGATCCCGACTTCGATGCGTATTGCGCCGTCGAGGGCGAGACCCTTGAGCACTACGCAATCTTCTGCGTGCTCGCCGAGCACCATACCGGGCCCTGGTGGGAGTGGCCCGCACAGTTCCGGTCACCAGCGTCGAGTGCGGTGCGCGAGGTCGGTGTCGTCGAGCGACGACGGGTCGATTTCCACCGCTGGCTGCAGTGGCAGCTCGACGAACAGCTGGCGCGTTCCTCACGCGAGATTCCCATCGTTCACGACCTCGCGATCGGTGTCGCACCGGATGGCGCGGATGCATGGATGTGGCAGGACATGCTCGCTTTTGGCGCGCGGATCGGGGCTCCGCCGGACGAATTCAGTCCCGCGGGACAGGATTGGGGACTGGCGCCGTTCGATCCGCACCGGCTACGCGCGGCCGGCTATCGCCCGTTCATCCAGACGCTGCGCCGCGCCATGCGAGGCGCCGGCGGTGTACGCATCGACCACGTGATGGGCCTGTTCCGCTTGTGGTGGATCCCGCGCGGGGCGCGCGACGCTGCGGAGGGAGCGTACGTGCGCTATCCAGCCGCCGATCTGCTCGACATCGTGGCGCTCGAGAGTCGCCGGGCGCGGGCCTTCGTGGTGGGAGAGGACCTCGGCACCGTGGAGGCGGGCGTGCGGCCTGAGTTGCGCCGTCGTGGGGTGCTGTCGTACCGCCTCGCCTGGTTCGAGGAGACGCCGCCGCAGCGCTATCCGGCGCAGGCGCTGGCTGCGCTGGCGACGCACGACCTGCCCACGGTGGCGGGCGTGTGGACCCGGGCCGACGTGCTTGAGATGGAACAGAGCGGCCGCCCGGTGAACCGAGCCGCCGAGGAATTGGTGCGCCAGCGCCTGCAGCGCTTGACCGGCGCCGTCGATGACGCTCCGGTGAGCGACGTGGTGGTACGCGCGTATCGCGCGCTCACCGGGGCGCCGCCCTATTACAACTATTACGCCCCGCCCTATTACCAGCCGCCGGCGTATTATGCGCCGGGATATTACGCGCCGTCGTATTATTACGGGCCGCGCTGAGCCCGCCCCGCTGCGCAGCGCTGGCATAGCGGACGCCGCGCCTGCGCCGCCAGATGAACCCGCCGCCGCGGCGGGCGGCGACACGTCCGGGAGGTA
>Ga0209526_10003974_pt1 | contig 10072 bp, 10 predicted proteins | sample JacPinW_OM2H0_M1_FD_188566 | JGI IMG/M metagenome (GOLD analysis project Ga0209526, IMG submission 188566) | Forest soil microbial communities from Algoma, Ontario, Canada - Jack Pine, Ontario site 1_JW_OM2H0_M1 (SPAdes) (version 2) | ecosystem: Environmental > Terrestrial > Soil > Boreal... | reverse complement strand
GGCGGCGTGGCCCGTGGCCAGTGCGGTGCCCATGACCCTCAGCGAGCCGCCAGCGTACTTGTCGCCGTCGGCAGCGCGCCCAGCTGCGTATAGGTTGGGAGTGTCGACACTGATCAGCGTCCGCAGCGGGATGTCGTAGGTCTCTTTGTCTTTGACCGGTATCCAAGTGCTCGCCGCTCCGGCGGCGTCGTGATACTCCATCGCCCAGGCCCCGAGCGCGACGACGTCGTCGAAGCGCCGGCCGGACGTGATGTCCTCGGCAGTGAGCTGGTAAGCGGCGTTCACGTGTCGCGACTCGCGAGTGCCCAGGATGGGTCCAGTAACGCTGAGATAGGCGTTCTCCCAGCCGGGCATGGTCTGACAGGCGGCCAGGTAAGCCCAGGCCTTCTCACGGGCGTACTGTTCGGCATCGGAGATGCTGCGCGCTTGCAGGGCGTTGTACTCGGCGTCAACGATGAAGATCCCGATATCCCCCGACAGCGGAAGCCGCGCCATCAGGCTGTCCTCCTTATCCAGTAGCGGGTCACCATTGCGCTTCGACGCCCGCACGGCCTGGACCAGGTCGTCGTGTGACAGCGGCAGGCCTGCTGGAACCCCACCGAAGCGTATGCCCAGGGTGCCTGCCTCCACGGCACCATGCGTCCCGTACCGGGTCGACGCGCCAGCAAAGGCGGCGAGGTCGCATTCGCCGCTGCCGTCCACCCAGGTACTCGCCGTAACGGTCGCTGTGCCGTTGTGGTCATGCACTGCTGCCGACACCACCTGCCCTCCGTCGCGCGTCGCGTCCGTGATCGTGCTGTGGAAGAAGACGGTCACGCCGGCACGCTTGGCAACCACGTCGAGACAGCGTTTGACCGCCTCCGGATCGTGAAGGGCTGCGACACCACGGAAACGCACGTGCTCCACGACACCCCCGATGGCCCGGAGCTCGGCCAATAGTTGCTCCGCTACGCCGAACACCACCTGCCGCGACTGTTCCGCCTCGGTATAAAGGCCGCAGTACGTGGTGACGCTCTTCATCGTCGCGGCCCCGCCCAGGCAGCCATACGACTCGAACAGCGCGGTACGGGCGCCAGCCTGGGCGGCACCGACCGCAGCGGCCGTTCCGGCGGCTCCGCCGCCGACGACGGCGACGTCATACATCTGAGCGCTCGACGGCATATGTCCTCTATTCGGTAAGACACCGTCGGGCATGACTTCTCACTCGTCCCGACGCGTCGTCCGACGCCGGAGTTGAGATTCTACCGCGTCACCACCGCCCTAACGTATCCAGCCGCCCGGGCACCGGCCTCAGTCGTCTCGCTCAAACGGCGTCCCAAAGTACTTGACATCCGCTAGTACTTGGTGATACAAAGTACATGCGACACTGGAGGTCAAATGGCAATGGAAACCGCCGACACGCTCCTCAGCGACATCGAGCGCCTTCGCCGCCGGACACGCACAGACCTGCACCCGACGTGGTTTCCGCTGGTGTTGTTCGGGACCCTCTCCATGGCGAGCGCGGCCGTTGCCGTGCGCTTTGGACCAACGGCTCTCGGATTCTTCTGGGCGGTCGCCGCTCCCCTGGGCTCTGTAGCAACCGGCTTCTACTATTGGCGCCGGCAGGACCGGGTCGGACTTCAGGCGCCTGCTACTCCGTACCTGGTCGGAGCTGCGGGGATCGTGCTGGGCGCGTTCCTTACCGGTGGTCTGGGCGGGGCACTCGGCGCCGCGGCGGTATCGGCACTCGGCCCGCCCCTGTTCGTTTCTGCTGGCTACCTGCTGTTCGCCAGGCTTGCCCGGAGCAGAGGACTGGCCGCGGTGGCTGTCGCCCTGGCGTTGGTGACACTCGCAACCGGGGTCGCCAGAATCCCCTCCGATCGCGCTGCCTGGACCCTTGCGCTCATCTATGGTGCGGTCTTTGTCGCGACCGGGCTGGTCTTTCGAGCGTCGCAGACAGGCGGGCCGTGAACCACCCGGTCGGGGCGCTGACCGACACGGTCCACCAGCGGGTCCGGCTGGGGATCCTCTCGGTGCTCGCCGAGTCTCGACGCGCCGACTTCGCCTACCTCCGAGATGCCCTGGAAGTCACGGATGGCAACCTTTCGAAGCATCTACAGGTCCTCGAGTCCGCCGGCTACGTCGTGATCGAGAAGACCTTTGAGGACCGGCGACCTCGCACCTGGATCGCGCTGACCAAAGCGGGGCGGGATGCGTTCGCCGGTGAGGTAGCAGCGCTGCGCGCGCTGCTCTACCGGGTCACACCACGAGGCCGTCGGTGATCGCGTGTCGCTCGTTGACGAAGACGTTCGGCCGGCACCGGGCGGTCGACCAGCTCAGCTTCGAGGCCTGCCCGGGGAAGGTGACCGGCTTTCTCGGCCGCAACGGTGCGGGGAAGACCACGACGCTGCGGATCCTGCTCGGCCTCGCCCGCCCCACATACGGCTCGGCCCTGATCGATGGGCACGCCTATGCCGATCTGCGCGATCCGATCGGCACAGTCGGCGCCGTCCTTGAGGCGTCGACCTTTCACCCGGGTCGCACCGCTCATGCGCACCTGACCGTTCTCGCCCTCGCCGCGGGGATCCCGCTCGTCCGTGTGGTTGAGGTTCTCCGGATCGTGGAGTTGACTGCTGACGCGGACATGCGGGTTGGCCACTACTCCCTCGGGATGCGTCAGCGACTCAGTCTGGCCGCCGCGCTGCTGGGCAAACCGAGAGCGCTGATTCTCGATGAGCCGGCCAACGGGCTGGACCCGCAGGGGATCCGCTGGCTGCGAACGTTTCTGCGCGCTCGGGCAAGTGAGGGGAGCGCGGTGCTTCTTTCGAGCCACATGCTCTCCGAGGTCGCCGAGCTGGTTGACAACGTGGTCATCATCGACCACGGGCGGCTGCTGCACAGTGGATCGGTGCGCGAGATGACCGCCGGGGGCGTTCGACTCGAGGATGCCTACTTCGAGCTCACCGGATCGGCGCCGGAGGCCCGCTAGCCGTGCTGCCGCGCTTGATCCGGGCTGAGGCCAGCAAGCTGCGCGGCACGCCCACCTCGTGGTGGGTGTTTGGAGCGGCCTTCGCCGTGGTGGCGGTGAGCACCGGCCTCAGCCTTGTCCTCGGCCCGGTCCGCACCGCTGAGGATCAGCGTTCCCTGGTTGGTTTCGCCAGCGTCGGCGGACTTGTGCTCCTGCTGCTCGGGGTGGTAGCCGCAGCGGGGGAGTACCGCCACCGAACGATTGTTCCAGCGATCCTCATCACGCCTCGGCGAACAACGCTTGTCGCCGCTCAGGCGATTGTCTACGCAGCGGCGGGTGCTGCGGTTGGGCTTACCTCTGCCGCACTATGCATGCTCATCACCGTGGTCGGCGTGACCCTTCGCGGTGCCCACTTCGTGGTTCCAGTTGAGCATATCGCTCTCGTCGCTCTCGGCGCTGTGATCTACACCGCGCTGTCGGCAGCCCTCGGCGTGGGACTGGGCGCCGTGGCCCGCAACCAGGTCGCCGCCGTGGCCGGTGTGCTGGTCTTTCTGTCGCTGATCGATCCCGCGATCAGCGCGCTGGCGCCAGCGCTCGGCCGATTCGGCCCCAGTGCGCTTGGCATAGCGTTCAGCGATACCGGGGCTACGAACAATGGCCCCTTCTCGCAGATCCTGCCGCTATGGGCCGCGGCGGTCGTCTATCTGGCGTACACCGCCCTTTTCATGGTCGCCGGAACGAGCACCTCGGTACGACGCGAGATTCCGACGAATACGAATTAGCACCAGCGAAACAGCTCTTGGCAGCTGTCGAGCGACTTGCGAATTCGCCGGCCCGGTTCATGACTTGTTCTGGAAGTGTCCCCAACCGTACAAGTTATGAACTCCACCTGCCAGCCGAGATGAGCGCTTGGTATTCGGCGGTCGAGCTCCAGCGGACGCTTGGCGGATGCCTGGCTAACTTGAGTGGTCGTTTTCGGGAGCTATCTCCGATCGCAGGGTTCTGAAGGGGAGACGGCTGGCCCCCTCCCCTTCCGTGCCGATCGGTGAGCTACCGGACCTGCGCAGGCTGAGCTGCCTCCTGCGATGCTGGGACAGCACCCTTCCACGCAAAGGGAGCGAAGTGCCCGTTGTTCTTTCCACTGTCGTCGTCCCAATCGATCCCAAAAACGTGCAGATGGCTACGCGTCGCCTTTCCCAGAGCGAGTCGCGAGTTGGCCGGATGGAGCGTGTTGTCGAGGTGCATCGGCTCGCGCGCGTCTTCGGTAGCACCGACGCCCTTCACAGCCTCGTCGAGCACGCCAGGGATCGAGACTGAGCGCTGCATCCCATCGGACTTGAAGTGGATCGGCTTTAACTCGACGCCAAGAAACTTTCCCAGCAGGGGCGCCAGGTTTGCCATAGGCCCTCCAGCTTGCCCGCCGACGATCGCCGCGATCGCCTGCTGCTGGCCGGGCTTGGCCCGCTGGTCGGTGATGAGTCCAACCTCCCAGCTGCCCTCGAGCATCACACCCGGCGTGCGTCCGACCACCGCAAAGCTCAGACCGTCCAGCGCTTCAGCGCCAAAGCGGCCGCGCTGGATCTGAAAGACCATGGCAAAGACGCACCAGCCTTTCGTCGGTTTGCCGGATAGGTTGGTGAAGATGCAGGGGCACAGATAGTCGCAGCTGCAGGTCTCGAAGTATTCGCCGGTCAGTTCCCACTCATTCGGTGTCGCCAATGAGCACCTCCTTGATTACATGCCCGCGCCGCTCGCGCGCAGCATTCCGCCGCCGACCCACGTGAGTAAGCCAGGATCAACGATGACCGCGATGCCCAGCAGGCCGACCGCCACACCGGCGACCTTCGACAGGGCGGCTCCGTACCGCCAGTTCTTCTCGGCGAGGAAGATGAGCGCCAGGCCGGCCATCCACACCAGGTTCATGAGACCAACGACCACCAGCACCGACATCAGCGCCCAGCAACACCCGAGGCAGTACGCCCCATGCGACACACCGGCCCGAAATGCCGAGCGCCGACCGCCGCCGAAGTCATGGCCAAGGATGAATGCGAATGGGCTCCGGCAGGCCTTGAGACAAACAGCCTTCCAGGGCGTGAACTGATACAGGCCGGCCACCAGCAGGATGGCGCCGGCAACAACGTGGAGCCACACCGACGAGCCGACCGTCGCGGGCAGGTTTTGGAAAGCGAGGAGCGCGCAAAGCGGTGCCAGACCGATCGCGGTCCAGACGAAGAGGTATCCCAGGACAAACGCCGCCGTCGGCGGCCATCCTTCTCCACGGTGCCGAACCACGACGCGATGGGCGAGCACCATAGGGCCGATCGTCGGAAACATCATGGCGACCATCATGGCGAGCCACATCCCGAGGAAGACTGGAAGGGCGATCCCGCCGGGCATTCCGCTGCCGATCTGCGCCAGACCCGTGACCATGCCCGACATCGTCTCGGCCCGCCTGACCGTGTAGAACCAGGCGACCGCGGCGAAGGCAAGCAAGATGCTCACGGTAGTCAGGGTTACGCGCCGCCCCAAGGTGCTCGTCACGGCCAAGTCTCCCCTCCAGAAGATCGCGGGCCGATCCTTCTCCAGTTTAACTCCGCAACCAGTTGGTCGTTTAAGGGGACCACCAGGGCTCTTCAGGACGCCGGTCGAGTGTGGCTACAAAGGCGTTGGGCCGGTCAGGTTTGACGAGCGGGCCTCTCGGGCATCGCCCCTCGTTGCTCACGCTGCAGCTCTCTGGGTATCGATGAGCGATTTTCGACGTTGGAGGCCCGGATCATAACTTGTTCTGGAAGTGTCCCCAACCGTACAAGTTATGAACTCCACCTGCCAGCTGGGGTCAGCGCTTGGTATTCTCCGGTCGAGTTGCAAGCGAGGCTCAGCGGATGGTTCGCGGACGCTCGGCGGACGCCTACCTGTGCTCTGGACGAAATTCGGGATTCGCGGCCGCCTCACCGCGCCCAACGAGTTCAACCGCGCCTTTGGGCATCGACGCAGTAGGCCAAGTTGCCTTCTCCACCGCCGCAAGGTCGCGGATGACGAAGAGGTCCACAGGCGTCGGCCCGCGCCAGACATGTTGAAGGCTGTCATTTAGGTCTGGGGCGCGAACGACGAGTTCGTCAAGCGCTTCGCTTCGGCCGAAGTGGCTTCCGGCGATCGGTGGAAGCAGCTGCAGCCGCCAATAAGGGTTGGATCTAAACATCGGAATCTCCCCCAAGTAGTACCCAGCAACCGGGTGGCTCCAACCGAGTTGCTGGGCGCGCAGGTACATGTCAGGTATCGGGTGACCCTCCGCGTCTCGATATCTAGTCGGGAGACCTGTGCCGTCAGATGCGAAGCGACGGTGATTGACTCCGTGATTGCCACGGACGCCCTGAAGCCCCGGACCCGGAACCCCGAGGTCGCCGGCCAGACACTCACCCTCGATTAGGCGGGCCTTCCCGGGGCCGCCGGTGCGATTCGTGTAGTCCAGCCACTCGCTGGCGGTCCGAGCGGCCACATCAGGCGAATCGGCACAGACGGTGAATACGTCGACCTCGCCAACCGCTTGGATCCGCACCTCATACCGAGGCACTATCGTTCCCCCAAGAAGACGCGCGAGTTTTTAATGGTGTCCCCGACAGGATTTGAACCTGTGCTCCTGGCTCCGGAGGCCAGTGCTCTATCCAGGCTGAGCTACGGGGACACAGGCGGAACCCGATTATAGATACGCCGGTGGCAGGGCGGTCAGCGGTTCGCGACCCACCTTACGGAATCCGTTACATACGTGACCCCCTTGAGTGAGGGCCACTCATAAGCTGGCAGCAGGACAGGCCGATCGGAGCGAGCCGCCTGTTTTGGAGGTGGGACCGTGCGGCGTCTTCTCAACCCCTGGATTCTGTTTGTTCTCTTGGCAGCCGTACTTTCCTTCGCCGGCGTCTGGCCGAACCCAACTTAGGCGCGTTTGTCACTGTCAAGTTCGTATTGCTAGACTGTAGGCTGTGCTTAACAAACGGCGGGCGGGGCGTCCCTTAGCGGATGACCCCGCATCGCCGAGTCCGCTTGGACGGCGGATCCGGCAGGCGCGGCAAGAACTCGGGCTAAGCCTGGCCGCCGTGGCCGGCGACGACTTCAGCCGAGCCTTCCTCAACCAGGTCGAGCTGGGTAGCGCCCAGCCGTCGACGCAGAACCTGCGGATCATCGCCCACCGGCTGCAACGGCCGATCGAGTACTTCCTCGAGGAGCCAGGCGACTCCACCGCCGCGCTCGAGCTGGCGCTCGCGGAAGCCGAGATGAGCCTGCTGCACGGCGAAGCCGCCCGGGCCGAGTCACTGATGACGCGGATCCTCGCCCGGACTATCCCGATCGAGCTCCGCACCCGCGCCCAGCTGGCGCTGGCGGCGGCCCAGCTCAAGCAGGGGCGCCCGCAAGATGCACAGCCCGTCCTCGAGGAGGCGATCGCCGTCGCGGAGCGAGCGCAGTGGCATCAGCTCCTGGTCGAGCTGTATGACCGGATGGGCAGCGTCCACTACCTGCTACGCCGGCCGCATGCCGCCGGCCAGTGGTTCGATCAAGCCCTGGAACGCTACCAGTCGAGCGGCCTGGCCGATCCCGTCTTGAAGGCCCGGATCCTCGGCCATCGAGCCAACCTCCACTACGTGGCCGGCCAGCCGATCGAGGCCATCTCCGCATACGAATCGGCGATCGCGGCGGCGCAGCAGGTGCTCGATATGCCCGCACTCGGCGGTATCTACGAGGGGCTCGCCCTGTCGCTGCAGGAGACCGGCCAGTATGCGCGGGCGCTCTCCTACGCGCAGAAAGGCCTGCGCATCTTCGAGACGCTCCGCGACGTCCGGATGGCCGGCCAGTTGCGGCTCAATATGGGCGACATGCTGCTGCAGCAGGGCCGCGTGGCGGAGGCGGACCGGCTCTTCAGCGAGGGCGCCGAGCACCTGCGACGACTCGGCGATCGCGAGCTCTTGCCGCACCTGGTCACGGGTATGGCTGAGTCCGCTCTGGAGCGCAAGGACGTCGAGCGAGCCAACGAGCTCATCGAGGAGGCGATCGACCTCTCGACGCACTCCAGCGATCCAATGGCGACGGTGGCCGTCCATCGGGTCGCCGGACGGATCGCCCATACGCGTGGGCGGCGGGAGTCCGCGCACCGCCATTTCGAGCGGGCCCTGGAGGTCGCCGTCACCATCGATAGCCCCGACCTGCGCGCCCGCGTCACCTACGATTTCGCCCGCGCCCTCGAAGCCGAAGGCGACAACGCCCAGGCGGCGCTCCGTTTTCGGCAGGCGTATGAGGCCGGGCGGGGCGAGAGGACTCGGCTACGCGCAGTAAGTGAGCTCGACGCCTAAGTAAGCTGTACTTGACATGCAGTGGGCAAATGTCCCAGAATGACGACCACGGAAGGTGGTGTCGTTCTTCTGGAACGATCCCCCCGCCACCATCCGGCTAGAACACGCCAAAAACTTTGGTCGCGTCGCATTCTGCGATAGACTGATCACACACAGTCAAGGGGGATTGATGGACGGCTATTCGCGAAAAGTCGGAGCTAGGCTGCGCAGCCTGCGAAAGCAGCGCGGCCTCACACTCCAGCAGGTCGAAGTCCTGTCGAGCAAGCGGCTGAAGGGCTCGCTGCTCGCCGCCTACGAACGCGGCGACCGCAATATCTCGGTCACCCGGCTGCACCAGATCGCGACCCTGTACAGCGTCCCCGTCAATCAACTCCTTCCGGAAGAGATCGAAGGCGTGGGCGAGCCCGCGCTCCCGCCCAAGCTGGCAATCGACCTGACCCAGTTGCAGGGGCTGCCCGAAAGGCAGGGGTCCATCCTTTCCCGCCACGTGGCTCGGCTGCAGCAGCAGCGACAGGATTTCAACACGCCGGTCGTGACGTTCCGCGCCGACGACCTGGAGCAGCTGGCGGCCGCCTACAAGACCACCCCGGAGATGCTGCGCCGCTCGCTGAACGAATGGGGCGTCTTTCGCGGTGGTCAGCCACCCGCCGAGCGGCCCGAATTAGAGCGACAGCCACCCGCCGAATCGGAAGAAGAGCGCTAAAAGGGAATCTCGCCCTGGGGCGTCCCTGGCGCTGGGCCGCGTTCGGATCGTAATTCGGCGACGGTCGCCGGGTGCGGCGGCTCCTCCAGATCGAGGTCCTCTTTGACGGGCAGGCTTTCGATCCGCTGCCGGGCTTCCTCCAGCTTGCGCTCGCAGAGCTGCAAGTAGTCGCGCCCGCGGGCGACGGCCGCGATCGCGTCCTCCAGGCTCAGCTTGCCGTCCTCGAGGGCGTGCAGTGTCGCATCGAGCTGGGCGAGTGCCTGCTCATAGGTCAGCGACTCGTCGACGCTCATGGAATGGCCTCGTCGACCGTGGCCTCCAGCCGGCCCGCGGCCAGCAGCACCCTGACCGGCTGCCCCTTGCGGGCCTGGTCCGCGCCCCGGATGATGCTGCCGCCGTTCGCGTCCAGGGTGATGCTGTACCCGCGTTTGAGCGTCTGTTCGGGCGCCAGCGAGCTCAGCCGCGCGGCGCGGCTCTGCAAGCTGCTCACCCGCTCCCGCACCCCACGGCTCGCCAGCGCGACCAGTCGCTCGCGCAGGCCGTCCTTTCCGAGGCGACCCGTCTCGATCCGACTCGCGATCACCTGCCAGGTGCGCTGAAGCCGCCGGCGGCATTCCTCGAGGGATCGTTCGCGCTGCCGCAGCACCTCCCGAGGGTCGCGCTGGCGCAGCATTCCCCCCAGGTGGGCGATCCGGTCGCGCCGTCGCGCGTGGGCATCGACGGCCTGGCGCTCCAGCGACTGCCGCCGCTGCTGCAGCTGGTGTGCCGGGGCGATCAGGGCGGTGAGCCCGGCGCGCTGCAGTCGCTGCCCGCGCTCACCCAATTGCCGGAGCAAATCTGCCTTGCTGGGCACCACGATCTCCGCGGCTGCCGTCGGGGTCCGGGCCTCCCGGTCCGCAACCAGGTCGGCGAGCGTCCGGTCGGAGGTATGCCCCAGGGCGGTGACCACGGGGATGCGCATCGCCTGGATGGCGCGCACCACGGCCTCCTGGTTGAAGGCCATCAGCTCCTCGAAGCTGCCGCCGCCGCGGGCAACGATGACGACGTCGGCCAGCTGGTCTTCGTCGCACTGCCGCAAGGCGG
>Ga0209526_10003973_pt1 | contig 10072 bp, 4 predicted proteins | sample JacPinW_OM2H0_M1_FD_188566 | JGI IMG/M metagenome (GOLD analysis project Ga0209526, IMG submission 188566) | Forest soil microbial communities from Algoma, Ontario, Canada - Jack Pine, Ontario site 1_JW_OM2H0_M1 (SPAdes) (version 2) | ecosystem: Environmental > Terrestrial > Soil > Boreal... | reverse complement strand
TGTGCCGCCCACCGGTAGAAGGTCCGTGATGCAGCTGTCACCGTCCGCCCATGCCGACACGTTCTGCCGCGACAACCTGCCTCCCGTGCAGCAGTGGCCTCAGCTGTGCTTCGATCTGCCCGAGCTGAACTACCCCGACCGGCTCAACTGCGCGACCGCCCTGCTCGACGACGTGGTGGCCCAGCGAGGGGCGGACCGGCCCTGCCTGCGCTCGCCGGCCGCGGTCTGGAGCTACGGAGAGCTTCTCGCCCGGTCCAGCCAGGTCGCCCGCGTGCTCAGCGAGGATCTCGGCCTGGTTCCCGGCCAACGGGTGCTGCTGCGCGGCCCGAACAACCCCTGGCTGGTGGCCTGCTGGTTCGGCGTGCTGAAGGCCGGAGGGGTGGCCGTGACGACGATGCCGCTGCTGCGAAGCGCAGAGCTGGCCGATCTCGTCGGGCTCACCCGGTCGACCATCCTGCTCTGCGATCACCGTTTCGCCGCCGAGCTGACCGACGCAGCGCCGGAACTGCCGCTCGTGACCTTCGGGGACGACGGCCCATCGGACCTCATCGCCCGATGCGCCGGCAAGAGCGCCTCGTTCACCGATGTCGAGACGGCCGCCGACGACGTCGCCGTGCTGGCCACCACCTCAGGCACAACCGGCAAGCCCAAGGCCACCATGCACTTCCACCGCGACGTCCTGGCCATCGCCGACACGTTCTCCAAGCACATCGTCCAGCCCCGCCCGACCGATATCTTCACCGGCACGCCGCCGCTGGCGTTCACGTTCGGGCTCGGAGGCCTGCTGGTGTTCCCGCTGCGGGCGGGCGCATCGGTGCTGTTGCTCGAGCAGGCGACGCCGGCCGAGCTGGCCGAGGCCATTCATGCTCACGGTGCGACCATAGTGTTCACCGCGCCGACCGCGTACCGGGCGATGCTGCGCGCCGGGATGGCGGGCAGGCTGCTCGGGCTACGGCGGGCTGTGTCCGCCGGCGAGCACCTGCCCAAGGCCGTATGGGAGGAGTTCCACCGGGCCACGGGCGTGCGGCTGATTGACGGCATCGGCACCACTGAGATGCTGCACATCTTTGTCTCCGCCGCCGATGGCGGCATCAGGCCGGGCGCCACCGGACGCGCTGTGCCCGGCTACCGGATCGCGGTCCTCGGCCCGGATGGCGCTCCGGTTCCCGACGGAGCGCCGGGACGGCTCGCGGTCATGGGGCCCACCGGCTGCCGCTACCTGAATGACGCCCGCCAGGCGGCCTACGTCCAGAACGGCTGGAACATTACCGGTGACACCTTCATCCGCGACGCCGACGGCTATTTCTGGTACCAGGCCCGCAGCGACGACATGATCGTCTCATCGGGGTACAACATCGGGGCGCCCGAGGTCGAGCGGGCCCTAGAAGCGCACCCGGACGTGGTCGAGTGCGCGGTCGTAGGCCGACCCGATGACGAGCGCGGGATGATCGTGCACGCGCTCGTGGTGCTGCGCGACGGTGTCACGGGCGACGCGGCGAAGGTCGCGGAGCTTCAGGCCTTCACCAGGACGCTGATCGCGCCGTACAAGTACCCGCGCTCGATGGAGTTCATCGCCGCCCTCCCGCGGACTGCGACCGGGAAAGTGCAGCGCTTCGCCCTTCGATCAACGGCCGGAACCCAGCCGCGAGATCCCGGCATCCGGGACGACTTATCGTTAAGTAATATAGCGGGTTTTTAACGTACATTTAAAAAACGATATATACATAACGATAGCCAAGAGGTGTTCAAGAAAGTGCGCATCGCGGTAGTCGGCGGCGGGCCCGGGGGGCTGTATTTCTCGGCGCTGATGAAGTCCCTGGACCCGGCCCACGATGTGATCGTCTGGGAGCGCGACGCCCCGGACGACACATTCGGCTTCGGGGTCGTGCTGAGCGACGAGACCCTGGGCGGCATCGAGCACGCCGATACCGTGATCTACGGCCAGATGGCCGAGCGATTCGCCCGCTGGGACGATATCGACGTGCACTTCCGTGGCACGGTCACCACCACCGGCGGCCAGGGGTTCGCCGCGATGAGCCGTCAGGGGCTGCTGCAGATCCTGCGGGAGCGCTGCGCAGAACTCGGCGTGCAGCTCAGGTACCGCACCGTCGCGCCGGACGCTGACGAACTCCGCCGGGGCCACGACCTGGTCGTCGCCGCCGACGGGGCCAACTCGGCCACGCGCACCAAGTTCGCCGACGTCTTCCAGCCGAGCCTCGAGCCGCGGCGCAGCAAGTACATGTGGCTCGGTACCGACCTTGTGTTCGAGGCCTTCAAGTTCTATATCCGTGAGACGCCATATGGGGTAATGCAGATCCACGGCTATCCGTACAGCCAGGATCGCAGCACGTTCATCGTCGAGATGCACGGTGATGTGTGGCACCAGGCCGGCTTCGCCGCCCTCGCCGCAACGCCCTTGCCCCCCGGCATCAGCGATGAGAAGTCGATCGACCGGGTCCGCGAACTGTTCGCCGACGTCCTGGACGGACACCAGATCCTGGCCAACAACTCCAAGTGGCAGAACTTCACGACCGTGCGCAACGAGACGTGGCGGCACGGCAATCTGGTGCTGCTCGGGGACGCCGCGCACACTGCGCACTTCTCGATCGGATCCGGTACCAAGCTCGCGATGGAGGATGCGCTGGCGCTGGCCGCCTGCCTGCACGAGAACGATTCCGCGGCCGACGCCCTCGCCGCGTACGAACTGGAGCGCCGGCCGGTCGTGCTGTCCACCCAGCGCGCGGCCCAGGCCAGCCTGGAGTGGTTCGAGAACATCGGCCACTACGTCAACCAGGAGCCACAGCAGTTCGCATTCAACATCATGACCCGCAGCCGCCGGATCACCTACGGCAACCTGCGTCTGCGCGACCCGGAATTCGTCTCCGGCATGGACGACTGGTTCGCCGCCCACGAGGCCCGCCGCGGCCTGATTCCGGCGGCCGCCCCCGGGCCGCCGATGTTCCAGCCATTCAGGCTCCGCGGGGTGCAGCTGAAGAACCGCGTCATCGTCTCGCCGATGGACATGTACTCCGCCGCGGAAGGTGATCCCGGCGAGTTCCACCTGGTCCACCTCGGCGCGCGCGCACTGGGCGGTGCCGGGCTGGTGATGACAGAGATGGTCTGCGTGTCGCCCACCGGCCGGATCACGCCCGGATGCGCTGGCCTGTACACCGCGCAGCACGAAGCGTCATGGAAGCGGGTGGTCGACTTCGTGCATGACCGGAGCACAGCCAAGATCGGCATCCAGCTGGGCCACTCAGGCCGCAAGGGCTCCACCAAGCTCATGTGGGAGGGAATCGACGAACCGCTGCCCGAAGCCAACTGGGCGGTGGTCGGGCCGTCGCCGGTGGCCTATTCCCAGGGCAACCAGGTCCCCCGCGAGCTGACTCTCATCGAGATGGAGCAGATCAAGGATCAGTTCGTCACTTCCGCCCAGGCGGCCGCGCGGGCCGGCTTCGACCTGCTGGAACTCCACTGCGCGCACGGCTACCTGCTGTCGTCCTTCCTGTCCCCGCTGTCGAACCTGCGCACTGACGCCTACGGAGGGCCGATGGCCGGCCGGCTGCGCTATCCGCTAGAGGTGTTCGATGCCATCCGTGCGGTCTGGCCGCCGGAACGTGCGATCAGCGTGCGGATCTCGGCTACCGACTGGTACGAAGGCGGCAATGACGTCGAGGACGCGGTCGAGATCGCCCAGGCGTTCGCCCGGCACGGCGCCGACGCGATCAACGTCTCCACTGGGCAGGTGGTGAAGGCCGAGCAGCCCGCCTACGGCCGCAGCTACCAGACGCCCTACGCAGACCGGATCCGCAACGAGATCGGCGGCCAGCACGGCGTCGCCGTGATCGCGGTCGGCGCGATCTCGTCTTACGACGACGTCAACTCGCTGCTGCTCGCCGGACGCGCCGACTTGGTCGCGATCGGACGGCCGCACCTGTATGACCCGAACTGGACGCTGCACGCCGCCGCCGATCAGGGCTACACCGGACCGGGCGCCGACTGGGCCGACCAGTACCAGGCTGGCCGCCGGAGGCCGTTCGCCGGACGCAGCGACGGCCCGCGCCCACGGCTAGACCTCATCCGGGTGGGCGAGGCCGGCACCCAGCACAGTCGCTGGCGCCCCCAGCCAGCCCTCACGGGCCGTGAGGCCGGAGAACCAGTGACTAATCCGAAGTGACAACGCCCTCGCGTGATCCGCTCCAGGAACTCAGCGAAGTTCCTGGCTGAATTGCTTGCGGCGGGCGAGCGCGGCTGCACCTTGCAGTTCTGCTTGATTCCCTAGCATCCCCACCACGACCCGCAGTTGTGCCCCCACCGCAGGTGGGGCAGATAGGTCCAGCATTTCCTTGATGCCGTCGATTACCGGAGTGCCCGCGTTTTGCAGAAGCCCGTCGAGAACAATGCCATCGGGAGCGACGTAGACGCAGAAATCGGCGAGGGAGCGCCCGATGGTTCGGCCCAGGTCGCGCAGCAATCGCAACACGCCCGCGTCCCCGTCGGCGGCCAGTGACAGCACGTCCGCCATCGTGGCGGTGCCGGGACGCACGGCCCGGATCAAATCAACCAGCCGCAGCGTGCTCGAGGTCGTCGCCAGACAGCCGCGGCCGCCGCAGCCACACACGGCGCCGTCGTCCTCAACATGGATGTGAGCCAGTTCCCCGGCCAGGCCATTGGTGCCACGATGCAGCCGTCCGTCCAGGATGAGACCGGCGCCGATACCCTGGACTATCTTGATGTAGATGAAGCTGGTCATGCCCGCGGCCGCGCCATAGTCAGCTTCGCCGAGCGCGCCGAGGTTGGCATCGTTTTCGAGCCACGCAGGGATGCCGAGCCGCTGACTGAGGTCAATCGACGGATCCGTGTGGACCCACGTCGGCACCGGCCGGAACCGCAGGCGCAATCGCTGTGAACCGGCCTGACTGGGCGCCGGCCCGCCCAGGCCGCGCCCGGGAACGACGGGCAGCGGCAGCCCGACGACAGCGCACGTCAGGGCGTCTCGGGTGCCGGAAATCTCGCGGAGTGCCTGATCGAGCAGCGCAAGCCCGGGCTCGACAATCCCGTCCGCGAGATCATGAACGTGAGCGTCGGCGGCCCGGCGTCCATGCACCGTACCGTCGAAGCCCAGCACGCCGGCCTGTAGCGTGCCGTGCGTCAGCGTGATGGCTCCGACGAAGCCGGAGGGTGCCGCGAGCGTCAGCAGCTTCGGCGGCCTTCCCGTCCTCGTCCCCGCAGCCTGGGGTGTCGGCCGCTCCACCACCATGCCGAAGCGCTGAAGGCGCGTCACGGCGTCGGTGATCGTGCTACGCGGCAAGCCGGACAGCCCCGCCAGCTGGCTGCGGCGCAGTTCGCCGTGCTGGCGAAGTATCGCGAGCAGCTGACGGTCACCCGGGCGCAGCGGAGGCAGGTCTCCCACACCTATAACATAACGAACTCTGATCGCCTTATGCCGGAAACCGGCTAAATATTGGCGAGTATTGACGCCTTAGGCCGGATCTAGCTTCACTATCAGTGATAGTACCTACTAACTAAAATCATGTTCTGCCGGAAATCGGCAATACATGACTTGCTGATCAGCCACGGTATGTCCGGCTCACCGTCGGGCTTGCCAGTCCGGACGCGGGCCTCGTCCGAGGCGGGAGCCGGTGATGGGCAGAGCCGGACGCGGCGGCGCCAGATGGCCAGAACGGAGCGGGCAATGATCACAGTGATCGGTGAAGCGCTCATCGACCTGGTCCCCACATCGGACAACACCAGGTTGAGAGCTCTTCCAGGCGGAGGCCCGCTCAACGTTGCGGTAGGAGTGGCCCGGCTCGGCCACCCGACCGCGCTCATGGCCCGGCTGTCCAGCGACTATTTCGGCCAGCTCCTGTGCCGCCACGCTACCCGCAACGGCGTCGATCTTCGTGCGGCAGCAGAAGCTGAGGAGCCCACTACGCTCGCCGTCGCCACACCCGGCGCCGGGGCTCGCACCCCCGGCAGGCTTTACCTTCAGGGCACCGCTGACTGGCAATGGAGCGCGGCCGAACTGGCGCGGATCCCGACCGCCACCACCATTCTTCACCTTGGGTCCCTGGCCTGCTGCATCGCGCCGGGCGCGGCCCGCATCCTTAAGGCCGCCGCCCGCCAGCGCCGACGCGGCGCGCTTGTCTGCCTCGACCCGGACGTATGCCCCGAAGTGATGGGGACGCCCGCACGAGGCCGCCTGCTCGTCGAGCGGATGGTGATGTCGGCCGACGTTGTCAAGGCCAGCACCGAAGACATCGCCTGGCTGTATCCGGGCCGCGCGCTGGAAGACGTGGCCGTCCACTGGCTCCGCCTCAGCCCTGAACTCGTCGTGATCACTTGCGGGAGTGACGGTGCGATGGCGCTCCGCGGCACCCGGACCGTGCTGTATCGGCCGGCTTATCCTGCGCGAGTAGTGGACACCAGCGGCGCTGGCGATGCCTTCACCGCTGCCCTCCTCGGAGGGCTAGGCCAACTGAGCCAGGTCGGCGCGAGCCTCAGCGCCCTTTCTAGCGAAGACCTCGCCCGACTGCTTGACACATGCGCTGCTGCGGCAGGCCTCACGTGCGAACGCGCGGGCGCCGACCTACCCACGAAGACCGAACTAAGGTACGCGCTGCAATCGCACTCTGGGGGCCGAGATCGAACGCTCATTTGCGCTGCTGCTGTTGCCGGTAAACGCGTGACCAGCCTGGGCTGACCCAGGCTGGTCACGCCGGACATGAGTGAGCCGGAGGGGCGCGGCGCCGCCTGGACTGAGGAGCGAGGCACGAGCGACGAGGGAAGGCGGTGCCCCAAGGCGCCCCGGAAGCGAGCGGGAGAAACAGGCGCATTTACCGTAGGTTGCTCCGCCTCCCGATTTGGGACCGGCCCTCAAAGCTGCGGATCCCGGCACCGGCGCCAGGCCCTGGCCTGTTAACAGAACGTTAATGGAGTGGCCGAAAACATCTCCGTTTCATTAATGGACACGGCGTTACGTTCCGGCCTGATGGGTTCGCCAGCCTGAACGGAAGGATGCCCATGCGTAATCACATGCACACTCACCGTCGATATCTGAGGATGCCGGTGATGGCGGCTGCGGCTGCCGTGGCCATTGTGCTGCCTGCGGCCTCCGCGTCGCCAGCTGGGGCGGCCCTCGCCGGCCCGGCGAGCGTGGCCCGCGCGGCTGGCCAGGATTCAGGATCTGGCCAGCCGAATAACAATGACCCCTACAGCCTGCCGGTGAGGCTTCCGCGCGGGATTGTGGCCTCGCCTGCGGTTGACCCGGCGGCGCCGTATACGCCGGTGGTGAAGAGCCTGATCGCGCAGCTCCTGCCGGACAACCCGCCCACCGCGGCCGAGCTGGCCAACGCGTCGAAGATCATGGTCTACGGGCGAGGGATTAACGGCTGCTGGGGGACGGGCCCGGTGGAGGCCCCGGTGGGGACCACGCCGAGTATCGAGCAGCTGTGCTGGGCCGATGCCCAGGGGGTGCTGTTGACCAGTGGCGCTATCCGGGCGGGCACGACCGCGCCGATGACGCTGATGGGCCTGGGGTCGTCGTTCGACACCTCGCTCGGCAACGTGTGGGGGCAGACCGCTGGCAGGGAAGCCCGCTGGTACATGGTGACGGGCATCTACGGGCCGCAGGGTGACATCAACGTGCTGCCTAACTGGGGCCGTAACCTGACGACCACTGGCGAGGATCCTTTCCTCAGCCAGAACATGGTGGCGTCGCAGGTCAACGGCATGCAGGGCGTCGGCGCGATGTCGCAGATGAAGCATTTCGCCATCTACAACGGCCAGAACGGCAACACGACCTACCAGGACCAGGCGCTCCATGAGGTGCTGCTCGCGCCGTATGAGGGTGGCTACGTCCAGGGCAAGGCCGCAGCGGCGATGTGCTCCTACCAGGCGTCCCAGGACCTCTCGCCCTACCTGCCGTCCTCGGTCCCGTCGCTGTGGCCGGCGAGCCCCTACGCGACGGGGACTGGGCCCCAGACCTGGCCACTCGGCGAGATGCACTTCTCGTGTGAGCAGCCGCAGCTGATCGGCAACGTGCTACGCCAGCAGTGGCACTCGCTGGCCATGGTCGCGACCGACTACGGCGCGATGCACAGCACGAGCGCCATCTTCCAGGGCACCGACCAGGAGATGCCGACCAGGAACTTCTACTACACCACCAACCCGTACGGCGCTAACGGCTCGCCTTTCAGCGCGCCGGCCAGCGGATTCGACGCGACCGGCAGCACGTGCGCCGACCCGGCCACGGGCAACCAGGTCAGCTGCAGCGCGGCGGGCGCGATCCATGTCTCGGGTATCCCGTCCGGATCGGCGTGCCCGCTAGATGCCACCAACGGCGGCGGCTGCAGCCTGGTGAACGCGGCGCTCGCTGGTACGGTGCCGCTGCCGGTGTTCAAGCAGTCGCTGGCGCGGATCCTCTACCAGGAGCAGCGTTTCGGCCTGCTGGGGTGCTCGTCCACGCCGGTCTCACCGCTGTGCACCAACCCCGGCGGCAACGGCACCCAGGGTGGCGACGCCCCGGGGACGGGCACCCGGACCGGTCAGGTCCTGCTGCCCGACGGCCCCACCAGCGGGCCCCCGGTGCTGGGAACCAAGAACGGCGACGCCGCGGTCGTGGAGAAGTACTCCGAAGAGGGCGCCGTGCTGCTCAAGAACGACAGCCAGGCGCTGCCGATCACGCGCTCGGACCTGGGCGGCGGCATCCTCGTGACCGGCGCGAACGCGAACCACACGGTCGCCGATCCGACCCGTGAGGCGTCGACCGGTTTCGTCGACCGCAACGCGATCAATCCGCTGCAGCAGCTCAAGGCGTTCAGCGGGAAGCCGGACGCGTTCACCTACGTTCCCGCCGGCGACCCGACGGGACAGCCTGTGCCGTCCTCAGCCCTCTCGACGTCGGGCGCGTCGGTGACTGGGAGCCTGGCCCGCACGACGGGTCCCGGCGCACCGTCCACCGATCCGGCCATCGACTTCACCACCGTCTCGGGACACGGTCAGCTGGCCCCCGGGAGCTACACCTGGAGCGGCTATGTCTACGTCCCGGCCACGGACACCTACACGTTTGATTTCCAGCAGAGCAGCGCCGTCCCGAATGCGAACGTGACCTTCACCTTCGACGGGACGCCGCAGACCCTCGCCACCGCGTCCAACGTCTATGGCAGCACGGTGCCCGGAAGCCCGACGAACGCCGGCTATACCGAGGGCCTGCTGGTCAACCGCCAGTTCGCCACGGGCAGCCTGCCGGGTGGCTCGTACCATCCGGTCACGATCACCTTCAACAACACCACCTCCGGCCCCGCGAGCTTCCGCTTCGCCTATTCGCGGACGAACGGCGACATCACCGACGCGGCAGCTGCCGCGGTGGGCAAGAAGCTGGCGCTGGTCTTCGTCAACGACGGCGTCGGCGCCACCTCGACCATTCCCAACCCGTACGGGACCGGCACCATCTCGGCACCGATCTCACTGTCCGCGGACAGCACCAACCTCATCAACGCCGTCGCCGCGGCCAACCCGAACACCGTGGTCGTGCTCAACACGGCGAACCCGGTGCTCACCCCCTGGCGCAACAACGTCAAGAGCGTGCTCGAGATGTGGTTCGCCGGCCAGGAGGGCGGTACGTCGACGGCACGCCTTCTGCTCGGTCTGGCCAATCCCAGCGGGCACACCTCGCTGACCTGGCCGGCCAACGCCACCGACACCATCTGGGGCTACAACCAGACAACCCCGCTCTACCCCGGCGACACCACTGGCCCCCATCCTGAGCGCATCGGCTCCGGAGGAGGAGGACCCGCAGGTGGCGGCTCGGCCAGCTTCACCCAGGGGATCTACTCCGGCTACCGATTCTTCGACCAGGAAGGCATCACCCCGGCGTTCGCATTCGGGACCGGCCTGTCCTACTCCAGGTTCCGATGGTCGGACCTCCACCTGAAGCCCACCGACGACGGGGGGATCAACGTCAGCTTCGACGTGACGAACACCGGCCCGGTCACGGGTACCGTGGTGCCGCAGGTATACGTCGGAGCGGCGGCGGACGTGCCCCCCAGCATCCAGCAGGCGGTCCGCTCGC
>Ga0209526_10003972_pt1 | contig 10074 bp, 10 predicted proteins | sample JacPinW_OM2H0_M1_FD_188566 | JGI IMG/M metagenome (GOLD analysis project Ga0209526, IMG submission 188566) | Forest soil microbial communities from Algoma, Ontario, Canada - Jack Pine, Ontario site 1_JW_OM2H0_M1 (SPAdes) (version 2) | ecosystem: Environmental > Terrestrial > Soil > Boreal... | reverse complement strand
CGACCTACTTTCGGGACGCGCTGGTGGTGGCCGCCAACGCAACAGGTGTGCGGCGCAACCACCCCGACATGGCAGAGCCCATTGCTGCGATGGCCGCGCACGTCGCACCAGAGCGGTTGCTGCGCTGCATCGAAGCCGTGCTGGAGTGCCGCGAAGCGCTGGCGGTCAACGTCAAGCCCAAGTTCGCCGTCGACGCGTTGGTCGCCACGATCGGCCAGGCGCTGCGCGACTGACGCCTGATTGCCCGACTCCTCCTCATCGCGCTGCGCGCTCTGCATCGTCGCCGGGCGAACTTGGGTGCGCAAGTCGCCCTGCCGTAGACTCGTGCCGCCCCGCAGGGCACGCCACCTTAGCTCAGTCGGTAGAGCGGCTCACTCGTAATGAGCAGGTCAGGAGTTCGATTCTCCTAGGTGGCTCGAACTACTTGGGCACCGCATAGCCCACCGGCCCGGCGGCGATGCAGACCGCGAGCGCGGCCGTGTCGGCTCGCGCCGTGATGGCATTGCCCGCGCCGGGCAGCCGGACATAGACCCGGTTGAGCCCGGGATGCACCGGCACCTTCGTGTCGGGCCCGTCGGACAGCGACAACGTCATCGAGCCATCGCTGTTGGCCAGGTAGTTGAGCTCGGCAGTCCAATCCGTCGGCAGCAGTGGGCCGTCCAGACCAAGGCGGACCGGTCGGTCCGGTTGCACGAAGTAGCCGCACTGCGGCACCGGCCCCGGCAGCATCGCGCGGACCCAGGTGACCTGCGCGTCGGCCAATCGACCCGAGCTGTCCAGTATCCGCAATTGTGTTGTCGCCGAGGCGAATTCGGGGCGGTCGCGCAGCAGTGCGAACAGGTGGCTGGCCAGGTTCTCCGGCCAGGCCACTCGACCCAACACCAGCGGATCGACCTCTTGATCCAGCAACGGCGCATTCGAAGCCGCGTGCGCGTAGGCCAATCCGCGGCGGGCATGCTGCAGATAGGGCTGGGCTGGGTTATCTCGCCAAGAGGTCAGAAACGTCGCTGTCGAATACCAACTGCTCGCAATGAACGCCGCCGCGACAGCCGTCATCACCACCGCGCGGCCCACAGACGCGTCCAGCCAGCGCGACGAAGGGCGGTTGGGCGCACAGAACCCGACCGCGGCCAACAGCGCGAGCACCACGACGAGATCGGGGAAATAGCGCAACGTTTGGGCCAATTCGAGAGCGGTGAACCGCGATGAGCGCATCAGATAGATCGGTACCTGGCAGGCAACCACGTAGCCGGCCGCGGTCAGCCACACCGGCACAAGGCGCCGCTTGCGCGCCAGCGAGACTCCCAGCGCCGCGGTGAGCACCACCCAGCCCAGCACTTGGACCGCCAGCGGCGGGGTAGCCCACGGCGAGGCCGGTGCCCAGCGGGCCCAGGCCCACGGCCCCCCGGCCAAACCGGGAACGATCCCGTGAGTGACCGAGCGGCGCAACAGATCCCACGTCATCGACAGATCGGAACTCCACCGCTGCTGGTTGACCACGACCACATAGACCGCGATCCAAGCGCCGGTTAGCGCCAGCGACACCGCCCACAGCCGGAGCCCGGCCCGCCACACCGTCAGCAACGCCGCACGGTCACCTTGCACGTGGTACAGCAGTGCGGCGATTGCGAAGGCGGCAAAGGGAATCACCGCGGCCTTCTCGAAGAACAACAGCCCACCGAGGTGAACCAGCACGCCGGACACCGCGTAGCGCTGGTTGCGGGTTCGGACCAGCATGATCGCATCGGCGCAGACCCAAGCCAGCGCGGCCAGCATCGGCAACGAATTCAGCGCCGCTGCCCACCACGCGAACCCCGGAACGCCCAGCGGGGTGAACAGCGCAAAGGTCAGCGGGATAAGCAGCACCGGTCGCCAGCCCAGGATCACGTGCAGCGCCCGCAACAGCGCCAGCGAAGCCAGCAATTGCAGCACCAGCAGGCTGATGGCCGGTCCGATCCAGTTCAACGGCGCCAGCCGGGTAATCGCACCTGCGACCAGGAAGGCGGCCGGCATGACGTGGCCGTCGTGGTCGTCGAACAGGTACGACGGCGACAGCAGGCCATGCGTGCCGGCCCGGCCCACCAGGATCAGGTCATCCCAGTAGAAGTAGCCCCGAAACGCCAGCACACCCCGGATCACCAGCTGCACCGCGATCAGCGCGGCAGCGGCGAGCGCGACGTTCGGGGTCCGGGCAGCCCATCGGTATGGTGGGCCGGTGCGCGCACTGGTCACCGGGGCAGCCGGTTTCATCGGGTCGACGCTAGTCGACCGGTTGCTGAGCGACGGGCACAGCGTCGTGGGCCTGGATAACTTCGCGTCCGGGCGGGCCACGAACATCGAGCACTTGGCCGACAATCCCGAGTTCGTCTTCGTCGAGGCCGATGTCGTGACCGCCGATCTGCAGGCGATCCTGGACGAAAACCGCCCGGAGGTGGTGTTTCACCTGGCCGCGCAGATCGACGTGCGGCACTCGGTGGCCGATCCGCAATTCGACGCGTCGGTCAATGTGATCGGCACCGTGCGGCTGGCTGACGCGGCCCGGGCAGCCGGTGTGCGCAAAGTCGTGCACACCTCTTCGGGTGGCTCGATCTACGGCGTCCCGCCGTCGTATCCGACCAGCGAGGACGTGCCTACCGACCCGGCGTCGCCGTATGCGGCGGGCAAGGTTGCCGGCGAGATCTACCTCAACGCCTTCCGCCATCTGTACGGCCTGGAGTGCTCGCACATCGCGCCGGCCAACGTCTACGGCCCGCGACAGGACCCGCATGGCGAGGCCGGTGTGGTCGCGATCTTCGCCCAAGGACTGTTGTCCGGTAAGCCGACGAAGGTTTTCGGCGACGGCTCCAACACCCGCGACTACGTGTACGTCGACGACGTGGTGGACGCGTTCGTCAAGGCGTCCGAGCCGGTCGGTGGCGGGCAGCGGTTCAACGTCGGCACCGGTGTGGAAACCTCCGACCGCCAACTGCATTCAGCGGTGGCCGCTGCTGCCGGTGCGCCCGACGACCCGGAATTTCATCCGCCACGGCTGGGCGACTTGAAACGGTCCTGCCTCGACATCGGTTTGGCCGAAAAGGTTTTGGGCTGGCGCCCGCAGGTGGCACTCGACGACGGTATCCGTCGCACCGTGGAGTATTTCCGGGACTCCCATTCGGCGTAGCTGGCTGCACGGATAAACGTGACGACGCCTGTCCTCTAGTTCGTGATGGAAAATCCTGTCCCGCAACATCTTTCTGCTAAGTCACGGAACAGCACTTGGGACGAGGACTACAACAACCTGTACTTAGGAATAGGCAACGAGGGCAACCACATCCCCATGATCGTGATTCCGTCACGGAATTCCGGGATGCGCCAAGGCCACATCCGTGCCGATGATTACAACAACCACTACAGCCTGCTGCGCACCATCGAAGACGCGCTCGCACTTCCGCGGCTCACTAACAACGACCGATTCGCCCAACCGATGAATGAATACTGGCCCTAGCGCGGGTCAGGTGTTTGCGCGCCTTCCAATGCGACCGCGCGGGCCAGGCGCGCGTAGCGCAGCTCCAAGTCTTTGAATCTCAGGTAGGTGCTCAATGTGGTGAAGCTGAACGCGATGATCAGCGCGTAGAGCATCAGGTCGGTGCCGCGGTCCACACCGAGCCAGTGCGCGACCACCGTGGTGTCGTTCGGCCGCAGCACGGCGTACACACCGCCCAGCACGAACACCAGATAGCCGACTTTGACCCAGGCCTTCGACTGGGCGCTGCGACGAGATCGCAGCAGGTAAACCAGTAGCGCGATGATCGAGGTGATCAGCAGACCCTGGATCCAGTTCAACGCGGCGTCCTTCCTCGTAGGAACCCTTCGAAGATGATGTTTACGCCGTTGAGCAGCGGCTGCCCTTTAGATTTCGAGTATTCGGTGTAAAGCACCTCGACGGGTTCTTCGGCTACCCGCCAACGGTTTTCGGCGATCAGCATGATGAACTCGGTGGCGTGGCTCATCCCGCTCATAGTGATGTCCAGCCCGTCGGCAACGGTCTTGTTGAACACTCGCAGGCCGTTGTTGGTATCGGTCAATCCCAGCTTGCGGCCGCGCGGACTCAACCGGGCGGCGGTACGCAGTACGACCCGCTTCATCAGCGGGGGCCTGGTGACACCTGGGCCGAATCGAGTTCCGATGACGACGTCGACGTCGCCGGCGCCGAGCCGGTCGATCATCGTGATGAGGTCTTTGACGCGGTGCTGACCGTCGCCGTCGAAGGTCGCGAAGACCTGCGCGCCGGGCTGGCGGCGGGCGTACTCGACGCCGGTCTGGATCGCCGCACCCTGGCCCAGGTTCACCGGGTGGCGCACCAGATGCGCCCCGGCCCGCAGCGCGAGGTCGCCGGTATCGTCGCCGCTGCCGTCGTCCACGCACACGACCTGGGTGAAAACCGAGCGCAGATCGGCGATGACGTCGCCGATGACGCCGGCTTCATTGAAGGCCGGCACGACGATCCAGACATTGCGCGTTTCACTGAGCATTTCAAGCCCACAAGCTACACGCCTGTTCGCCCAAGTCGGCTGATCAACCGCCCGTGCGCGACAGCGCGGCCAGATGCACCCCGATACCGACCAGCGGACCGCACAGCAACGCGACGACGGTGCGGGTCTCCAGCGGCAGCGGCAACAACAGCAACAGCGTCGACGCCACCGTCGCCCCGACCCAGCCCAGCGCGTAGGCACGATGCATCGCAGCCGCAACCGTGGCTGCGCCGGTCAGGGTCAGCATGGCGATCGCCACCGCAGCAGCCGTCAACCAGGCCAGCAGCGCGCCGGCCGCGTGGTAGTCGGGTCCGAACCCGACCCGCAGCAGCCACGGGCCGACCAGGCCCGCGGCCAGCACGCCGAGCACGCCGATGCCGCCGACCAGTGCCGCCGGTGCGATCAACGCCCGCAGCCGCTCGGTCCGCTCGTCGACGAAGTGCGCGATCAGATTGCCCTGCATGGCGGTCAGCGGCACCAGCAGCGGCGCGCGGGTCAGGGTGACCGCCAAAATGACCACCCCGCCTTCGGCGCCGAGCTGGTTGGAGGTCGCCTTCAGCAGCACCGGAAAACCCATCACCAAAATCGCGCTGGCACCGGCTGCGGTGATCGAATGCGCGGCCCCGCGCAGGAATGTCGCGGTGCCGCCCGGGGTCAGTAGCCGGGCCGCGGCCCGGGTTGTCGGCGAGGCCACGATCATGACCAGCCAGGCCACCGCGCCTGCGACGGTGGCCCACAGGAATCCCACCAGGCCCCAGCCGATCACGAAGGTGGCCACCGCGACCGCCACCCGGATTACCGCGTCGGTGACCATCAGCGCCCCGTACTGGGTCCAACGGTTGGCCCCGGCCAGCATGCCCAGCAACGTGGCGTGCAGGCAGAACCCGGCAAGCCCGACGCTGAGCAGGCCCACCGAAAGCCAGTGAGCTTCGGCGAACACCCGACTGCTCCACAGCGGTGAGCTACCGGCGATCACCACGGCCGCGCCGAGCCCGACCATGCCGGCCACCCGCAGTGGATGGGTACGTCGGCCCGGCCCGACTTCGGCTCGGCTTTCGTAGCCCGCGGCGCGGACTTCCCGCGTGGTCTCCTGCAACAGGCCGTTGGCCGCCCCGGTGACCAGGCCGAACGCTCCCCAAAAGACCGCGAAGACCGAAAAGCCCGCCGGAGCCAGGTCACGGGCTGCCAGGTAGACCACCGCGTAGCCGCACAGGGCGGTCAGGATCGTCGCCGTGCCCACCCGGGCGACGCTGCCGCGGGCGATCGGGCTGACGGAGGCAGCGGTCGGACCCACCTCGGTCACGGGGACGCCACTTCAGTCCAGCGGGGCATCACCACGGTTCGAAAATACTCATTGCGACCTGACAGACTGACTGCAGAGGGGAGTATTCCTCCGCCGCGGTGTCGTCATCACGTCACCCACGATCGGGCGACCGTGCCGCGGGCCATTGCGACTCTGGTCGTGACGGTGGAAGAGACCTCTGGCGTTTTCAACGACCGGAGGCCTCTGTTGTCTGTGCCCGTGCTCGAGTGGGTCGTCGTTTTGACCGTGACGATCGCGGTCCTGTTGTTCGACGCCGTGGTTATGGCGCGCCGGTCCGGGGAACCGACGATGCGAAGATGCGCGATCGCGTTGTCGGCCTATGTCGGACTCGCGGTTTGCTTTGGAATCTGGACGTGGTACTTCCATGGCCGGCAGTTCGCCCTGGAATTCTTTGCGGGATGGGTCACTGAGTACAGCCTGTCAATCGACAACTTGTTCATTTTCGTCATCATCATGACGAGCTTCAACGTGCCCAAGGTCTATCAGCGACAAGTGTTGTTCGTCGGTATCGTAATTGCGCTCGTTTTCCGCGGCATCTTCATCGCGCTTGGCGCGGCGGCCATCCAGCGGTTCTCGTGGGTCTTCTACGTTTTCGGCGCATTTCTGGTTTACACCGCCATCAGACTGGCACGCGGCGCCGAGCATGACGCGAACGTGGAGAACGCGGCCGTCCGGTTCGCTCGGGACCACTTGAATACCACCGACAAGTGGGATGGTCTCAAGCTGTATATCAAAGAGGGGTCCCAGCGGTTGATGACCCCGATGTTTCTCGTCGTCCTCGCGCTCGGCGCCGCCGACCTGATCTTCGCCCTCGATTCCATTCCCGCGATTTTCGGGCTCACCCACCAGGCCTACTTGGTGTTCGCCGCCAACGTATTCGCCTTGATGGGCCTGCGACAGCTGTACTTCATGCTCGCGGGTCTTTTGCAGCGGCTGGTTTATCTCTCCAAAGGCCTTGGCGTTGTTTTGTTCTTCATCGGGATCAAGCTGATGCTGCACGGGCTGCGGGAAAACAATCTGCCGTTCATCAACGGCGGCCACCACGTCAATGTCCCCGAGATTCCGACTCTGCTCAGCCTCGCGGTCATTGTGGTGACCCTCGTCATCGCCACCGCCGCCAGCCTGTACGCCACCCGCGATTAAGCCTCGATGGCGCCGGCGATGCGTCGTTCGATGCTGGCCCGCGCGGAGGCCGGCAACACGATCAGCCCGTCGAGTTCCCTGCTGGCCCGCGCATAGGCGTTCTGCCGCTCCTGCGGGGAAGCGGCCTCGTCCTGGGCAAGCCGCAGCAGATGCTGTGCTCGGGCCAGCCGTTGTTGGTCATCTTCGGAGAAGTCGCTGCGCCGCCGGCGAATCGCTTCGGCCTCGGCGATCTCGAATGCGCTGACGTACTCGTGCACGGCATCGCGGTAGTCCAGTTGCGCGGTCCGATCGCTGAGCAGGTCCTCGGGCCGGTCCGGGCGCAGCAGATCGGCCTGCCGCTTCGCCTTATGGAAAGCGATGGTCAGCGGATTGCGCATGTCCGTCATCAACGGGAAGTCGAGCAATTTGGCGATGTCGACCTCATAGTCCAGCCAGCGCGCGTCGGTCCGATCGTGCACGGCGAGGAGTTTGGCGAGCTCGCGCCGGTAGCCCTCCTCGTTGTTTCGCTTCCGTCCGGAGGCTTCCGCGATCGCGATCTTGGCCTGCTGCTTGAGCCGGTACCGTTCAAGCCGTCGCTCGGCCCGGCGTTCGTTGGCCGTGGCGATCGCGCGCACAGCCCCGCCGATCGCGCCGCCCAGCGGGAACACCAACCACCAGAAGTTCGCGGCGAAATGAAACAGCGGGCCCACATTGTCAGGATGCCACCTGAGGCGCTATCGACTCGACCCGAGAGCCTGGTAGATCAGCGTCGTGTATTTCGCTGTGCGCGAAGACCCGAGAACGCCGGGACCCATCAGTTGGCCCCGGCGGAGAACCGCGGTTTTCGGCGCTGGCACATCGCTCTTGCCGCTTCGGGAAGCCCCGCCGGGCGCCTCAGTGCCCGTTGGTCTTGAACCGCTCCTGTGAGCGCAGCACCTCCGCTTCGGCATCGGCGCGAGCCACCCAGTCGGCGGCCTTGACGTACTTGCCCGGCTCCAGCGCCTTGTATTGCGAGAAGAAGTGTTTGATCTCATCCAGCTCGAATTCTGGGACGTCTCCGATGTCCTGGATGTGGTCCCAGCGATGATCACCGGCCGGCACGCACAGCACCTTGTCGTCGCCGCCGGCTTCGTCGGTCATCCGAAACATGCCCACTGGCCGCGCTTTCACCAACACACCCGGGAACACCGACTGAGGGAGCAACAACAGGACGTCGAGCGGGTCGCCGTCCTCACCCAGGGTGTCGTCAATGAAGCCGTAGTCAGTGGGGTAGGCCATCGACGTGTACAGGTAGCGATCCAGGCGCACCTTTCCCGTCTCGTGGTCGACCTCGTACTTGTTTCGTTGACCCTTCGGGATCTCGATGATCACGTCGAATTCCACCGTCTCGGCTCCTTCGGCTGGGGTGGTCGCTGCTCGTCGGCCTATGACGAGCCAACCCTAGTCCAGCAGTCAGCTGCCTAACGCGGCTCCCGCACCGGGTAAGTCGGCGGGTGTTTCGGCACAATAGGCGCAAAGAAGTCAGGAGAGTTATGCGTCCCACTCAGTGGCGGCCGTCTACGCATCTGATCGTGGCGTTCGGCGTGCTGGCGATCGTTGCCGCCGTGGTCGCGGCAACTGCGTTGTTCACCGCCAGCGGTCCCGGCGCAAGCGGCGCCCAGATCCCACCCCCGCCGCCCGCCGTCACCGCCAAGCCGAGCATCGTCCCGGTGGCCGCCACCGCGCCGGAGCCGACCCAGTCCGCGCTGGCCGCGACGCTGGCGGCAGTGGTGGCTGACCCCAACCTGGGCAAGCTGGGCGGTCGGGTCACCGACGCGATGACTGGCGAAGAACTCTGGCGCCAGCTTGATGACCTGGGGCTGCAGCCGGCGTCGACGAACAAAACGCTCACCACCGCCGCCGCGCTGTTGGCGTTGGACCGCGACGCCCGGGTCACCACGCGAGTTGTCGCCGCCGACCAGCCCGGCACCATCGTGCTGGTGGGCGGCGGGGACCCGACGCTGTCGGCGGCTCCGCCCGGGCAGGACACCTGGTATCACGGTGCGGCGCGGATCAGCGACCTCGCCGATCAGGTCCGGCGAAGCGGCGTAACACCGACGGCAGTGCAGGTGGACACCTCGCTGTTCAGTGGCCCGAGCATGGCACCCGGCTGGGATCCGGCCGACATCGAGGGCGGCGATATCGCACCGATCGAATCGGTCATGCTCGACGCCGGACGTATCCAGCCGGCGACCGACGAGTCCCGCCGGTCGGTGACCCCGGCGCTGGACGCGGGGCGCGCGCTGGCCACCGCGCTCAACGTTGACCCGCAGCAGGTGACCATCGCCAGCCATCCCGCACCCTCCGGTGCGCGACAGCTGGCCGCTGTCCGGTCGGCCCCGCTGATCGAGCGGCTGAACGAGATGATGAGGGTCTCCGACAACGTGATGGCCGAATGCATTGCCCGTGAGGTGGCAGCGTCCATGCATCGGTCGCTGAGCTTCGCCGGTGCCGTCGACGCTGTGACCAACCGATTGAACACTGCCCACATCGACACCCGCAGCGCGACATTGCAGGACTCCAGCGGGTTGTCGGTCGACGACCACCTCACCGCCAAGACCCTCGACGCCGTGGTGCAAGCGGCGGCCGGGCCCGATGAGCCTGCGCTGCGGCCGCTACTGGACCTGCTGCCGATCGCCGGTGGCAGCGGCACGCTGTCCGACCGATTCCTGGACACGGCCGCCAACACCGGGCCGGCTGGGTGGTTGCGGGCCAAAACCGGTTCGCTGACGGCCACGAACGCGTTAGCTGGTGTGGTGACCGACCGCAGTGGACGGGTGCTGACCTTCGCGCTGATTTCCAACGAGGCCGGCCCGACCGGCCGCACGGCGATCGACGCGGTTGCGGCCACTCTATGGTCGTGCGGATGCGCAACGTGACCGAGTCGGCGGAGTTGACCGTCGGGCGCACTGTCGACTGGGGATTTGCGGCGACGGTCGGCCAGTGGCTGGCCCGTCCCGGCCCGCCGTCCACCGACTACACCCGCCGCCAGGTCGTCGACAACCTGGCTACCGCCGCCAAAGCGGCTGAACCGCCGGTGCGTGACGTAACCGGTCTGCACACCAACGGCGTGGTTCC